>Ga0209227_1003319_pt1 | contig 10814 bp, 10 predicted proteins | sample YNPBryantNP2012_FD_185815 | JGI IMG/M metagenome (GOLD analysis project Ga0209227, IMG submission 185815) | Anoxygenic and chlorotrophic microbial mat microbial communities from Yellowstone National Park, USA - YNP Bryant NP 2012 (SPAdes)... ...
TTTCATTCTACCAGAGTAGATCGTACCACGCTGTACCGGTTTATGCTAGCGTTGGCGACAGTTCGGCCAACTGCCGATACGCGCCGGCAAAGTATAGCAGCGGATCACCTTCTGCGGCTCGCCGTAATGCAATGACACGCCCCAGAACAATCCAATGATCACCACCATCGAGCAACCGTTCACGCGCACAAACTAGGGTAGCCAGACTATCGTGAAGTACTGGTACACCGGCCAGCTCGGTCATCGTGACCTCTAGATCGGCTTGTGGCCGACCGGCAAAATGACGGGCAATTGCCTCTTGGTCAACACGTAGAATGTTGACCGCGAAATGCGAGGCAGCAGCGATCACGCCTGCCATACGAGCTTTGCGATCAATACATACCAGTAAGAGCAGAGGATCAAGTGAAACAGAAGTCAGGGAATTGGCAGTCATCCCTCGTACCTGCATCCCATCGCTAGCGGTAATGACTGTTACTCCGGTGGCAAACAGACCTATCGTAGCACGATATTCACGCGGATCAATCGTCATGGCGCATCTCTGTCAATTTCAAAAGATGTTTCTTACATATTAGCAGTATACGTCAATTCAGAGCATGCGGGCAAGCATGTTGTCATCGTTTAGGGCTTTTCAACGCTTTCATCCCGCTTACCAGCAAGACGGGGCACCATCGGGGATCACTCGTGGGGTAAAGTATCGTCTTGCCCACCCAGGTGCATCCATCGGTATCAGACTAATCGCCCATCGCGTACCATCCATCGCCTGGTTTGATTTGTTGTGCCGTGACGACGAATGTTCGGACAGGCTACCTGAAAACGTTAAAACCCCGCTGGCAAAACAGTTGTCGCTTAATAGTCTCTGTGCTATGCTGTATGAGACGGAACCTTGTCGTAAGTTCAGCTTGGATTAAGCAGGTGCACCTATGACCATCACTGATCGCATGCTCACCGGCGCCATCGCCAACAATCCTGGCAACTATCATGGTGACGGTGAATGGCGCTACTCGATCACGCAACGCACCCTCTACTTCAGCAAAGCTGCTGCCCCTGATCCACGCGATCAGGAACCATTCTTCTCGTTGCCTTCGTTGAACCCTGATGGATCGGGGCGTATGGAGCGCGCCTTCCGGCAGTTTATTCGTCGGCGTTGGCCGCCAAGTCGCTGTGCCGAGATCGAGAAGTTCGCCGAACGCCGGGGCTGGCATCTGGCAATGGAGCTGAAATATGGAGGTGGCGCCCTCGAAGATCACGAAGCCGCCGAGTGGCAATACGTCGTCAATCGTGAACTTCAACGATTGGCTGCTGAAGTTCGCGCACGGATTGCCGAACTAGAACGTCAGGCTACTCAATCTGAGCAGACACCTGCATCTGGCGGGTAACAATTTGACCCAGAATGCGGTAGACGAGCGTTGCCGTGATGGTGTAAGATTCACTGGTGTGCGCCTTGCCAATGAGAGGTGCTTCTGCCTCTAACGCTTCACCATCAACGGTAACGCTGCCATACGCCCCACCGGCAAACTGCACATCGAAAATCACATTTACCGGTTGGTTGCCGGGGCCATACCCCCAACTTAACATCGCATAGACCGGCTCGATCCCGCTCAGAGCGGTCATACGCGGATTACGCAGCCGCGCCGGAATCAACGCCCCACGCACCGTCATCCAGGTTACGACCGTCCAGAATGAAAGCCAGAAACCACGCTGTAAGGCTTTTACACTCATACCTGTATCTTTCTTTGAGCAGGATCGGCGTGTTGTCGGTAGAGAATCGCGGTATGACCGATGATCGCAACCAGATTGGCGCCTGTCTCGGCGACGATGGTATCGGTGAACGATTGCTTCATATCTTTGTAATCGAGAAAGCGTACCTTGATCAACTCGTGAGCATTCAGCTCCTGTTCAATTTTGGTCAAAAGACCCTCAGTAAGGCCATTCTTCCCAACCATCACTGTGACCGGCAACGAATGGGCCAGTCGGCGGAGATAAGCACGCTGAGCAGGAGTCATTGTGGAGCAACCTCCTCTATCGGGGCCGATGTTAGATCATATCGTCCACATATATCATTGATACGAATACGCACCACATCACGAAGATTCCGCCACGAGTCGCGCAAGGGATTAACCTTCGTTTCGCTACCGTAGCGCCATCGCACTGGGATTTCGCTGATTGGGTAGCCACGTCGCTGGGCCAGAAAGAGCAATTCCACATCGTAGGCAGTAACTGCCGCATCGCGCAATACTGGGGCATCATCACCGTAGATTCGCACCCGCTGAAACAGATCACGAGCGACTTCGCGTCGCAATGCCTTAAAACCACATTGCGTGTCATTAATGCCGCGCAATGCAACTAACCGGATGATCCAGTTGAAGACCCGACCCATCACATGACGATACCAGGGTTCACCTTCACGTGATGCACCTACTCCTTCACGCGAGCCAATGGCGATTGGATAACCACTTTCGATAGCGGCCCGCAGCCGTGGCCATTCTTCAATTGGTGTTGCCAGATCGGCATCACACAGCAAGATGATCGCGCCGCTTGCCGCTAACGCACCGGTACGCACGGCAAACCCTTTGCCGCGATGATCACAGCGAATCACCGTGACTCCAAATGACTCTGCCAACTCTGCTGTGCGATCCTCACTGCCATCATCAACTACGATGATCTCAGAGGCGTATGGCTCGTTGGCAAGAAATGTCTTAATGGCGGTCAGTGTTTCCGGTAAACGGCGCTCTTCGTTATAAGCCGGAATCACGATTGAGAGAAATGGCTGATCCTTCATCATTCATTACTATCTTCTTGCAAGCTACCTGAGATCAAGTGCTTTGACAATTAGCTCTGTTTCTTCGGCGGTAAGTGCACGCCGCGACCAAAAGGATGGTAAGGCGCGCAGCCCGGCCAACTGACCACGCAAGCGCGCCCGCGCTGCCGGCTCGCGAATATGACGCAGGCTGTGCAACACAAAACGTAATTGCGAAGCAATGAGTGCCGGCCAGTAGCGGCGTATCAGTTCCAACGGCATGTTTTTGACCCATACCAGTGGAAAATTGCGTCCACAGTAGTAACTGGCCAGTGCTCCCCCACCACTGGCACTCAGACGATGATAGACCACTGCCGTCGGCACAAAAATGGTGCGTAATCCCTTGCGTCGGGCACGCAAATTCAAGTCTACATCTTCACAGTACATCACCAGTTCTTCGTCAAATACTCGTCCGTCTTCAGCCAACAGTTCGAGCGCGCTGCGCCGGTAGGCTGCGGCGCCGGCACACGGCCCAAACACCTCACTGTACACATCGTATTGACCGCGATCTTCTTCCCAAACCCCACGATTACCCGGTTCACCATTCGGACGATAAAAATCACCGGCTGAATGCAGCACATTGCGCCGATCAAACAGCCGTAACTTAGATGCGGCAAAGGCAAACTGTGACCAGCGTTCGAGCGCGCCGATCAGTGCCGCTAGCCAGTGTGGATCAGCCTCGGTATCATTGTTGAGCAGGGCAACAAATGGCTGATGCGTGGCTGTTAATGCTGCATTGACCGCTGCCGCAAAACCGCGATTCTGATCCAGTTGGAAGACCTGTACTTCCGGGTAGCGCGACTTTATCAGCGCTACCGAATCGTCTGTACTGGCGTCATCGACAACGGTGACCGTAAAGTCACACCGTGTCTGCGCACGTAACGAATCGAGGCAGACGGGTAAAAAGGCACTGCCGTTGTAGTTGGGAATAATGACATCGATCATGATGACAATTCATTACGCAGCCGCGCCAGATACACCGCAAGTGCCTCTTGCCACGGTCGAAAGGTGATGCCCAGCGCAGCTCCGGCCAGATTGGCAAGGGGAGTGTACGGCGGTGGCGTACTATCACGCTGAAAATCGCGTAAGCGGATCGGATGCAGCGGCGTGCTCATGCCAAGCTGACGCAGAATCTCGGCGGCAAACTCATAACGTGAGCAAATACCGTCGTTGACAAAATGGTACGTCCCGTAATAATCAGTTTTGATCAGGCGAGCCAATCCAATCGCAACATCATAGGTATACGTTGGACTACCAATTTCATCGGCCACCATACGCAGGCCATGGGCTGACGGATTACTCGCCAGACGCAGGACGGTACGCACAAAATTACGTTCACCGCCGAAGAGCCATGCCACCCGCACAATGAAGTGTTGGGAGGTTAGCGTTCGCACAACCTGCTCACCGGCCAGTTTACTTTGTCCATACGGATTAATCGGTCGGGTAGGATCGTCTTCAAGATACGGACGCTGCCCATCACCTGCAAAGACCTCGTTAGTACTGATATAGACCATCGTTGCCTGAATGCGCCGGCATCCAAGCGCTACATAGCGCGTTCCCAGGCCATTGACCCGATAGGCCAGGATTGGATCCCGCGCACACCCATCAACGTTTGTGTAAGCAGCAGCGTGAATCACCACATCAGCACCGGTAGCGGCAATATGATCGACCGTTGCCGGATCGGTTAGCTCAAGCTGATCGTGGCCTAACGGTATCAACTCATGCTGATCGGCCAGTGTAGCGATAAGCGCCTGACCTAATTGTCCATTTGCTCCGGTAATTGCAATCCGCACGTTTTGGCTCCTCAGGTACCGCTTAATCGGCTACACAGAGTAGCAGAAGAGCCGATTTGCGTCAACCAATCTCATTAATCTGGGGGAGTTTCAGAGTTTTCAGTGGCTGTGTTGCGGAGCACACCAGACAACCCACAACCACAGTTGTGAGCGATCATCCTTTTCGGTTGGATGTCGCTTTGAAATCCTCGTCATGAGCAAACGGAATGCGTAATTCAACGCAAATACCGGGCCGGTCAGAACGGTTCCGCATCTGATAGCTTCCCCCTACTGCCAGGATAATCCGCGCCACCTGAGCCAGGCCCAGCCCCATTCCTTCGACCTGACCGGTAAAACTACGTTCGGCCTGGTAGTAGGGTTGCCATATCTTCTGCAATTGTTCAGGTGGTAAATGCACGCCATCGTCACACAATACCAGACGAACTTGCTGCTGGGCAAGATCGGCGTCAACCTGTAACGTCACGACCGGATGTTGTTGAGGATGGAACTTCCGGGCATTTTCACACAATTCGCGCAAAACAATCTCTAAACTACGCCGTGAAATGAGTAAGCGACGGGCGTCAAGCGCCGAATCAATCTTGAGGCTGATCGTTGGCATTGCCAGATCTTGATTGATAGCGGCAACGATCATCGGTAAATCGAAGACAGTACATGGATCAATTTGCTGAATATCACCAGGACTACTTGCATAAAGCAAAATATCGCCAATAGCATGTTGTAAACGATGAGCACTACTCAGAGCAATCGCTGCAATGTTACGTGCCATCGCACGATCCATATGCTCGATATTATCGTGAAGAATAGTCAAACCATTGATAATACTCGTTAGGGGGGTTCGCAATTTATGCGAAATGGCGGTGTGAAACGTCCACATATCACGTTGGGCAGTAATTTGTTGTGTTACGTCACGGAGCGTCACCACCACCTGATCGTCAGTAGCCTGGATAATTGTGGCTTCAACCTGAAGCCACTGCTCGGCGCTATGGAGTGTCTCTGGATGAACGAGATAACGTGGTTCCGCTATCGCAGCGGGCCACCGCTCCCAGGATTCTGGTGGAACTAGGCGATAGCGCTGAGCCACTAATTCTCGTAGTGTCTGAACAGGCTGATCATGCGCATCAAGACCAAGGTACGTGCGGGCACGTTGATTGGCATAACGAATCCGGTCATTCCGGTCGACAATCACGTAAGCGTTATCGGATGTCTCGACCACCCATTCAAAACGTGCTCGCTCGGCATTTACTCGCGCTTGCTCTTGCAGCAATCGACGGTACCGGTTCAGGCGTAAGACAGTGTTAATGCGCGCCTGTAACTCACCCGGATCAAATGGCTTGGTAATGAATTCATCGGCGCCAGATTCAAATCCGCGGATCTTTGCCTCACGATCATGCAGGCCCGTGATCATCACAATCGGTATCTGAGCCAGCATCGGATCGTCGCGCAGCCGCCGACACACCTCGAAGCCATCCATGTCTGGCATCATTACGTCGAGCAAAATCAGGTCAGGCAGGTACTGCTGAGCAAGCTGTAGCGCCTGCTTGCCGCGCTGAGCAGTAAGCAGGCGAAGGTTGAAAGGGGTAATAATTTCGACGAGCAGTGAGCGCATCAGCTCATCGTCGTCAACGATCAAGATCGTATTTTGTTCCATGGTTATATCGTACCACAGAGGCATTACGGTTAGCATGACAAAATTGTTCGTTTTGAAGGGAGGCTTTTGTCGGATCAAAACAGACCACGTTGTTGTTTAAAGGGAAAGTATCTTACGCTCTGGAATGGGGAGAGGACAGAGGGAAAGAGCGGTGAGACAACGGAGTTGACTGACATATCCGTAGCGCTTATCCGCTTCTCGCGCTATCACCGCACGACAGATCAATCGTGACAATACGTTAGCGCACAATGGATGTGGAAGCCACCTGTGCGCTTGCAGGGGGTAAGGTGCCAACCGATGGGTTGCCGTGCACCTGGAGGGAGACGGGGAAGCTCACTCGTTTTCGCTTTAGCACCCTTCCTCCCCCAAGATGAGAGAACGTGCGGTTAGCAGACAGCAATCTACAGAAAAGCATCCAGACACTTTCAGACCGGCCCCAATCCCGCCCGTGTAGCCTGGATGATGCTTAACAACTCATCATCACTTAACGAATAACCATTCTGCTCCCACCACTGCCGATACCAGGCCAGATTGGCCGTAAATGCTCGAATCACCTCATCACGACTGAGCGGTGGTATCTTCCGCCGCAATGCCTCCCGTATCTCCTGCCGATCATCCTCGGTCAAATCAGGCAACGATTCGAGAATGCGGTCGGCGCGCAGTAGAAACAGCTCACGCTCGATAGTTGGAAAATCGCCATTGATCTGACGAATATTGCCGAGATAGGCAACAGTGCGTTGCCGTGGTTGACCACGCTCATCACGGTAGCTCTCGACGAGATAGGCGTCGTAAAAATTGGTATTGGCAATCTCAGTATTTTTGTGTTTGCGCACAACCCAACGAATATACATAGCGCAACTCCTGCGCGAACGACCGGCGATGCTGTAGGCAGCGGTTCCATCAGTACGAAAAACCACAGCACTGTTTACCGATAAGGCATCGCTCGATGGTTCAGTCGATTGATCCTACCATCCGCGACGAAAGAGAGATGAATATCTGAAGGTTTGCTTTTATTTGCCTATTATAGCATATTTGGCCGTTTTTGTCATGTCTTTTTGCTTTTAAATCAAAAAATTGTCTGAAAAACGCAATAGGGCTGATCAGCGTTGTTGGGCAGGTTCCTTACCTTCCCAAACCGGCACGCAAGGCTAAGCTTGCGATGGTTTGGGAACCCGCGCCTTCTATCGTGCCTCACTGCTGCGCTCTCCTCAGTCTCCTCTGCCGGGTAGGGAGGAACGGAGATACCATCCGTAAAGGTGGCAGAAACGTAAACAGGAGGGGCGAACGTCTCTTTGCCCCTCCTGTCTCACTGATTTGGCAGAGCTAATCCTGTTGCCCGCAATGATCGGGCGGCAGCGCCCTAGCGCTGAATGATCGGCACCAGTACCCGATAGGTAAATTGCACTGCCGGGCTGATGATACTGAACTCATTTTGATCACCATCGGCTTCAATCTCAACCAACCAGTAGTGGTAGCTGACACCCGCCTGCGCTGTGCGGTCAAACCACTGGTAGCTGGCCCCACTACCCGCACTGCCTTGAGCCGGGATCGGTACAGTGACGATGGACCTGGCATCGGCACGGTTACCGCTACTGCTCCGCAGCAACAGGAAGCCAACTGTGTCACGTTCGCTACCGGTCACCCAGCGCAGCAGCACACCACTTCCCTGGCGCTCGGCAGTGAAGCTGAGCAGCGTGATGGCGGTTGGCGGCGCCGGTTGATGGATACCCGCCCACCAGCTTGTATCGGTCTGACCGTACCCGAGCGTGAAGATGGCTGTCTGCTGCGTATCCGGATCGACATCGCTATCACGATTTTCATCACCGCCCTGACCGGGGGCACTGAATACCCACCCATTCGGTATCGTGAATGTGAGGTAGTACTCGCCCGGCGGCAAGTTTGTGAACAGGTAGGAACCATTGCTATCGGTTACTACTGTATCGACGAGCGTTCCATCAGACCGATACAGGCTGACAGTGACACCGCTGACACCCTGCTCTCCTGGATCGGCAATGCCATTCGCATTGAGATCATTCCACACCCGATTACCAACACTGGCCGGACTGTAGAGACCCGCGTCCCAAGTCAGGTCAGTCTCGCCGGATTCGAGCATCGTTGCGGTCATTGCGCCTGTGGTTGGATTAGCATCAGAGTCGATGGCATCATCGCTGCCCCGATTGGCTGCGGTGAAGACATACCCTGCTGGCGCGACCACCGTCACCGTGTACGTCCCTGGTGCCAGGTTGGTGAACTGATAGGAGCCGGTGATGGTGGTAGTTGTGGTCAAAGTGACTGTGGCGCCAGCAGCGGTCGTACCACTCAACTGCACCGTGACGTTCGCCATCCCCAACTCACCAGCATCCTGCACGCCGTTGCCGTTGGTATCCTCCCAGACAAAGTCGCCGATGCTGGCCGTGCGGTAGAGACCCGCGTCCCAGCTCAGATCAACTTCGCCGGATTCGAGCACCGTCGCGGTCATAACACCTGTATTCGGATTGGCATCCGAATCAACGGTATCATCACTGCCCTGATTGGCTGCGGTAAAGACATACCCTGCTGGCGCGATCACCGTCACCGTGTACGTACCCGGCGCCAGGTTGGTGAAGCGGTAGTTACCATTAGCATCGGTAACGACACTCATGTCAATACTATTCCCATCGGCATCGGTACCGGTTAAGCGTAGAGTGATCCCTTCAATACCCGGTTCATCGCTATCCTTGATACCGTTACCATTCCGATCCTCCCAGACCAGATTACCGATACTGGCCGGGAAGATCAATCCGGCATCCCACCGCTCATCGTCGGTTCCACTCTGCAAGGTAAAGACCGCCGTTGAGCTGTTATTCGGATCAACGTCGGAGTCAGTTGCTCCATCACCTCCTGCACCGGGTCGGGTGAAACGGCCACCGGTTGGAAGCTCACTGAAGACCAAATAGTAGGTACCGGGTGGTACATCCTCGAACATGTAGAAGCCGTCGCTGTTTGTCCGTTGAGTAGCGACAACGGTATCGTCAGTTGTGCCGACATTCCCATCGTCTCCCACATCGTAGAGTGTAACCAGCACATCTGCAACACCCGGTTCACCACCGTCTTGGATACCATTCCCGTTTAGATCGTTCCAGACCCGATCACCAACCGTTGCTGGACGGAAGATACCGAAATCAACGGTCAGGTTGCTATTTCGGTCATCGCCATCAACCGTCACATCTGGCTCGGCATCAGGTTGCAGCGTGATCAAGCCACTGATAATGTCCGCATTACTTTGCCGCGTACCATTATCATCATCATTGAGATCAACGTTTACACCCGGTTCATACGGCCCGGCGGTAAGTGAACGAGCACCGGTGCTACTACGATAGCCATACCACGGCGAGTCGGCTGCAAACTGCGTACCCGGCAATACGACAAAGTAGTTGCCTTGTGGCAAGTTCGTGAAGCGGTAGAAACCACTGCTATCGGTGGCAGTGGTAGCCACCAACGTGTCGGTTTCATCCCACACGCCATTGCCATTGCTATCACGGTAGAGCTGAACTTGGATTCCAGCAGCACCTTGCTCACCGCTTTCAACAATACCATTGTTATTGACATCCTCCCAAACTAGGTTCCCCAGACTGAGCAGCGGGTAGAGGCCTGCATCGCGACTCAGATCGGTCTGATTGCTAAGCAAGGTGAAAGTAGCAGTTTCACCAGTTGCGGTAACGACATCACTATCGGTAGTGTCATCACTGCTGCTGTCAGCCGGGCTGAAGGTTAATCCGGCCGGAATATTCGTGAATTGCAACCGATACTCACCGGGCGGTAGATTCGTGAAGAGGTATTCACCATTGTTATCAGTCGTAGCAGTGCGGCTGATCTCATCCGCCGTCCCGAACACGCCATCAGGACCGGCACCGGTCAAAGTCACTACAATGTCACGGATGCCCGTTTCAGCAGTATCCTGCACGCCATCACCGTCGGTATCGAGCCAGACCCGATTGCCAACACTGGCCGGACGGTAGAGACCCACGTCCCAGCTCAGATCAACTTCGCCGGATTCGAGCACTGTCGCACTCATAACGCCCGTGTTCGGATCGGCATCCGAATCAGCGGCATCATTACTGCCCTGATTGGCTGCGGTAAAGACATACCCTGCTGGTGCGACCACCGTCACCGTGTACGTGCCCGGCGCCAGATCGTCGAAGCGGTAGAAGCCGGTAATTGTGGTCGTTGCCGTGAGATTAACGGTAGCGCCAGCGCCGGTCGTCCCACTCAACCGTACTTCAACACCCGCCACCTCCGGCTCACCGGTCTCCTGCACGCCGTTGCCGTTGCGGTCCTCCCAGACCAAGTCGCCGATGCTGGCGAAGCGGTAGAGGCCCGCGTCCCAAGTCAGGTCTACTTCGCCGGATTCGAGCACCGTCGCACTCATTGCGCCTGTGTTCGGATCGGCATCCGAATCAACGGTATCATCACTGCCCTGATTGGCTGCGGTGAGAATGTAACCGGTAGGTGGTACGACCGTTACCGTGTACGTCCCCGGCGCCAGATCGTCGAAGCGGTAGAAGCCATTGCTGTCAGTCGTGGTTGTTCGGCTCAC
>Ga0209227_1003326_pt1 | contig 10792 bp, 7 predicted proteins | sample YNPBryantNP2012_FD_185815 | JGI IMG/M metagenome (GOLD analysis project Ga0209227, IMG submission 185815) | Anoxygenic and chlorotrophic microbial mat microbial communities from Yellowstone National Park, USA - YNP Bryant NP 2012 (SPAdes)... ...
AGCAACGGGCGCGTTTCGATCAGCAAACCGGTCAGAATGACCGGTATGAACGTCACCAGGAAGAAAGGCGTTGCCGCAGGGTAACCGTAGATGACCGTCACGAAGAACACCGCCATAATCAAACCGGCGGATGGAACCAGAACTGCGAGGCGAAAGTAGCCGCGACGCAGCGCCGCCACCCCTGCCAGACTGGTCAGCATGACCAGCACGGCGCCACCGGCAGGAACCCCGCCAGTTGGGTTAACGCCAAGCACGGCGAGAAAGACGATCAACGCAACCAGCGCTGCGACGCTGATTGCGATCAGGATCGTCTGGAGCGCCGGCGCCTGCTGGCGTTCGATGGGATCGTTTGATGCAACGAGAAATTGGCGCATATCTGTCTGCATACTATCTCCACTGCATAATGTTGGGCTTCCGGGCGATTCCAGGTATGCGGGACGTATCGTTATGGTTTGGTTCCAGCATCATATCCTGATCGTGCCTGGATACATCACCCGGTGGAGAGGCAGAAAGAGGATATGAGCGTCTATCAAAATTGCTCGATGCTACACGGATGCGCATCGATGGGCAATCCGGGACACCAGTATGATGCAATGCTGCTCCTGTTGTCAAGATCGTTTTCGCCGCACAGTCAGGATGTGTAACCTTTCGCGGAGTGGTGCATTTCAAGAGTGACACAACCCTGATATCGGAACGACACAGAAAGGAGATCATCCATGTTTACGAAGAATGAAGGTCCCCTGGATCGCGGTATTCGTGCCGTGGCAGGCGCGCTGGCGCTCATCGCCGGGTTCACCATGCTGAGCGGACTCTGGCAGATCATTGCCGGTGTGGTGGGGCTTATGCTGCTCGTTACAGCCGCAATCGGAATCTGCCCGCTCTACTCGGTGTTGGGCGTCAACACCTGCCCGGCGAAGCCTGCTGAACGACGCTGAGTTGCGCGAAGAATGGCGGCGGTTCGCCGACGCATGTGATCGCCAGGCGCTGCCCGGCGCGCGTCAACGCCATGTACAACCGGCGGGTGTTGTCGCGGATCAGGGCAGCGCGTTCTTCATCGGACAGGAGCGGGTTCTGTTCCGCTTCGTAGAGGCGATGCACCCCCATAACGAACACGATTGGACTTTCGAGACCGGTTGCGGCATTCATGGTGCAAACCCGGAGATGCTTCCCTGGCGGTATCTTCTTCGGATCGGCTACCGCCGCGCTGCCAAACTCCCGTCGCAGGCGTTCCAGCATCCGGTCAACGCCCTGCCAGTCAGGATGGATCACCAGGATGTGCTCCAGCGCGACGCCGCGTTCGTGGAGTGCACGAATCTCATTGACGACGCGGGTCATTTCGTCCTGTTCACTGTCGAGCACGACAACCTGCGGTGGTTCGTTGTGCGCTTGAGGTGCAGCCTGTGCGATGATCGCTTCATCATCATCGGGCAAACGCATCTGATACATGCGGGAAGCAAAATCGAGAATCGCGGGAGCGGTGCGGTACGATCGGTCGAGGCGCAGGGAATGCCCGCGCACCTCCAATCCCATTTCTTTCCACGATTGCCCGCGCCGCAAAAATCCCTGGGTCGGGTCGGCGACAAGGAACAGATGACCGGCAGGCTTGAGGATCCGTTTGATGATTGCAAACCAGATCGGCGCAAAGAACTGCGCTTCGTCGATCAGAATAAAATCATACGGCTCAACCGGGAGTCGTCCTTCCACAAGGGCGCGCCAGACACGGCGCGGGACATCACCCCAATCGAGGAATCCTCGCGCAGTCATCAGGCGTCGATATGTGGTTATCGCGTCGAACATACGGTTGCGCATCGATTCGTTCAAGCCAAAACCGCGTCCAGACCGTTTGGCGTCAAGGTATTCCTCGCGGGTGTTCAACAGTCGATCCTTGAACCAGTCGATCTCTTCCTGCAACATCCGCTCGGATATCGACGTGTCCGCCAGATGCTGACGCCACGCATCGGCAATCACCGAGGCGCGTTCACGTTCACCGATGATATTCCAGCGTTCATCCGATGGCCAGTGGCGCCGGCACCACTGGTGAAAGGTCTGCCACTCGACGCCCGTGTCGTTGTTGGTAAGACGCCGGTAGCGCGCTTCGAGGTCGCGGATCAGCGGACGATTGAACGTCAATACGAGAATGCGCTTCTGTGGAAAATACTGCCGCAACAGACGGGCACGATACACGATCAGCAGCGATTTGCCGCTGCCAGCGACGCCGCTGACCTGCCGCAACCCCATATCACGGCTTGCATTATCGGCTTCGTCCGAAAGTTCCAGATCAATTTTGAGCGCCCATTCCTGCACCGGGCTGAGGAGATAGTCGGTTAGTCCGGCTGATGTGTTCCGAAACGGCGACCCGCGAATGGTCATGGATGCAGGAACGACAACTTCAGGCGAAAAGATCGACCGTAACGCCATCGCCTGTCCACCCGTCAACGGCGCGCCGAGGTGCGACTCGATCCAGGCGGGCAATCGTTCCGGACTCAGATCGTCGCGCCCGGTCGCCGGGATGTCCGGCGGCAGCGCCTGACGCAGATCGTTGTTGGAAATGTTCGGGAACAGGATGACACCCGGAACCTGTTCAGGCGCCAGCGCCTGTGCGGAAGCGCTGAGCATCGACCAGAACTGGTGGAGGGCTCCCTGCGCGGCACTCCCGAATGCCGCGCCACCGCCGAACAACTGACCCTGCAAGGCAGTCCGGGCATCCTGCGGCGTCGCTGGTGATACCTTAATCAGCAGGTATCGTGCAGAGCGGTGGCACACCAGAAAATCGGGACCGGGCATACTTCCGCTGGCAAGCCGCAACCAGACGGCATAATCGCTATCTGGCAGCAGACGCTTCAGCATCCGGAAGACTTTCGCCGTCTCAGGCGGGAGCGCGCTCGGCGGCGTGTTGGGAAACATGACAGCCATATCGGAACGATCCCTTCCACATCAACGCGCGTCTCACAACGAAATTACCGCACATACGGGGAGGTACGATACGCGCATGAGGCGATACATTCTTTCAACTGTTCCACCAACACCTGGATATCCGGGTCCTTTGAGACCAGCGACAGCAGATAGCTGCTTCCCACGATAATGAGTTTCACCCGGGCGCGGGTGATGGCGACGTTCAACCGTTCCGGTTGCAGGAAGAAATCGGCGATCCCGGCGGCAAATGCCGGATTCGAGGTTGTCAGCGACAGAAAGATGACTTCGCGCTCCTGCCCCTGCATTCGTTCAACGGTATCAACAACAATCTTCCGCCGTTGTTCGCTGTCGGGGGTCATAGAGTGGAGCAGGTTGCGAATGGTGCGCGCCTGCGCCCGGTACGGCGTGACGACGCCAATTTCGTCGGGTTTGACGCCGCATGCCAGCAGTTCAGCGATCAGATCACAGATCAGACTCGCCTCCGCCATGCTGCTTGTGGTGGCATTGCGATGGCGCAGATCGACAAACACTTTTGGCGCTTCCGGGTCAAGAATGGTCTCGAAACGCACTGGAGGTCGCGGATAGATAATCCGACGTCGGGCGATCTCTTCCGACGCGCAGCGAAGTTGACCGCTGTAGTGTTGCCGACTGGGCCATTCGGTCAGTTCGGCATTCATGCGATAGGTTTCTTCAAGCATCGTGTCGAACCGTCGCCCGACGAGCACACCGAACACCGAGGCGCGGAGCCATGCCTCCCTGTGCCGCGCCGTCAGCACCGGCGGCAGCTGTTTGTGGTCGCCGATGAAAATAGCGCGTTTCGCCGCAAGCATGCCCATGATTGCGAGGGGTAACGTTATCTGACTGGCTTCATCAAAGATCACGGTGTCGAACTCAACGCCGTTGAGACGCTGCGTGCGTGTTGCAAACGGCGTGGCGCCAATTGCGTACCCACCGCTCAACTCAGCAAGCGGCGACCCTTCGAATGTCTCGTAGTTTGGAACATCTGCGTTGTTCCCGGCGCTTGAACGGCGCCCGATTTTGCAGAACGACACCGGCGCAGCATCGCCGACGCGATCACATTCGGCCAGTTTTTCCAGCGCATTGTTGATCGCCCGGTGCGTGAATGCGGTTACGAACACACGCTCGCCATCTTCAACCAGCAGTTGCACCAGACGCGCAAGCACAAGCGTCTTGCCTGTTCCGGGAGGTCCCTGGATCAGCCAGGTCAGGTTGGTGGCATAGGCATTCGCCAGCGCCTCACACTGTGTCGCGTTCAACCCCCACTGCTCTGCGCGCTCATATGCACGCTCATAGCGGGCATAGTCAAGCGTCGGGTTCACCTGACCCATCAGAAGGGGCAGGATGCGCTGCTGACCAACTGTTGTCCCGGCAGTCTGATCGAGTGCGTCGAGGATGTACTGACTGAGGTCGATATAACCGTAATCCAGCACCCATCCGGTGCGCTGATGCAGGATTCGTCCCCAATTGACGCCGGGATCGTTGGTCGAGACCAGGAGGCGCGTTTCGTCATCGACTTCGAGCGTACAGGGGATGCGCGGCTCCTCGAAGGGATTGCCGCGGTTCAGCAGCAGGATATCACCTTCGCGGAAACGCGAGACGTTGCGGTGGCAGGCAAGTTCGACGATCCCTTCCGGCGTCACAGAAACGACCCGCACCCCTTCGATGGCGTCTCCCTGGGCTACGCGCTCGGAGATCGGCTTCGACCAGGTTTGCACGATCTGCTGGCGCTGACTGTCGGCTTCGTCGAGCACCAGACGACGCAGGCGGCGCAGGAAATCGGCGGATGATGATACAGAACGCTCTGATGCGGTCACAGGATGCTGCACGCCTTGTGCTGTTGTCATGCCGGGTCGCGCGTGTCATTACAAAATGTGCAGCCGCACTGCATCAGTGTACTGTGAGTACAGGCATGATGTCAAGTATTTCTTGAGTTGCTGCGCCGTTGCAGGGTAATTGCAGGCGTCGGTCGCTGATGCACCATATGTGCAACCGGTCACGACTGCGCCTTTTCTGAGAGATTCGCTGATATCTGTAACGAAACGAACGCCAGCAACGTCGAACACAGGCGCGCATTGGGGCAGCGAAGGACTGACGAGGATTCGGCCTGCATACGCCGACAACGCACATTATCAGGCAAAGACCTGCTTGAGCATTCGTTTTTGGCGTTCTCCGCGTTCTCGGCATCTCAGCGGTGCGTTTTTGCAGTGAAGTCATGATCTGGCAGATTCTGACCCCCCGCCAGCCGGCAGCCGACGGGAGGGCGTCCTGCTCACGACTTCGATCCTTAATCCAACATCTCTGCCGCCATCGCCCGATTATACTTCTGTTTGCGGCGAATGTCGCGCAGGGCGCGCCGGTTGCGGTAGACGGTGATGAGGACTGGGGTGTACCCCTTGTCATTGATGACGAGGGTGGCGCCTTCCAGATGATGATATTTTTGAAATATCGCCCGGTCGTTCGGGATGTCCCGCCGCCCCAGGAAAATGTGCAGCGCGCCGCCGCTGCGAATGCGACGACCATGTCGCATGATGAAAGCCACTTCGTCGTCCGTCAGGTTGCGTTGCGCCTGTCGCACGCGCGCGTGATTGCTTTTGGCGATCATGGCTGTCTCCTCCTGTCTGGATGCGGCGCTCGCTTTGTTTTGAGATACGCAGCGTCTGCACCGCGTGTTGCACTCAGCATATCGCTCGTTTATGAACACGATAAGACAGAGGCGCGCCTGTTTTTTCATCTTCAGCAGTTGACAATTGCAGCAGCGTGTGTTAAGAACTAAGAACCGAGAACCAAGAACCGAGAACCAAGAACCGAGAACCAAGAACCGAGAACCAAGAACCAAGAACCGAGAACCGAGAACCAAGAACCGAGAACCGAGAACCAAGAACCGAGAACCAAGAACCAAGAACCGAGAACCAAGAACCGAGAACCAAGAACCAAGAACTGAGAACCAAGAACTGAGAACCGACAGGCGCCGGGAGGGGTGATGTACAGTTGAGGTTTTGGCGGTCTGACAAAGGCGGTTGATACCATGACGCAGGAACGTTCCTGGTATGAGGTGGTTCAGGAGTGTCAGGCGCGCGTCGTCCGCATCCGCGCGGTGTTGACGACAGGCGGTGTGTTGACGCCTGAACTCCAGGCGGACCTCGATGCCGTCATTCTTGCGATGCGCAACTGGATCATCGGTCGTGTGCGAGGGTATGGATTGACTGAGGATGAATTCGGCGATGTTTTGCTCGCAGTTATCGAGCAACTCCACCGCGATCTGCGCAGTCCGGGCTTCGGCAGTATGGAGCGCAGGTTTGGCGCGTATATCACTTCGACGGTCAACCGCATTCTCTTCGAGCGAAGAAAAACAGATCAAACCAACCCCTTATCTTTTCTTAGTCTGGATGCACCGACGGGCGATGATGGTCCGCCGCTGCACCGCATGATTGAAGACAAAACGCTGGAACAGCACGCCGATACATACCAGGAAGAACAGATCCGCGCCCGACTCGCTGCGGCTATCGCCAGATTGCCCGTGATCGAACGTCAGGTTGTCACCCTGCGTCTCGAAGGTGTTGCGAGCGTGGATATCGCCCGGCAGTCTGGCATGTCGCCAGCAAATGTCACGCACATTCATCATCGCGCGGTCAAAAGACTGAAACAGATTCTGACCGGCGAGGGGGCGTTATGAAAGACCGTTCGTATTTTATCGAGGCGGCGCTGCGTTACGAAGAACTGCTCGAATCTGGCGTGGTGATCAGTCTCGATGCATTCGTGGCGCAGGAACCGCCGGAGGTACGCGGGGAGTTGCGCGCTTTTCTTGAATTCAATCTGACGCTGGGTGAACCGGATGAGCCAGCGGCGCTGACAGTGACGGAGGAAGCGCTCGCTGATCGTGCGCTGGCGCTGGCGCACGCCGCCTGGGAGCGTGAACTCCGCGGCGAACCAATGCGAAATCTGACCGATCTCCGCCGGGAGCGACAGTTGAGCGTCGGCCGCCTGGCGCGACAACTGACTCTGCCGGTTAGCCTGCTGGCGCGTCTGGAGCGCGGCAAGGTGCGCGCGACCACCATTCCAGAGCGGTTGATCGAGCGTCTTGCCCATGCGTTGCACACGTCGGTGGCTACAATCCGGGCAGCGCTGCTGGCGCCGCCGCCGGTCGGCGCTTCAGCCCGGTTGCACGCCGATGATGGCATCATCGAGCCGGAAGAGCCGACGGTCAGTTTTGCGCAGGCATTTGTTGACAGTGCGCCAACTGAGGAAGAGCGCGCCGCCTGGGCTGATGTGCTATGAGCGTTCGCCGACAACAGATCCGCGCTGCGGCTTGTGATGTGCGTCGCTCCTACCGCGAGCGCGTCGGCGGTGATGATCTCAATCACCCGCTTCCGCTTGATCATCTCGTAGAGGAAATCTGGGGGTTGACAGTCATCCGGGATGTGCTTGCCGCCGGTATTCAGGGGAAGGTCGAGCCGGAACATGACGTTATCCGGGTGCAGCGCGATCTTTCGCCGACCCGTCAGCGTTTCGTGATTGCCCACGAGATCGGTCATGTGCAACTCGAAGGGTTGGATGCCGGTCCGTTCCGCGATACCGACGAAACGCTCGATGAATGTGCGGCCGGCGCCGATGACGAGATGGCGGTTCGCTCGTACAACCGGCGCGAGCGCCGCGAACAGGAGGCGAACCTGTTTGCGCTTGAACTGCTCGTGCCAGCGGAGGAACTCTGGCAGGCAGTGCAGCAGGCGGTCTGGAGCATTGAGTCGCTTGCGGCGCAGTTTGCCGTCTCAACCGACGCCATCCGCGCGCAACTGGTGAATGTCTGCTGTCTCGATCCGCTGACGCCGCCCGACGGAACGACTGTTACCCGACACACGTCGTTCACGCCAGACCCGGAGCAACAGGCGGCGGTCGATGCGCCAATGCCGCTGCTGCTCGCGGCTGGACCGGGCACCGGAAAGACGCGCAGCATTGTGGCGAAGTATGTGTCACTGGTGCGTCAGGGGGTCGATCCGGCATCGATCCTGGCGCTGACGTTTTCGAACAGGGCGGCGGAGGAGATGCGCGAGCGGATCATTGCAGCGCTGCGCCAGGCGGCGCCACGCCTTGCCGGACGTGTCGAGATCAGTACGTTTCACTCGTGGGGACTGAATGTTCTGCGCATCTACGGGGCGCGACTGGGGTTGCCGGCGGATGTGCGACTTCTTGATACTGCCGATCTCTTTCTTCTGCTCTCGAAGCGCCTGGACGATCTGCGCCTGGCGCATTTCAAGGATCTGCGCGAACCGACCCGTCATCTGGTGACGATCATTCAGGCGATCAGCCGGATCAAGGATGAACTGTGGTCGCCAGAAGAGTTCGCGCATCTGGCGGAGCAGGAAGCGGAGCGTCTGATCAGACAGGCGGAGCAGGATCATCCTGGCGCTTCGCGCAAAGCGACGGAGGCGCGCGAACGTGCGGTGCGACGGGCAACCGCGTTACGCGAACTGGCACAGATCTACCCGCGCTACGAAGCGATCCTGCGCGAGGCAGGCGCGCTGGACTATGGCGATCTGATCGTGTTGCCCGTGAGGGCGCTGCACGATCCAGCAATCGCTGCCGATCTCCGTCGTCGCTATCACTACCTTCTGATCGATGAATTTCAGGATATCAATTACGCTTCGGGCGAGTTGATCCGCCTGATCGATGGTGGACGCGGACGGGTGTGGGCAGTCGGCGATGCCTGGCAGAGCATCTATCGCTTTCGCGGCGCATCGGCGGCTAACCTCGATGAGTTTCTGCACCATTACCCGATGGCGCAGGTCCGCTATCTGACACGCAACTACCGCTCGTTGCAACCGATCCTCGATGCCAGCGCCGCCGTGATGATCAGCGATCCTCGTGCCGCAACCCGTCCGTTGCTGCAAGCGCAACGCACCGGCGACGGTCGCGCGGTTGTCGAACTGGTTGCACCGCGCAGTCAGGATGAGTATGCGACGATTGCGCACGACATCCTGCGACGGGTGCGATCCGGTCGAGGCAGGGGATTGCCGCGCTGCGCTGTGCAGCCGTGGATGCTGCACCGACGGAAGATGCGGCGTGCATTGCGTCGTCCTCCCCTGTCCATTCATTGCTGGCGCTTCCGCGACCATGCGGTGCTCTGCCGCACCCACGAACAGGCAGGGGCGATTGCTGCTGTGCTCGAAGCGCACGGAATCCCGGTCGATCATCCGGGCAACGTGTTCGAGGCGTCAGAGGTGAAGGATGTCCTGGCAATCTGCGCCCAGATCGGTTCGACGAACAGTGCCGGTCTGCTGCGAGCGTTGACGATGCCCGATCACCGTCTTGACTCCAACGACCTCAATCTGCTTGTCAATCTGGCGCGACAGACGCAACAGGCGCTTCCACGCGCCGCGCGCGATCCGGCGATTCTTGCGCAGTTGAGTGAAACCGCCCGACAAACACTCACACGGGTTCAGACCATTGTCGAAACGCTGGAGAGAGAAGGGGATGTCTGGCACGCACTGACAACCTATCTGTTCGAACAGAGTCAGACGATGCGGCAACGGTTGAACCGCGCTGCACGGGGTGAGTATGCCGCACAACGGGAACTTGCCACACTCGGTCAGTTGATCGCGATTGCGCGCAACTTTGTGCGTCTTGCGACACCGGAGGAGAGCGGTGCGCCGCATTTCATCGCCTACATTCGCGCATTGCGCGCTGCCGGTGTGCAACCGCGACCGTTGATCGGCGGGCCGGCGGATGCTGTACGGGTCATGACCGTCCACGCTGCGAAGGGGCTGGAGTTTCCGATTGTGTATGTGCCGGGATTGCAGGAGGGGCGCTTTCCGGTGCAGGGCAATCAGCGCGGGTTATCATTGCCTGCCGGTCTTATTCGCGGTTCGATCGAGCCTGAGGAACAGGAAGAACGCTATCTTCTCTACGTGGCGATGACTCGCGCACGTGACCGGTTGGTGCTCAGTCGCGCACTGACACGGGGCAATGGCGAGAGAGCAGCGGAACGTTCTTCGTTGTTACCCGGCGATGGTGACGGGAATGGCGCACCCTGGATCGTTCGATCGGTCATCGGCGGGGCAACCTGTCCGAACCCGGCGCCAGCGATGCGTCTGCTTGACACGCCGACGCCGCGTATGCCGTTACCGGCTTCGAGCATCGATCTTGACGGTTGCAAACGGCGCTTTCTGTACCAGTATGTGTATCAATTGTACGACGATCTTTCGCCGTTTTTACGCATGCATCAGGCAATCCGCGAATGCGTTAAGACATTGACGGAACAGGCGCGCGCAGGTGTTCTTCCCGCCGATGATGATGCAGTACGATCGCTGGTGTTCGGTCAGTTGCAACGGTATGAACTCGACACGGTGCTCTACGCCGGAGACTATGCCGCCGAGACGTTGCGGCACGTTCAGGTGGTGTGGAATGACCTGCGAAGCGGGCGAATCGCGCCTGAGCGGGTAGACCGGCGCGTACTGGTGCGGCGACCGGCTGGGGTGATCGAAGTGCGGATTGATCGAGAGGAGACGCAGGACGGAGTGACGCGGTGGGTATGGGTGCGGCCCGGTGCGCCGCGTGGCGATGATCATCTCTCGGAGCGTATGATCCTGTATGCGCTGGCGCGTCAGGAGGTGGGTCATCCTCCTGATGAACTTGCGATTGCCTTTACGGGAACAGGCGAGACAGTGCGGGTCACGCACGCTGAGCGGGTACTGGCGAACCACACGGCAAAGATCGACCGTCTGCTCGAAGCGATGCACGAGCGGCGCTGGGAACCGTCGTTTGGTTCACAGTGCGACACCTGCCCTTTCAACCTGATCTGTCCGGTATAAACGGTTGAACGTTGAACGTTGGAACGTTCAACGTTCAACGCTTCCATTATTAT
>Ga0209227_1003327_pt1 | contig 10788 bp, 4 predicted proteins | sample YNPBryantNP2012_FD_185815 | JGI IMG/M metagenome (GOLD analysis project Ga0209227, IMG submission 185815) | Anoxygenic and chlorotrophic microbial mat microbial communities from Yellowstone National Park, USA - YNP Bryant NP 2012 (SPAdes)... ...
GTCGGCGTGGCCGTGGGCGCCACCGTCGGCGGCCGCGTGGGGACCGGCGTAGCCGTCGGGGTGGCGACTGCGGGCCGCGTGGCCGTGGCCGCGGCCCGCGCCGGCGGCGAAGGCGACGCGGCCGGCGTCACCCGGATCTGAAAGCCGCCGCACGCGATCATGGCCGGCAACACCAACAAAATCGGCAGGAATAGACGCCAGAGTACCGATCTTCCCGGCATGGTCTTTTCTCCGTCACATGCTATCCGGCGCATTGACCCCCATCAGCCCCAGCACGCGGGCGAACACCGACTTCGTCGCCGCCACCAGCCGCAGGCGCGCGCAAGAGAGGGCCGGATCAATGCGGCCATCCGAGATCACAGGACAATCCCGATAGAACTCATGGAAGATCCTGGCCAGTTCCATCGCATAGAACGCCAGGTTGTGGGGCGCGCACGTCAGCGCCGCGTGTTCGATCACCTCTTCCAGCTCGAGCATCTTGCGGAGCAGGGCCAGCTCGCGCTCGTGGCCGAGCAGGTTCAGGTCGCCGGCGGCCCAGCGCTCCGGCGGGAAGCCGCGCTCGGCGGCCTTGCGCAGGATGCCCGCCATCCGCGCGTGGCCGTACTGCACGTAGTAGACCGGATTCTCGTCGTTCTGCGCCACGGCCAGGTTCAGGTCGAAGTCCATCACCGCCTGGTTCGAGCGGGTGAGCAGCAAGAAGCGCACGGCGTCGGCGCCCACCTCGTCCACTACCTCGTCTACGGTGATGATGTCGCCCGACCGCTTGGAGAGCTTGACCTCCTGGCCGTCCCGATAGAGGCGCACCAGGTCGTACAGGACGATGGTCAGGCGTTCGGGATCGAGGCCGAGCGCGCGCATCAGATAGGGCATGCGCCGCGCCTGGTTCTGGTGATCCACGGCCCATACGTCTATGACCCGATCGAAGCCGCGCAACACGAACTTATCGTAATGATAAGCGATATCCGAGGCATAGTAGCCGGGTTGGCCGCTCGACCGGATGACCACCTCATCGCGATCGGAGCCGAACCGGCTGGTGAGGAGCCACTCCGCGCCGTCGCGCACCGCCATGACGCCCGCCTCGCGCAGCTTGCGCAACACGTATTCGAACGTGCCGCCCGGCTCGTAGAGGCTGCGCTCGGAAAACCAGCGGTCGAAGCGGACGCGCAGCTTCTCGGCCGAGGCGCGGATGCCGGCCAGGATCTTCTCCAGGCCGATCTCGCCGAGCGCGGCGATGGCCTCTTCCTCGGGCAGCGCCAGGAAGCGATCGCCGTGCTCGGCCACGACCTCCCGCGCCAGGTCAATCATGTACGCGCCCTGATAATGATGGCTCTCCAGGGGCACGTCGCGGCCGAACTGCTGCAGATAGCGCCGATAGAGGGTCTCGGCGAAGGTGCGCATCTGCGTGCCGGCGTCGTTGACGTAATATTCGCGCTGGACGACGTAGCCGGCGGCCGCCATGATGTTCGCCAGCGTATCGCCCAACACCGCGTTGCGCGCCGAGCCCATGTGCAACGGCCCGGTCGGGTTGGCGCTGATGAACTCGACCTGGCACGTCTTGCCGTGGCCCAGGTCAACGTCGCCGTAGTGGCCGACGGCCGCCTCGATGGCGGCGACCTGATTGACCAGCCACCGGTCGTTCAGCCGAAAGTTGATGAAGCCCGGCGCGGCCACCTCGACCCCGCCGATGAATTCGGCCGGCGCCAGGTGTTTGACGATGGCCTGGCCGACGGCGAGCGGCGCCATGCGGGCCGCCCGCGCGCATTGCATGGCCACTGAAGTGGCGTAATCGCCCTTGGCCGGATCTTTGGGCCGGCTCACCTCGACGGCCGGCGGATCGAAGGCCGGCAGCGCGCCGGCCGCCTGCGCGTCGCGTATCGCCTGGGCGACCAGTGCAACGATCTGATTGCGTATCACGTGATCTCTGTCCTCGCAACGAATGGTAGGGCCAAATTAATTTGGCCCTACAGGGGGCCGAATGAATTCGGCCCTACGCTAACGGTTCCATCTCATACCAGTTCGGACCCGTTTCCAGGTCCACCTTGAGCGCGGCCTTGAGCGGGTACGCGCCCTCCATCACCTCGCGCACCAGCGCGCCGACCGCGGGGAGTTCGGCCTCCGGCACTTCGAGCACCAGCTCATCGTGCACCTGGAGCAACATGCGCGCCCGATAGCCTCCCTCGCCCAGCGCGCGGTGCAGCCGGATCATGGCGATCTTGATGATGTCGGCCGCGGTGCCCTGGATGGGGTGGTTGATGGCCGCCCGCTCGGCCGCCTGGCGCACGTTGTAGGCCTGCTGGGTGTTGGCCGTCGTCTTCAGCACCGGGAAATAGCGCCGCCGGCCCAACAGCGTCTCGACGTAGCCCTGTTCGCGCGCCAGCTTCTTGGTCTCCTCGATGTAGCGTTTGACGCCCGGATAGGTGGCGAAGTAGCGCTGCATGAACTGCTCGGCCTCGGTGCGGCTGAGCCCGGTGCGCTGCGCCAATCCGAACGCGGTCACGCCGTAGGAGGTGGCAAAGTTCATCATCTTGGCGACCGCGCGTTGCTCCTTCGTCACCTGGCTCAAGGGGATGCCGTACACCTTGGCGGCCGCGCTGGCGTGAATGTCTTCCCCGCGCTCGAAGGCCGCCAACAGGTATTCGTCGCCGGAGATGTGGGCCAGGATGCGCAGCTCGACCTGCGAGTAGTCGGCCGAGAGCAGGCGCCAGCCGGGCTCGGCCACGAACGCGCGGCGGATCTCCCGGCCCACTTCGGTGCGCACGGGGATGTTTTGCAGGTTCGGGTTGGTCGAGCTGAGCCGGCCGGTCTCGGCGCCGGTCTGGTTGTACGACGTATGCACCCGGCCCGTGCGCGGGTTGACCATGGCGGGCAACGCGTCCACATAGGTGCTGAGCAGCTTGCTGAGCTGGCGTTGTTCCAGGATCAGGTCCACGATCTCGTGTTTGCCGCGCAACCCCTCCAGGACGTCGGCGGCAGTGGAGTAGGTGCCGGCTTGCGTTTTCTTCAGGCCCTCGGTGGGCAAGCCCAGCTTGCCGAACAACACGTCCGAAAGCTGTTGCGTCGAGTTGATGTTGAAGGCATAGCCGGCGATCCGCTGGATCTCCAGCTCCAACTGGCGCAGCCGGGCCGTCAGCTCGACCGACATCTGCTTCAAGACCTGCACGTCCAGCTTGATGCCCGCCGCTTCCATGTCCACCAACACCGGCACGAGCGGCATCTCGATATCGCGGAAGAGCGGCAACAACCCTTTCTCGGCCACTTCGGGCATCAGCACATCGGCCAGGCGCAGGGTCATCACGGCGTCGGCGCCGGCATAGGCCGCGGCCGTCGCGGCGGGCACGCGGTCCATGGTGATCTGCGCCTTGCCCGAGCCGATCAGGTCGGCGATGGGGGTCATCTCGGTGTGCAGCCGCGTCCACACCAGGTCTTTCAGCCCCAATCCGCGATTGCTCGGGTCGAGCAACCAGGCCGCGATCATGGTGTCTATCAGCTCGCCCGGCACCCGCCAGCCGTAGCGGTTCAGGATGCTCAGATCGTAGCCCGCGTTGTGCGCCACTTTGACCTGTCCCGGCGCTGCCAAAGCCGGCTCCAGCGCCCGGCGCACCGCTTCCCACGGCAGGCCGGGCGTGTCGGCGTGGCGCAACGGGATGTAGGCCGCCTGGTGCATCTGCCGGCCCCAGGCGACGGCCAGGCCCACCAGCTCGGCCTGTTGCGGGTCGAGGCCCGTGGTCTCGGTGTCGAAGGCCACCCGCGGCGCCGCGGCCAGTTGCCCGGCCACCTCTGCCAGGGCTTCGGCCGTGGTGACCAGCACGACGCCCGTCTCCGCCGGCGGCGGGACCAGCGACGCCGCCTCGGCCGGCTCGGCCGCGAAGAGCGCGAGTTGATCGCCTCCCTCGGAGGGACCGGCTTCCGGCCCTTCAGCGGCCGGCTGTTCCGGCTCCGGGCCGACGGATGGAACCGGCAGCTTTTCGGCCAGGGAGCGGAACGCCAGGTCTTGAAACAGCGCAATCGCCTTCGCCCGGTCGTATTCGCGCGTGCGGCACGCCGACAGGTCGAGCTGCAACGGCACATCGGTCACGATGCGGCCCAGATCGCGGCTCAACCAGGCATCGGCCCGGCCGGCTTCCAGCGCCTTCCTGACCCGATCGGGCTTGATCTCGTCCAGGTGCGCGTAGATGTTGTCGAGCGTGCCGTATTTCTGCAACAGCTCGGCGGCCGTCTTCTCGCCGATGCCGCGCACGCCCGGGATGTTATCCGACTTGTCGCCGACCAACGCCTTGTAGTCCACCAGTTGATCGGGCCGCAGGCCGTACTTCTCCTGCACGGTTGCGGGGTCATAGATGATCGTATCGGAGAACTGGCGGCCCGAGGTCAAGACGTGCACGCGGTCGTCCACCACCTGCAGGATGTCCCGGTCGCCGGTCACGATCAGCGTGTCCACCCCCTGCGCGCTGGCCTGGCGCGCCAGCGTCGCCAACACGTCGTCGGCCTCGAAGCCCTCGGCCGTGAAGATCGGGATGTTGAGGGTCTCCACCACCTGTTTGATCCGCTCGACCTGGGCGCGCAGCTCGTCGGGCATGCGTTCGCGTTGCCCCTTGTAGGCGGGGAACCGATCGTGGCGGAACGTCTTGCCCACATCGAAGGCCACCGCCACGTACTCCGGCTGGTGCTCGCGCAGGACATTCAGAAGCATGGAGGTGAAGCCGAACACGGCATTGGTCAGCTCCCCGTCCGGCGCGGTGAGGGTGAGCGGCAGCGCGTGAAACGCGCGAAACGCCAGGCTATGGCCGTCTATCAGGACGAGCTTCGGGTGAGACATGGGCCCCCCTTTTGGGGCGCGCTAGCGGCGTTTCCGCCAGTCGAACTTCGCGGCCTTCACCTTGCCCTGTTGGATGAGCTGCTTCAGTTGCGGATGTTCCAGGGCCGAGCCGGTGAGCCGGGTCGTGCGGCCGGCGTCCAGGCGCAGCAGCCCGCTGCGCAGCTCCAGCAGGATGTTTTCGCCGGAAACGTTCGTGACCTCAACTACGTCGGCAGGCTTCCACGTGAAAGGCAGTTTGGCCATCTGGTGCGCTCCATCGTTCAGATTGTCCGCATTTTACTCTGAGAGGGCCGGAAAGTCAACGCGGGCGGCAGCGCACTGATTATCATTTCCCGGCGCTCTCTGGTATAATTGGGATGATTTTGCCTTTGATTGCAAGGGCGCCCGGCGTGCGCCCTTGCCGTGATGCCTTGCCAGAGCCGCCATGTCCGAGGATTTCGTCCATCTCCACGTCCATTCCGAATACTCGTTGCTCGATGGCATGGGGCGCACGGCCGCCCTGGCCCGCCGCGCCGCGGAGATGGGCCAGCCGGCCCTCGCGCTGACCGATCACGGCGTGATGCACGGCGCGATCGAGTTCGCGCGCGCCTGCAAGAAGGAAGGCATCAAGCCGATCCTGGGGGTCGAAGCCTACCTCACGCAGTTCGGCCGGCCCATGACGGGCCGCGACAGCGAGCTCGATAAGGAGCGCTATCATCTCCTCCTGCTCGCGGAGACGACCGAGGGCTATCGCAACCTGCTCAAGCTGTGCACCGACGCGCAGTTCGACGGCTACTACTACAAGCCGCGCATTGACGCCGAATACCTGGCCGCGCACAGCAAGGGCCTCATCTGCCTCTCCGGTTGTCTGGCCGCCGAACTGCCCACCCTGCTGCAAAACGGCCAGACCGAGGAGGCCATCCGCCGGCTGCACTGGTATCGCGACGTCTTCGGCCCCGACCGCTGGTACATCGAGTTTCAGGAGCACGACATCCCGGAGTTGACCCAGGTCAACAAGCAGCTCTTCGCGTTTGCCCGGCAGTACAACATGCCGATGGTCGTCACCAACGACGCGCATTACATCTACGAGCAGGACGCGAACCCGCACGACGTCCTGTTGTGCGTGCAAACCGGCTCTCTCCTCACCGATCCCAAGCGCCTGCGCTATCAGGGCTCCTCTTTCTTCCTGAAGAGCCTGGAACAGATGCGCCAGACCTTCCTGCCGCTGGTAGACCTGCCCGAAAGCGCCTTCACCAACACGCTGAAGATCGCGGAGATGTGCAACGCCGATCCGGAGGACGACGCCTATCACCTGCCCGACATCGCGATACCGGAGGGGTTCACCTACGAGACCTACCTGCGCCATCTGACCGAGGAAGGGTTGCGCTGGCGCTATCACGAGCACGCCGACGATCCCGCCATCCGGGCGCGTACCGAGCACGAGCTCAAGATCATCCACGAGATGGGGTTCGACGTCTATTACCTCATCGTATGGGACCTGTGCATGTACGCCAAACGCCGGGGCATCTGGTGGAACGTGCGCGGCTCGGGCGCGGGCTCGATCGTCGCCTATGCCATCGGCATCACCAACCTCGATCCGCTGCGCAACAAGCTGATCTTCGAGCGGTTCCTCAATCCGGGCCGCGTGACCATGCCCGACTTCGATCTGGATTTCCCGGACGACCAGCGCGAAGAGCTGATCCGCTACACGGTCGAGAAGTACGGCAGCCATCGCGTGGCGCAGGTGGTCACCTTCGGCCGGATGAAGGCGCGGGCGGTCGTGCGCGATGTCGGCCGGGCCATGGGGCTCGATCTCGGCACCGTGGACGCCATCGCCAAGCAGATCCCGGCCATTCCGGGCAAGCCGGTCACCATCAAAGAGGTGCTCACGGAGGGCCACGAGTTCTATTCGGCCGAGCTCAAGCGCCGCTACGACGAAGACGAGCAGATCCGCAAGCTGCTCGACACCGGCAGCCAGCTCGAAGGGATCGCGCGGCATTCCTCCATCCACGCGGCCGCGGTCATCGTCGGCGACCGGGAGCTGACCTACTACACGCCGCTGATGCGGCCGCCCAAGTCGGCCATCACCGAGACGGTCACCCAATACGAGTTCCCCATCCTGGAATCCATCGGCCTGCTCAAGGTGGATTTCCTCGGCCTGGCCACCCTCACCCTGATGCGCGAGTGCACGCGGCTGATCAAGGAGCGGCACGGGGTCGAGTACACGCTGCACAACCTGCCGATTGACGATCCCAAGATCTACGAGCTGTTGACCGCGGGCGATGTGATGGGGGTCTTCCAGGTGGAAGGCCAGGGGATGCGCCGTTGCCTGATGGAGATGCGGCCGACCGAGTTCGACCACATCGTGGCGACGATCTCCCTCTACCGGCCGGGCCCGATGGAGTTCATCCCCGACTTCATCGCCTGTTTGCACGGCGAAAAGCAGCCCCAATACGTCCACCCGATCCTGGAGCCGATCCTGGCGGAGACGATGGGGGTGTGCATCTACCAGGAACAGGTGATCCAGATCCTGACCGATGTCGCCGGCTATACGGCCGGCGAGGCCGACCTGGTGCGCCGCGGCATCAGCAAGAAGTCGAAGAAGACGCTGGACGAGCACCGCGAGATCTTCGCCCGGGGGGCCGCGCAGAAATCCAATCTGTCGCGCGAAGAGGCCGATGCGATCTGGGACGCGCTGATGGGCTTCGCGCGCTACGGCTTCAACCGCGCTCATGCGGCCGACTATGCCGTCATCGTGGCTCAGACGGCCTTCCTCAAGGCATACTATCCGGTCGAGTACATGACCGCGCTGCTCACGGTGGAGCGCCACAACACCGAGAAGGTCGGCGTGCTGATCGCCGAGTGCCGGCGCATGGGGATCGAGGTGTTGCCGCCCAACGTGAACGTGAGCGGACATCACTTCACCATCGAGCAGTTGCCGCCCGACCGCCCCGCGCCGCATCAGGCCACCGCCTTCCCCTTCCCGGTGCCCGAGCGCGCGGCGATCCGCATGGGCATGGACGCGATCAAGAACGTGGGCGAGGGGCCGGTGGACGTGATCCTGCAGGCGCGCGGGGATCGGCCGTTCACCTCCCTGGCCGATTTCGCCGACCGCGTCGACCTGCGCCAGATCAACCGTCGCGGGCTGGAGTGCCTGATCAAGGTGGGCGCGCTGGACGATTTCGGCGAGCGCGGCCAGTTGTTGGCCGGCATTGACCGCATCATGGCGGCCAGCGAGGCCGCGCACACCGCGCGCGAGGTGGGCCAGCTCACCCTCTTCGGCGCCGCGGACACCGAGAGCGCGGCCGACCTGCTGGCGTCGTTGCCGGCCGCGGCCAAGACCAATCCCAAAGAGATGCTGGAGTGGGAGAAGGAGCTGGTAGGCGTGTACGTTTCGAGCCACCCCCTGCAGAAGATGACCGTGGATCTGCAAAACGTGGTCACCCACGCGTCGGTCGAGATCACGGAGGAGCTGGCCGGCAAGAACGTGGTGGTGGCCGGCATGATCGCCGACGTGCGCCAGATCACGACCAAGAAGGGCGAGGCGATGGCCTTCGTGCGCCTGGAGGACCTGCAGGGCGCCATTGATGTGACCGTCTTCCCCCGCCTCTACGCCGAGCAGCGAGCGCTTTTCGTCCAGGACAAGATCATCATCGTGGCGGGCAAGGCCGATGTGCGCAACGGCCGCGTGAGCGTGGTGGCCGATACGGTGCGCGATTATGTGGAGGGGATGAAGGTGATCGAGGATACCAGCTCGGTCGCCTATCGCTTCCGCAACGGCGGCGTCACGGCGTCCCGGCCGCAGATCAAGGAGCCGGCCGCCGCCGGCTACGCGCCTTCGAGCCGCGGCGCGGCCGGGCCGGCCGCGCCCACGGGCGATGAAGACGAAGAAGAGCTCTACTTCGGCGAGGACAATCCGTTCGGCGGCGAAGAGCCGGACTGGATGGCCGAAGAGGACGCGGGCGTCGGCGGGCCGGAGCGGGGAGCGGGGGGCGGGGGGCTGGGGGCCGGAAGCTGGAAGCTGGAAGCGGGGAACGGGAAGCGGGAGGCCGGGGATGCCGGGAAGTCGGCCGCGGGGACGGCGCCTTCGACGGCCGCGGCCGCTCCCGCGGCGCCGGCGGTTTCTTCGGTGGCACCAGCGCGCGCGGCGGCGCCTTCGACGGTTGCGGCCGCTCCCGCAACGACGTCTTCGACGGCTGCGCCCGCTCCCGCGGCGCCGGCGGTTTTTTCGGTGGCACCAGCGCGCGCGACGGCGCCTTCGACGGTTGCGGCCGCTCCCGCAACGACGTCTTCGACGGCCGCGACGGCTCCCGCGGCGCCGGCGGTTTCTTCGGTAGCACCAGCGCGCGCGGCGGCGCCTTCGACGGCCGCGGCCGCTCCCGCGGCGGTCCGGCCGAAGAAGGTGCGCATCACGTTCCGGCGCAGCGCCAGCCTCGACGGCGATCGCAAGCGCCTGGCCGGGCTCGTTGAGCTGCTCTCCCGATACGAGGGAGATGACCGCTTCGAGATGATCGTCGAGGCGAACGGCTCGGCCCGCTGGCAGCTCGAATTCCCGAACAACCGCACCAGGGTTTGCCAGGAGCTTCTGGCCGAGCTGGCAACCCGGCTGCCGCCGGGAAGCTGGCGGGTGGAAGGATGAAAAGCTATCCCATCACGCCGTGCAACTGACCTCTGCTTTCCGCCTCGGCCCGAAAGAAGTGATCGCGCTGGTCGGCGCGGGCGGCAAGACGACGCTGATGTTCCGCCTGGCCGATGAGCTCGCCGCGGCCGGCCGCCGCGTGGTCACGACGATGACCACGAAGCTCTTCGCCGCGCAGATGACGCGGGCGCCGCTGGCGTTGACGGGACAAGACGAGGCGGCGCTGCTGGCGCAACTGCCGGAGGCGCTCTCCCGCTGCGGGCATGTGCTGGTGGCCGATGGGACGGTCGTAGAACAGGACAAGGTGCAGGGGGTCTCGCCGGAGTTCGTGGATCGGTTGGCCGGCCACGAGGCGGTGGACGCAGTGATCGTCGAGGCGGACGGCTCCCGGCGCCGGCCGTTCAAGGCGCCGGCCGCGCACGAGCCGGCCATCCCCGCCGCCGCAACGCTCGTCGTGCCGGTGGTGGGACTGGATGGAGTGGGCCGGCCGCTGACGGCAGAGCACGTCCACCGGCCGGAGCTCGTGGCCGAGCTGGCCGGCGTTCCCCCCGGCGCGGCGGTGACCCCGGAGCTGATCGCGACGATCCTGGCGCATCCCCTGGGGGGCGCCAAGGCCGCGCCGGCCGGCGCGCGGCTCGTTCCGTTTCTGAACAAGGCGGAGGATGAAGCATCGTTGGCCGCGGCCCGGCGCATCGCCCGCCTGCTGTTGGCCCACCCACGGATCAACAGCGTGGCCATCGGCGCGGCCGCGGCGGCCGATCCGGCGGTCGAGGTGTGGGGCCGGGTCGCCGCGGTAGTGCTGGCGGCCGGCCGGGGAAGCCGCTTCGGCGCGCTGAAGCAGCTTCTGCCGTGGCATGGCGTTCCCCTGGCAGCGCACGTGGCCGACCAGGCGCTGGCGTGCGCCGCCATCGCGCGCGTGATCGTTGCCGTGGGCGCGGGCGCCGATCAGGTGCGCGAGGCGCTGGCGGACCGGAACGTGACATGCGTGCCCGTGCCCGACTGGGCCGAAGGCCAAAGCCGCAGCGTGCAGGCGGGCCTGCGCGCTGCGGTCGCCGCGGTCCCAGAAGTCTCCGCCGTCCTCTTCCTGCTGGCCGATCAGCCCGGCGTATCGGCCGGCCTGCTCTCCGCGCTGATCCAACGCCACCGCGAGACGTTGGCCCCGATCGTCGCGCCGCGCTATCGCGGCCGCCGCGGCAACCCCGTCCTGTTCGACCGCCGCGTGTTCGCGGAATTCGGCCGGCTGACGGGCGACATCGGCGGCCGGCCGATCATCGAAGCGCACGCGGGGGAAATCGCCTGGGTGGATTGGCCCACGCCGGAGATCTTGCAGGACATAGATGTCGCGGCCGATTAC
>Ga0209227_1003332_pt1 | contig 10782 bp, 11 predicted proteins | sample YNPBryantNP2012_FD_185815 | JGI IMG/M metagenome (GOLD analysis project Ga0209227, IMG submission 185815) | Anoxygenic and chlorotrophic microbial mat microbial communities from Yellowstone National Park, USA - YNP Bryant NP 2012 (SPAdes)... ...
GCGGGGTCTGCGACCCCGCGTGCTTCGCACGGCGGGTTACACTCCCGGTGGTCGCCGCCGCGAGCCAGGCCGGGGGGCTATTTTCGAGGGAGAGAGACGCCAGTATGGACATCCAGTTCGGGACCGACGGCTGGCGAGCCGTCATCAGCGAGGAGTTCACGTTTGCGAACGTGCGCCGGGTGGCTCAGGCAATTGCCGATTGCCTGTTGGACGCGACTGGCCCGGCCACGACCCAGGGAATGGTGGTCGGCTATGACACCCGGTTCCTCTCGGACCGCTACGCGGCCGCGGTGGCCGCCGTCCTGGCCGGCAACGGCATCCCGGTCTATCTGTCCCATTCCGATTGTCCGACCCCAGCCCTGTCCTTTGCCGTGCGCCACCAGGCCGCCGCCGGGGGCGTGATGATCACCGCCAGCCATAACCCGCCGCGCTATAACGGGATCAAGCTCAAGGCCGACCACGGTGGCGCAGCACCCCGGGACCTCACGCGGCGGGTGGAGGAACGTCTGAGGATCAACGAGCAAACCGGCCACCAGCCCCGGGCGGTGGACTTTGACGTGGACCACGCCTCGCCCCAGGCTCGCCGCCTGATCCAGCGTTTCGATCCCCTGCCGCCGTACCTGGATCATGTGCGGTCCCTGGTGGACCTGGATGTCATCGGTCGTGCCGGGTTGCGCGTGGTGGTGGACCCCATGTACGGGGCCGGCCGGGGTTACCTGCGCCGGTTCCTGACCGAGGCCGGCTGCCTGGTCCAGGAGATCCACAGTGAGCTGAACCCCGGCTTCGGGGGCCTGCACCCGGAACCCATCGAGCGACACCTGGGCGCGTTGCGCCAGGCCATCCGGGAGACCGGCTTTGACCTGGGGCTATCTACCGACGGTGACGCCGACCGCATCGGCGCGATGGACCACCAGGGCCGCTTCGTGGACCCCCATGCCATCCTCACTATCCTGCTTCGTCATCTGGTGGACGACAAAGGCCAGCGTGGGGCCGTGGTCAAGACCATCAGCACCACAGCCCGGCTTAACGTGCTGGCCCAACGCTATGGTCTGCCCCTGCACGAGACGCCGGTGGGTTTTGATCACATCTGCCAGTTGATGCTCACGGAGGACGTGCTCATCGGTGGGGAAGAAAGCGGGGGCTTGAGCGTGCGGGGGCACATCCCGGAAGGCGATGGCCTGCTGGGCGGCCTGTTGCTCCTGGAGGCCCTGGCCACGAGTGGCCTGTCCCTCTCCGCTCTGCTGGCCCAGATCGCAAGCGAGGTGGGGGCTTTCTACTATCGCCGCGATGATGCCCCCAGCAATGGGATGCCCAAAGCGGAGTTGGTGGCATACCTGTTGCGCCAACCCCCGGCGACCCTGGCCGGTCAACCGGTGGTTCAGATCAACAGCCGCGACGGGGTCAAGTATATCCTGGCGGATGATAGCTGGCTGCTGATCCGGCCCTCCGGCACCGAACCGATCCTGCGCCTGTACGCGGAAGCCCGGTCGCCAGAGGCAGTGGAGGCATTGTTGGCGGAGAGCCGACGGCTGGTCGGCGTCTAAACCCTCCCGCAGGTTAGAAGCCCCAACTGGCGGGCGGGTGGGCCAATGCTGCTAACTTTTGCTCCCAAGGGGTCTGCGACCCCGCCGCCTGCGGCTATTTCGGGCAGAACGGCGGTCGCAGACCGCCTTTGAGCCTAAAAGTTAGTGCCGTTGGGCGGGTGGGCCGTTACCTGCCCTGAGGCTTCAGCCGGTCCGCCTGAAGGCTCGACTCCTGAATTGTCCCCAGTCTCAGTAGATGGAAATTTGTGCTCCTCGGCGGTCTGTGACCGCCGAGAAACGCGGGTCACAGACCCGCTTTGAGCAACTTTTTCCATCTACTGAGTCTGGCTAACGTTGTTCGCTCCGTCGGGGTCCGGGACCCCGACGGAGTGTTTTGGGGCTATGGCTTCTCCAGACCGTGGGCCAGCAGCAACTCCTCGTCGGTCATCAGGGCCGCCGTAGGCCCGTCCGCCACGATCTGGCCCCTATCCAGGATCACCATGCGCGGGAACAGTTCCTGCACCAGTCGCAGGTCGTGCGTGCTGGCGATCATGGTCTGGGGCATGGTCTGGAGCAGCCGGATGAGCTGGCGGCGCGCGCGGGGGTCCAGCCCGGCCGTCGGCTCGTCCAGGGCCAGCAGGGCCGGGTCCATCGCCAGCACCGTGGCGATGGCCACGCGCTTTTTCTCGCCAGCGCTCAGATGATGCGAGGGTCGTTCGGCATAGTCGCTCATCCCCACCCGGGCCAGGGCCTCCGCCACGCGCTGGCGCACCTCGTGGGCCGGCAGACCCATGTACAGCGGCCCAAAGGCCACGTCGTCCAGGACCCGGGGCGAGAAGAGTTGATCGTCCGGGTCCTGGAACACCAGGCCCACCAGCGCCCGGAGCCGCTTCAGGTGCGGCTCGCGCACCTCCAGCCCCTGCACTCGCACCGTGCCCACGCCGGTCAGCAGCCCGTTCAGGTGCAACATCAAGGTGGACTTGCCGGCGCCATTGGGGCCGACCAGCGCCACGCGCTCACCGACGGCGATGCGCAGGCTTACATCCCGCAGGGCCACGTGGCCGTCCGGGTACTGAAAGCTCAGGTGGCTGATCTCCACCGCCGGAGCTTCATCCTTCATCATTCCGCCTTCATTCTCCGAAAATAACCCCCTCGCTCGCGGCGGCGACCGGTAGGGAGTGCCACCCGCCGTGCGAAGCACGCGGGATCGCAGACCCCGCGCGAGCACACCGGCGTATTTTCGTGCCACGGGGTGCGCCCCGCGCGCCAGGCCCAGGCTTGACTGGCTGGGAAGCTCCTTACAGATAGCTGAGCACCACCAGCCCGACCAGGAGCGCCAGGCCCAGCCCCAGCATCATCCACTGCGCCAGGGACAACGGTGGCCGGGGCAATGAACGCGCTTCCCCGTCATAGCCCCGGGCCAGCATCGCCGCGTAGATACGCTCGCCCCGCTCATAACCCCGCACGAACAGGTTGCCCACCATATAGCCGGTCACCTGGCCCCGCCAGACCACGCTGCGCCCGCCGCGTCCCGTCAGACTGCCGCTGCGAGCGGCCCTGGCCCGGACCAACCGGCCGGCCTCGTCGGCCAACACCGCCAGATAGCGCCACATCAGCCCGATGATGGCGACCAGAAGGCGGGGGAGGCGCAGGGCGCGCAGGGCCGCCAGCAGGTCCGGGAACGACGTCGTCGCCACCAGCAGGATACCGGCCTGTACCGAGAGCCACGATTTGAGCACGATGCTCAGCAGGCGCCCGGCCCCGGTCGTCGTCACCGTAACCGGCCAGGGCCCCAGCGACACCTCCAGCAACGGCGGCCCCGGGACCGTGATCAGGAGCGGCACGGCCGCCAGGGCAAAGGGCACGGCGATCAGCCCTCGCCGCATGGCAAACGCCACCCCCAGTTCCGAGGCCACAGACGCCGCCACGACCAGGGCCAGGAACAGCACATAGACCGGCCAGGTCCCCATGGGCGTGGCCGCCACGGCTACGATGAACGCCAGCGTCAGCACAAGCTTAACGCGGGGATCAGCCCGGTGCAGGAGGCTGTCCCCGCGATGGTAGGGATCAAGGAAGTGGAAGTGCATACGTCAAACGTCAGACGTCAGGCGGCGTGCCCGGCGGGTAAAGGCCAGGGCCAGAGATACCACAAAGACGATGAGCACGCCCACGATACCGGCCACGATGGTCGCCAGGGCCTCGTTGGGGATGCCCGGAAACACATAGTCCGGGATGATCTGGTAAGGCGGTTCCGCCGCCAGGTCAATAAAAGCCGGCTGCGTGGTCTCGGCCACCCATTCCAGGCCATCCGGAAACGCGGAAGCCAGTGGGGAGAGGATCGCCAGCAGGGCCGCGATGACCAGGCCGCCCACCAGGACTGCCCGGCCCCCGGCCGGCCTGGCCTCACCGGGCTTGAGCAGGTCGCGCCGCACCACGTACACAAAGGCCACCGCACCCAGGGTGATGAGTGCCTCACCCAGGCCAATGAGCATGTGGATACCCCCCATGGCCGGGATGGAGACGTTGGCCGGCGAGGTCCCACTCAACGATAGCTGGATAGCGCAGGCCAGCGACGCCACGACAATGCTCAGCCAGGCCGCCACCGCCGCACCGACAAAGACGCCCCAGCTTTGCCCCCGCGCCAGGCGCATGACGACGCGGTAAACAGCATAACTCACGGCCACCCCCACGACGCCCATGTTGAATATGTTCGCACCCAGGGCCAGCAGACCGCCGTCCTGGAAGATCAACGCCTGCGTCGCCACCACAGCGGTCATCACGACGATGGCCGACCATGGACCAAGGAGGATGGTCGCCAGGGCCGCGCCCATCAGATGGCCGGAAGTGCCGCCAGCGACCTGGAAGTTCAACATCTGACCGGCAAAGATCACGGCCGCCAGTACGCCCATCAGCGGGACCTGCAACGATCCCAACTCCTTCTCCGCCTGCCACAGGGCGATCCCCACCAGGATGATGGATACGATCCAGAGGGTCACGGATACTGCCAGCGACAGGAATCCATCGGGAATGTGCATGTACAGTGGGGCGAACAAAGCGTTTGCCAACATTAATTGTTCTCCTTTCTGGTTAGTGAATATGGTTGTGATGGTGATGCAGATGGGCATGGTCCAGCTCACCGCCCAGGTGCTCAATGGCACCTTTCAGTCCGTCCATAGCGGCCTCCATCTGTTGTGCCGCTGCCTCGATGTGCTCAGCCAGATGCTCGTCACCAGCCATCCTGGCCCTGGCCGCCCAGGCCCAGAACTCGCTGGCGTGTTCGGCATTGTGCTCCAACCAATGTGGCAAGAGCACCCGCAATTTGTCCAGATCCGTGTTCATTTTCCCTCCAGCTTTTCGTCCGCGATCAGCGTGACGGTGTGTTTCAAGAAATCAATGTGCGACACCCGGGCCGGGATCACCCGGGGCTCTTCAAAAAACGTGGCGATACGCACGCCGCCCTCGACGACTTCCAGGCGGGTCACGTCTTCCATGATCCGTTCGTTCGCCTGTCCCTGGCGGGCCAGGTAGACAGTGGCCTGACACATGATTTCGCCTCCCTCTTTGTAACTGCTCACCCATTTCCGCCAGCGATGCCAGGACTCATACTGACCACGAAGAACATCTTTGTGGTGAGAGAGGAGACTCAGTAGATGGAAATTTGTGCTCCTCGGCGGTCTGTGACCGCCGAGAAACGCGGGTCACAGACCCGCTTTGAGCAACTTTTTCCATCTACTGAGACTGGCCTGAGCGGATACCCCTCTTTGAAATCTTACGTATGGGCCGGGGCCTGGGCAGGGGCAAGCCCTGCCCCTACTTTTGGCATGTTGGGCACGTCCCGTAGATCGCGAAATGGTCCAGGCGCGGCTCATAGCCATATTCGTCGCGGATGCGCTGGCGCACCGGGTCCAGCACCTCATCCGGCAATTGCACAATGCGACGACACCGCAAGCATATGAGATGATGATGTGGCGTTTGCCCGAAACAAACCTCGTAACGCTCCGCCCCATCCCCCAGGTCCGTCTGCGTCACCAGGCCCAGGTCACGCAATAGCTCCAGGTTGCGGTAAACCGTGGAGATGTCCACGCAGGGGTTCTGCTCTCGCACGCGAGCATAGATCTCCTCGGCGGTTACGTGCCCCTCGCATTCGTGGACCGCCAGCAGGATCATCTCGCGTTGCGGCGTGAGGCGGATGCCCTGGGCGCGCAGTTCAGCGATCAACTCGAAATGATGGCTCATTTTGCCTTCTTACGTAATTGCAATATTTTGCAGATACGATTATACATGAAAAGACCAATCGTGTCAACTCGAAAGCAGGTGGGCAGAGAAGGGGTCAGGCCTAAGAAAGCTTGTTCGGGGTTGGTGCGGCTGCATCACCAATGATCAAACAACGCGGCGCCAGTGCAGGGTGAAAGCCGAGCCGAGGCAAAGATCGGCGTATTCGACGGGCACTGTGGGCGAGAGCAAGGTCCCCTCGCGGTCGTCAATCAGGGTCACCAGGCATGGCCCCTGGGGATAGAGGCGGACTTCATAGCTGCCATCGGGCTGGACCGGTTCGCTCAGCACTCGTCCATCCGGGTAGCGCACCTGGACCCTGACGTGCTGGAGTTGCTCTGGCGTGGCTTCCTGCACCCGGCCGCGCAGCCAGACCACAGCCGGCGCGCAGTTGGGATACTCGGATACCACCGGGCCGGCCGGCATAAAGGGATAGGGCGGGGGCGACGCGGTGGGCGTCCGGGGTATAGCCGTGAACGTGGCGGTCGCTGAGGGTTTCGCCGACCGGGTGGGCGTCGGACTGGGGGCCGGTGTGGCGGTGGGTGGTCTGGTGGGGGTGTGGGTGCCGGTGGCCGTGGGCGTGGCAGCCGGGGTCCGGGTGGGGGCCACGGTGGGCGAGGGGGTGGGCGATGGCTCCGGCGTCTGCGGAAGCCCGGCCACAAGCTGAGTGGGGGTGGGCGATGGCATCGCGCCGGATAGCACGCCGGACAAGACCAGCGTGCCCCAGATCGCCAGGAGTGCGATGGCCGCCACGCCCAGGACCCCGGCCCAGCGCCGCCAGGTTCGCCAGCGAATCTGTTTCTCGGCCCGGCGAAGTCGCTCGCGGGCCGGGCTGCGCGCCGGCCGGACGATCTCCACCGGCGGCGTGGAAGGCGCCCCCACCGTCGGGGCCGGCGGGATCGGTTGGGCCGGCGGGCTATCGCTGGCCGCGTACACCGCTCCGCCGGGATCCACCAGGACCTGGGCGGCGGTCACCGCACCCCGTACCTGCCCCGTGGGGCCGACCTGCACCTGGCCTATGGCCTGGATGTCGCCGTGCACCTGACCGTCCACCCGCACGTGGCGCGCCAGGATGTCGGCCGTCACCCGGGCGCGTTGGCCCACGATGAGCCAGCCCACGACCTCGATCCGGCCCTCGTAAACGCCGTCTACCAGGACGTTGCCCTCGGACTTGAGCTCGCCGGTGGTCTGTGTATTCGCTGCCAGCACCACATCTGGCGGTTGCAGGGGGCGCAGGCGCGCCGGTGGTTTAGTCTGGTTATCCTCTGACACGACGGCCTCTATCCTACCACTTCTTCGCCGCCATCCACCACGATGATGGCCCCGTTGATGCGCTCCATGTCTGGGCTGCACAGGTGGGCGATGACCCGGGCCACGTCCTCCGGTGTCGTCAGGCGGCCGGTGGGGTTGCGCTTCAGCGACTCGGAGACGATAAGGTCGGCACTGGGGATGGCTCGCAGGGCCGGGGTATCCGTGACCCCGGCGCGGATGCCGTTCACGCGGATGCCCTTGCCTCCCAGCTCAAAGCTCAGATAGCGGATGTGGCTGTCTAACGCGGCCTTGGCCGCAGAGACCGGGCCATAGTCTGGCACCACGCGGGTGGAACCGCCGCTGGTCATGGCAAAGATGCGCCCCCCTTCCTTCATCAACCCCCGATAGATGACCCCCTGGGTCCAGTAGATCAGGCTGTTCGCCATCACATCCAGGGTCATATCCATCTGGGCTTTGGTCACGGCTGCGGCCGGGTCGTCGGGCACGAACCAACGCAACGACCCGAAGGCCAGGGAGTGCAGGAGCACGCCCACGGTGCCGGGCGGGTCGCTTTCCTTCAAGATGGCCTCGATGCGGTCGAGCACCTGGTTGCGCCTGGCCTCGTCGGCGGCATTGGTGTTAAAGAACACGGCCCGGCGGCCCAGGGCCTCGATGTCGGCCTGCACCTGTCTGGCGCGGGGCAGGGTGGCCTTGAGGTCCAGGTGAACGCCAAAGATATGGTAGCCGTGCCGGGCCAGTTCCCGGGCGGTGGCGGCGCCAAAGCCACTGGAGGCCCCCAGGATGAGGGCCCAACGTTCAGACGGGGTCGAAACAGTCATGTCATCCTCCTGTTTTTGGCTCTCGTGCCTGAGGCACGGGGGGATTGTACCACAAGGTGGCCGGCGTTTCAACCGTTGATCCCGTCGGGCTGAAAATCGGTTGCGCGCGCCCATGGGGTCGAGTATAATTGGATCGCGGAGGCAATATATGGGAGACAAACTCGTGCGGTGGTCGGGGCTGCTGGGCCTGGCCGGCCTGGTGGTGATGATGCTCAGCGCTGTGGCACTGAGCTATGCGTCCGGGTGGGGAGGCGACACAGTGCTGGTTCGGCCGGCCACAGCCCGTCAGGTGGCCTGGTCTGTGCTCGCCTCGCCCACGCCCACCCCCACGTTGACCCCCACCCCGTCGCCCGTGCCACGACCCACAGAGACGCCCCGGTTCAGCCCCACGCCGTCGCCGACCGCCACTTTGCCGCCCACGCATACACCGACGGCTACCCCATCGCCCACCTGGCCGCCGGGCCAGACCCCCACGCCGGTCATCGAGGTCATCACCAGCACACAAAACTCCACGGGTCATTACTGGCTGGAGCGGCCCCTGCCGCCATCCGCCAACGTGGAACCCAGCCGCTATTACCCCTACGGCACCACGGCCGAAGGGCAGTATCTGCTCCATCACGGCCTGGACACCACCAATGATACCGGCACGCCCGTCGTCGCCGTGGCCGACGGGGTGGTGGTGGTGGCGGGTAACGACCGGGAGACGGCCTGGGGGCCGCGGACCAATTTTTACGGCAATCTGGTGATCATCCGCCTCGCTCAGCGTTATAAAGACCAGGACGTGTTTTGCCTCTATGGGCACCTGAACAGCGTGAGCGTCCAGGAGGGTCAGCAGGTCACGACTGGCGATGAGTTGGGCACGGTTGGGCAGACCGGGATCGCCATGGGCCCCCACCTGCATTTTGAGGTGCGTCTGGGTGAGAACGACTATGCCCACACGCGCAACCCGGCCTTGTGGCTCAAGCCCCTGGACGGCTGCGGCACCCTGGTGGGCCGGGTGGTGGACGCGCAAGGCCGCCCGGTGGCGGAGCAAAGGCTGACCCTGCGCAAAGCCAGCGGCGGCACGCCCATCACCATCTATACCTACCTGAACCAGGGCGTTAATCCTGACGATGACTGGTCGGAGAACCTGGTCATCTGGGACCTGGAACAAGGGGCCTACAATCTGGAGATCCAGGTCAACAAACGAACCTATAGCAAGTTCCTGGTAATACGCGCGGGGTGGACCACCTGGGTCGAGATCAAGTTGTAGCGGATTGCAGATTGCAGTGTAGGGGAGGCAGGTATGCACTGGGAGCGACGGAAAGGCTGGGTGGAGGTGATCTGTGGCGGCATGTTCAGCGGCAAGACGGAGGAGCTGATCCGGCGAGTCCGCCGGGCGCAGATCGCCAAACAACGGGTGCAGGTCTTCAAGCCCTGTCTGGATGATCGCTACATGGCGGAGAAGGTGACTTCCCATGATGGCGATCATTTTGAGGCCATTGTGGTGGACGATGTGGCCGACCTGGAGGCGCAGATCGCGCCGGATAGCGACGTGATCGCCATAGACGAGGTGCAGTTCTTCGACTGGCGCATCGCCGACCTGGTGAACGAGCTGGCCGAGAGCGGCAAGCGGGTGATCCTGGCCGGGCTGGACATGGACTTTCGCGGCGAGCCGTTCGGGCCGATGCCGCTGCTCATGGCCCAGGCCGAGATGGTGGACAAGCTCTCGGCCATCTGTGTGGTCTGCGGCGGGCCGGCCAGCCGCACCCAGCGGCTCATAGACGGCCAGCCGGCCTCCTACGACGACCCGGTGATCCTGGTGGGGGCCAGCGAGGTCTACGAGGCCCGCTGTCGGCACTGCCACCGGGTGGGGCCGCGCCGGCGCGAATAGAGCGCGAATAAAACTGCCCGGCGCCGGACAGTCTTACGGCCAGGCGGCCACCCTGGCCGGGGCCTGCGCCGAGACACTGCTGTGAAAGTCGGCGGCCGGTTTCCTCCCTTTCAAGACGAGCTGAAGAGGGCGGGCCGGGGGGAGCGGGCACCGTAGCACAGGATTAAATCCTGTGCCACACCGCCGTCTCCCTGGCGTTCTCCGCGTCTCTGCGGTGTATCTAAGGCGCGGTAAACAGATACGGTAAACAAATACGTCAGCGGCTCTTCGGACCACACGGTGAAGGTGTGGGAGACCGAAAGCGGCCAGTCGCGCGTGCTCTTCTGGAACGATGCCGCCATCCTCAGCCTGGCCCTCTCCGGCGCTGGCCGCCTGCTGGCCTGCGGGGATGAGGCCGGGCGGGCCTGGATCTTTGATTGGGTGCAATGATGCCCAGGTGAATTGTGTTGACCTGAGAAGGATTTTTGAGAAAGGAGTCTCAGTAGATGGAAAAAGTTGCTCAAAGCGGCGACCGCAGGGAGTGCGACCCGCCGCTTCGCGCTCGGCGGTCAGTGCGAAGCCTCAGGCCTGGGCCTGGCAGACCGCCGAGGAGCACGAATTTCCATCTACTGAGTCTTCCATGGACCCTCAACTTCCTGCCCAACTCGTTCAATTTCTCGCTCCCTTCCTGCCCTATCTGCTCAAAGGCCTCAAACTGGCCGGGCAGGAGGCGGCCAGGAAACTCGGCGAAAAGACCGGTGAAAGGGGCTTTGAGCTGGCCAAAGCCTTGTGGGACAAACTGCGCCCCAAGGTGGAAGCCAGATCTGCCGCCCTCGAAGCCGCCCAGGATGCCGCTGACCATCCCGACGACGAAGACGCCCTGGCCGCCCTGCGCCTGCAACTGAAGAAACTCCTCGCCGAAGACGAAGCCCTGGCGCAGGAACTTGCCCGCCTGCTGCCGCAATCCGGCCCCGCCGGGCAGACCGTCATCACCAGCGGCGAGCGCCTCCCCCGTCACCGCGCCTTTCAGGACGAGTTGAAGAGG
>Ga0209227_1003340_pt1 | contig 10756 bp, 8 predicted proteins | sample YNPBryantNP2012_FD_185815 | JGI IMG/M metagenome (GOLD analysis project Ga0209227, IMG submission 185815) | Anoxygenic and chlorotrophic microbial mat microbial communities from Yellowstone National Park, USA - YNP Bryant NP 2012 (SPAdes)... ...
ACGGCCGAAATGAAAGCAAACCGGCATCCTACGAAACAAAGCGCCAACGGGCAGGACCACCCCCGTTGTTTCGTTTGTTCATTTCGCCTCGTCAGCACCACAACCACTACGGAGAAACATGAACGACACCACTGCACGTACACCTGAGACAAGAAAGCCTGACACGATCACTTCATGCCAGTGCTTTACACACACTGACATGGGCTTGCAAAAGCCACGCCCACCCACACAGTGTCCCGACCCTCCAAAACATCCTCGGGCGCCTGCGCCTAACAGCCCGACCATCCAAGCCAGAAACACCTCCAATTCGTCGTGCTGGCTCTCGGGCGATTATTCAACCAATTATCCTGTGACACTCAGCGGCGTTGCAGAAGCAACAGCCGGTCAACTGTTACACGTCAACCGCAGCAAAATATCGCTCAACCCGTCGGAGTACTTGATCATGCTGATCCTGATTTGCCATTCATTGCAAATGGCCGGAAAACCAGCGCCGGTCAAAGTGCCGCTTTTCCCTTTTTTGTCGGCCGCCGACGTTGCTTACGCGATGGCTGAGTACTGTAAAAAGGCGAAAACCACCAGCTTTTCGCGACAATGGGATGCGTTCAGCGTCTCGCGCCTGGTTTACACGATTCGCATCAAACTCAAAAAGCGCGGGTTGAACAAGTGGCTGGTCCAAAATGATGACAGAGGCCGTGGACTGAGGCTTGGAACACAACCCGGCAATGTCAGCTTGATCTACCTCGACCCCGACACACAACAGGTGATCAAAATTGACGGTGCCGACCCAGGCAATTCCTCACGGCGGCGCAGCCGCAACTGAATCATCGCGGCGCGATAAGTCGTTCATTGCAAAATCAGCGATCTGTCGCGCCGTGCCGAATCATAGCTTCCAAAATTTTCGCACAAATCGCAGGTTTCCCTCAGCCCGGCGCAGCCGGAACCAAAGCTGCCTGCCCCCCAAAGACGCCGTGATTGCGCCCCTTCAGAAAGCTCCTCGCCGCCGGGCTGGGAAATATCTGCTGCGACTCCGTCGCCTGCAAAAACCTCCCACCTCAAACCCCCTGAAAAAATACTGACACTGCCAGTAGCGACGCCACAGTAGCGCCATGCACAGCCCGGTGATAGGTATCCCCATAAAACCGTGTCTGTCCCCCAACCTTGGCGCCCCGCCGGGCTGAACCGTCCGGCCGCCCGGGCCAAATATCGTGCCTGCCTCGCATATTTGGACCGCCGGCCCCCAAACACTGTGTCTGTCCCCATATGTGGTACCGCGCAGACTGTCCTACATAATAATACTCCGAAGGCCTCACCGTGCTCACCGCAATGCCCGCTGCCGGGAGAGCAGATACTGAGAAATCGAGCAAACTCGCGGTCTGAAAATCTTCGCAAATATGATCGAGTTCTCAGTACAAGTACATGGCTGGTTCAGCACATGCGCCGGCCATTCAAACACCCCGACCCGCTCACAACCGAATTGTCTGGAACTCGGATCAAACACGGTCCGGAAGAATCGTGCGACATGTGTCTCCTCCTTGCCGCATCCAAATCGCTCACAGCATAGCAGTACGGGCAACCCCGGATGCACGTGTTGTACACTCCAATGTCCCTGCTGATAACGCACCTGCATTCCGGGCGTTGCCCCGGATCCTTCCGACCGTCAACCGCAATGCCAAAAACACGCCCAATCAACTCGTTGTCAATGCACCGTCCCGGCTCGACACCGAACCTCCGCCAGTCAAGCGTCTCAGCACAACTCACCAACTCCATCCCATTGGCTCCAGCTCTCTCCACCATCGCACGCAACAGTCCCTCGATCTCACCCTCCACAATGTCCCCCTTGGCTTGAATGAGAATTCCATCCCTGTTCAGCTCTTGTAACCGGCCGCGGTTCTTTCTGTACAAACTCATTGCGCTCACTATAACGCGCCGCGTGCTGCCCCGCAGCGCGACGGCCAGACGGCCAAACCGCGCAATGTGAAAAGCCGTGCCCGTCACGTTCGAGAAAACAACAGGATCGTACCTCCACACAACCCGGTCAGGCCCGATCGCGTCCGCCAACCGCCTTACCATGTCAATGGCATCCTCAACAGCAAGGTCACCCGGCCCCAACGCACGCGGGTAATCCACCACGGTCACCAGAAACATGTACCGATGCCCCATCTCGTCAAGCTCCCGCAGAGAAGTCATCATTGGACGCGCGTCCCTTGTCCAAAACACAAACACATCAACATCGCATGGCAACAACGAAACACGCGTCATCTGGCGCGCATTGAACGGATTCGGCACAAGACAATAGCCCGCTCGAATCCGGTTCATCAGCCATTCCGAATAATAGGCGGGCAAATCAGTACGTCGGCTGGCACTAATAATCATTCTCTGGCCGCAAAATAATCAGATGTTATCGCCCTCAGCCGGAAATACCATCGCCAACACCCGACCGCACCGCATCGCCATCGCGATCCTCAGCCGTTCTCCCGGCCACGTCAAACCAGCCCCCCTCCATAAAGCGCTATCATCGACCAGTTCACACTCCCCTGCTTCAGACCACTCCTCCGCGCCAAGGAAAAAATCCGCCAAAACAGATTTGCCCGGCACACGGCGGTTCGGCCAAACCACAAGCCCAATGCCACGTGCCTCTGCGTTCGAAACAGACTTCAATACACGCAATTCATTCCGCAATCCACCGTCCCTGTTCACTCCCGCAGGAAAACAGCCAACACCCCCGGCATCGCCATCAAACCCGACTTCCAAAATCATCGCCGCTTTCCCAAGCCGATCAACACAAGCATGCAAAGTCGATTCATAGCTCGCCCGCGGACAGTACACCCGACGCACACGTTCCACACCGGCAAAACTCAATCCACCCGCCGACTTCACCTCCGCTGCCAAAACAGGCCCAAACAACGGCTCGAAAAAACCAAGGTCCGCCGCAATCATGTCCATCAACCGCTCAACCGCCGATTGCCCACCACCAGACCGGTGAACCGGCGATTCCACACTCGGCGGCATCATCATCATGTGCGCAATCTCATGCCACCGACTGAAAAACCGTCGGTGCCTCTTTTCCCCACGGCAATCTATCACCGCAACGTGCTGTTCAGCGCCGGTCCCCACCACACTCCGGCACCTTATTAAAACCGCGTAGGTCCCCACATCAAACTGAGCCCAAAGACATCCGAAAACCGGTTCGCCCTGAGAAACATACCGCCCACAAATCCCAACAAGATCAGCATCCGTCCACGCTTCCTCGATCACCAATCCCAGCCGATTGCACACCACACGTTCAACATCATCAATCGAACCCACTGCTCCCGCCTCGACAACCCAGCGCCCCACCCGGCTCCGGCAATGCGCCAATAAACCAGCAACCAGCCCACCCGCAGCCAACACCCCCATCGCTGCAGCCAACCCGCGCACTTCATCACATCGATCCAACGCCCTCATCTACATGAACTCCTTGACAGATTCGTAAAACCGCCTCCAGTCCACTTCCTCCAAACTCCGCCGCTTCGAGTCGCTCCGATACGCAACAATCTGCCGTTGCATCTCCAGCAATGTCAATGCCTGCGCAAAAGTCAACCCCGCCGACCGCGCAAACGCCGCCAGCGAACCCGGAATCTGAACATCGCCTGTCTCCGCCCGTACCGGCCCTCCCTTCATCAGGTAGTCCATCGACACCCCAAGCACCGTCGCTATCGACAACAATGTCTCAGCGCCAACATTGCGCTTCCCGCTCTCAAGATCACTGAGGAACCCCTTGCTCACCCCGGCCTCACCGGCCAGTTTCTCCTGAGTCCACCCCAGTTCAAGCCGCCGCGCGCGAATTCGATCACCGACCGCACTCATGGGAGGGATCATTGCGACAGAAACCCGCGGTGGCAAGAACAAAGTTCATGGCACTTTATTGTTGACATCATGTATGGCGAACAGTATTGCTTTGGCGAACACGAGCCGATAGCAGCTCAGCCGAACCAAAACCAAATCGTTTCCAAAACCGCCAGTCCAATGAACACCACAATAGTCCCTCAACAAGACCAACCAGGTTCGCCTCAACCGGACCTCCACGCCCAACCTCAATACAACGGCCCCAGCCGGCTCCACCGATTGCCCCCGCATTCGGTCGAAGCAGAACAAGCCGTCCTTGGTTGCCTTCTCCTGGATCCCACCGAAGGGATCAACCTGTTCCTCGGACGGATCGGTCCCCGACCGGACGCATTCTACGACATTCGCCATCGCACCATATTCGAGACAATCCTTGATATGAGTCACAAAGGCGAACCAATCGACGTTGTTACCTTGTCCAATCGCCTCAACAACATGAACTGTCTCCAGTCCATTGGAGGCCAACAATATATCGCACAACTCCCTGACACCGCCCCTGCCCCGGCCAGCCTGTATTATTACCTGGAAATACTGCGGGATTTCTACCTTAGACGACGCCTTCTCCATGTCTGCACCGCCGCCACTGAGTGGGTCTTTGACCATTCCATCGATGTCACCGAACTGCTCGACCGAACTGAACAGCAGGTCTTCCAGGTCAATAGCGAACGGCTCGATACTCCTCAGGGTATTGAGAAACTCGCCGCCAAAGCCGTCGCCAGAGCCGAGTTTCTCTTCGAGCACGGCGGCGACCCAACAGGCATTCTAACCGGGTTCGCAGATTTCGACCGGCTCACCGGCGGACTCCACGGCGGCGAAATGATCGTCATCGCTGCACGCCCAAGCGTTGGCAAAACAGCTCTCGCAATGAACATCGCCGAACACGTCGCCCTGAACAGCAGCCTCCCCACGGCCGTTTTCAGTCTGGAAATGTCCGCCGAATCTCTTGTGATGCGATTGCTCTGCGCCCGCGCCAGCGCGAACCTTGGTCTCCTGCGCGATCGCATCATGACCAAAGCGGACCTCAAACGAATGCGCGACGCGGCCGAGGCGGTGGCAAAAGCCCCGCTTTACATCGATGATACCCCCGGCCTCTCTGCGCTCGAACTGAAAGCCCGCGCCCGCCGCCTCCGCCAGCGGCATCGCATTGCACTCATCATTGTTGATTACCTTCAATTGTGCCACCCCGATCAGCCAAGGAAAGAAAACCGTCAACAGGAAATCGCCGAGGTTTCGCACGCCCTGAAAGACCTCGCCAGAGAACTAAACGTTCCAGTAATTGTCCTGTCCCAACTCAACCGCGAAGTCGAAAAATCGGAAAAACCACGCAAGCCGCAGCTCTCTGACCTCCGAGAATCCGGCGCAATTGAACAGGACGCCGACATCGTCGGCCTCCTCTACAAATGGAACGACCCGGACCGAATCAGTGCGCCGGTCAAAAACAAGCCCGACCTAGAGATCGTGCATCTTCTCATCGCCAAACACAGAAACGGTCCGACCGGCGACATCCTCCTCACCTTTCACAAAGGCTTCACACGATTTCAGGGATACGCCCCAATCGCCGCTGCCGACCACGCCGCAACGGAAGAGCCCGCCACAGAGTGTTGACACCCGGAATTGCGCGCCTAACGTTGTCCTCAAGACCAATGCAATCTCACAAGTCCAAATCGCAATTCGCCCGCAGCCGAATCGCCAGCGCCATGCCCATCCTTCCTATCCGCTGCGCCACGCCCACCAGCGCCAACGTCACCCCCAACTCGAAGCCGGTGCGATCAACGCTGTCCAAACATCTGGCCGTTTTCATTCTTGCACCGGGATTGCTTTTGCATCCCTCACAAGCGCGTTCCACCGATTCTGCCCCGGCAACCGCGCCACTCCCCGGCCACTCTCTCACCAGCACCGCTGGCGACCTGCAGGCCTCTTTCCAAATCGCACCCGACGGGCTTCATCTCGCAAAGCTCATCGACTTGTCCACCGCCACAACGCTGGCCACCGGGTCCCTCCCATTGTTCACCCTCGTGCTCAGACAACCGGGCTCGAATGCTGACCTCAACATTTCGGCAACGTCCGGCTGGCAACAGGTCTCCCACACAAGCTCACCTTCGGCAATCGTGTTCGCGTTTGCGAACCACACAAACCCCGCCCTCGAAGGACTCTACGTAAGAATCACCTTGCAAAACAATTCAAACAGTTCGGCTTTCCATTGGAACCTCGACGTCCACAACAAAACCAAAGCTGCGCTCCGGCAAATTGTTTTCCCGCAGCTTGGTCTCGCCGATCCGGGCGAACAATCGTCAGTCCTTTTCCCGCGCGGGCCCGGCGAGGTCCAGCGAGACGTCTGGCGCAAAGATTTCCGGTATCGCGGCGATTATCCCGGCGGCTGGTGCGCCATGCAGTTTGTGGCCGCCTACCGCACAGGCGACAAACCAACCGGCTTGTACGTTGGTTTCCACGATCCCTTCGGCAGCACGAAATACATCGATATCAAGAGCGAGCCGGCCAACCGCGAACTGCAACTCAAGTTCGAAGTCCCCGCTCCCAATTTCAATTCACCGTGCAACAGTTTTTCCAATGACGGACGTGTCGTTTGGCAACTGCTCCGCGGCGATTGGTTCGACGCGGCAACAATCTACCGACAATGGGCCAGCAACGAGGCGAAATGGTGGCCAACAGTCGGTCCTGATGGGCGCTCCGACACTCCCATGTGGATGCGCCAACTCAACGCCTGGGTCATGACCGGCGGCGCTCCCACAGATTGCCTCGCCCCGGTCAGAACGTTCCGAAATCTCATCGGTCTGCCCGTCGGATTCCACTGGTACAACTGGCACCAAATCCCGTTCGACAACGATTACCCGCATTACTTCCCCACAAAACCAGATTTCGCCGACGCAGTCGCCGCACTCCAGCAGGAAGAGGTCTTCGTAATGCCCTACATAAACGGCAGACTCTGGGACTCGCACGACCGCGGGTCTGAAGATTTCCAATTCTCGAGTGTGGCACTCCCCGCTGCCACCAAAATGGAAAACGGCCAGCCGTTTCTCGAAAGCTACGGCAGCAAAGAAACCAACGGCCAGCCAGTCCGCCTCGCCGTAATGTGCCCCACAACAAAGTTATGGCAGGACAAGGTCAGCGAAATCGTCCTCAACCTCCTCAAACAACAGGGCACACGCGCTGTGTATATCGACCAGATCGCCGCAGCACCACCCACGCTTTGCTCAGACAAATCACATGACCACCCCGCCGGCGGCGGTCACTGGTGGAACGAAGGTTACTGGACAATGCTCGATCGAATCCGCTCAACCATGCCGCCAAACACCGCCCTGACAACCGAATGCAACGGCGAGCCGTTCATCCGATGGATGGACGGTTACCTCACGTGGCATTGGCAACACGACGGTCAAGTGCCCGTTTTCCCCGCTGTATATGGCGGCACCATACAAATGTTCGGTCGCGCCTACCGCGCCGGCCCAACCAAAGACCTCGCTCTTCGAATGAAAGCCGCCCAACAACTCGTTTTCGGCGAACAGATCGGATGGTTCGACCCAGCACAAGCATCCGAACCGCAAAACCTCACATTCCTCAAAAAAATCATCTCAACGCGCGCCGTATTTCAAAGGTATTTCTACGCAGGCCAAATGGATCGGCCACCCAAACTCCAAGGCCAAATCCCAACCTTGCGCGCTGACTGGCAATGGTCAGGTGAATGGTGGGTCACTACAGATGCAGTCCTCACCGGCGCATGGCGCATCCCCGGGGAAAAACGCGCTGTTCTCCTCTTCGCCAATCCCGGCGACCAACCGGTGACCGCAACATTGCAAATCAAACCCGGCAGTTACGGCCTTGCCCCGGGCATAGCAAGGTTGAAAACAACCCGCGACGGCATCCCGTCGCAATCAATCTCGGAAACCGCAATCCCCATCGAACAACACGTCGAGTTCCCTGCCCAATCTGTGATCGCATGGGAACTTTTTTGACCTGACATCCTGCGACACCTTGGGCCCGGAAATTTCACCAGGAACCACCGCAAGTTCAGCCGCTTGCTCGGCCCTGTAGCATTGCATTGGAAAATCTGCGCAGAAATCACAGATCAACTGATCAGTGCGGCGCGACAGAGCGCCGCGCCTGCACTGAACGCCTTTACCTCGCCCAGGTCATTCGGTTGCGCCTGCGCCGCCCCGAAGAGATTCCCGGGCTAAAGCTTGCATCAGCAGCCGGTTGTTTTCAGAATCTGGAAAAACCAAACGGCAATAAATGAATTGCACCAATAGCAACGTCGTTTCAGAAGCAAAACTCGAACTGGATGGCAAAACCTTCACTCTGCCGATCGTCATCGGAACCGAAGGCGAACGCGCCATCTCAATCGCTTCACTCCGCGAGACAACCGGTTACATCACTCTCGACGAAGGCTACTCAAGCACCGGGTCGTGCAGAAGCAGCATAAGTTACATCGACGGTGAAAAGGGAATCCTCAGATACAGGGGCATCCCAATCGAGGAATTGGCCGAAAAATCAACGTTCATCGAGACAGCTTACCTGATCATCTACGGTCATTTGCCGACTCGACGCGAATTGCGAAGGTTCTCGGACCTCCTCACCGAAAACCAGAATCTCCATGAAGACATGAAGTATCACTTCGAGGGGTTCCCATCGACCGCGCACCCGATGGCAATTCTCTCTGCCATGATAAACGCGAGCAGTTGCTTCTATGCAGGATTGAACGGCCCCCGCAACGTCGAACGCTTCGATGTCCACGCCGCAAGGCTCATTTCTCAGGTCCGAACAATAGCTGCATTCTCATACCGCAAATCCCGCGGCCTTCCAATCATCTACCCGAAGAAAGCTTATAAATACACGGCCAACTTCCTCCACATGATGTTTTCCGACCCGTACGAAGACTACGACCTCAAACCGGAAGTGGTCCGCGCCCTTGACTTGCTGTTCCTCCTGCACGCCGACCACGAACAGAACTGCTCGACAGCCACTGTCAGAATGGTCGCGTCAACACAGGCCAACCTCTTCGCTTGCGCCTCCGCAGGCGTTTGCGCCCTGTGGGGCCCGCTCCACGGCGGAGCAAACCAGGCCGTCGTCGAAATGCTCGATGAAATTTACAGGTCCGGCGACGACGGCACAAAGTTCATCGCAGCAGTCAAAGACAAAAAATCAGGCCGCCGCCTCATGGGGTTCGGCCACCGCGTTTACCGTAACTACGATCCCCGCGCCAAAATAATCAAACGCGCCTGTGATGATGTCCTCGCCAAACTCAACATAAGCGATCCCCTCCTCGACATCGCCAAAAGACTCGAAGAGGTCGCCCTCAACGACAGTTATTTCATCGAACGCAAGCTGTACCCCAACGTCGATTTCTACAGCGGCATTATCATGCGCGCCATCGGCCTGCCGGTCGAAATGTTCCCCGTCATCTTCGCAATCGGTCGCATGCCGGGTTGGATAGCCAATTTCAAGGAAGTCATGGACGACCCGAAAAGCCGGATTTCCCGACCACGCCAACTCTACATCGGCCCCTCATTGCAACACTACGTCCCCATCGACAAGCGCGGCGATTCAGCGCCCCCCGCAAATCAAAGCTGACAGAATCAACAAATCAGCACATCCACCAAAGTGTTGTATTCCAAAATCTGCGCGCAAATCGCAAATCAGCGCGTGGCTCGAGACTTTTGCGTTCGAATTGTTCGGCTGCTGATCCTGCTCGCATCTCCCCGTTTGACGACGAATTCACCCCCTTTAGCGCGACGCGACACAGCGGTATTCCTGCAACCAGCGCAATCGTTACGCCTCGAGGGTTTGGTTGCGGCTGCGCCGCGCCGAAGTGTGTCAGGATCCGCCCCGGCACATTTCCACAACTCACTACGCCCGGTATTAACTCTGAGAATTAAACGACCGGGTTTTACCGGGTCACAGATCTGTCACGTGTTCGCCAACGCGCGCCCCGTCACTGTAGCTTGGGAAAGAAAACCTGCGCTGTCGCACAGGTAATCCTCCCAAGGTCCTCGATCGAGGTCTGCTTGAGCTGCGCCGCAAGCCTGACCGTTTCCATCAAATGAGCCGGTTCACATCTCTTCCCCCGCCATGGTACCGGAGCAAGATATGGGCAGTCGGTCTCAAACATCACGTGGTCGAGTTGCGCCGATTTGAACACATCGCGCAAGGCCCCTGCATTCTTGTACGTGAGAATCCCGGTAAAACTCGCGACGTTCCCCATCTCGAACACCCGACGAAGTTCCGCCTCGCTGCCTACAAAGCAATGAAACTGTGCACGGACCCTGTTCCGGAATGGTTCCATCACTTCAAGAACGTCATCCAACGCCTGTCGATGGTGAACCACCAGGTTCAGACCGCTCTCCTCCGCCAACTGCAGATGCTGCACGAAAAGCCGCCGTTGCACTTGTTTCTCCTGCGCCTCGAGTTCCGCCCCACGACCGCTGTTCCGAAGCCGTTGGTTGTCGAGCCCGGTCTCGCCAATCGCAACCACCTTGGGATGATCCAGCAGCTTGCGAAACATCGGGCGAATGTCGTCAGGCGCATCGAGCGCGCTCGAAGGATGCCACCCTGCCACGGCAAAAAGCTCGGCATGCTTCTCCGCCATCTCTATGGCCCGAACGCTGGTCTCAAAATCCGTCCCAACAACAATCATCCGAAACACCCCGGCGTCCTTTGCCCTCGCAACCACTTCGGACAGGTCACCCGCGAATTCCGGAAAGTTCAAGTGCGTATGCGTGTCGCAGAACATCGCCCCGATTTTGCACCGTCACGCCTCCAATGTGAAAAACAAATCATCGGTCCCGACCCTGCCCCGCCGTGTCAAGAGTTGACTTCATCAGTTCATTCAACTGTCTTCTCTGCTCGCGCCTGACAGCAC
>Ga0209227_1003341_pt1 | contig 10752 bp, 8 predicted proteins | sample YNPBryantNP2012_FD_185815 | JGI IMG/M metagenome (GOLD analysis project Ga0209227, IMG submission 185815) | Anoxygenic and chlorotrophic microbial mat microbial communities from Yellowstone National Park, USA - YNP Bryant NP 2012 (SPAdes)... ...
GCGACCCGGGGCGTTGCACCGCCGGCACGAGGTGTCGGTCGCGTTCGGTGGCGCCGCAGGATCGGTTTCCCGCGTTGCCGGGGCGTCGCACCGCCGGCGTGAAGCGTCGGCCCATGCGCCCGCGGGTTGGCTCCGGGCGGTGCGATCGAACCGGGGAGAACCCTGGCGCACGGAGGCGCCCCCCGCCTCCCGCTCCCCCCCGGTCGCAGGACCGGGACGACGGGATTCGGGGGTCCCGAAACTACGTCCCCTCGGTCCGCCGCAAGCCGTCTCGCGCGTCCTCGGCGTACGCCCCGGCGGGGTCCAGTTCCAGGCAGCGCCGCCACAGTTCGCGCGCGCGATCGATCTGGCCGAGCCGTTCGTAGGCGAGGGCGAGATTGTAGTAGGCGTCGGCGAACTCGGGGTCTCGGTCGATCGCCGCGTGGAGCAGGGGGACCGCACCGCGCGGGTCGCCGCCGTCAAGCAGCAGGAACGCGACGTTGTAGTAGCCCTCGGCGCGGTCCGGGGCGATCGCCACGGCCTGCTCGTACTGGCGGCGCGCCTCGTCCACGTCGCCGCGGCGGTAGCACAGGTTGCCGAGGTTGATCACGGCCGCCACATGGTGCGGCTCCAGCTCCAGGACCCGCCGCAGCGCCTCCTCGGCCCCCTCCAGGTCTCCGGCGTCCTCCAGCGAGCACGCCCGCTCGAACCAGTCCTCCGCGCGTCGCGGCACCTCGCGCGCCGGTTCGAGACGCGCCACGACCTCCCGCGACAACGCGTCCACCTCGAAGTCGAGCAGCCGCTGGCCCGACTCTCCGTCGAAACGTCCCTCCCCGGCGCGCGTCACCACGATCCGATCCCCGTCGCTGCACACGCGCAGGTCGGAGAGGGGGTGCGTCACCTCCGGCAGCAGCGCGCGCAGTTGCGCCACCACGGCGCGCACGCGCCGGGCGTCGACGCCCGAGTGGACCAGACCCGCGTACGTCCGGACGGCCACCAGGTCCTGGAACGAATAGTAGCGGCGGCGGCCGTCGACGATCGTCGCGGGCAGCACCCCCTCGCGCTGCAACCGCCGCAGCCGGTCCGGCGGAATCCGGAAGATGCGCGCCACTTGCTCCGTGGTGTACCGCTGCCCCATCCAGATGCCCCGCACCGTCCCGGCCGTTCGTCCGGAACGACGGCGAAGAGTACCTCCAGCCTCTCCCGGAGGTCCAGCCTCGTCTTCGGTTCCGGCCGTCCCGCCCGACCGGGTCGTGCCGGCGGGCAACCTTCCCGGGTCGACCCACGGCAGGACCACCACCGTCGCCTCGCGCGACGCCCTTCGGCCGTTCACCGCCGCACCTCCCGACTCGGCCTCCGCGCCGCTTCTCCCCACGCTTCCGGCTCCCCGGCCGTGCACGGCAGCTCCAACCCCACCTCGACCACCACCGCTCCCTCGTCCTCCCGCACCGTCGCGCTGACGCGGGCCGTCCCGGGCGCCACCGGGCACCCCGCCTCGCCCGCAGCTTCGTCGCTCGAAGGGTCACCCTCCCGACTCCCCGGTTCCACCGTCAATCGCCGCTCCGCCTCCTCCCGCGCGAGCCGTACCAGCCACAGACGCAGCAGCGGATGCGCCTCCAGCGTCCGGGCCAACTCCGTCGACCCCATCTGCCGTGCCTCCCGGCCCGCGAACGCCGAGCGCACCCGATCCAGAGAAAAGGTGAAATAGGTCGATCCGAAGTAGGTGGACGGACGCGCCGACCGATCCAGCCGTCCCTCGCTCTGACGTTCCGCGAGCGCCACGAGGCGGCGTACCGACGACGGGGGAATGCGGCGCAGCCGCCGTTCCAACACCAGCGACGGAAGCATCGCTCGGACCGGCTGAGGGTGCTTCATGTGGGCCAGTGTAGCACATGAAACCACATCGCGCGAATTGGCGGGTCGTATCTCGTGGAGGGCGTACGGACCGACGGACTTGCGCGGGGGGTGGCGGTCGGGAGGGGAGGGTCGCGTCAGGTCGACCGGTCTCGACCGGGGAGTCTGCGGGCGCGGAATTCGCCGAGGCTTCCCCGGATCTGCTGTTCGATTCGGTCGAAGCCGTGATCGAACAGCAGGCGAGCGACCGACTCGGGGGTCGGGGGGGGCGGGACGCCGAGGATCCGGGCGAGGAGCATTCGGACGAAGCCGGCGATGCCGACTCGGAGTCGAACGACGGCGTGAATGCGTCCTTCGTCGGCGAGGAGGCGGGAGCACTCGGCGATGGTCCGGCGGAGTTCGTCGGGGGGGATGGAGGGGTCGAGGCGCGCTTCGGCGACCGAGGCGTCGCGGATCGGGCAGGCGTCGGTGCGGGCGGCGGCGAGGAAGGCGGTGGGGCGTGAGCGTCGCGGGGGTGGCGGGAAGGGGAGCAGGGCGAGGGTGGTGGGTTCGAGGGGGGGGAGCGTGCGGCTGCGCGCGGCGAGCCACAGGCGTCGGGTTTCAGTCGGCATGGGGGTGGGGCGTTTTCTCGGATCCTTCCGGGTCGGGGGAGCTGCGGCGGATCTCGACGCGTCGAACGCGGCGGGCGTCGGCCTCGCGCACGGTGAAGGTGTAGCCGCGCCAGTCGAAACGGGCGCCGCGTTCGGGGAGGTATCCGAGCTCGTGGAGCACGAATCCGCCCAGGGTGCCGTAGTCGTTGTCTTGGGGAAACTCGGTATGGAGACGCTGGCCGAGTTCCCACAGGGGGACGCGGGCGTCGGCGAGCAGGTGGCCGTCGGCGCCCTCCTGGACCAGCGGTTCCTCGGCGTCGTACTCGTCCTGAATCTCGCCGACGATTTCTTCCAGGATATCCTCCAGGGTGACCAGGCCGCTGGTGCCACCGAACTCGTCGACGACGATGGCGAGGTGGAGGCGTCGTGCCTGCATTTCGCGCAGCAGGGCGGAGATCTTCTGGGTCTCGGGCACGAACAGGGGCCTGGCGCGCACATGCTGCGTCCAGTCGAAGCTCGGCGCGGAGGTCGGCTCGCCGATGTGCGGCAGCAGGTCCTTGACGTGGAGGGTGCCGACGATATTGTCGAGGCGGTCGCGGTAGACGGGGAACCGGGAGTGGCGCGACTCGTTGACCAGGCGCAGCACATCGGCCAGGGGGGCCGCGATGTGGATGCCGACCATGTCCGTGCGCGGCACCATGATCTCCTTGACCGTGGTGTCCTCGAATTCGAGCACCGACCGGAGCAGGTCGCCGTGCCGTTTCTCCAGCACCCCTTCGCGTTCCCCGAGGTCGATCATGTGTTCGATCTCGGTTTCCGTGACGGTCGGTTCCTCGGTGCCGACCCCGGCGCGCTCGGCGCCGCGCACGGTGGCCCGGCCGAGGCTCGAGAAGAGGAGGGTGAGGGGGCGGAGCAGCCGGTCGATCCAGCAGACCCAGCGGATCACCTTGGGTCCCCAGTACGGCGCGGCGCGCTTGGCGAACACCTTGGGGGCTACTTCGCCGAAGCTGAGGAGCAGGAGGGTCATGATGCCGACGGCCGCGGCGTCCGCCCACGACCCGAGGTAGCGGTGGGCGATGCGGGCGCCGAGCACCGAGGCGGCGACGTTGACGAGGTTGTTGCCGACCAGCAGCGTCGACATGATCCGGGCCGGCTGGTCGAGCCATCGCTGGAAGCTCTTGCGAAGCCCGGGACGCTCGTCCTGGATCTGGCGGATGCGCGCCTCCGACAGCGCGGTGAGGGCGGTCTCGGCGCTGGAGAAGAACGCCGAGGCGAGCAGCAGCGCGATGATGCCGACGACCTCTTGCACGGGCACTTCGGGCAAGGCGGCTCGTCCTTCCGCTCCCTGGTTACCACGCGAGGTTCCGCCGGGCAAGCGGGTGTTGCCGGGGCGGGCGGGAACCGTTGACACGACCCGGGCCGCCCGCCTATAGGGACCCCGGCTGCGGTCCCACGGGATCGCAGCCGGAGGAGGAAGCGAGGATGTCCACCAAGATCACCGAGGAGTGCGTCAACTGCGGTGCTTGTGCTCCGGAGTGTCCCAACGAGGCGATCACCGAGGACGAGTCGCTGGGGCGCCACGTCATCGATCCGGAGAAGTGCACGGAGTGCGTCGGCTTCTTCGACCACGAGAAGTGCCAGGAGGTGTGTCCTTCCGAGTGCTGCGTTCCGGATCCGGACCGAAAGGAGACCGAGGAGGTTCTGATCGCGCGGGCGAAGAAGTTGCATCCGAAGAAGGATTTCGGCGCGAACTTCCCGTCCCGCTTCCGCAAGTAGCTGCCGCAGCCGCGCGACGGCGTCTCCGCGAGGTCGGCTTCGCGTCCCGAACTGCTGGCTCTGGTCGAGCGTCCCGCCCGGTACGCGGGGGGTGAGTACGGGGCGGTGGTGCGTCCGGACCCCGGCTCCCTCGCCGGGACCTGCTGCCTCGTGTTCCCCGATGTCTACGAAGTCGGGATGAGTCACCTTGGCCTGCGGATCCTGGCGGCCGAGGTGAACGCGGAGCGGGACCTGTGCGCCGAGCGTGCGTTTGCGCCGTGGCCGGACATGGCTGCGGCGCTGCGCGCTTCCCGCACGCTCCTGTGGGCGCTCGAGTCGGGCCGGCCGGTCCGGGAGTTTGACGTCGTCGGCATCACGCTGCCGCACGAACTGGCTGCGGCCACCGTCCTGGGAACGCTCGAGCTGGCCGGCATCCCGTTGCACGCCGCCGACCGCGGCGACCGCGACCCCGTGGTTCTCGGGGGCGGCACCTGGGCTTCCCACCCTGCCGCGATCGAGCCGTTTTTCGACGCGCTGTTCGTCGGCGACGGCGAGGGGGCGTTGGCGGGCATCGTGCGCGAGGTCGGGGAGGCGCGGCGCCGGGGGGTGCCGCGTCGGCGGCTGCTGGAGCGGCTCGGCGAGCGGCCCGAGATTCTGGTGCCGGCGCTGCGCGGAACCTCCGCTCCCGGCGCCCGCGCCGTGCGGCGTCGGCTGCGCGATCTGCCGGACCGGCGGCCCTATGCTTCCGGCCCCGTCCCCGGCCTGGCCGCCGTCTTCGACCGCGTGACGATCGAGATCGCTCGCGGCTGCGGCGGCGGCTGCCGGTTCTGCCAGGCCGGCTATGTCTATCGTCCCGAGCGGGTGCGCGGGGTGGAAGCGGTGGTCGCGGAGGCGATCGCTTCGCTGCAGCACACCGGTTACGATGAGCTGTCGTTGACCTCGCTGTCCACCGCCGACCATCCGCGCCTCGTCGACCTGCTGGAACGCCTGGCACCCCTCTGCGCCGGGCGCACCGTCGCGCTGGGCGTCTCCTCGCTGCGCGCCCACGGCCTGCCGGACGCGGCGTTGCGGGTGCTGGCCCACACCCGGCGCACCGGCCTCACGCTCGCTCCCGAGGCCGGCACGCAGCGGTTGCGCGACGTGATTTCCAAGTCCGTCCGCGAGGCCGACCTGCTGGACGGCGTGCGGCGCATCGCCGCTGCCGGCTGGCGCCGGGTCAAGCTGTATTTCATGATCGGGCTGCCCACGGAGACCGACGAAGACTTGCAGGGGATTGTCGACCTCGTGCACCGCGTCATCGCCGCCGGCCGGTCCGCGGGCCGCGGCGTGTTCCAGGCGAGCGTCTCGATTTCCACGTTCGTGCCCAAGCCGCACACCCCCTTCCAGTGGGAAGCGATGCCGCCGCTGCCCGAGATCCTCCGCCGCCAGGAGCTGCTCCGGCGGCGTCTGCGGTCGCGCAGCGTCGAGGTGGCGGTGCATGACGCCCGCGGCAGCGTCCTCGAAGCGGTGCTCGGCCGCGGCGATGCCCGGGCGGCCGCCGCCGTGCTTGCCGCGCATCGCGCCGGCGCGTACCTCGACGCCTGGACCGAACACTTCTCCTGGGACCGCTGGCGGGCGGCGCTCGAGGCCGCGGGTCTTCCCGTCGAGCAGGCCGCCCGGGCGCTCGACCCCGACGCCCCCACGCCGTGGGATCACGTCGTCGACGGCGTGTCGCCGGCCTTCTTGCGCGGCGAGCGTGAGCGGGCGTACGCCGCGCGGCCGACGCCGCGTTGCGACCCGTCGCCCGAGCGATTCCGCTGCGTCGCCTGCGGTCTCGACTGCGCCCCCCCGTCCGCGTCGGTCGCCGCCTCCGCGCGGGCGGCGGCGGACGTCCGGCCGTTCGTCTCGCCGTTCTCGTCCCCGTCCGCCTCCGGGGCGCCCGTCGCGTCGCCGGCGGTCTGGTGGCGCATGGTGCTGCGCAAGTCCGGCCCGGCCGTCTGGCTCGGGCATCTCGACTTCGTGCGGGCGGTAGTGCGCGCGTTGCGGCGCGCGGGGTTGCCCCCCGCCTACACCCGTGGCTTCCATCCGCAGCCGCGGCTGGTCGTTGGGGCGCCGCTCCCGCTGGGGTTGCTGGGCCTGGCCGAGCCGGTCGACGTGCTGTTCGAGGCGCTGCCCGCGGAGCCCGCGGCCTGGGCGGCGCGGCTGACGGAGCGGGCGCACCGGGGCATCGAGTTCCTGGAATTGCGAGCGATGGGGGAGGGGAATCCGCACCTGGGGCGGGCCGTGGCGGCCGCCGAGTACCTCGTGGCTGTTCCGGGGTGCGACGAGGCGGAGGCGCGGCGCCGGGCGGCGGCGGCCCGGGCGGCGGATCGCCTGGTCGTGCGCGACCCGCGCCATCCGGCGTGGCAGGAGCGGGACGCTCGCGCCGCCCTGCTCGACGTCGAAGCCGTCGCCGTGGATGCCCGTCTCGGACCGCTCGCCCCGCCGGGGATCCGCTGGGGCCTGCGGCTGGTGTTGCCGGTGCAGGGTTGTCCGCCCGTCGCTCTTCTCGGCGCGCTCCTCCTCGACAAGGCCCCCGGCGCGGTGACGGCCGCCCGGGCGGCGCTGTTGGACCGCGACCGGAACCCGCTGCGCTGATTGTGGTAGGATGGGCGAACCGCGGGACGTCATGTCGCCGCGGCCGCGGGTGGGTTATGAAGGACGGAAGCGGTCGAGCCGACGGCGGTGGGGAACTCGATCGGGTGCTCGTGGAGCGACGGGCGGCAGCCTCCTGGGCGCGCGGGCGCACCCGCCGGGTTCGGGTCACCTACGGCTGCCATTGCGGCACGCTGGCGGGCACCGAGGCGGTCGCGGTGCTGAACGTGCAGGAGCATCCGGAGCAGGCCGAGGAGCTGTTGTCCGGGGCGTTGAACCGCAGCACCTGCCCGGCCTGCGGAGCGGATCACCTGCTGCGGATGCCCGTCACCGTGCACGACCCGGTCAAGCACCGGGTCGTGCTGTGCGCGGGCGAGGGGGATCGGCACCGGGCGTTGGACCTTCTGATCCAGTATCTCGAGGGACTGCGCGACCAGCCCGGCGATTCGGTCCCCGCCTACGCCCTCCAGCCGGAGATCGCCTTCGGCCGGACCGCCTGGCGGGAGCACCTCGAGGCGCCGCCCCGGGCCGCGCTCCAGGCGGAGCAGGCGGCGCTGGAGGCCCGGAGCCGCGAGCTCGACGAGCGCAGCCGGGCGCTCGAACAGCGTCAGGCCGCGCTGGCCGCCAGCCAGCGCGACATCGAGACGGCCCGCGCGGCGATCGAAAGCCAGCGGCGCATCGTCGGCGACCGAAGCGCGGGGCTCGACGCGCGCGAGACGGAGCTGGCGCGCCGGGAGGTCGCGCTGGCCGAACAGCGGCAGCGCCTGGAGGAGGCGGAGCGCCGGTTGCGGCAGGAGCAGCGGGAGCTGCAGCTGGCCCGCGAGGAGGTCGAGACGCTGCGGTCGGCTCTGGAGGACCGCGAGGCGGTGCTGCGGCGCCGAGAGGAGGATCTGGCCGAGGCGGAGGAGCGGCTCGAGCGGCGGGAGACTTCGATCCCGACGGGACGGCCGGAGGTGGTCACGCCGGTGGCGGCTTCCCCGCCGACCCCGGCGTCCAGCGCGGCGGCGGCGCCGGCGTCGCCGGGCGCGGCGGCGGTCCGGGAATCCGGGCCCCCGGCGGGTGGCCGGCCGATGCCCGCGGTCTCCTCGCTCGAAGACCTGCTGCCCGCCCTGTTGGAGAGCCAGGAGGACGGCGGGGAATCGGAGGCGGCGGGCGCGGTCGTCGGACGGTCGGTCGAGCCGGACACCGAGGTCTCCCGCCGCTCGGCGCGAGAGGTGGCGGAGGCGCGCGCCGCTTCCGGGTCGGCGGCGTCGAAGGGGGTCGCGGCGGTTCCGCCGCCCCCTCCCGGGTCGGCGGCGCCGAAGGGGGTCGCGGCGGTTCCGCCGCCGGTGACGGCGCCCGCTGCGCCGTCCCCGGTACCGGCGGTGGACGAACCCGTGCTGGAGGTGCGCGACTCGGACCTGGTTCCGGAAGCCGGGGTGGTCGAGGTGGATGCGAGCGAGCTGGGGGAGGTCGAGGAGGAGAACGAACCGGCCGCCGGTCCGGACACGTCGCCCCGGATCGCCGCAGCCGCGACGTCGCGGGTGCCGGAGCCTCTGCGCGAGTGGTTGGCGGGGGAGTTGCCGACACACGCCCTGCGGACGGACGATGGAGTGCGGCTGTACCGTCGGCAGGGGGTCGGCCGACCGCTGGCCGGGCGAACGGACCTGGGGCTGGCCTGCCGGTTGTTCGTGCACGAGGAGGTTCCGTGGCTCGAGCTGGCCGCGGTGGCGGGGGCGAGGGGGGCGGTCGAGTGGCTCGAGTCGTGGCTTGTATCCTTCGAGCCGGAGGAGGACGCAGCGGTCGTGCGGGCATTGGGGGAGCGGTTCGCGGCCCGGCTGATCGAGGTCGGGAAGGAGGGCCGGGTCGTGTGGGAGGCGTTCGTGGAGGCTCCTCTGGCGCCCAACGTGGATCGCATTCGCCGGGCGGTCGATCGTCGGGACGTCCGGCGCGGGGGCGACCGGGGTGCGGCTCTGGCGGCGGCGCGGGCCGAGGCGGGCGGGTGGCTGGGGCGCGCGGGGCTGCCGGCGTTGGAGGGGCCCGAGCCGGGGACGGCCGGGGAGACGCAGCGCGCCCTGGTCGAGCTGACGCCCTGGATGACGCCGGAGGCGGAGGAGCGGCTGCTGGTGGAGCGGTCGGTGCCGGTGGCGACGCTGGACGGCTACCGCCGGCGGACGCTGGCGGCCGCGGTCCGGACCGGCCTCTGGCTGCCGGCGGAGCTGGCGCAGCGCGCGATCGGGGACGGGCTGGCGCCGGACGCGGCGCAGCTGACGGCGCGGCTGATCGATGGGTTCTACGAGCTGTGCGGGAAGCGTCACGACCTGAGTCGCGAGGCGGTGGCGCGAAACTGGCTGTACCTGGTGCGGGACGCGGAGCAGCACGGGTTGCCGCTGGAACCTTCGCGGCTGGCCTGGGTCCACGCGCTGCTCCGCTCGGCGGGCCTGGGCGAGGGAATCGCGGCGGCGACCGGGGGACCGGAGACGGCGCGGGGAGACGTGGGTCTGCTCCTGCGGTGGCTGGCCGTGCCGGAGGGACGGGCGGCCGCGCTGGGCGAGCTGCAGCGGGGGCGTCTGGCGGAGCGCGTTCCCGACCTCGCCGTGGCGCTCGACACCCTGGAACCCATCGACCTGCTGGACGTGCTCCTCGATCTCCGGCGCAGCGAGGACCTGCTGGGGGACCTGCTGATGGCCGGGCTGGACGCCGGCGGCCGGCCGCTCCGGCTCGCCTCGGCCGTCGGCCTCGGCCGCCTGGGCCTGCGGCGAGCGATCGTGCCGCTGGTGCACCTGCTTCTGCGGGCCGATTCGGCGGACTGGCGTTTCGTCGGCGCCGCCATCGCCTCCTACGGCGCGACGGGCGTCCGGGCGCTGGAGCCGATGCTGGCCGACCCGCGGGGCCGAGAGGACCGGCTGGCGTGGACGCTGGCCGCCTTCCAGGGGGCGGCGGCCCGGCGTCACGTGCAGGGCCTGACGGGGAGCCGTGAGATCCTGACGGCGGCCCTCGCGCGCCGGGCGGGCGAGTTGCGGGAGGACGTCGAGGCGTTTCTCGCCGGGCTGGAGACGGACGACGGGGGGCGGGACGCGCGCGCCTTCGTTCGACTGGTGCCGCGCGTGCTGGGCGACGAGGATCCCGGCGAGGTGCGTCGGGCGCTGGACGCGATCCGATCGCAGGGCGGGATGGACATCTAGGGGCGACCCCCTCCATAATGCGGCCGGCATGCGCCTCGGCATCTTTTCCGACGTGCACGCGAACCTCGAGGCCCTGGTGGCCGTGGTGAACGCCTACCGGCACGAGGCGATCGATGAGTACTACTCGCTGGGGGACACGGTGGGATACGGGGCGTCGCCCAACGAGTGTTGCGACGTCGTGCGCCGGCTGGTCAAGGCCACGGTGTTGGGAAATCACGACGCCGCGGTGGCCGGCCGGATGGACTACTCCTACTACTACGACGCCGCCCGCGCCGCGCTCGACTACCACGCCCGCCTGCTCGACCCCGACCACATGGCCTGGTTGCGCGATCTGCCCTACACGTATCTGCTGCCGGAGTACGGCGCGCTGCTCAGCCACGGCTCGCCGCTGCAACCCGAGGAATTCGACTACGTCTTCACGGAGGACCAGGCGCGGACGCTGCTGGGGATATTCGATCGCCTGCCGCACGTCACGTTCATCGGCCATTCGCACCTGTGCCGTGTGTTCGCGTTGTCGCGCGATCGGGCCTACGAGATTCCGGTCGGCCGGCATGTGCTGGACCCGGGCCGCAAGTATGTCATCAGCGTCGGCTCCGTCGGCCAGCCGCGCGATTTCGACAACCGGGCCTCGTACACGATCTTCGACACGAACCGTTCGGTGGTCGAGTTTCGTCGGGTGCCGTACGACATCGAGCGCTGCGCGGCGAAGATTTTCCGTTCGCCGCTGGCGCCCAACTTCGGCAACCGGCTGTTTCTCGGCTTGTGAGGGCGGGGGTGCCGCGAAGCGTTCGCCGTTC
>Ga0209227_1003345_pt1 | contig 10744 bp, 9 predicted proteins | sample YNPBryantNP2012_FD_185815 | JGI IMG/M metagenome (GOLD analysis project Ga0209227, IMG submission 185815) | Anoxygenic and chlorotrophic microbial mat microbial communities from Yellowstone National Park, USA - YNP Bryant NP 2012 (SPAdes)... ...
TGGGAGAAGGCGGCCCGGCCTCGTCCCTGCTGCGTGCCCACGCGGAGCGTGGGCACGAGAAAAAGGCGGTCTGCTGCGTGCCCACGCGGAGCGTGGGCATGAGAGAAGGCGGTCTTGTCCCTGCTGCGTGCCCACGCGGAGCGTGGGCACGAGAAAAGGCGGTCTCGTCCCTGCTGCGTGCCCACGCGGAGCGTGGGCACGAGAAAAAGGCGGCCCGGCCTCGTCCCTGCTGCGTGCCTACGCGGAGCGTGGGCACGAGGGGGCAACGACAGGACGACTCTCCTCTGCCCCCCTGCTCCGCCGCTCGACCTCCCACGGGGCCAGCCCCTCCCATTGAAATCGTTTCAGGTCCACGTACCCCCGCTCGTCAAAGACCACCCCCTCGGCTTCCAGGAGTTGGCGCTGCACGCCGGCATCGTGCTCCCGGCAAGAGGTGCTGATGCGACCGCAGGCGTTGATGACTCGCTGCCAGGGCACGTCGGTGTCCATGGGCAGGGCATGAAGCGCCCAGCCCACCGTGCGGGCCGCGTGCGGCGCGCCCAGCATCGCCGCCACCTGGCCGTAGGTCACGAGCCGGCCCGGCGGGACCCGGCGTACGATCTGGTAGACGCGCTCGAAGAAGTTGCTCATGGCTTCGTCATCCGTCAAACGTCATTCGTCAATTCGCGGTAGCTTGTCAGCACGATGCCCTGTTCCTCGGCCGCCTGGCGCACGCGCGGATCGGTGAGGGTGGCGAGTTCGCTGGCCCGGTCCTGGGTATAGGAGGTGAAGCGGGCCAGCTCCTGGTCCGGCCGGGCCGGGTGGCACATCAGTTCGGTGACGCCCGGCGGTAGCGACCGCAAGAGGGCAATAAGGGCCTCCGGCGTGAGATGCCGCCCCATGAGCCGCAGCCCCCGGAAGTGGTCGCTGCGCGATAGCGGCAGGCCGCTGCGCTCCAGCCGGCTCCGACCCCATGCCGCCAACAGGCGCAAGGCCCAGACCTCCGGCGTGCGCCGGACGCTGCCGGCTCCCCACCACGGCTCGACCGGCCAGCGCACGGCCGGGAAGCCATACCGCGCCGCCTCCGCCAGCACGATGCCCAGCACGACCGGGTGCAGATGGATGTGATGATGGCTGTTCACGTGGTCTGGCAGCACTCCCAGGGCCAGTAGCGACTCCATCTGGGCACAGATTTCGGCGCGCAGGGCGGCCCGCAGAGAGCGGTGGGGCCAGAACAGTCGGCCCAACACGGCCGGCAGGGGGCGAAAGCCGGACCCGGTCGCCAGGCCGGCACGGCGGGCGTCGTCCGTGAGGGCCGGGCCGGCCGTGAGCCGCAGGTGCAACCCCACGGCCAGGCCGGTCTCGCGGGCCAGGGCCGCTGCCCCGGCTGAGTGCGGCATTCCCACCATGAGCGCGACCGCCGTGACGATGCCGTGCTGGTGGGCAGCCACGATCCCGGCGTTCGTGCCCGGTGAGGCGCCGAAATCATCGGCGACAACGATGAGCCGGCGGGTCATCGGCTATACAACCCACGCCGGTCGTTCAGCTTGATGCGGACCAGGTCGCGCAAGGTGTCCAGGGAATCGCGTAGCGGATGCACAGTGCTGCCTTCAGCGTGATGGATGCGCACCGGCACCTCCTTGATCCGATAGCCGGCCCGCTGGGCCAGGTAGATCAACTCCACATCAAAGGCAAAGCGATCAATGGTGAGCTGTGGAAAGAGGTGGCGGGCCACCGGGCCGCGAAAGGCCTTGAAGCCGCACTGGGTGTCGGCCACGCCGTTGAGGATAAAGGGCCGCATGAGGAGCCGGAAGGTGGTGCTGATCGCCGCCCGACTGGGCGGTACCCCTTCTGGCGGCGGCGCGCCGGGCACCCATCGTGAGGCGATAGCCAGATCGTACCCGCCGGTCTCCAGGGGGGCGATGAACCAGGGTAGCGCGGCCGGGTCCACCGGCAGATCGGCGTCCGTGTACAGCACGAACGCGCCGACCGTCTCGGTCACGCCGCGCTTGAGGGCGTAGCCCTTGCCCCGGTTGGTGTCTTGGGGCGAGACGCGCACGGCCGGGTGGTCGGCCCCAAAGGCCCGCACCAGGTCCACAGTGCCGTCGGTGCTGCCGTCATCGGCCACCAGCACCTCATAGGGCCAGCCCTGGGCGGATAGCCATTCGTCAAAGCGGGCCAGGGTGGGGAGGATGCGCCGGGCCTCGTTGTAGGCCGGGATCACGACGGATAGATACATGCCCGGATTTCATCCCCCCTTCTTGCGCCCCACGAACACCACATGGGGGTACGGCGTCCACGAGGGTAGCACGTGCCGTTCCGCGCGGAAGCCCACCTCGTCCAGCAGGGCCAGGTGTTCCTCGGAACTGAAAAAGTGCAGGCCATGCTCGCCCAGGGTCAGGCCGAGAGTGGTCATGAGCTTTTCCTGGGCATAGGCCACGGCGTATTTCCAGCGCGGCCGCCGGTCGTTGGTCTTGAGGACCAGGACGCCGTCGGGGGCTAATAGTTCGTGACTGCGGTGCAGGATGTCTCGTTTCACGGCGGGTGGGAGCAGGTAGAGCACGTCGGTGATGGTGACGGCGGCGTAGGGGCCGGGCGGGGCGTCCCCGGCCAGGCCCACCAGGAAGGCGACGTTGGGCACGGTGCGGCCGGCGCGCCGGGCGGCGGCGATCTTGGCCGGCGACGGGTCCACGCCCAGCACGTCGCGCTGGGGCGACGAGAGCGCCATCAGCACCGTGAACAGCCCGTGCCCGCAGCCGATGTCCAGGATGCGCCCGACGCGCGGCACGTGGGCCTCGATGGCTTCCAGCGGGCAGAGCCAGTGTCGGAGCCGGGTGTGCAGGGCCGTGCCCAGGCCCTGATCCTGGTATAACGCCAACGCCTGCTCGATCAATCGCTCCTCCGGGGGCATTTTAGCACAGGCAGCCTCGTTTGCCAAGCGAGATGACTGCCGACGGACGATGGACGGCCGCTGGCTATTGGTCGGCGGTTTCAGCGCGCTACGGTGAACGTGGTCACCGGCACCCGGTCTCCAATGGGCTGACCGGCCGCGTCCACGGCCGGGAGTCGGCTCCCGGTGACGGCGTCATACAGGCCCACGTAGATGGTGTACGCGCCGGGTGGGGCATCCGGCTTCAGGGGCACGCGGAACGTGTCCGTCACCACCTCGCCCATGGCCCAGCCGCTGGTGGGGACGGCCCCGCCGCCCGGTTCCACGTCGGTCTGCCCGCGAATCTGGTCGCTTCCATCCACCAGGTGCACGAAGACGGTGTAGTTCGTGTCCATGGGGGCCAGGCATTGCCAGTATAGCGTGAGCGAGACGGTCTGGCCGGGCTGCGCGGTGGTTGTCGCCAGGTCATACCCCAGTAGCCGCACCCGGTCACCCAGGCGCGCGTCTGTCCTCTGGCTCAGGACCGGGATGGTGAAGGTGCGGGGGCGTTCGGTGACGTGGATGGTGCCCAGGGCCACGGCGTCGCCGGCCGGCAGGAGCGTGCCTACCACCGGCAGCCGTACTTTGTTCGCATCGCGCAGGCCCACCAACACCCGGTAGTCGCCCGGCGGGGCGTCGCCGGGGACGCGCAACGTGCCCAGGTTGCGCACCCACTGGCCCGGTTGCCAGGCAGAGGTGGGATAGTCGCCGCCTTGCGCGAGCGCAAGGAGCGGCTCCGCTTCCCCCTCGGCGGCGATGAGGCCGCCCAGGGCTTCCAGTTGCCAGAAGACGCGGTAGGGCCGGGCATCCGGGGCCACGACCTGCCAGAGCGTCGTCAGCGGGACCGTGGCCCCCTGGGGGAAAGTGCCCTCGCCGCCCTCGTAGCCAGCCAGCACGAACCGCCCGCCCAGATTGCTGCCCACGGCATGGGCGATGGGGTCGGCCGGTGGTGTGCCCACGGAGGCCGGGACCGTGATGGGGTCCAGCGTGAGGCCCCCCAGCCTATCGCCGCCGGCCACGACCGGGAGCACCGCCCCGCCCTCGGCGGCATAGACCACCACCTGCGGGCTGTAAGAGCCGGGGGCCGTGCCCCATGGGATCGCCAATCGGCCCATGACCAGAACCGGCGTGCCGGCCGGCACGGTGGCCGCCGGATACCACGCGCTCACCAGCCGCCGCTCGTCGTGCGATACCACCCGGCCTCGCGCATCCAGCAGCCGCAGGTCCACCAGCCAGGCGTTGGGCGATACTTCGGCCCTCGTGCGGAAGTAGAGCGTGTAGTGTAGCTCGCTGCCCGGCTCTGCCTGCCCGCCTTGCCTGGTGGGGGTCTCAGACCCCCGCCGAACTGCTGGGAGGGTGTCGCTGCCCAGGAAGGATAGCACGTCGCCCAGGGTGGCGTCGTGGGGTTGGGATGGCGACAGGGTCGGCGTCTCGCCCGGTCGCAGCACCTTGACCAGGTTGCCCCAGGGGATCAAGGTGGCCTCGCGCTCCAGGCCGTCCAGCCAGCCCAGGTGTGGCCCGGCCAGGTAGACGGCATGGCCGGCATCGCGCCAGGCCAGCACGTGCCGTTTCATCGGCGGGGAGAGGCCCAGCAGGTCGGGCCGGACCTCATCTACGTTTTGGAAATACCACAGCGGGGTCAGGTCGCCCCAATGAGCCGCCAGCGCGGCCCGTTCCTCCAGCGGATAGGCCAGTACCTGGCGCCAGAACTCGCCGGGGGCGGTGAAATCGGCTTTGGATAGCCGCTCGTGATTGTTCGCCCACTGGGTCAGGGGGACGAACACGATAAAGATGGCCAGCACCAGGGCGTACCACAGGAGATAGGCCCTCACCCCCACTCCCCGGCCTGGTGGCCACCCGCCTCCCCCTCTCCCAAAATTGGGTGAGAGGGAGGGGGGATGGGGGGGAGGGGGGGAGGACGGCCCGGCCAGCACCTGGATCGCCCGCTGCCCCTGCTCCGCGATCCAGGCCAGCGCCAGCGCCAGGCAGACCGCCACCACCAGGTAGCAGGGGATAAAGTACCACACGATGGCGATGTTCCAGTAGACCAGGTTAAAGGCCACCAGTGAGGCATAGCCGGCGGCGAACAACACGAAAAACCGCCAGCACCGGCGCAGCAACACGACCGCGCCCAGCAGTCCCAGGACCACGCCTTCCCAGCCGTATTGCTCCAGCGAGAACGTGGCGTACATCGCCAGGCGCGCGTCCAGGCTCTCGGCGCGCACGTCCTGGGCGAAGCCCAGGCCGGTGACCTGGCGCAGCACCCCCTCCGGCGTGTGGCGGTAGAACGGCGAGACGACACCGTGGAGGGCCGCCGGGGTCTGGTCCAGCAGGCGCAGTTCCTCGGTGCCCTGGCCGGCCAGGGTGGGTGGACCGGCGCGCAGCGGCACATACAGGTAGAGCAGCAACGGCAGCAGGGCGATGAGGAGCCGTGTGAACATGCGCCGGGGCCGGAAGAACCACCGCCCCTCCACCAGCAGGACAAAGAGCACAAAGGCCGGGCCAAAAAGCAGCATGGTCTGGTGGTGCGTCAGGCTCAGACCATAGGTGAACGCGAAAGCCAGCAGCAGCCGCTCGTCCCGGTCACGATACCAGCGGACCAACAGGTAGAGCGATACGGCCACGAACAGCGCGTTCAGGGGGTTGACCGTGGCGATGAGGGCCACCGACCACAGCGTGGCCGAAAGGCCGAAGGCCAGCGCAGACACGGCAGCCAGGCCCTTGCGCCAGCCCTGGCCTATCGCCGGGACCACCAGCTCCAGCACCAATGCCGCCAGTGGGTACGTCGTAGCCGTGGCCGCAGCCGCGCAGACGGCCGAGAACAGGTTCATCCGCCAGGCCACCGTCCCAATGGGCAGGAGGTGCGTCCAGGCCCAGGTGAGGAGCGTGTAGAGGGGATAGCCGGTGGGGTAGGTCACGCCCAACACGCGGCCCACATACTGGAACAGGCCAAAGTCATTGTCCAGCACGCCGGGGGCCAGGCCGGGGAGATAGGCGGCCAGGGTGAGCAGGAACAGGGCGAGCATGATGAGGAGATCAAGGCCGTGACGGGGACGTGACACGTGAAACGTGAAAAGTGATGCGTGATATGTGAAGCGTGAAGAGGTTCGGTCTATGTTCATCTGTGAGTGTCCGCGTCCCAGCCGATCCATTCGATGTCTGGCACACCGGCGAAGCGGCGGGCCATCACCTCCAACGCCTGCTCGTTGTTGTCAATCAGGATGAAGCGTCGGCCCAGGGCCAGGCAGGCCGCGCCGGTGGTTCCGCTGCCAGCGAAAAAGTCCAGCACCAGGTCACCGGGCCGGGACGATGCCTGCACGATGCGCTTCAGGATGCCCAGGGGCTTTTGGGTGGGGTAGCCGGTCTTTTCCCGGCTACTCGTGCCCACGATGGTACACCACCACACGTCGGTGGGGAGTTTGCCTCGCGCAGCCTTCTCCGGCCCCACCAGGCCGGGAGCCAGGTACGGAACGCGCTCGATCTCGTCCACGTTGAAGGTGTAATGCCGGGGATCCCTGACGTAGACCAGGATGTTGTCGTGCTTGGGCGGCCATCTTTTCTTCGGCCGGCCGCCATAGTCATAGGCCCAGATGATCTCGTTGAGAAAGCACGAGCGGCCAAAGATGCTGTCCAGGAGGACCTTGCAGTAGTGGACTTCCCGATAGTCAAGGTGCAAATAGAGGCTACCGTGGGGGGCCAGGACCCGGTACGCCTGGCGCAGGCGTGGCTCCAGGAAAGCCAGGTAGTCGTCGAACTGATCAGCGAAGGCTTTCGTGCCCACCGGGACCGTCTCGTAGCGACGGCCCTGGAAGCCAGTGCGATCGCCGGTCTCTGAGCGCACCGTGCGAATCTGGGTGCGGCTTTGTGACTTGCCCGTGTTGAACGGCGGGTCCACGTAGATCAGGTCTACCGAGTCGCTGGGCAGGCCTTCCAGGATCGGCAGGTTATCACCGAAGTATATCTGTCCGTTCACCATCTTGGCTTGCTACCCATGCTCACGGCGGATTTGCGTGAGCGTATCGCATTGGGAACAGGTTACGGCTCTGGAGTCGAGGCTTTAGCCGGTTCGTGCCCGCAAGACCCATCTGAAGGCTCAACGTAATTGCTCAGCCTGCCCTCCTGCAGGTTGCTGGGAACACGCACGAACCGTTCGGCTGAGCTCACGGCGAAGCCTGCGGGAGGGTGAGCAGTTACGGCTCAACTCCAGGGGGCCTCTGCGGGCTTCCCATGTCCCCAATGTGTAACGCTCCCGGTTTGCAAGTTGAACGGCTTTCCCAGATCGGGTATAATCGAGGCCATGACCCGACCGACCTGGCCAGTGGCAGTGAGCCTTTTCGTGTTGCTATGGGCCGTCTATCTTCTGGTCTATAGCGGCACGCTGCTGGTGATTGACGAGCAACACATCTTTGCCGTGGGGGAGAGCCTGGCCGTGCGCGGCGCGGTGGACGCCAACCAGGTGCGCTTCGCCCCGCACATCCTGCCGGCGTCCGGCAAGTTCGGCGTGAACGGCGACTACCACACCACCCACGGCTCCGCGCTCTCGTTCCTCATTGCGCCGCTGGTGCTCCTGGCCCGGCGCCTGCCCCAGGTGGGAGCGGTGCAGGCCAGTATGTTGCTGAACCCCCTGATCACCGCCCTGACGGCGGTCCTCGTCCTGTTCTACGTCCAACGATTGTACGGGTCCCGGAACGCCGGTCTGGCCGCCGCCCTGCTCTACGGCCTCTGCACCCTGGCCCTGCCCTATGCCAAAACCCTGTACACGGAGCCGCTGTCGGCGCTGACGCTGTTCGCGGCGACGTTGGCGCTGCGGCGTTACCGCGACCGGGGCGACCTCACTTCGTTAGCCCTGGGGGGCGGGCTGGCCGGCCTGGCCGTCCTCACCAAACCGACCAGCGGGATCGCATTGCCGGCGTTCCTGTTCTACGCGGTCTGGGCCTTCCTGCGCCGGCTGTGCCCAGGCCAGCCCTCGCTCCGTCAGGCGATGCTCAGCACATGGAAAATGTTGCTCGCTTTCGCGCTCGGCGGTCGCAGACCACCGAGCACAAATTTCCATCTACTGGTGCTGGCGGCGTTGGCCTTCGGCGCGCCGCTGGCGGCGTTCCTGGCCTTTCTGGGTCTTTTCAACTATGTGCGATTCGGCAATCCGCTGGACATCGGCCACGTAGCCTACAGCCTGCAATTCAACACGCCGCTCTGGGAAGGGCTATACGGCCTGCTCGCCAGCCCTGGTAAGAGCCTCTTCCTGTTCTCGCCCATCCTCCTGCTCTGGCCTTTCGCGCTGCTGGCCTTCCTGCGCCGCCACCCGGCGGAAGCGTTGTTGAGCCTGGCTGTCAGCGGGAGCATCCTCGTGTTGCACGCCACGTATTTCATGTGGTACGGCGGCACCTCATGGGGGCCGCGTTTCCTCGTGCCGCTGGTGCCGTTCTTCCTGGTGGGCACGGTGCCGGCCCTGCGCTGGCTCTGGTCGCGCGGGGGCGGACGGATCGCGTTGGGCCTGCTCATCGCCGCGAGCGTCGCCGTGCAGTTCCTGGGCGTGGTGGTAAAGTTCACCCACTACTTCTCGCTATTGGAACGCCAGTTCCCCAACGCCGAGACCAATGTCTCCTTGCTGTTCGACCCGCGCTATTCGCCCATTCTGGGGCACGTGGCCCTGGCCCTGAACCCCCATAATTACAATCTGGCCTGGTTACGGGGCAGTGATGGCACCCTCTACATTGACTGGGTGGCGGTGGCGTTGATCCTGGCCCTCCTGGGGTGTTCGCTGGTAAGCCTGTTCGCCCGGCGCTGGCATCGCCCGGCTCTGGCCCTGGCCCTGGTCGGCGCGGTCCTCACGCCCGGCTTCTTGCTGGCGCGCTATTATGACGACCCGCGCTATGGCGGCGACGAGGCCCACTGGGCGTTGCTGCACCGCCTGGAGGTCCAGGTCGCCCCGGCCGACGCGGTCATCTCCCACGAGGCGGCACAGGCCAACTTTTACCTGAACTACAGCCACGTGACGGCGCCGTGGTTCGGCGTGCCCCGCGAATCCTTGCCCCTGAGCGCGGAGACCGGCGCGCTGCTGGATCGGCTGGTCCGCGAGCGGTCTCGCATCTGGCTGATCCTGCCCCACACGCCGCCCGGTGACCCCGGCAGCGGCGTGGAACGGTGGCTGGCGGAGCACGCCTATCCCACCACGAGCGAGTCATTCGGGCCGGACCTGCGCCTGGCGAGCTTTGCCGTACCCGGCCCGATGACCTGGCGCGAGGGCGACGTGGTGTTGGGCCACGCGGTGCAGTTGGTAGCCTGCGCGCTGCCCGATACATCCCCGGCTCCCGGCGACGTCCTCTGCCTGGCCCTGCGCTGGCGCTGCCTGGCCCCCCTGCCGGCCGATTACACCGTGTTCGTCCAGTTGCTGGGGCCGACCGGCTTGCCTATCGCCCAGGCCGACCGGCGGCCGGTGGCCGGGTTCCGGCCCACCGGTGGCTGGCGGCCCGGCGACGTCATCGAGGATCACCACGGCGTGCCCCTGCCGCCGGATTTGCCGCCGGGCGACTATCGCCTGATCGCCGGTCTCTACCGGCTGGACACCGGCACGCGCCTGGCCACCTCCGCTGGCGATTTCGTGGCTTTGGGTCACGTGGCGGTGCGGACTCGCTGACGCGAGGGGGTCAATGTTTCGCCCGGGTCCGCGCCCCGCGTGTTGGGCGTGCTGAAAAAAGGCCCCGGGCGGCGGTCAATTCATCGCCCAAAGTACGCCGGACTGAGGGCGATGAGCAATTGCCCGCCGTAGTATAGCGCCAGGCTGAGCCGGTGATAGCGAAACGGCCGCCGGAAACGATTAACGGCCAGCATCAGGTCGGAGAGCCAGAATAGCAAGGCCCCGGCCGTGAGCAGGAGGGCCTGGGTGATCGTGAAGGCGGTTCCGAAGAACGTGGAGGCTGCCCGGTTGACCATCAGACAGATGATCACCACATACAAGGCCACCGGCAGCTTCATGCCACCCAGGCCGGGCCAGAGATACCCAGGATCAGCAATACCAGGCCGACGGCCAGGTCACCAGGGTGAAATCCGTTGAACAGGGTGAAGCCAACCGCATAGACCACATGAGCCAGCAGGAACAGCACCAGCCCTACCAGGAATGCCTTGCTGGACGTGAACATCAAAGCCACGTCGCCCCCCAGTGACAGGAGCAGGCCGGCCAGCACCCACAGGGCAAAGGCCGGGTTCGCCGTAGGAGCCAGGAGCGTCAGCCCGGCCACCAGGATCACGAGCAGGGTAGAGGCCGGCTTGAAGATGTAAACCTGTTGTGTGGCCGAACGGAACTCGGCCCGGATCAGCAATACGACGGTGAGCACCAGCAAGGGAAGCGGCAAGAGATGGAGCATAGATTACACCTCTATCGTATAATATTGCTCGTCCAGCGTCTGCACAGCCTGCCACACCGCCTGCGCCGCCCGGCCCAATGTGGCTGGGGCCACGCGTTCCGCCGTATCGTTCAGGGTGTGATAGACCAGCTCGCTCTCGTTCCCCCGCGCCGACAGCCAGCAGGTGGGGATGCCCTTTCTGGCAAAGCTGTACGAATCGCTGTTGCCCATGAGATACCAGCGGCCCTTGATGGCCGGATCGGCAGCCCGGAGCAGATCGTTGAGCCGGCGGGACGTGCGGCGCGGTGGCATCCCGGACGCCCGCGCGTATTGTAGAACATCGCCCGTGCCCACCATGTCCAGGTTGAAGACGAACGTGCGGTCTTTGTCGGGCCGCTTGTCCTTCACGTATCGCTCGGAACCGATGAGTCCCAACTCCTCGGCGGTAAAGAGAGTAAAGTCAAGAGCCAGGTGGCGGGGGCGGTCGCGGCCA
>Ga0209227_1003348_pt1 | contig 10735 bp, 8 predicted proteins | sample YNPBryantNP2012_FD_185815 | JGI IMG/M metagenome (GOLD analysis project Ga0209227, IMG submission 185815) | Anoxygenic and chlorotrophic microbial mat microbial communities from Yellowstone National Park, USA - YNP Bryant NP 2012 (SPAdes)... ...
GAAAACGAAAATTTGCACATGGTAGTAGCCAAAGCTTTCTTTGACCTTTTTTACGACTCGTTCAAGCATTGCCTCCAGCGTCTCGGCTGTCACCAGCTCTTGTGCCAATTCGGTTGTGACCTGAACTTGAAGACCGCGCCGTTCAGCCATCGAACGAACACGTTCCTCCATCTCCTTACGCTCACTAATGTCCCGCACTGCCACAATAAAACCATTCGGGATTCCCCCGGTATCCAACATGACCCCAACGGCAGCCTCACCAAAAAATACACTGCCATCTTTCTTGACGAAGCGCAACTCGAGCAACGAGGTCTGATCTTTGCCCGTTTCCGGGGTGGATTGTACAGCGCGTAAAAGTGTGGTGCGGTCCTCGGAGTGAATCAGGTTTCCGGGATCCATGCCAACCAGTTCTGCATGGCTGTACCCAAACAATACCTCTACCACCTTATTCGCCTGACTCACCTTTCCCTGCATGTCGGTCAAGAACACCGCATCGGGCATCGTACTCAAGACAGAATGCAGCACCTTCTGGGTGCGTTCAGTTTGCGCTTCCAGAGCCGCCGTTTGCTGAGACTGGACAATAATCACATCCTCCAAACTACGAGTAGCCTGCATGAACATATCCCAGAGGAACTTTGATGCCTCTGCACTCATATCCAGCGCAAGCAACGTTCGTGAAAGCGCGCGCAGACTAGCTCCCATCAGGGACGGCGTCATTTTCAATTCTCGCATCTGGGAGACACTTTTGCTGGTAAATTCCACAAACGCACTCGCATCCCCATCTAAAAGGCAAGCCGCCGTGAGTTCAAGCATCTGGCGGCTCATATTTACAATGGTCGCTCCGGCATATCTGTTGCCTTTGGCAATTTCCGACATCAGATACTCGCTGGTTTGAGCAGTCAATTTATCCAACTGGGAACGAATCGTCTCTGCCAGTGACCTCATCACTCTTTCACTCCTTCAGAACACACAGCGCGTCTTATGATTTTCTTCCACCGTGCAAACTGTGTTCCACATTTATTATACAGTCCCGAAAGTGTTAATGAAATCTTTACGATTAGCAAATTATTTCTAGAGAAACAATAGATAGCCGCTGACGCTAATATTTTATCAGGCTTCATTAACCTTATACAGCACCACAAGGGCTTCTACAAGCAATTGATAAGTGATTGCAAGGCGCGGCTATATAAAAGAACGTTCCGTTTTTCTGGTAAAATGTGCTGATGACTACCATCTTCTTTGCAACTGATGTTCACGGCTCAGACATTTGCTGGAACAAGTTTATCAACGCCGGAAAATTTTATGACGCCAATATTATCATTCTTGGCGGCGACATGACCGGCAAGGCGATTGTGCCAGTTGTCTATCAAGGCAATGGCACCCATCGCGCCGTTTTGCTGGAACAGACTTTCATCCTCAACAATGAAGACGAACTGCAACAGATGATTAAAAAAATCCGTAGCCGCGGTTATTACCCCTACCTCACCAATCCGGATGAGCTGGCTGAGCTGAATCACAACCCCGAGAAAGTGCAGCAGATTTTTCGTCAGGAAGTGCTGAAGACCGCAGAGCGCTGGTTAGATTATGCCGACGAGAAGCTCAGAGAAAGCGGCATTCGCTGCTTTGTTGCCCCTGGCAACGATGATATGTTCGAGTTAGATGATCTGATTCGCGCTTCGAAATGTGTCACGCTGGCAGAAGGACAGGTTATCAAGCTGGATGAGCATCATGAGTTAATCAGCTCCGGCTGGAGCAACCCAACCCCCTGGCATACTTATCGCGAGGAAAGCGAGGAAAAACTTCTGGAGCGCTTTGAAGCCATGTTATCAAAAGCGATCAATCCACGCACCAGCATTTTTAACCTGCATGTACCGCCCTATGCTTCTTCGCTGGATGATGCTCCGGAGCTGACCGCTGATTTGCGTCCAAAGTATGCCGGTAATTCATTGATACCGGTCGGAAGTCGGGCGGTGAGGACAGTGATTGAACGCTATCAGCCGCTGGTGGGTTTCTTTGGTCATATTCATGAAGCACGCGCCGCCACGCGCATTGGCAAAACCCTTTGTATCAATCCAGGCAGTATGTACGAGCAAGGTGTCCTGTGTGGCGCGCTGGTCACGTTGTCAAAAGATAAAGTCAAAAGCTATGTTTTGACCAGCGGCTAAACACCCGTTGCTTTCAGTGCCAGGACAAAATTCACCCAAAAATTCAGGGCAGCACATACCAGGGATTGATAAATCCGCCCAAGTAACGCACCTCAAAGTGGAGATGTGCGCCAGTAGAGTTGCCCGTACTGCCCGCCAGACCAATCAGACTACCCTGCATTACACTCTGTCCGCAGCGCACGTTAATTGAGCTGAGATGCGCATAAAGCGTGTGATAACCGTTCTGATGGTCAATCATGATCATATTCCCATAACCGCCACCGATTGCCCCGGCGTAAACCACCACGCCGCTATCCGCCGCATAGACTGGTGCACCTTCACCAGCGGCGATGTCAATCGCCAGGTGACCCGACCAGTAATCGTTTCCAGAGAGGAAATGTTGTACAGCAGGCCAGATAAAGGCACCTGATCCTACCGCACCGCCCGCCGGTACCTCACACCCACCCGGACCGCTGATACCTTTAGTAACACCAGATTTGGGTGCATACGCCACCGGTACAACCCATGGTTTCAATTCACGCCATCCGCCGGGGATCATGATGTACTGCCCCGGTTCGATTTTTGGGTCAGTCATATCCAGTTTATTACCCGGAAAGCTGAGAATTTCCTTGGGGTCGGCATGAAAACGAGCTGCTACATCTTCCAGCTTATCGCCTTCTTTCCATTGGTAAAGAATACCATCCACCGGGGGAATTTTGATTTCCTGACCAACAGAAATCTGATGGGGGTCATCGTTCAGCACTTCGTAATTCGCCCACAGAATCGATTCGGGCTTGATTTTGAACTCGCTTGCGATGCCGAATATCGAGTCGCCTTTTTTTATGGTGTAATTCACCACTCCCGAACGCGGGCGGGTTGGGATGATGGTACGCGGGTTTGCCAGCCGCACCAGTGCATTCATTCCCCCATTGCTACCCAACTCAGGCAATGGCACCCCCACATTACTTTCCATTGGTGTAACCGTTGGGTCTTCGGGTGCCAATTGAGGCTCAGCTTGTGCTTTCGCCTGCATTTGTTTTGCTACCGGTGAGCGCTGGTAAAGCAAAAACAACATCAAAGCCACCATAACCAGTGCCACTCCCCAAGCAACAGCAGATACCCAGCGTGGCAAGGACGATTTACGCCTCACAGCAGGTTTTTCGTGCTGAGCATTAGCTGATTTCACAATTCCTCCGTCAGCGTTTCCAGGAACTCTTGATTATTGCGGGTTTTTAGCATCCGTTGCAGGATAGCCTCAGTTGCCACCGCCGGATCCATTCCAGCCCCCTGCGGCGGTGTTCCAATCATTTGCAAATACATACGACGCATCAACCAGGCGCGCTGTAAAATATCTGGACCAAGCAAAAGGTCTTCGCGTCGCGTTGAAGAACGCTCAATGTCAATGGCAGGAAAGATACGGCGTTCTTGCAAACGACGAGAGAGGTGCAGCTCCATGTTGCCCGTACCCTTGAACTCTTCAAAGACCACATCATCCAGACGAGAACCTGTATCCACCAGTGCAGTGGCGATAATCGTCAGACTGCCACCTTCTTCCAGATTGCGCGCTGCACCGAAGAAACGTTTGGGGGGATATAGCGCCGAGGGGTCCATACCACCTGAAAGCGTTCGTCCAGATGGATTGACGACCAGGTTGTAAGCACGAGCCAGACGGGTGAGTGAATCCATCAGGATCACCACATCCCGCCCAATCTCCACCAGCCGCTTGGCGCGTTCGAGCGCAATTTCTGCCGTGCGTACATGCGCCGTAACGGGTTCATCGAAGGTTGAGGCAACCACTTCGGCATCCACAGAACGGTCCATGTCCGTGACCTCTTCTGGGCGTTCACCAATCAGGGCAATGATCAAATGTACTTCAGGATGACGGGTGGAGATGCCATTGGCAATCTGTTTCAGAATCGTGGTTTTGCCGGCTTTTGGTGGAGAAACGATCATTCCACGCTGTCCTCGCCCGATAGGAGCAATCAAATTAATCAGGCGGGTAGAGAGAATGTTCGGGCTGGTTTCCAAGTCAAATCGTCTGTCCGGGAAAATAGGTGTCAAATCCTCAAAATTAACCCGGTTGCGCGCCTCTTCGGGATCCATGCCATTGACGGATTCAACTTTCAGTAATCCATAATGACGTTCAGATTCGCGCGGTGGGCGCACATGGCCAATTACCAGGTCGCCCGAGCGCAGCTCATAACGACGTAATTGAGCCTGTGAAACATATACATCATCCGGTCCCACCTGATAATTGGTGCGCAAGAAACCAATTCCTTCATTCATAATTTCAAGCACACCACCTCGCACTTCCAGGCCTTCTTTTTCAGCTTCTGCCTGACGGATCCTAATAATCAGGTTTTCCTTTTTCAGGCGCATTGCGTTGGGAATACCCAACTCTTTGGCTTGTTCGCGCAGCACCGACAGAGGGGCTGTCTCAAGTTCAAGTATCTTCATGTTTGCATCTCTTGTCTAATTGGGATAAACGGCAAGGGTCGCTCCCTTTACAGGGGACGTCAGTCTTTATAAGATTAAGCATATCTTTGGGGTTTCCGACTTCTCTGCCTGCCAGCTCCACACTTGTCTGACAGAGAAGTTTTTTAACGATCAATCCGTCTCGGTGACATTATTATTATAGCATGTTCACGAAAAACGCGCAAGTAAAACAGTGGAGGGTGTTGAAAAACACAACCCAACATCATATATATGAGGGTAAATTAGCCTATTTTTGTATAGATATACGCTAAATATAACTTTTCCAACATTCCCATATTGCCAAAAATTCTCGCCATAGGATGAAATCCATTGAATTGAAAGGGCAAGTTTTTAGGGGTTTCATTAACTTTAGGGCAGGAAAATGCTCTTCTTCAAACGGTTGACGTATCTTCAGTTGGCGTTAAAATAGCAATAACTTTGGCTGAGGATGCTGAGCAGGGGTTGTAAGCAGTCAGCAGAGTGAATACAATTGTCAGGTGATCATCATGAAACGGGTCTGGTCTCCCTGGAGAATGAAATATGTGACTAAGCAGCTCGAAACACCCGGTTGTCTTTTTTGCAATGTGTTGCAACAAAACGATGGTTTGGAAAACCTGATCGTTTATCGCGGCAATTGTGCTTACGTCATCCTCAACCGATACCCCTACACCAGCGGTCATCTGATGATTGTTCCAAACGCGCACGTATCTTCACTGACCGAGCTAGATGCACCAACGCGCGCTGAGTTGTTCGATTTACTGGCACATGCTGAAGCTGCTCTGCGGCAGGTCTATAGCCCAGAGGGCTTCAATATCGGCGCAAACTTGGGCGAAGCCGCCGGCGCAGGTATTCCTGGTCATTTACATTTCCATGTCGTTCCGCGCTGGTGCGGCGATACCAATTTCATGTCCGTTGTGGGTGAAACGCGCGTCCTTCCAGAAAATTTAGCTGAATCCTACCAACGTATTCAGGAAGCCTGGCAAGCGCTGGCTGCCTAAAAGTGTCAAAACCACAATCACCTTTTGCATTCAATCTGGAGAATAAAACCCCCTGGCGAGTTCAGTCACACAATTTTTTGCTTCCTCTTCGGGAAACATCATTGCCACTTGACGGCGAGCCTGATCGCGAATGGTATTAATGTTACTGAAAAACTCACGCATCATAATCACCAATAAATATAACCCACGCCGCGAGAGACGCAATTTTTGGGCATCGTCAACAGCAAAAGCACCATTCAACTTTAGAAAAGCCATTTCCAACGGTAATCCCAGCTCAACAGAGACACCAAATTGTTTTTGAAAACTTTGCTTATCCAGCTCCAAACCGAATAAATCCATCATCAACCGGTAACGCATCTGTTGAAGGCGGCTGAAGGTTCGGCGTCCACGCAATGCAAAGCGTCCGGCTGAGAGGCTGCGCTGATAATCTGCCAGTGAAAAAGAATTGACCAGTAATGTCCCATTCAGATAGCTGAAAGCTCCTGACCCTGCCCCAATGTAATCGCTTCTCTCCACAATATACTCATCAATCAGGTGTTGTCGTCTTTTGCGGGTGAAATTCCAGGGGGTGGTGAGTTGATAATCCGACGGCATGGAATCCAGAATAACCCGATACAGATGTGCTTCGCGCCGATGATCCACGCGCCCAATCACCTGTTGAATAGCCCGAGCCACGGATGGCGAGGTCATCAACGGGTAAAAGGTAATCTGATCGGCACCGCTTGCAAGCGCCATTTCAATATCCCGGCGCAAAGAGGCTTCACTTTGTTCAGGGTAGTTAAATATCAGATCAATGTTTAGGGTAGAATACCGCCCTGTGACCGATTGCAACTGGCGCATGATCTGTTCGCCGCCACCAAAGCGTTCCAATCGTGCCAGTTGATGCAGAACGCGGTCATCAAAGGTCTGCACACCTACCGACATGCGTTGGACACGACCACCCAAGGCATCGGCAACTTCAGGTGTCATGTGATTGGGATTAGCTTCACACGACACCTCACGGATGCCGAAAAGCTGCTGTGCCAGATCAACCAGCCGATTCAACTCTTGGACAAATAGTGTAGGGGTTCCACCACCAATGTACATTGAGCGGAAGGAATAACCCAGTTCCGCGATCATGCATAGTTCTTGTTGTAGCGCCTCGAAATATGGGCGCGCCATACCCTGCTCCAATCGTACCCGGTGGAATGAACAGTACGGGCACAGCACTTCACAAAACGGGATGTGAACATAAAGAAGATAATCCCGCCCGGGAATCGGGCGGGGAAAAGCAATATCTTTCACCTGTTCAAGTACCAGATTCTTGGAGAGAATGTTGCGCAGCGTAGCAGTCAGAATAGTTTCCGTAATCATGCCGGGTCAGGCTCGTTTTGGTCTGCGCTTTCGGTAAAGTCTCGCAGTAACTTTTTTCATCCGCATTATAGCACAGACGACTTTCGTCAACTATACACCGTTGAACTATGAACTATACACCGTTGAACGGTATAGTATTTTGCTATCCCTTTAGCGTAACAGCTCTTCCAGGATTCGTCTTGTCAATGCCGGGTCAGCTTTGCCGCCCATCTTGCGCATCACCTGCCCGACAAACCAGCCGATTAGTGTTACTTTGCCGCCTTTATAGTTTTGCACTTCTTTTGGGTTTTCAGCCAGCACTTCCTCGCAAACACGGCGGATGGCGCTGTCATCGCTCACCTTTGCCAGACCTTCTTCAGCAACGATCACAGATGGGGCTTTGCCGCTGCTATCCGACTTTTCCAGCAGGCTCTTGGCGGTAGAAGTGTTAATCGTGCCGCCATCGAGTAATTTGAGAATTTCTGCCAGATGCTCCGGGGTCAGTTTAAGCTCCGCAGCGGTACGATTGCTCTCATTAAGGATACGCAACACATCATTCATCATCCAGTTTGAGACGCGCTTGGGATCACCGCCATAGGCTTTGACCGTCGCCTCAAAATAATCTGAAAGACTACGCTCGCCAGTGAGCAGGTCGGCATCATAATCGGGTAACCCGTACTGCTCAATGAAACGCTGACGGCGTTCCAACGGCAATTCGGGTAGACTTTCTAGAATTTCATTTTTCCAGGCATTGTCAACGTACAGCGTCAGCAAATCTGGCTCGCGGAAATAGCGGTAATCGGCTTCGGTCTCTTTAGAACGCATCTTGCGCAGTTTCCCACTATCTTCTTCCCATTCCAGGGTCCAGGTTTCGATCAGATGCCCGGCTTCCACCTCACGAATCTGACGCTCAATCTCTTTGGCAATGGCGTCCCGCACAGCGTCAATCGAGTTGACATTTTTAATTTCCGTCTTGGGGTTGAGATAACTGGCACCTTTAGGTCGGATGGAGACATTGGCATCACAACGCAAATGCGCCTTTTCCATATCCGCCTCTGAAACACCCAGCCAGCGCAGAAGCTGGCGCAGGCGAATCAAGTATTGTGCGGCTTCGTCAGCAGAACGCAAATCCGGCGCGGTGACCATCTCCACCAGCGGTACACCGCAACGGTTGAAATCAATCAGCCGCCGCCCGTGCTCATTCTTCGTTTTACCAGCATCTTCTTCAATATGAAGTTTATGGATGCGCACCCGTCTTCGGCTGCCATCCGGCAGCGGCAGGTCAAGATACCCTCCGCGCGCCAGCGGCTTATCATATTGCGAAATCTGATACCCTTTGGGCAAATCGGGATAAAAATAGTTCTTGCGGTCAAAACAGGATTCGGGTTGGATCTCGGCATGCATGGCTGCCGCCAGCAGCACTGCCTTCTCAACCACGACACGGTTCAATACCGGCAAAACCCCCGGAAGCCCGCTGCACACCGGACAGATGTTGCTGTTGGGTGGATCAAACCAAGAATCGGCTTTGCAAGAACAGAAAATTTTGGTCGTGGTATTGAGCTGGATATGCGTCTCCAGTCCGATGACGGCTTCATATTCGGTCATAGAATGCCTCACAAAAGTTCAAAGTCCTCTATCGCTGCAATACCATGGGTTTGACCTGCCGCCAGCTTTCACCCTCACTTGCCTTTTCATAGGAGCGAGCAATGCGGAGTAGCAATGCTTCCTGATAATCGGCAGCCAGAAATTGAATGCCAATCGGCAGTCCATCGGCGGCAATGCCTCCCGGCACAGAAATTCCCGGCACGCCGGCATGATTCGCCGGCACGGTGAGCTGATCAGCATACTGCATCAGCACCGAATCACCATATACCGCGCCGAACGGGAAGGCAGTTGTAGGTGTCGTCGGGGTAAGCAAAGCATGAAGACGGTATTTACCGTTTGGATCAAACACCCGATCAAAATCCCGCCGGATCAGCGTACGAACACGCAACGCCCGCTGATAATACTGCTCCGAATACTGCGCTGCGCTGACGTACATCCCCATTAAAATACGCAGCTTTGGTTGTAATCCGAAACCTTCCGCGCGGCTTTTTCGATACATTTCATTCAAATCGCGCACGGGTTCAACCGTGCGATGACCATACTTGACGCCATCATAGCGGTGCAAATTGGATGCAGCCTCAACACGGCTGATGACAAAATATGCCGGAATGCCATAGCGCGTATTCGGCATAGGAACATCTTCAATAATCTCGGCACCCATCTGCGCCAACAGGTCGGCGGCGCGGCGCACCGCAGCTTCAAATTCCTGCGGCACTGCCTGCTGGACATATTCGCCGCGCTCATCCGGATAGGTGACTTTGAAATAATCCGGCGATAACCCGATCCGCAACCCCCTGACGCCAGTTTCTAACTGCGCCAGATAATCTTCCACCGGCACGCTGGCAGCAGTGGAATCATGTGCATCCGGCCCGGCAATGACTTGAAGCATCATTGCGGCATCGGTTACATTGCGCGCAATTGGACCCGGGCAATCCAGCGAAGAACCAAAGGCAATCAATCCATAGCGAGAGACGCGTCCATAAGTCGGCTTGAGACCCACCACGCCGCAGAAGGCTGCCGGCTGGCGAATCGAGCCGGCGGTATCTGTGCCAAGTGAAAGCGCCGCCTCGCCTGCTGCCACCGAAGCCACGCTTCCCCCCGAAGAGCCGCCCGGCACACACTGCGGGTTCCAAGGATTGCGCGGGCAGGGTTGAAAAGCAGAGGACTCATTGGAAGAGCCATAGGTAAATTCATCCAGATTCACTTTTCCCAGCATCAGCGCGCCTTCAGCTTCCATACGCGCTACAGGTGTAGCAGTATAAGGCGCAACGAAATTCGCTAGAATGCGGGAAGCCGCAGTCGTGCGAGTGCCCTGAACACAGAAAATATCCTTGACGGTGAAAGGTACACCCGCCAGTCTGCCAGGATCTTCACCGTCTGCCAGTTTTTGATCCACCGACATCGCCTGAGCGCGAGCGCGGTCATCAGTTACTGTGATAAATGCATGTACTGTCTGCTTATCTTCATCACTGATTTCACCAGGTTCGGTACTACCCGGTCTGCCGTCAACAGTCTCAATGCGCGCCAGACAGGAAGCCAGAATTTCTGTAGCCGAGATTTTGCGTTGACGCAGCAAGCGCGTCAATTCGTATGCGGGAAGGTCACACAATTCCATTGTCGTTTATTCTAGTGTGGTATGAGGAATATCGGGAACGATCAGATAGCCATTCTCCATCTGGGGCGCCTGAGCAAGGATATCCTGCGGGCGCTCAAAAGGCTGCCAGTCATCACCGCGCAGCGCCGGGCTGATCTGAGGCGTATAAGGAACGCCATGCCATGTCGCCGGAACATCCTCATCCAATGGGATCGCTTCCAGTTCACGTATGGCTTTGAGCTGGTTATTCAATTCACGCAGCAGATACTCCGCCTGCTCATCGGTCAGCTCCAGCGCGGCCAGTTGCACCAGATGATCAAAGGTGGAACGATCAATGAATTCACTCATTTTGCATTCCTCTGGGTTGCAAAATTATCTCACTCCTGCCCGCCCATCATACCACAAAAACGGATGGAACATATTTCATTAAGCTAAACAGAATAGTTGGATACCGGCGGATTACGGAGTTATAGAAGCCTGAGCAGTAGCACTTTCGGTTCGCTCATTTCTTGACAAGATTTCAAAATGCGGTAACCTCTCGGCATGGCCGAAGAACTTACCGTAACCACTGAACGTGTAGACGACAT
>Ga0209227_1003352_pt1 | contig 10716 bp, 14 predicted proteins | sample YNPBryantNP2012_FD_185815 | JGI IMG/M metagenome (GOLD analysis project Ga0209227, IMG submission 185815) | Anoxygenic and chlorotrophic microbial mat microbial communities from Yellowstone National Park, USA - YNP Bryant NP 2012 (SPAdes)... ...
TGCCGGCCCGGTTGGAGGCCGGCACCCACAACGCGGCCGGCATCGCCGGGCTGCTGGCCGGGGTGCGCTTTGTGGCGGAGCAGGGCGTGGCGCGCATCCGCGCCCACGAGCTGGCGCTGACCGGGCTACTGATCGAGCGGTTGCAGACCATACCCGGCCTGACCATACTGGGGCCGCGTGACCTGGCGCAGCGCACAGCGGTGGTCTCGGTCACGGTGGAGGGCTACTTTCCCGACCAGTTGGCCGCCGTGTTGGACAAGGTGTTCGACGTGGCGACGCGGGCCGGGCTGCACTGCGCGCCCCAGGCCCACCGCACGGCCGGCACACTGGAGTGCGGCGCGTTGCGCTTCAGCCCCGGCGTCTTCACCACGGCTGAGGAGATCGAGTACGCCGCCGACGCGCTGCGGCAGGCTTTGTAGCGTGGCGCGATTCAGATCGCGCAGCGGATGATAAGAGATGGCCCAGGAACGCATCGGCAAGACCCTGATCATCCTGGACGAGGATGAGGTGCGCCAGGTGTTGCAGGCCGCCCGGCGGAACGACCCCCAGGAGATCCTCCATCTGGTCACGGACGTGATCTCCAGGAAGGTCGAGGCCGCGCTGCGGAGCCGGTGTGGGTGAAGGATCATGATCCAGCACATGCGCGAGCGACTGGCCTCCTCCACGGCCAGATGGTGGCTGTCCGCGGCCGCGGTGTTGGGCGCCGGGCTGTTGCCTTGCCCGGAGTGCGGGACGCCGCTGATCTTTCACTTCTGGCCGGTAGCCGTGTTGTTGCTGTTCATTCGCGCCCTGAAGCGGCGCGCCCGGCTGTCCCAGCCGCCGGCTGGCAGCCAGGAAGACCCGAATCAAGGAGAAAGACATGTTGACCGAACAGATGATCCGGGAGGCATTACGCCCGGTCATGGACCCGGAGATCGGGCTGAGCGTGGTGGACCTGGGGATGATCCGGGAAGTGATCATTGACGGCGATGAAGTCGAGGTCAAGATGGTGTTGACCGCGCCGTTCTGCCCCCTGGCCGGGCTGATCACCGGGCAGGTGCGCCAGGCCGTCGCGGCCGTGCCGGGAGTGAAGGAGGCGCGGGTAACATTGCTCCAGGAGCGTTGGGCCCCGCGCCTGGATGAGAGGAATAAAATGGACCCTATCTATGGTTTCTGCGATCCAGAGGCTGGCAACTGAAGTACCCGTGGACGCGCCTGCCGGCGGCTTCCTTCAAATGAACCGCTGAAGACCATCTGTGCATAGTAGGGGAAATGGTCCAACACCTTGCAAGTGCCCAATTACTCTCATCACTGACAGGAATGCCGGCGGGATTCCTGGATTTTGTCATCCTGGCGACGGGAAATGACGAGGCCGGGCGGTGGATTCCCTGTCTGGACGCGGCGCTCCGGGCGTTGCGAGAGGGTGGATTGCTCTTTGTCCAGGGCGTCCCCGAAAATCTCCCGGACCTGGGCGTCTATCTCGACGGCCGGTTGCGCTTCAAGTACTGGATCGCCGTCGAGTCGGCCCCGCGACCGGGCCCCCTGCCTTCCGTCCACGCGGCGGTTCTGATGTTCACCAAAGGTGAGACGTTCCGCATCTCCCGCGTCCGCTTTCCGCACCGATGTTGCCGGGCGTGTGGGAAACCGCTGCGGGATTGGGGCGGAAAGAGCCACCTGATGCATCCGGAGGGGGTGGCCATCTCGGATGTTTGGAAAGAGCTACCGCTGGGGGACAACTACACGGGCCTTTCCGCGCCCGCTCTGGAGACGCTGTTGCGGATGGTCTCTCCCACCGGTCGTCCGGAGGACGCTGCCACACTGGCAGGTGTGATCGGCCCGGCCGAACGGATCGCCCGGCCGGGGGAAACACGGATCGCCGAGGAGACCGTCCGCTATCGCCTGATGCCGCTTCCCGGCCTGCTGACCGTTCCACGTAGCACAGAATTTATCCCGTCCGAGAACAACCTGCCCATCAACACCATCATCCAGGGGGACGCCCTGCAGGTCCTGGCGACCTTCCCGGACGAGTCGGTGGACCTGGTCTTTGCCGACCCGCCGTATAATCTGGACAAGGCGTACACGACCTACGACGACGAGAAGGACCGCGAGGCCTATCTGGATTGGTGCAATGCCTGGCTGGATCAATACATCCGCATCTTGAAGCCCACCGGTTCACTCTACATCCTCAATCTGCCCCGCTGGGGGATGCATCACGCCGCATACCTGAACCGCCGCCTCTACTTCCAGAACTGGATCGTCTGGGATGCTCTTTCCGAGCCGCGCGGCAAGATCATGCCGGCCCACTATGCGCTCCTCTTTTACACCAAACATCCCACGGATTTCACCTTCAATTATAAAGAAGCAGGGAGCATTGATGCCCGCTTTTATTGCCTGCGGTCGTCCTGTATCAGGCAGCGGAAGGCGCGGGGGGACGACCAGAAGGAGCCGCTCACCGACATCTGGTGGGACGTTCACCGCATCAAGCATCGGCGGGACCGCGACTATCATCCGTGTCAGTTGCCGGACGCGCTGATGGAGCGGATCATCCGCCTGTCCACCAATCCAGGGGACATTGTCCTGGACGCGCTGGCCGGGACAGGAACGACGGCGGTGGCAGCGGCCCGGCTGGGCCGGCGGTACATCGCCATAGACCTTGACCCGGCCTATGTGGCTATCACCCGCGAGAAGCTGGAACAGGTGGAGATGTGGGGCAACGTCTACCGCCCGCCGCTGCACCGTCTGCGCCCCCGCTACAACAAAAAGGCCCTGCAACTGGAACTGCGGGAGATCGCCCGGCAACTGGGTCGTCTGCCCACGCCGGAGGACATCCACCGAATGAGCCGCTATGGGCTGGAGCCGTTCCTGGAAGCCTTCCCGACCTGGGGCAAGGCCCTGAAGGCCGCGAAACTGCTGGAGGTAGAAAATGACGCCAACGCTACACAAACTCTCCTTTGAGGAAGCCTGGAACTCGATCACTATCTTCTTCGTGGACGAGGAACTGGAACAGGAGATAGACCAGCAGGTGGATCGCCTGCTCCGGCTGGCCGAGCAGTACGGTGTAACAGAAAAGAGCATGATGAATCCAGATTCCCTGGCAGCCTTGTTGCAGACACAGGAGGGAGCAGTGGAGTTTGTCCTGCGCGAGGTAGAGCTCTCGGAGGAAAAGTTCCTGCGAATTATCTCCCTGCTCCGCCAGATCGGTCGCATTCCAGTCCCCCTGGATCGGGAGTGGACAATAGAACAGGTCGTCCGCCGGATCCGAAGCGACCCGAATTTCGCTGCTCTGGTTGCCCATTTGCTTATGGATGGCGTCAGGGATCCCGAGTTGCAGGCCATCATTCCGCGCTACTATCTGGAGGCCTTGAACTTTCGAGAGATCGCCAGCGGCTCAATGGCGGCCCGAAGAGTCCGCTACAAGCGTGCCCTCATCGGCACGTACAGCGGACGGAAGGGATACCGGGTAGAGGCTCAGATTCGTAAGCGATTAGAGGCGATCCAGGAACAACACGGAATCGGCTTTGAGCAAGGGCGATCACGGTATGTCCATGTAGACATGGATTTCGCCATACCTTCTCTGGATGATCCCTGGGTCATCCTCATGAGTTCTTTCCAGGAGACCACCAGCAGTGGGCAGAGCACAAAGGCCCGCGATATGGAGGCAGCCTGCGAAGACATCCGTCGCTCCAACAGTCGCTATGGAGAGATGCGCGTCTTTGTCAACTTTGCGGACGGAGGTGGGTGGCTGGCCCGTAAGAGAGATTTCCAGCGGCTGGTGGAGAACTGCCACTATTTTGTCAATCTCCGGCATCTGGACTTGTTGGAGGTCATTGTCCTGGCGCACGTTCCTCAGAAATACTTTCGGAAGCAAGTTTGACCACACAGGTGGATGGTGCTTCGAAGGGCAACGGCTCCGTGTTCACTCTCTGAAAGCAAATCGCTGCAAACATCCCCTGTGGAGCGACTCCCAGGCGGAGTTTGTGGAAGGGATTCTTGTACTGATGCATAACCACACGTCCTCTACCGGGCAACGCTTTGTCCTGTCCCTGATCCTCACCGGTGCGATTTTGCTGGCCGAGGTCGCTGGCGGGCTGTGGACCGGCAGCCTGGCGTTGCTCGCCGACGCGGCGCACGTCTTCTTGGACCTGTTCGCCCTGGGACTGAGCTACATCGCCCTACGCCTGGCCGCCCTGCCGCCTGACGACCGCCACACCTACGGGTTCCATCGCCTGCAGGTACTGGCCGCCCTGGCCAACGGGGCTACCCTGCTGCTGGTGGCCTTTGAGATCTTCCGCGAGGCCGGGGAACGCTTCCGGAACCCCGCCCCGGTGCTGGCCGGGCCGATGTTGATCGTCGCCGTGGTGGGATTGGTCGTCAACCTGCTCGTCGCCCTGGTGCTGCGCCAGCACGACCATCACGACCTGAACGTGCGCAGCGCGTTCCTGCACGTCCTGGGCGACGCGCTGGCCTCGGTGGGGGTCATCGGCGCGGGCGTGGTCATCCTCTTCACCGACTGGACCTGGGCCGACCCGCTGATCAGCGTGGTCATCGGGCTGATCATCCTGCTGGGCTCGGGGCGGGTGCTGCGCGACTCGGTGCACATCCTGGCCGAGGGCGTGCCGCGGGGGCTGACGGCGTCTCAGGTGGCGGAGCGGATGAGCCAGGTGGCGGGGGTGGCGGAGGTCCACGACCTGCACGTCTGGACGGTCAGCCCCGGCTACGTGGCCCTCAGCGCCCACGTGGTGCTGGCGGACCAGGCGTTGAGCCAGGCACAGGAAGTGATGGCCGGGCTGAAGCGGGTCCTGGCCGACGAATTTGGCATCGAACACACCACCATCCAGTTCGAGTGCCAGAGTTGCGGGCAGGGGCCGGTGGTGTGCGTGAACGGGGGTTGATATGGCGCTCTGTTGGGTCAAGGCGGGCGCATGTGGGCAGGAATCGAGCATCGAGGCCCGTAAAGTCGATCCGACGCACGTCGTGTTCGAGATCACGACCACCTGTGAGCACATCCAGGCATTGTCCGAGGCCCTGGGTGAGGTAGACGTGGCGCATGACATGGCCTGCCGACTGGACGAGACTCAGGTCTACCGCCTGGCCGTCGAGCACGTCTGCCGCAATAGCTGCATCATGCCCGCCGCTATCCTGAAGGTGATGGAGGTGACCGCCGGCATCTTTTTGCCGGGCGATTGCAGCATCGAGTTTGTAGAGGGAGCGTTATAGGAGGCTCTGTGGCTCGCATTGCCGTCGTGACCGACAGCGCCGCCTGCCTGCCGGCAGAACTGCTGCGGGAGTACGATATCCACGTGGTCCCCTTTGAGCTGGTGTGGAATGGCCACAGTTTCCGCGACGGGGTTGACATCACCCCGACCGAGTTTTACCGTCGCCTGCGGGAGGCTCACTCGTGGCCGACCACCTCGGCACCGGCGCTGGGCGATTTCGCCACCCTCTACACGCAATTGGGCCGGGATGCAGACGGAATTGTCTCCATTCACGCCGCCAGCGAGCTCAGTGCGACCTTACAGACCGCGCGGTTGGCTGCAGAACAGGCTTCGCCGGTCCCGGTGCGGGTGATTGACTCCCGTACAGGAGCGTCGGCCGAGGGCTTTGTCGTGTTGGCTGCGGCCCGCGCCGCCGTAGCCGGGGGCAGCCTGGAAGAGGTGGCTGCGGCAGCCGAGGCGGTCATACCCCGCGTGGGCCTCTTTGCCACGCTGGAGACGTTGGAGTACCTCCATCGGGGTGGGCGTATCGGCGAGGCGGCGGCACTGCTGGGCTCCCAGTTGCGCCTCCATCCCATTCTGTATCTGGCCGAGGGTCGGGTGAAGGTGGCCGGGGTGACCCGTGATCGGCGCAGGGCCATCGAACGAATGCTGGACCTTATGGCTGAGCAGGTGGGCAGGCGACCGATGTGCGTGTCGGTCTTCCACGCCGATGCCCGCCAGGAAGCGGAGAGACTGGAAGCCCTGGTCCATTCCCGTTTCGACTGCCGACATTTCTACATCACCGAGTTCACCCCGGTAATGGGCGCGCACACCGGGCCGGGCACCTTCGGCCTGGCTTTCTGCAAGCGAGATCAGGAATGACCCTCCTCCGCGTCTTGTGTGTGCTGTTGGGCTATCTGGCAGGCTCCATACCCTTTGCCTATCTGGCCGGTCGCCTCATCCGGGGGGTTGACATCCGCCAGTATGGCAGCCGTGCCGTGACCGGTTCCAACGTCTACGAGAACGTCTCGCGGCCAGCCGTGGTCGTGGTCGGGCTTCTGGATATGGGGAAGGCGGCGTTGCCCACCTGGCTGGGGCTGCGGTGGGGTTTGGGTTTGCCCACCGGCCTGGCCGCCGGCCTGGCTGCCGTTGTCGGACACAACACCAAGCGGATCGAGGCGAATCGCCAGCCCCTCCCAGAAGGGCGGGAGCGTTGGCGGACGCTGCGGCGTCGTCTGCTACTGGACCGGGACATGGACGATTGGGAGACCTGGGCGCACCGCCGCCCCGACCAGTCCCCGTCCGAAGAGAAATAGCATGGCCGTGTGACTGAGGCGCAACGATGAATTATCATTATCATGTCACGGTAACTGCTCAGGACGCTTCCCATGCCCTGGCCGAAACGCGCGGGCATCAGCTCACGCTCAACGTCAAAAAAGGCGCGGGCGAAGCCGGCTTCAACGCCGCCGAGACGCTGCTTGCGGCGCTGGGGGCCTGCATTCTTACCAACGTCAACGCCATCGGCGCGAAAATGCGCCTGCGCATTGACGCGGCCCGCATGGAATTCGAGGCCGAACGCCGCGATGAGCCGCCGGCCCTGACCGCCATCCGCTACCGGCTGATTGTGCAGAGCCAGGAGCCGCGCGAGAAATTAGAAGAACTGCACGCCCTGTGCCTCAAATGGGGCACGGTGACCAATACTATCATCAACGGGTTGGCACCACAGGGCGAGTTGGTGATTGAGACGTTTTGAATACGCTGATGGAGCATAATATGAAAAGTCAGGATGTAGTGTTGGAAATCAAGGATTTACAGCTCACCCGCGAAGAGCGCGCCATCCTGCGCGGGGTGAATTTGATCGTGCGGCGCGGCAGCGTCCATGTGGTGCTGGGCTTGAACGGCTCCGGCAAATCCACGCTGGCTTACACCTTGATGGGGTGCAGCGGCTACATGCCCGATGCCGGTGTGCTCATCCTGGACGGTGTGGACATCACCAAAATGAGCATCACCGAACGCGCGCGGCTGGGCCTGACGCTGGCCTGGCAGGAGCCGGCCCGCTTTGAAGGGTTGAGCGTGGCACGCTATCTCAGCCTGGGGATGAAAACGCCCGACATGGCGCGCGTCCGTCAGGCGTTGGAAGCGGTGGCGCTCGATCCGGCAACCTACCTGAGCCGTTATGTGGACGAGTCGCTCTCCGGCGGGGAGCGCAAGCGCATCGAATTGGCCGCCGTCTACGCCATGCAGCCCAAACTTGCCATCCTGGACGAACCGGACTCCGGCATAGATGCGCTCAGCCTGGACGACATCGCCGCCCTGATCCACCGCATGGCCGAGGAGGGGATGACGGTGCTGCTCATCAGCCACCGCAACGAGGTGGTGGCGATGGCCGACGCGGCTTCGCTCATCTGCGGGGGGCGCATCGTGGACTCTGGCGACCCGGCGTGGGTGTGCGACCGCTACACGCACTGCTGCGAACCCTGCGACCACCGGGAAATTGTGGAAGGCGAGGTAGCCTATGCCTGACCAATCCACGCCACGACATAACCCCCGTCCACCTCAGGCCAGGAGCGACTTCGAGGCGATCCTGCGTGCCTACGAAAAATCCGGCGGCAACCCGGAATTCCTCAAATCCACCCAAATCGCCAGCCTGGTCATCAGCGGCAACACTGTATTGGGCCTCAACCGGCTGCCGGGCATCAGCGCCGAGGCGGAATCGCTGCCTGACGGTGTCCACATCCGGCTCCAGATTGCGCCGGGCGCGCGGTTCGAGAATCCCATTCACCTCTGTTTTGGCGTCGTGCCGGCGGAGGGTGTGCAGCGCATCCTGGCCGATTTCGACATCGGCGCGGGCGCGGAAGTGGAATTTATGGCGCACTGCACTTTCCCCAACGCGCTGCAAGTCCAGCACATCATGGAGGGCACGATCCACGTCGGCCCCGGCGCGACGATGCGTTACCAGGAAACGCACTACCACGGCGAAAGTGGCGGCGTGGAAGTGCTGCCGAAGGCGCAGGTGACGGTGGACGAAGGCGGCAAATACTTCACCGGGTTCAACCTGACCCAGGGCCGTGTGGGGCGGATGGAGTTCGATTACACGGTGGACGTGGGCGCGCACGGCCTGGCCGAGATGACCGCCAGGGCACTCGGTTACGGCGACGACGAAATCATCGTCCGCGAGACCATCCGCCTCAACGGCGAATACGCGCGCGGGCTGGCCAAGTCGCGCATCGCCGTGCGCGATCACGCCCGCAGCGATGTCTATGGCACGACGGAAGGCAACGCCCCTTTCGCGCGCGGCCACGTGGATTGCATCGAAATCGTGCGCGGCCACGCGGTTGCTAACGCCGTCCCCGTCGTCAGGGTGACGGACGACCGGGCGATGGTCACGCACGAAGCCGCCATCGGCGCCGTCGGCAAGAAAGAATTGGAGACGCTCATGGCGCGTGGCCTGGATGAGGAGACCGCCGTGGATGTCATCGTGCGCGGCATGTTGGGAGAATAGGGACGGGCGAGTATGACATCTCTGTTGGGTCTTTCCACGGTTGATGACCGGGTGAGTGCCGAGAATGCCTCATCTGACAACCTATCGCCCCCGCTCTGCGGATATTTCCGGTGCATCGTCAATGGCACGCAAGACCAGGTGATGGTCATTGATCGCGACTATCACATTACCGACGTCAATACGGCCTTCCTGCGCCAGATGGGACGCACGCGAGGGGAGGTGATTGGCCGGCGGTGTTACGAAATCGTCTACCAGCTCGGCGAACCTCGCCCTGATTTGGAAGTCGTTTGTCCCCTGCACCAGGTTTGGGAGACGGGTGAACCGATCCGGCGGACCCACGTCCTCCGTACTCAAGAAGGGAAGCAGTTTCACTTTCACGTCTCTGCTTTCCCGGTGCACGATGAACAGGGCCAGGTGGCCCAACTCATCGCGGTCTGTCACGACGCGACGGCCCAGCGACAACTGGAGGCGAAACTGGCGGCGATCTATGCCGTGGGGCAGGAACTGGTACTCTCCCGGGAAACGGCGTGGACGCCCAGGTCGTAGTGAATGCCGCCGCGCGGGTGTTGGAGTTCCAGGTATGCCACCTGTGGCTGATAGACGAGGAAAAGAAGGCCCTGGCGTGCCAGGCCCATGCGCCGGCAGAGGAACCCCTCCAGGTCTCGTGGTTGGTTCAGCCCGGTGGTCTTTGAACGCTTTGGCTGGCAAGTGCCCCTGCGTATCATCCGGGCCATTCAGATCCCCCTGGTGATCATCGGGGTGATCCTCTCTACTCTGCACCAGTCCTCGTTGGGCTCTCTGTTTCTGCTCCTGCGCTACCGGCTTCATCCGCTGTGGTACTCTTCTTTACTGCCGCTGTTCTTCTTCATCTCGGCTTTGGCTGTTGGCCTGGCTATGGTGATCCTGGAGTCAGTGCTCAGCGCCAAGGCGTTGAGGCGGCCTTTGGAAAGGGATCTCCTCTCCGGATTGGCCAGTGCTGTGCCCTATGTGTTAGGCGTCTACTTTGTACTCAAGATGGTCGAGTTGCTGGTGACTGGCGAGTTCGGGTTGATGTTTGAGGGGAGTGTGCGCAGCAATTTGTTCCTGGTGGAGTTGATAGTGGGCGTACTTTTGCCAGCAGTGTTGTTCGCTATTCCCAAGGTGCGGCAAAGTGCGGCCGGTCTGCTCTGGGGAGCACTACTGGTGGTTGGTGGCTTAATTCTTAACCGTCTTAATGTCAGCATCGTTGGCCAGATAGTGCCCACGGGGAGCTACTTCCCCCACTGCATGGAGTTCGCCGCCACCATTGGCCTGCTGGCCAGCGGCGTGGTGGCCTATACGCTGATCACCCACTACTTCCCGGTGTTCAAAGAGGAGGTTGCCGCCGAACCTGTGGCTGCGGAACTGCAGGCCGCGGCGGGATGATGAACGCCCTGGGCAACCGGACGTCCACCCAACGGGATGGCCGTGGCAAGGCCATCCCGTTTTCAGTGCGAGGTGGCGAGGGCTCTGCCATTCCAACCAGATTGGGCTCAGCCGCTGGCGCAAGAAGATGCATGAATTGACAGTAGGGCAGTTTTGGTGTAAAATCCAGCCCGATTTCTACTTTCACAGGTTCTGGGAACAAATCGGTCACGCGCGCCGCTGCTGAGTCTGCCAATGCCCGAGATCACAGACGTTTTCAAAGCCCTCTCTGATCGGACACGACTTCGCCTGCTCAAGCTCCTCACGTCCGGAAAGGAATACTGTGTCTGTGAGCTGGTGGATGCGCTGCAGATGCGTCAGTATACCGTTTCGCGGCACCTGGCTATTCTGCGTGGGCTGGGGCTGGTCCAGGTGCGACGCAAAGGGGATCTGGCCTGTTACCGGCTGATTCGGCCCCAGGCAGAGCCGGTCGAGGCGGTGTTAGCATGTCTTGCCGACCGCCTGGATGGGGAGGAGTTCCAGGCCGACCACCGTCGCCTGGAGGAGCGCTGCCGCTTGGGCGTGGACGGCAAATGCGCAAGTCGCGGGCTATGAATGAGGTTCATTTTTTTGAGCCGAATTATGCGTCTATGTGCA
>Ga0209227_1003361_pt1 | contig 10687 bp, 8 predicted proteins | sample YNPBryantNP2012_FD_185815 | JGI IMG/M metagenome (GOLD analysis project Ga0209227, IMG submission 185815) | Anoxygenic and chlorotrophic microbial mat microbial communities from Yellowstone National Park, USA - YNP Bryant NP 2012 (SPAdes)... ...
CATCAATCTGTTTACCCCAAATTCGGTTTGATTAATTAAGTAGTCAATTGAAACATTACCATTCAAATCATACGCCTCAACTCCCCCATCCGATAAGCTCAAAGCAGATTGTTTTCTAAATTCCCAATCGCCATACCGATAAGCATAGGAATTTGAAGTATCCATAGCAAAATACAGTTCAACGCAATCGCTGGCCCACGATGCAAAACCTACCTGATTGGGAGTAGCATCATGCACAGATACCAAAACGTAGATATTGTTATCGTCATAGCACATTTTAAATTTTTCCCGAAAAACCTGTAGTATCGCCCTTAGGTAAATCCACCGTATTCCATGCAATTTTATTCCATTCCTCCGAGGCTATTGACATGGGGTCCGAGACCTTTTTGATGGTAAGTGTCTTGCTCCAAAGATAATGACTACCGGTCGTCACTAAAATCAGCATGATCAGTATTTGCCTTGCAAACCCAATGCAATTGCTTAATTTAATTATCTTTCTCATACACTGTTTTTTTTTAATTAATTACTAAATATTTTAGTTACGTTCTTCTCTTTTGTTAACATCCTGACCGAATCAGTCACTCGGTTAGATATTTCTAAAATTTTAAAAAATCAATAACCGGTTCATTTTACGAAACTTATATTCTTGTTATTTTTTATTCAAATGTATAAAAAATTCACCATCCTCCAAAAAATCGGGAAAAATAACTGGCAGAAACTACAATGCATAGCTTTTAACACATCTAAAAACCTTGATAGTAAAGGAATGCAAAAAGATTCATTTATGATTAACCTTTATGAAAGGATTCGATAAATTTAGACAGTCAGCATAAAATGCATTTTTATCGGACAAAATATTTGGGCAAAAATAAAAATATAGTATATTTAGCAGAAAATTAAGAAGATAATTCAAGCCAAACTGTTCGAAATAATTCACAAAAGATTAATAACCCCAAAACCCATGCCCATGAAACCCAATAAATGTATTAAAGCTCATCTGACGTTGATGACATTAGTTTCTTTCCTTCCGTTATTGTGTAGCGCAGGAGGATACCACTTACCTTAAACCATTAACTACCATTGTACTGCAAAACATCCCGGGTCGGTTAGGCCATATGGCTTACAACGAAAAACAAGGGGTTATATACCTTGCAGCTTTATCGAACAATACGCTGGAAATTGTTGACCTGCAAAACAAAAAAGCAATACGGTCGGTTAAGTCGCTGCGTCAGCCCGTCGATGTTGAATATGTAAGCAATGCCGATCTGGTATTTGTAGCCTGTCTGGGGGATGGCTTGTGCAGAGCATTTAATACCAACACATTCAAGGAAGAAACATCGTTTCGTTTTGACAATAACGTGAGTCTGGTACGGTATAACCCGGCATTTCAGATGCTGTATATTGGCTATGGCGAAGGTGCAATTGCCCTGATTGATGCCAATACGCTGAAATACAAAACTACCATGAAATTGCCCGCCCATTCCGAGGCCATTGCTTTGGACGATAAGGCTGGAGTTATGTTTGTTAACCTGCCTAAAACCCATGAGATAGGCGTTGTTGAACTGAAAAATAATTCGATTACCCGTTCATTTCCGCTTACCAATACAGCCGAAAATTATCCTTTAGCTTTCGACCCAACCAACAAACGTTTACTTGTCGGATGTCGCAAACCCGCAAAACTGGTAGTGATAAATTCCGAAAATGGCGACAGGATAGCCGACGTGAACATCGACGGCGATGTAAACGTACTGTATTACGATGAGGCCAGAAAACAAATATATGCCACCTGCGGCGATGGGTACCTGCATGTCATCAAACAAGAAGTGAAAGAAATAAAACAGCAACATAAAGAGCCAAAAACTACAGCTGCCCCGCAGAATAAAACTACAGCCAAAAGCGGAGCAAAGAAAACAAAAACTACCAAACAAACGCCAAAGAAACCGGCAACCCAAGCAACCCAACCACAGTACCGTACGGTAATTCAGGATAGCTATACCTCCGTTGCCAGAATATTTACGGGGAATGGTGCCAGAACCTCATTATACATACCTGCACTGCAACAGCTGGTGGTTGCTGTCCCTGCAACAGCCGGCAAAGATGCTCGATTGCTGATATATCAGGTCAAATAGGTCATAACCTCCCGGGGTGATTTAAGATTTTGGCTATTTGTTAAAGAAATGTTACCTTTACCCCTTCAATGGTAAGCTGTCATGGAGCTGCCAAAGTGTGTTTTCCTTTTGGGCACCGATGAAACACGAATGGCCATGGCGCAAATGAAACCCTAAAAAGGTTAATTCATACTGCGCGTACGGGTTTGATCCGATCAGGCTATCCGGCCCGAAAGGTTAATTTTAATGAATTGAAATAGTCGCATCATGGGCAGGGGTATAAAAATTTTGTGGATTGTACTATGGCTTTTTCTGGCAATTATCCTGTATCGTTGTGCCAAGATTGGCACCATCTCGGGTGGCCCTAAGGATACTACACCACCCAAAATGACCGGCAGCAATCCCGCCCTTTTTGCCAAAAATTTTAAGGGACATCGTATCCGTATTGACTTCGACGAATATATTGTTCTGAAAGATCTTGACAAAGAATTCAATGTATCGCCTCCATTGCGAAAGCAACCCAAGGTTTGGGTTAAAGACAGGTCGGTGATCATTCAATATAACGATACCTTATACGAAAATACTACTTACACTTTTAGCTTTGGCAACAGCATCGTGGATAACAACGAAGGGAATGTGCTGGAAGATTTTTCATTTGTTTTCAGCACTAGCGATACTATCGACACGCTAGGAATATTTGGAACGGTGGTTGATGCTTACCGGATGCAGCCACCTTCGGATCGTATTCTGGTAACACTATACTCCGATCTGTCCGACTCGGCTCCATTAAAGCAACGTCCGTTATACACGGCTCGAACCAATAAAGAGGGTATTTACCATATTCATCATGTCAAAGCCGGCAAATACCGGTTGTATGCATTCAGTGATAAAAATTTCAACTACCGTTACGATCCCTACACCGAAGCATTTGCTTTTGACAATTCGATAATTGACCTTACCCCTCAGTCGATTGCCCTGCATACCATGCCCCTGCTTACCGATACCTTACCTCCGCAGGATACTACCCAACGACTCACTATAGACAGTGCCCGTCTCAAAAGCCTGAAAAATGCACTTCATGCTGATTTACGTCTGTTTACCGAGATCAATCCACGGCAATATATACGAGGATATTACCGGCCACTTCGTGAATTACTTAGCCTAAAATTCAACCGTCCCCTTACGATCGACAGCGTAAAACTTCAACCCATTTATTTTCGAGGTCAAACACCGGGATACCAAACAGAGATCCTGCAGGCAAGTTCTGACAGTGTGTTGTTCTGGCTGACCGATACCGCACTCTCAGTCGCCGACACTCTGCGCATGCGGGTCGATTATTATGCATCGGGCAAACAAGTGTCCGATACCCTGATTTTTCGCTTTTTTACTCCTGAAGAAAACCGTAAAGAAAAAGCCGATAAAATGAAAATCATGATCTCGGCTGGGGGTTCTATCGACCCCAATCATTTGCTTACCCTCGAAACCCAATATCCTGTTCAGCAATACAGTTCCGACAGCATCCAGTTGCTCGAAGCGAAGGACACAGTGTGGGTTTCTACATCTTTTGTTTTAAAACCTGACAGTTTTTCATCGCGGAAATTTTATGTAATAAAAACCTGGGAACCAGAAAAGAAATACCGGTTCATTGTATTGCCATCGGCATTTAAGTGCATTTATCCCAGGAGCTGTGATACCATGGTGACAAATTTCACGGTACAACGGGCTGAAAGTTACGGAACCCTCTATATCCAAGCCGTAAACTTTTTTTATCCTTGCATTGTTCAATTAATTCAGAAAGACAAGGTAATATACGAGCAATACTACACCGGAGAACAACGAATGAAATGGGAATACCTTCAGCCGGGCGAGTACCAGATTCGGGCAATCTGGGATACCGATGGAAACAAAACCTTCACCCCCGGTAGTCTGGCTGAGCATCGACAACCCGAACATGTTGAATTATATCCGGAAACGGTAAAGATACGTGCCAACTGGGAAGTTGAAATTAACTGGACATTAAAACGTTAAATATGTCGCATCACCACGGACATCATGAGAAGCATGCCAATGGGAAGATTGGAAAAAATCTGCTCTTGGCCACCCTGTTGAATTTTATCATCACCCTCTTTGAGATTGCGGGTGGAATTTTATCGAACAGCTATGCTCTTATTTCAGATGCTATACATAATTTGGGGGATACTGTTTCGATGGCGTTGGCCTATTTCACGCATCGTTTAAGTACCCGTACGGCTACCCCCAAACAGACCTATGGCTTTAAACGGGTAGAAATCATTGCCGCATTTCTCAATGGTATTTCCATGCTGGTTATTGTACTTTACATTTTTAAAGAAGCATGGGAAAGAATACAAAACCCCGAACCCATCCACGGTCTTACCATGATAACTGTAGCAACAGTGGGACTTGTAGCCAATCTACTTGCTGTATCGTTCCTGCAGCATCACCGCAAAGAAAACCTCAACGTACGTGCCGCATATCTGCATCTTATCGGCGATACCCTTTCGTCGGTGCTGGTGGTTATTGGCGGGATATTCATTTATCGTTTTCAAATTTTCTGGCTCGACCCTGTGCTGACCTTCGTCATCGGAATTTACATTTTAAAGGAAACATTTTCCATAATCCGTCAGGCATACCTTATTCTTATTCAGGCTACTCCCCCCGAAATTGATCTGAATAAAATCAAAAAAACGCTTGAAAATATTCCTGCGGTTGAAAACATCCATCATGTTCATGCATGGAAGCTCAATGACAACGATATTCATTTCGAATGCCATATTGACCTGAAGGAAGACTTTCGTATAAGCGAAACCGAGACCATACTGAACCATGTAAAGGCAGTACTGCGCGAAGATTTTAACATTGAACACACTACCATTCAGTTTGAATATAATTGCTGCGTCAATAAGGCTATGATCTATTAGGTAAAGGGAAAAGCTTTTGCCTTGCCATTGCAGGACAGAAAAAAATTCATCTACCTTTGCATAAATCTGCAAAAAAGAATTTTGATGCAAAAGTATGCATTAGTCTTGTTTCTTATTCTTTCCCTTTTGGCCTGCCAGAGAAGCACCGAAAAGCTTCCCCCTTATGTTATTCCGAAAAATAAACTTATCCCTTTGCTGGTCGACTATCATCTGGCACAAGGAATTTCCAATTCTACTGCATTCAGGCAGCGAACGCAACGTTATCCGGTCATTAACCTGAGTGACTCGGTACTTGCTGCCCATGGTTATAGCAGAGCCCAGTTTGATAGCACACTGCTTTATTATTCCCGTAATGTCAACGAATTTAATGATATCTACGAACGGGTAATAACCGAACTTAACCGCATGCAGGCCAGAATAGAAGCCAAAAAATCGTCGCCGGCCGACAGTGCCAAAACTTCGCCAACAAAGAGCAGAATTAAAGAATCGTTTGATCATATAAAACAAAAACTTTGATAAGTTTTAAATTTCATTATTTTTGCCCGTCGTGATGAAACCAAAATTAGCGTTAATCATATGAGTGCTGTTACACAGGAAGAGATATTCAAAAAACTTATTGCCCATTGCAAGGAATACGGTTTTATTTTTCCCTCCAGTGAAATTTACGATGGTTTAAGTGCCGTTTACGATTACGGCCAGTATGGGGTAGAGCTCAAGAATAACATAAAAAAATACTGGTGGGATTCTATGATCTTGCTCAATGAAAACATTGTTGGGATAGATGCAGCCATATTTATGCACCCCCGTACATGGGAAGCTTCGGGGCATGTGGGAGCCTTCAATGATCCGCTCATCGACAACCGCGATTCCAAAAAGCGTTACCGTGCCGATGTGCTGATAGAGGAACATCTGGCAAAGCTCGAGTCCAAAATCGAAAAAGAGGTAGAAAAAGCTGCCAAAAAATTTGGCGACAGCTTTGATCGGCAAAAATTTGTTACAACCAATGCACGTGTTCTTGAAATTCAGCAGGAGATTGACAACATTCGGGCTCGTTTTGTTGAGGCATTGGAAAAAACGGATTTAAATGCACTGCGACAAATCATACTGGATTGTGGGATAGTGTGTCCAATCAGCGGAACACGAAACTGGACCGAAGTACGGCAGTTCAATCTGATGTTTGAAACCAAAATGGGATCGGTAGCCGACGAGGCCATGACCATATACCTGCGGCCTGAGACGGCTCAGGGGATCTTTGTAAATTTCCTGAACGTCCAGAAATCGGGGCGCATGAAGATTCCCTTTGGGATAGCTCAGATAGGCAAAGCCTTCCGTAACGAGATTGTGGCACGACAGTTCATTTTCCGCATGCGCGAATTTGAACAGATGGAGATGCAATTTTTTGTCCGTCCGGGAACCGAGCTCGATTGGTTCGAAGTGTGGAAGGAAAAACGCCTGCGTTGGCATCTGGCCATGGGTATCGACCCCGCCAAATACCGTTTTCACAAACACGACAAGCTGGCCCATTACGCCAATGCCGCCTACGATATCGAATTCCAGTTCCCCTTTGGATTCAAGGAAGTGGAGGGCATACACTCCCGTACCGACTTTGATCTGGGAAATCACGCCAAATTCTCGGGCAAAAAAATTACCTACTTTGATCCAGAGCTCAACGAAAGCTATGTACCTTACGTGATAGAAACCTCCATCGGTGTCGACAGGATGGTATTGCTGATACTGGCTAATGGGTATACCGAAGAGAAGGTTGCCAAAGAAGATGGCACCAGCGACGAACGTGTAGTATTGCGTATTCCCCCGGCACTGGCTCCCGTGAAACTTGCCGTATTGCCATTGGTACGAAAAGACGGACTCGATGAAAAAGCACGGGCTATCATCCGCCAGTTGAGATACGAATTCAACTGCCAGTATGATGAAAAAGACTCTATAGGCCGACGTTACCGTCGTCAGGACGCCATAGGGACCCCTTACTGCATAACAGTCGATCATCAAACCATGCAGGACGACACTGTAACCGTACGCGACCGCGATACTATGCAACAGGAACGTATCCCCATCGACGGATTGGTACGCTATATGGGCGAAAAAGTAAGTCTGCGCTCTATGCTTGAAAAAATTTAATTTTTTAATCTAAAAAATCGACACATGGCTTCCGGTTTATCTTTCCTGAAAAACAAAAATGTATGGTCGCAGGTGGCCATCATTGTCAGTTTCATAGTACTGAGCATGCTGTATTTTTACCCAGAGTTTTCGGGCAAGCAGCTGCGCCAGTCGGATATGACCAATGCACGCGGTATGGCCAACGAGCTTATTCAGTGGGAAAAAAAACATCCGGACGAGGAACCCATGTGGACCAACTCGATGTTTGGGGGCATGCCTGCTTACCTGATCAAACTGGGCAAAACCTACAACATTTATAGCTATATACGGCGGGTTCTTACTCTTGGGCTCCCAGGAGGATCGGTAGCCATCCTGTTTTTGCTCATGTTAGGGTTTTATTTTCTCCTGCAGGTATTGGGGGTCAACCGTTGGTTAAGTGCAGCCGGAGCCATTGGCTATGCCTTTGCTTCGTACAATATCATTATCATCGCCGTTGGACATATTACCAAAGCCTATTCCATAGCGTTCATGCCAGCAGTAATAGCCGGTATTCTACTGCTTTACCAGCGAAAATATCTTTACGGCGGATGGGCAGTACTGCTGACTACGGGATTGCTTGTTTCGCAAAGTCATCCTCAAATAGCCTATTACACTTTTCTGGTAGTACTGATATTCTTTCTGGTATATCTGTTTTATGCATTTCGGGAAAAAGAAATTAAGCACTATATTATTACTGGTATCGTTGCTGTGATAGCGGCAGCATTGTCGATTTTACCGGTTGCCACCAACCTGCTGACCACCGCCGAATACAGTAAATATAGCATGCGAGGACCATCGGAATTAACCAAGAATAACAACGAGCCTAAAAAATCTACCGGTCTTGATCGGGATTACGCTTTTCAGTGGAGCTACGGAATGGCCGAAACATTCTCTATACTGGTACCCAATTTTGTAGGAGCAGGGGTAAACGGATTTGATGAACGTTCGAAAACGGCCGAACAGCTTAAGAACGTAGGCATCCCGTCAGAAGTAGCCCGTCAGTTGCCGGTATACTGGGGAAAATTGCCATTTACCGTGGGACCTGCCTATTTCGGTGCAATTATCTGTTTTCTGTTTGTTCTTGGGCTGTTTGTGGTAAAAGGACCGATAAAATGGTGGTTGGCCATTGCTGCAGCACTATCGGTCATGCTCTCGTGGGGGAAAAACTTCAGCGTGCTAAGCGATCTGTTCTTTTACTACTTCCCGGGCTACAATAAGTTCCGGACCGTCGACATGATTCTGGTAATTGCCAATCTGGCATTCCCGCTGTTGGGATTCTGGGCACTGAAAAATATTGTAGAAAAAAAGGTTTCACAACAGGAGACGATCAAAGCCATTAAGTATACGGCCTATATTGTAGGCGGACTATTGCTTGTTTTTATACTGTTACCGGGTTGGTTTTTCGACTTTACCAGTTTGTCCGACGCCCAGCTAACCGAACAACTCCGTGCAGCGCGTTGGCCCAGCGACGCTATCGAGAATCTACTGGCGGCCATGCGCGAGGATCGACTGCAGATACTCCGTGCCGATGCTTTCCGTTCGCTCGTTTATGTGCTTCTTGCAGGGGGACTGCTCTGGTGGTATGTAAAAAAATCTTTCCGCCTCGAATATTTTGCCATACCTCTGGCTCTGCTTATTCTGGTCGATATGTGGTCGGTCGATCGCAGGTATCTGAACAAGGATTATTTTGTTCCCAAATCAGAGCCCGAATTTGTAAAGTCTCATGCCGATGAAGTTATACTTTCGGATACCGATCCTCATTACCGGGTTTTAAATCTTACCCGCAGCGTATTTAACGATGGTTATACCTCCTATTTCCATAAATCGATAGGTGGTTATCACGGGGCCAAGCTGCGCCGTTATCAGGATATGATCGATGGGGCGCTGAGTACCGATATTAATTTTGTTCAACAATATTTGTCGGTTCAAAAACGCTTGCCCGACAGCGATTTTTATCGTCAGTTGCCCATCCTCAACATGCTCAATTGCAAGTACATTATTTACAACACCGAGGCTGATCCCCTGGTAAACACAGGACGGTTAGGGAATGCATGGTTTGTTCGGTCGGTAAGGTGGGTTAATTCGCCCGACGAGGAATATGAAGCAGTGAATTCTAAAAATTTCAATCCAGCTATAGAAGCCATTGTTGACAAGCGCTGGCAAAAAAACTTGCCAGGAGCCGACAGTTGTATCTTCGACAGTACCGCAACCATACAACTAACCCAATACAAACCACATGTGCTGACATACCAGGTTAAGACACCCAAGCCCCAACTGGCTGTATTTTCGGAAATATTTTACGAAAAAGGCTGGAACGCTTACCTCGACGGGCAAAAGTATCCTCACGGACGGGCCAACTATATTCTACGTACCATGGTAATACCTGCCGGAGAACATACCCTTGAATTCAGGTTCGAACCTGCTACGTACTATCTGGGACAGAAAATAGCCATGATTGGTTCCGTGATTGTGGTATTACTTACCATCAGCACGCTAATAGCTTATTACAGGAATCAGAAAGCTGCAGCTTAATGCTGTTAGCTGACTTTCACATGTGCCCAGTTGCGCCCCTGGCGAATACGGTTAAGCTGTGTATGCGTGATGCCAAATTCACGGGCAATAACACTTAGTTTTACGCTCTTATCCTGTAGCTTCCTTTTTATATCGAGCACCTGTTCCTCGGTTAATTTGGCATTATATCGTTTTCCACGCTTGTAATTGGGGTTAATTTTCTGGTGGGCATACATGGTGAGACGTGTAACCCAGCGCAAATTTGACACATGATTGTTTTCCTTGTCAAAATCAATGTGTATCACATATTGCTGCAATTCCGATTCTTTGGGCAAAAAATGCTCGGCCACCAGCTTATGGATATATTTGGTAACAGGCTTATTATTTTGCATCTTCAATACAATAGCTCTGTAGCCTCTGATTTTGGGAATCTTGATAATCTTGCCCTGTGGATATGTCTTAAAACTTTTTATTCGGCCATAGTTTGAAATCTCATATCGCTCCGAAGGATGCAAATCAGCAATCTGTAATTTTTTCCAAATTTCACCGGGATAGTTCCGTTCCATAAGCAAGCATTTTGGCTTTTATGGTAAAATGCGGCTACTGGGAAAAAGGTAACCCATCCCTATGAAAATTTTCCAGACTCTTCAAGAAAAATCCAGCACTACTCAGGTACTTTTTCAGAAACAGCACAATTCGTGTCTTAAACCCCTATTTTTGGAACAGTTTAATAAAAAAGGTTTAGGACGAAATGCTTGTCACCCTGTTAAGCAAAGATAGCCCACGTTCCGATTTTGTCGAGGGTAAAACGACGATGATATTTAGTCGACCCTTATCAACACAATAAACAATTGACTGTTAATAACTTAATAAGACTTTTTTAGTAAAAATTCTGCAAGATTTTGTACATTAGAGCCAGAAACCTTGCAAATTTTTTTAAAATGACACCTAAGCTAAAAGAACAAAATCAGGGAA
>Ga0209227_1003362_pt1 | contig 10687 bp, 8 predicted proteins | sample YNPBryantNP2012_FD_185815 | JGI IMG/M metagenome (GOLD analysis project Ga0209227, IMG submission 185815) | Anoxygenic and chlorotrophic microbial mat microbial communities from Yellowstone National Park, USA - YNP Bryant NP 2012 (SPAdes)... ...
ACAATGTTGCTCGTGCTTCATACGGAGGCGTCATCAAAACTTTTATCAAACCGGCTAGTAATCCTGATACTAAAACAACGGCAATTATTACTTTCCACGCTTTCATCAAAGCCTGAAAAATTGGTCGTAGATCAATTTCGTCGTTCATGGAAGCACCCTTCACGGATCAAATACACCGTCATACGTATAACATGGATGTAGCTTTTTGTCAAGCTTTATCCTCGACGTTCATACTGAGGATTACGTCTAGCAGGCTTACCTTCACTCAGCTCTCTTCCTCTCGCCTATGTGACAAGTGTTTCCAGGATGATGATGGGTTTGAGCAAGGTACAGTTCTAAAGTGAATGAAGTTACGTTCGCTTGCAAATGCTGTTAATCAGAAACGCAGATTATACTGTTAACTTCGGGTTGCATCAATCCCCTCTGTCCATCATCTTCCTCGCATTGATGAATGCTTCTTGTTAAGATAGTAGTCCACAGGCTTCACAGGCAGGATTAGTACGAGAGCAGGTGACTACTGAGAAGGTTTTTCAGGTGGCTTCCAGTGACAGATTGGGAAAGGCTATCTGCGGGCAAACGTTCCTACGCCTTCGTATCATTCCGATAGTGATCAGGACGATGAATATCAGGAGATGGTACAACCTGATAGAATCGAGGCCTTTCATCAGGCTTTAACCATCTCTCAGCATCTTTAGATGAAGTGTTTGTACAATATTAAAGCGTGATATGACAATAATTAACTCTTTGCATCAAGCCATATAGTAGAATCTCACTAATGTCAGCATTGCTATTAAGTCAAAAACTCCTGTAGTAATCAATAGAATGTAAACTGCCAGCCGTCGCCACCGCATAGGCCAGAGCTGTCGCCAGCTTACGATCAGCAGCCACATCGCAGGCAGCATCGCCCAGTAAAGGTAGCGACCACGCGGAATATATGGAGTCCTATCGCCAAGAGGATGCAACCGCCCGAATAATGCAACCCATGCTATCACCACTGCCACGACACAGAGCCACAACCAGCGTGATTGCCAGCCTGGCGTTAGCAATGTCCGCTGCCATATCCCGCGGAGCAAACCAACGATAGCGGCAATACTCAATCCGGCAAAGAGCCAATCACCTACCGGTGGCCAGACCGCGATATGGCCCCAGGCCAGGCGTACCCAAAAATGGTTGTGCGCAACCTCGAGGGTGCGTCGATACCACGGCCACGCCCGCTCCCAATTGCCCCACGACAGGAGCCATGGCACGATCTTAACGCGCAGATACTCTTGCTCGACCATCGCCAGCCACGGACGCGGATGCAGCCCTTGGCTGTTGAAGGTAAAGCTGACCATCAGCAGCACGCTGGTGAAGGCAACACTCCCTGCCAGATACACCCACCAGCGGATCGGACGCCTCCAGAAACTCCAGATCAGCGCCAGAATCAGCGGAATGAGGAGCGGCACTGCTGTGCGCTTGGTGAGGACTGCAACCATCGTGCCAAGGATGGTCAGCCCCAAACCGGTTAACCGCCAGCCATCACGCATAAGGATAGCAAAGCCCAGAAACGCGGTTACCGCTGCAAAATTCATCAGCACGTCACTGTTAAAGGCACTCATGAGATCGGTAAATGCCGGAATAGTCGCAACGAGCAGCGCCAGAATTACTGCCATCTGTGGTTCATTGGCGAAAACGATGACCCCAACTCGCCATACGGTGACAACCGTTAACATCATCAGAAAGGCACTGATCATACGACCAGCGTAAAGCTGATGTTCAACCGGCAAGTAACGAAGTGGACTAAGGAGCCACGCCATTACTTCATAGTAAAACGGCGGGTGCTGTCGCTGATCGGTTGGAATACCCGGTGGAAGCGGACTCAGCAGGTCAGGCTTTACCCCAAGCGGCCAAAAGCGATGGCGATACATCGAGTCGGCAACTTCGCGGGCAATCGCCACATCGTCTGGCGCGGTGACTCCACCACGGATGATGTACGCCGTGTACAAAAAATGACCTGGCTCATCGTAGTGCTGCCAGGGTGGAACCAGGAACACGTAGATCAAGGTATGGAGAAAGGCGAGTGGCGCCAGCCAGCGTATGACCAGCCATTCGTCCCTTGTGAGCGTCATAAACCGCCACCAGCGAGGTATTTGGTTAGAGATCGATGCCTCATTGCTAGTAACAGGTACTTCGATGTGTGCCATGCGGTCACTTGGTTTGGTAGCCCTTCGCGGATTCCTCTCAGATCGGCATCCCTGGTATCGAGCTTTCTACGTAGAGCCTATCCGAAATCTCTTGTGGTGGGAGATGAAGGTCATCGAATGTTGTCACCTTACCAGATCGGTTTGCATCACAGGGAATATTTGGTATCAGACTGATCGCACGTTGGATTGAATCCATCGACGAGTTTCACTCGTTGTAGCGTGACGACAAGTTATTCGGATAGGCGCTTAATGTTCTTCATCACCTATTCGACTGGCCAACACGATGCTTCCCCGCAGCATCTGCTGCACTTCGTCTGCAACTACCTTATCGTAGAGCACCATGTCGATCCCTATGTCGAGATGGCGTGAAAAAAAGAAGAAGTATGGTTTGATCACTTCCAGCGGATTCGCAATCGGCTCATTCACTTGCAACAGCAGATCAGCATCACTCGTTCCGGTATGAGAACCGGTTGCCAGTGAGCCGATGAGGCGTACCTCTTGCAGGTGGGGGAAGATCGCCAATGCTTTCGCCGAGACCTCTCGCAATTGTCGCATCACCTCATCACGATTCAGGGAGATAGCTTTCACAGAACTGTATGACTCGATCCGCCGCATAGAGACCTTCTCTCGCCTATCGTTCGGTAAAGTAGTCAGCCGGTTTCCCCGCCGCAAAACCGTTTGGGTAGCGCGGTGGAATGTAATACATATCCAGCAGACGGACGCTATCTAACACTTCCTCGGGTATTTCCAGGTCTTGTCTCAAGCGTTTGAGCATTTCGGTAAGGGAGTGCCCCCACAGGGTTATTCCTCTAACGAGACCTAATGCCTTGATTACCTTCTCAGACGATTGTTGCAACGTAAAGCAGGCCCATTCGTAGTACCCGTATTGTCTAAGAGGGCGTGCGTGTAGTCTCGCTTCCCTTGCTCGTACCAGTCTTTCCAGCGATTCATCAACGACCATTCCTACATTCGGTCTTCCGCAATTAACGGTACAATGACCACAATACTATCATATAGCCACTAATCCCTCTTTTGCAAACCGTTGTATCCCTACGTCTACTGTTTTACCATGTGACCCTATCTGCATCAGGCTGGTCGTGAATCACTTTTCCTCCATCAGCAGGCTTCATCCGTAACATGATGACGGGGTATTCGGATTAAACTACACTGCAATGCTCGGTCGCACATCGTCGGGCGACTGCTCAGAAAGGGTTTCACTTGCTCACGTTAGCATACACACTTTGATCCACGAGTGTAGCATGAACATCTTGTCAGACATACTCTCAATAGGCGCCATGCCCCTTCCAAACCACAATCAATGTTCTCATCAAAATACGTAGGTCTAGCCAAAACGAATAATTCTGGATGTAGTAGAGATCATCCTCTGTATGCAGATGCATTGGCTTATCACTCCGACCATTGATCTGCCACCAGCCGGTAATCCCAGGGGGAACGCGAAACCGTTGCCACTGCCACGGCTCATACTCTGCCGCAATGTAGGGCATCTCAGGTCGTGGCCCGACCAGGCTCATCTCGCCGCGCAACACATTAAACAGTTGCGGTAGTTCATCGAGCGATGTACGCCGTAACTTCCGCCCAACCCGTGTCACTCGTGGATCATCCTTCACTTTGTGAATCAGACGTCCCTGCTCATCACGTTTTGCCACCTCTTGCCAGCGCCGGTCAGCATCTTGATACATCGTGCGAAACTTCAGCATCTGAAAGCGCCGTCCGTGTTCACCGATGCGTTCCTGACGAAAAATGACCGGACCGGGTGATTCGAGCTTGATCAAGGCTGCAATCACGAGCATCACCGGTGCGAGCAGGATGATCAAGATGGTGCTCACGATAACGTCAAACATCCGTTTCACAAACTGCTGTGATGAGGTCAGCGCCGATTCGCGTAGCGAGATGAGCGGAATACCGCCGATACTTTCCACTGGTGTGCGCGCAAAGACGAGGTCAAGAGTCGTTGGCACCGTATGCAGCATTACCGGCTCTTTCAGCAATTGCAGCGATAGTTCGACCACTGTATCGTGACGTGATGGCGGGAGCGCAAAGATCACTTCATCGATCTGATAGCAGCGCACAAGGCCGACGAGGTCAGCCAGATGACCTAGGCGAGGCAGTTCTACCGGTGCGTCACGTTCATCAGAGACATATCCCACAATGTGTAGCCCGATCCAGGGTCGATGACCAAACTCATCGACCAGGCGTAAAGCAGTATTGGCATCGCCGACCACCAGCGTGCGTCGGCCACTCTCCCGTTGCTGCTGCCAGCGCGTAATCGTGCGGAAACCGAGATGAATCACACTCAGCGCTATTAAGTCGCAAAGTATGAATCGAATAAATGTTGATCTGTCGATAGTAGCACTGTTCAACAAGTATAACACACCAGCGAGTGATGTTGCCGACAGCAACACGGCCAAGTGTAAACGGGTAAACGCTTCCAGCAGAGGATGGGTGAAGAGAATGCGTTGTGGAGCAAGCGTAATGAAGACAACCGTCCAAATCAAGGCTACACCTGCATAAAGTGGTGATCTGAGTAGAATAGCATTATCAATACCAACAATCAGTATCAGACAAATCAGAGTAGTGGTGATGTCCCACGCAAGCACACTCCCCATCAATCTCGTGTGAATGCGTTCGAGCATACTGGCTCCTTACACGAAGGTGTGACTCGGCAACATGGCCGCACCTTCGACTGATGGCAGCGAGGTAGTACGTACACCCGACGTGGGGTATGCCGTATGATAGTATAGCAGTAAGAGAAACAACGCGCAACACGCGAAACATGTTGCTGTGAGATCGGAGAGAAGGGAGAAGTTCCAAAGGTCTATCAAACCAAGAATACTCAGAAGCTTTCTTTGCTACAATAATCATCAAAACATCTTATCTATTAACAGGTTTTTTCCGTATCATTGTCCTGCTGGTACCAGCGAAACCATAAGCGATGCCCGACGATCCCAACGCTGCGCCTCTTCAATCCGGCCGTAGCGGATAGCTTCGTCACGTCGTGCCAACAATACATTCTGATTAAATCCGCCATCCAACCATGCAGCACGCATCCGAGCTAATGGCGCATAACTAGCGTAACGTGCTGCAGTAGGTGATGTAAGGATCACGTTTGCCCATCCAAACCAGTCAGCAGTGGTATCGCCCTTCGTACCGGGTAGTATCTCGAAGATAATTGCCACATTCTGATCACTCCAGGGGGACAAATCAATCCATCCGGGAATCCACCCCGTTCCTGCCTGCTCAGGTGTTACTGATTGCTCAAAAACATATTGGAGCGTTCCACCCGTGGTTGTTACACCGATGCGGAAGACAGCGCCATCACTTCCCCATGCACGAGCCTGTGGATCAAATCCAAGGATAAACGACAAGCCTTCCTGACCTACAGGAACAGAGATATCGAAACGTGCCGTAGCCGGCGGATGTAAGAAGAAGAAATCATAAGTAAACGGCGATGGATCGCTTATTCCAGCGTATGGCATAGTCAGAGTTGTCATTCCAGCGTAACATGTCTGTGGGGCGCCTTGTTTGCAGAATGGAGTAGCAATCGAAACATTCGGTGCTGATAGAATCGCTTGGGTCAACTGATGGGTCAGCGGGGTCGATGGTGCTTGTGAGATGGTCGCCAGCATCTGTTCGTAAACTAGACCGGTTTCCCAATCAATCATCGGTTCTGCAGTATTTATTGCTCGTGCTCGCTCAAACGCATCGGCTGCTCGTTCCAAATCCCCGCGAGCCAGGTATATCCATCCGCTCATTCGGTAAGCGTGGGCATGGTGAGGGCGATAGAACTGAGCGCTTACGAGGTGGTCGAGTGCCTGACGAATAGTAGCATCATCCACAACTGCCGGAATACTGTCAACATAGCGTGGTTGTGGCCAGGTTAATCCTTCCTTCATCAAAGTTCCGGCTCGGTCAATATGATAGAGCCATAGGAGCCACGGAGCAGCCAGCCATAGTAATCCTATGACTCCTGGTATACTGATCCACCATAGCGATCGTACATTTGGTATACGTTTCACTGATTGCTGAGTAGCCAATTGGTGATGTTCCATAGCACGAATACGGCTTTCAAACACAAACTGTTTAGATATTTTCGACTACAGCACGATACACACTACCAGAACGAAACTATCCGCCAGAGCGAAACACCGTTCAGAATGAACAGCCAGATGAACAACGTAACAGTACTCCATCGCTTCACATTCTGCCATGGCCACACTGTCAATCCTGCTACGAGAGCCAGTGCAGTTGGAATAATTACCGGATAGGCGTAACGCGCAACTGGAATAAACGTGCGATCCCAGGGATAGAGTGGTAGCGGCCTGAGAAGCGTTATGACCCATACAACAATCATTGCTATACCAAGAAATAGCATTGCCCAACAAGTTGGAGGAGAAAGTGTTTTGCTCATAGAACGTATTATTTGTGCTATCGCACCAATAACACCAATCACCGTCAGCCAGATAGAGATTTCATACCAGAGACCACCTATCAACACGTGTCCCCATCCGAATACGGCCCAGAAGGAAGTAACCAATACTCGAATAGTGATAGGATAAATGTAACTTGTTCGTTCCCAGTCAAGGACCGCTGCTATATTCTCTTCGGGACGAAATGTTACACGAGATACGAGCCGGTAAAGGAGTTGTGCTACCCATTCCCGAATCCCCGGACTGCTCTCTTCAAAGGATGGATTGCGTATCAAATTTACAAACCGTTGTTCACCCCAGATTCCAGTGGTACCATTTGGATTGTCGAATTGCGGTGGCGAATCCAACGGTCGCTTACCTTCAGCAAGAACTAGGCCGTCGTAGAAGATGATAACTCTCTCTTGTTGATCGGTGTATGGCTCCAAGAAAAGAAACACTCGGTCTGAAGCCATTTGAAAAGGAAAAGCATGAAAAGAAGGTTCTATTCCTATGTCAATGTTAATTCCCTCCTTACTAATTGCTCCCGAAAGTATTGGCGGACGAATAGTCGTTGGTTTTGACGCCCACATCCAAACCCCTAAAGTTACCTCTTTTCCTTGAAGATGTTTAACCGTTTCAGGCAACAAAAAGTGAAAGGCTGCCCGTCGTGCATTTTCTGGATCAATCTCTACCGCCAAGACGCCTTTCCCTACCGGTGCGTCCAACATCTGCTGACGCAAAGGTATCAACTGGTAGGGATAACAGTACCAATACCTTACTTCCCCTAGATCAAATATTGTAAGGAGAGCAACCACGCATGTTCCCACGAAGATGAACAAAACGTTCCTATTCCACCATTGTCGCAGGAGTGTTATTAATGTTACCAGAGCAAGGAATGGGAGAGCAACAAACACTGTATTCTTCGTCCACAAACATAGTCCAGTAGCCAGAACGACCCAGATCGCGTTTACAATAGATAAACCTTGTATCAACAAACGAGTACATCCCCATAAGAAGAATGAAAAGACAACAACTGCTCCGACATCATTATTCACGGATGTCATGAGATCAGTATAAGCCGGAAGTAACGCCATAAATCCGGCTACCATCAGACGCAGGAAGCGATTACGAGGTAGTAAATCGCTAACGAGACCATACGCCAACAAAATACTGATCAGGTACAGGAAACAAGACACCAGGCGTGCTGCATAGAGTTGAGTGATAATATCGGTATGGCGTAGCGGTATTAAAGCTATTGCTACCAGGAGATAATACAATGGTGGATCGTCAGTTTGTGGAAATGGCAACCAGAGTACTTCATCGTCAGTTAGCATATTCGGTGGTCCACCGATGTTCTCGTAAAAATTGTGGGCCACCATAGTACTGATGACTTCACGTCTCATGTGCTGCTCAAAGTCGCCAGGATCAGGAATCTGCCAGCGTTGCGCAATAAGCCACACATACTCAAAGTGACCAGGTTCGTCGTAGTGTTGCCAGGGGGGAATGAGGAAGATATGAAGGAGACTATGAGTGGCTGCAGTTAGTATTATGATGATTAAAAAAGTTTGGTATGATGTAAAGAAATAAAGCGGTTGCAGGTTGGCTCTTAAACTTGATAGTGTCTGCGAATTTATGTTGTTCATAGGTGTGCAGTGAAATGTGAAATGTAAAGTGAGTTTGAAGAAGGTGGAAAGTGTCTTTTCATGAAGAGTACTCTTGTAGTTAACATAGTGTTTTATTAGTATTCTTACGATTGAGCCATTGTTGCTTCGTATCAGCTTACCATTAATTGAGGTTTTTTTGTAGATTAGTACTGGTGAGGATCATGGTTGTAATATTGTAGTCACATTTCTATTATGCGGTCTGATAACTCAGGCTATTCTACTCTAAAGTGTACATCAGGTATAACTCTGCCACGATGACTATGTGCTTCAACGCCTTTCTCTTAAGACGCCTACTGTTGGCAGTAGGTATTTACATCCAAGCTAACCGCATGTAATGGTGTGAGTAAGAAAGTGGGAACGTAAAATTCTTCTGCAGATGACGTTGTATTTGGGAAGACCTGTTCAATTTGGATTATCTGATAGTCTCCTAATCTTAATCGATTACTATCCGTCTGCTTTGGTAATTCGAGTTAAAAATTACTACTGAAAATTCGATAAAACTGACAAAAGTGAATGAGATCAGTGTTGCTAGTGAAGCACCTAATATACCCAATTTTGGTATGAGAACAAGACAAAACACAACTTTAATAATGAATCCCAGGAAAATGATCAGTAATATAGAAGCATCTCTTCTCTGGGCATATATTTGGTAATGAAAACTCATACTAACGCATATTATAAAGGAAGTAAGCAGAAATATATAGTATACTATAATATTCGAAGATAGTTCTTTATTCTCAGTAAAATAGGTAATAACATGTATTCCAAAAATAAAGCTGGGAAGTAAAATTAGTGTACTCTTTAATGTGTGATGGAGGAATTCTCTGCTGACTTTCCGATAATCATCTAATCTATTCTGATGATAGGTTTCCACCAGCTTCGGCAGAAAGTTTATACTGACTCCAACAGTAACGAAATCAACAAGTATCATAGCAATGTTTGAAAAAAAGCTCAATATTCCGACTTCTGCTTCAGATTCAACGAAAAGCAATATGTAATAATCAATTTTCATCGTTGCTAGATAAAGGATAGTGTAGCAAAAGAAAATTATTGAGCTGGAAAAACCTCTCATAATCCATCTCCAGTTTGGTTTTCGAGGGCTAAATAGTACTATATTCCTACGATGTAGAATTTTCAATCCTAGGATACATGATATTATTCCAAATCCTGACCATATAAATAGCAAAAAATCGATGGTTCTAGCCCAGGGGAATAGCAAACCAAGGATCATGGCTGGGTAAACCCATATTCCACTTCCCAGAGTGCCGATAATAATCGCTATTACTGGATGGGATATCGATATGAGTAACCTTTGCAGCTCTTGCGCTATATGGAAAGTTGCTAAAATTACTAAAAAATGCCAAAGTAAGTTCCATGAAAGAATTCCGAAATAAAAAACGACTACGATAATTGTTGGGAAGAAAAATAGATACGTGAACATGTATAAGAGAAACTGATCTTGAACGTATAACGAAATAAGTTTTTTATTTCCTATGGATGCCATTATCTCTCGATTTGAAAAAGTATGAAATTCTATTCCTAAAATATAACTTCCAATTGTAACAGTAGTAGTAAAAATAGAGTATACTCCTAGGTCGTGGGTTGTTAGGTATCGTATGAGATACATTGTAAATAAAAATTTTCCAACTATCGACAAGATTCTTAATACTATGTTGGTACTTCCTGGAATGATCTTTAGTATATCTAGAAAATTATTTTTCATGGTTTAAATATTTCTAATAGCTTGGATTCTAGTAAAAACTCTGAAAATCACCAACCTACTGTACCTTTAATATTGTTTGCGCACACATTTTGCCAAGTGACAACCTTTGTACAGCTGATGATCTCAACAAAGTAAACACACCTAAATTTCTGTTGCTCAGAAATCGAATCGAGTTTCTCCCTATCTGCTAGTCGCATGACTGAATCGGAAAGGTTATACGCTAGGTTACGTACCGATGTGAGATTACAAAACCAGTTGTGTAGGTTCATAGCCCTACACTTTTACAAAATACTTGCGCATACATTTTCTAACAACCTGACACTGGCAAGCCTAATAATGGGCGTACTAAAACTCACATTAGAACAAACTAACTATTAGGTTGTAATGCTTATCCTGGTATCAGTTACTACGATGGTCAAACAGTACAGCATAGGAAAATTATACCTTATCTTAGCATGAAGAAGACGTATCATTCGGCTACCTTTAAAATTGCTTTATGAGGTACATTTTTCTAACATAGTAATTAGGGTAGTAGCTTATGTGATCTACAAAGCCGCAATTAGTTCCCACCTCAGCGGCGTTCCCTTCTCAACATCCCTCACCGCCCGCCGACCCAAAATCTCTGGCAGATATTTCGGCGGTAATCCATACCCCGGCCGAATAGACCGCACATTTTCTTCCGTAAACAAC
>Ga0209227_1003364_pt1 | contig 10682 bp, 10 predicted proteins | sample YNPBryantNP2012_FD_185815 | JGI IMG/M metagenome (GOLD analysis project Ga0209227, IMG submission 185815) | Anoxygenic and chlorotrophic microbial mat microbial communities from Yellowstone National Park, USA - YNP Bryant NP 2012 (SPAdes)... ...
GGACTGCTGATCGCCTTGGCCGTCCTGCTGGTCATCCTGCTGGTCGGCCCGTTCCTGGTGCCGGTGCCCCCGCTGGAGGGGACCGTACCGCCGGAGCAGTTGGCCGACCCCGACAGCCGGTTCATTGTCCCCACCCAGCAGAGCGTCCGCCTGGCGGGAGAAATCCCCGGGGCCCAACTGGTGGTCATCCCCGAATGCGGGCACGTCCCCCAGGAAGAGTGCCCCGGGCCGTTCCTGGAGGCGGAGGAACTCCTGGCCCTGCTGGACGGTCTGGCCTGATGCGGGTGCCGGCAGGGGGTCCCTTCTGCGGCGGCGGCCTTCGGCCGCCGCCGCAGAAGGGCCGGGCCCATCCACAGCCCGCGGCTCTGGCTGACGAGCCCGACGGTTGATCGCGGGCTCATTGCTGCGCGGGACCTGTCCCTGTGGAGCGCCAGTACTCCACCAGCCGCCGGATACGGATGCGCTGGGCCCGCAGCCAGCGCCGGGGGCCCAGAATCGCCTTCCCGAACTCCGGCGGGCGGTCGGGGAGCCGCTGGAGTTTCCCCTCCGCCACCAGACGGTCCCAGAAGGCGAAGAACCGCTCCTGCAATTCCTCGTTGCTGAACTCCGTCCCCCGCTCGTAGACCTCGCGGGCCAGTTGCTCAATGTAGGCCGCCGTCTCGTTGATCAGCGTCTCCACCGGCTCAAAGACGATGCCCCACCCGTAGACCGGGTCCAGGGGCATGGAGCCGAACTCCATCGGGGAAGGGGGACGAACTTCTCCGGTCTCTACCCTTTCCTCGGTCATAGTCTCGCTCGCTATCCAATAACAGGTGCTGAAAACCCCTGTTTGGCGATAAAACAAAATTCTGGATCATTCGTGCCTCTCTCTCGCTTGCCTTTGGCATCAGGCGAGAGGAGGGGGGAAAGAGGGGTTGTACGGCGGCGGCCGAAAGCCGCCGCCGCACAACCCCTATTCAATTCCCCCCTCTCCACCGGCCGTAAGGCCAGGGGGAGAGGGAGGAATCTACTCCCCCAGCACCAGCGCGGAGAGCATCAGGTTGCCGTGCAGATTGACGCCGGGGACCAGCATCCCCTGCTCCCCGAAGGAGCAGAAACCCAGGAAGGGCGCGTCGCCGATGACGGACTTCACCGCCCCCACCACCTCGCCGATGCGGTCCCCCAGCGCGACCCGCCGCCCGGCGCAGTGGACCAGGAAGACAGCGCGAATCTCCTTCATCCCCTGGGCCGCCTGCCGGACCACCTCTCCGGCCGCCGAGATGATTTCGTCCGCCGTCGCCTCCATCAGGACGACCTCTTCGCCCTCGGCGAACTCGGCGAAGGCGCCAATGGTGCCGTCCTCGTTCCCCACCGCCAGGTGCTTGATGAGATAGGTGTCCTGCACCGGCGTCGCCAGCGGGGCCAGCAGGCACTCCCCCAGCAGTTTCCAGTCGCCGATGAGGTCCTCCCGCCGTTTCCCCGTCCATTCGGCGTAGACGTCCAGCGCGGGCCGGCCGTCCAGCGTCTTCAGCAGGCGGCCCTCGGCGCCCGCCCGCGCCCGAATCCGGGTGGGACGGTAGCCGCTGCCGAAGGCGCGACCGACCCGACCGGGCACGTACAGGGCCGCCACGACGGCGCTCTGCGGCATCACCCGGCCGTTGGCGAACACCTGCCATTTCCCTTCAATGGTGTTGTCGGCGGGACTGCCGCCCACAATGGGGACGCCGGGGTACTTCCGGCTGATGCTGGCGACCACGGCCTCCTCGCTGCCAGGGGGAGAAGTGACCAGGAACAGTGTCGGCGGCCCTCCCTGAGCGGCCTCCCGCACCGCCAGGCTCGCCGCCAGCGCCCCGGCCCGGGCGGGGTTCTCGCCGAGAAAACAGCGGGAGACGCCCGCCCGTACTCCCGAAAGGAGCATCAGCCCTACCACTCCATTCGGACCCGCCTGGAAACCGGTGGGGGTCAGGATGCCGGTAAAGGAACTGCTGCCGAATATCGGCACGTTCCCCAACCGGCGCGCCACCTGCCGCACCAGTACCGGCAGGTCCATATCCACCGTGGCGAAGAGGAGGGCCAGCCCCGGGGACTCCCCCTTCAGCCCGTCCATCGCCATCTTCACGGCCTCGTCCGCCGCTGCCTGGGCGTCTTTCGCCAGGCTCCAACCGACTCCCGCTCGCACGGCCATCGCACACCTCCTTATAATATACTCGGGGAAAACGATACACGCCACTACAAACCCTCACCCTCGTTCCCCTCCCTATCCGATGGGTGCGGGGACGGGGTGAGAGGATTCCAACCGTTCAGCCTTCACTCCCACGTTTCTCCCCCAGCCGAACAGGCTGACGCTATAGCCCGAATAGTCGTCATACATTATACACCCCAATCGGTCGTCGGGGAAGCCCTCGTGGGCATTGTTTCCCCCCAGAGAACGATACCACAAGAGCAAAAGCCCATCGGCCGCTTCTCCAAATCCCCCGTTTCGTGTACAATAATTGTCGTAACCACCTACCTCACCCCTCCCCCAGCCCCTTCCCCTCTCCTGGCCAAAGGCCAGGAGAGGGGAAGGGGAGATAATGGGGGTTTGGGGGCGGCGGCTTCGCCGCCGCCCCCAAACCCCTCTTCCCCCCTTCTCCCCCGAAACGGGGGAGAAGGGGGGCAAGGGGGGATAAGGGGGTCAAAATGGGTATACCGACCGAGGAGGGTAGGTGGTTACCAGTTGTCCCATGCCGACGCCAATCAATCATCTGGTGATGGCCCGCGAGGTTCTGGAACGGGGAACGCTGGCCGCGCCAGCGCGGTGGCTACTGGTGGCTCAGTACGGCCCCTTCCTGCTGGGCCACACCGCCCCGGACGTGCAGACGGTCAGCGGGCAGCAGCGCGAGGAGACGCATTTCTACACCCTGCCGCCCCGAAGCACGACCCCCGCCGCCCAGGTCCTCCTGGATGCCTATCCGACCCTGGCCCGCGCAGAGCGCCTGGAGCCGGCCCACGCGGCCTTTATGTCCGGCTACCTGGCCCACCTGCTGGCCGATGAACTCTGGTGGCGGGAAGTCTTCCACCCCTTCTTCGGCCCGGACGCCGGATGGGACACGTGGGAAGAACGGCTGTTCCTGCACAACGTCCTGCGCACCTGGCTGGACGAGCAGGACCAGAATCGTCTGGACGGCCGCGAGGCGACCGCTCTGGCCGGGGTGGAGCCCCGGGGGTGGCTCCCCTTCATCCGGGATGAGGACCTGCGGGCCTGGCGGGATGACCTGGTGGAGCAACTCCGGCCTGGGCGGCGCATCCGCACCGCCGAGGTCTTCGCCGAGCGGATGGGGGTCTCAGCGGAGATGGTGGAGACGGCCGCACACTCTCCGGAGCGTATGGCCTGGATTTTCCAGCACGTCCCCCCGGAGCGCCTCCAGGCCTACCGGGACATGGTTTTGCGCCGCAGTGTCCAACTGATTAATGAGTATCTCCGGGAGATACCTTGACATTGCCCGTCGTAGACAGCCTGGCGCCCATTTTCACCCGCTGATGCGCAGGCTCAAATGATAGACTGCTTCGGCTTCGCCCGCAAACCCCCGTTCTACCCACTCTCCCGCCTCATACGCTACCCTCGTCTCTGCGTCCTCCGTACCTCTGTGATGAAAAGAAGGCCCGATTCCCAACCGGCACAAAGTGCAGTATAATAATTTCTGGTCTGGCCACCTGACACTTTGCCCGAACGCCCGGGAAAACCCTTTCCGAGGCGTCATTGCGCCACGCGCCGAAGGCCTCGGCCCGAAGGGCCTTCGGCCCGAGGGCTTCGCCCAGAGGGCTCTGCCCGAAGGGCGCTCGCGCCGAGGCGAGCCCCTGAAGGGGGCGAAGCCATCTCCAGAGGCCGTGTTGGAGATTGCTTCGGGCGCTCCGCGCCCTCGCAATGACTCTCTGGAATAAAACCGTCAGGTAACCAGATTTCTGGTAACTATTCAGCCGATTGAAATCGTCCTCCCTGGGCACTTCGTGCCGGGCCTCGCCCCGAGGGCTCGGCCCGAGGGGTGTCGGCCTTCGCCGACACTCTGAGGTCGGCGAAGGGCCACGGCCCGAGGGGCCTCGCCCCGAGGGCCGACCATCGGCCGCAGGCCCAGGAAGGCTGACGCCTCGGGCGAAGCCCCCTCGGGCCGAGAAGCCCCCTCGGCCTGAGGCCTCGGGGCCGAAGGCTTCGGGGCCGAGGGCTCGGCGTGGCCCTTCAGCCAGCGCCTGAATAGTTACAATTTCTGGAGGAATGAAGGCTATGCAGGAAGCACGGTTGTACGAACGCCTGGAGGAGAACAAGGTGCGCTGTGCGCTCTGCGCCCACCGCTGCGTCATCCCCGAGGGCCAGCGCGGCATCTGCCACGTGCGGGAAAACCGGGGCGGGACCCTCTACACGCTGGTCTACGGACGGCTCATTGCCCAGCATGTGGACCCGGTGGAGAAGAAACCCCTCTACCACTTCTACCCCGGCTCCACGGCCTACTCCATCGCCACCCCGGGCTGCAATTTCCGCTGTCGCTGGTGCCAGAACTGGGAGATTTCCCAGATGCCCCGGGAGCAGCACCTGGTCCTGGGCCGGACGGTCCCCCCCGAGGAGGTGGTCGCCGACGCCCGCCGGGCCGGAAGTCGCAGCATCGCCTACACCTACACTGAGCCCACCGTCTTCTTTGAATATGCCTACGACGTCTCCCGACTGGCGCGGGACGCCGGCATCGCCAACATCTACGTCACCAACGGCTACATGACCCCGGAGATGCTGGACGCGTACCACCCGTATCTGGATGCGGCCAACGTGGACCTGAAAACGTTCCGGGAGGAGACCCATCGCCGCTACATCGGTGCGCGCCTGCAGCCGGTGCTGGACTCCCTGAAGAAGATGAAGGGGATGGGGGTCTGGGTGGAGGTGACGACGCTGGTGGTGACCGGCGTCAACGACGACCCGGAGGAACTGCGGGACATCGCCCGCTTCATCGCCGACGAACTGGGGCCGGAGACGCCCTGGCACATCAGCCGGTACTTCCCGTCGTACCAGATGACCAACCCGCCGACCCCACCGGCGACGCTCCAGCGGGCGCAGGAGATCGGGCGGGAGGCCGGCCTGCGCTACGTCTACGTGGGGAATGTCCCCGGGGAGGAGAACACCCACTGCCACGCCTGCGGCCAGTTGCTCATCCGCCGCTCCGGCTTCTGGGTGCTGGAGAACCACGTCCGCCCGGACGGCACCTGCCCCCGCTGCGGGACCGCCGTGGCGGGAGTGGGGATGGCGGGGGAGTGAAGGGGTTGGGGGCGGGCGGCGAAGCCGCCCGCCCCTAAACCCAATAGCGGAAAAGATGTTTTGAACCTGCCCCGATGGGCAGAAGGGGTAAAAAAAGAATATATTTTTCATTGCGGCGGCGAAGCCGCCGCAATGAAAAATATATTTCCTTTATCGCCGCGGGCGAAAACCAGATTCAAGGATAATGCGGCGGTCATGAAGACGAAGTTGGGACAAACCCATCAGGCAGTCGGGCTGACCGCTTCGGCGCCGAACACCTCCCCCAGCAACTGGAGGGTCTCCAGCGCCTCCTCTTCCTCCAGGCGGCTGATGGCAAAGCCCACGTGGACGATGACCCAGTCGCCCACCTGGGCCTCCGGAACGTAAGCCAGGCAGACCTGGCGGGTGATCCCGCCGAAGTCCACCCGGCCCATCCGCATCAGGCCGTCTTCCTGTACTTCAACAATCCGACCCGGAACACCCAGGCACATCTCAGCCCTCCCGATAGGCGCGCAGTTCCCCCTCCAGCCAGTCCAGCCAGCCATCCAGTCCCTCCCCGGTCTTGCAGGAGAGGGGGAAGAAGGCCACGCCGGGGTTCAGCGCCTCCACGCCCCGGCGGAAGTACTCTATGTTGAACTCAAAGGCCGGAAGGACGTCTATCTTGTTCAGCACCACCGCGTCTACCCCCCGGTACATCGGGGGATACTTGTACGGCTTGTCGTCCCCTTCGGGCACACTGGCGATGAGGACGTTGCGGTGGACGCCCAGGCGGAACTCCGCCGGGCAGACCAGGTTGCCCACGTTCTCCACGATGAGCAGGTCCACCCCGTCCAGCGGGAGTCGCTCCAGCCCGCTCCGGACCATCGCCGCGTCCAGGTGGCACTCCCCGCCGGTGGCAATCTGGACCGCGGGCACGCCCTCCGCCGCCACCCGGTCGGCGTCCAGCGTGGAGGCCAGGTCGCCCTCCACGACGGCGATCTGCCACCGGTCCTTCAAGGCCCGAATGGTCCGCAGGATCAAACTGGTCTTCCCCGCGCCGGGGGAGGCCATCAGGTTGACGGCGAAGACCCGGGCGGCGTCCAGGCGGGCCCGGTTGGCCTCCGCCAGCCGGTCGTTGGCGCTCAGGATGTGTTCTACAACGGGAACCTGTGGGTTCATATTTCCTCACCGGTTATAAAGGCTCATCGCCTTCTCCAGCCCTTCCGTCAGCCAGGTCTGGATGGCGGCGATGGCGCGCTCTATGGTCTCTTCTATGACCGTCTCCTCGTCCGGCGTGAAGTCCTGGAGGACGTAGTCCGCCGGGTCCATCTGCCCCGGCGGGCGCCCGATGCCGATACGGAGACGGGGGAAGGACTGGGTGCCCAGGTGCTCTATGACCGACCGCATCCCCCGATGGCCGCCACTGCTGCCCTCCGGGCGGAGCCGGATGGTCCCCAGGGGCAGGTCCAGGTCGTCGTAGACGACCAGGAGGCGCTCCGGCGGCACCTGGTAGAAGCGGGCCAGGGGGGCCACCGCGCGCCCGCTCTCGTTCATAAACGTCTGGGGGACTGCCAGCAGGACCGGGTGGTCGCCGATGGTCCCCCGGGCCACCCGGGCGTTCTTCTGGCGGCGGGAGAACTCCAGGCCGTGAGCCGCCGCCAGCCGGGAGACGCAGCGGGCCCCCACGTTGTGGCGGTTGCGGGCGTAGCGGACCCCCGGATTTCCCAGGCCGACAATCAGGTACATGGATTCCTCACCGGGTCATTGCGAGCCGCCGAAGGCGGCGAAGCAATCTCCCTGCGGGTTGAGGGGATTGCTTCAGGCGCTGCGCGCCTTCGCAATGACAGGAGGACTCACCGGAAACCCGGGCGCTGGGGCTTTCCCCGGGTGCGCAGGTAGTACCGGAAGAGAGTTTTCACCAGCAAGTACAGGCCCCAGAGGCCGAAGAGGAGCAGGGTGATGCGGGCTCCGCGCATGAACGCGCTCAGAATCTGCGCGCCATCCAGCGCTGAAGTCCCCCCTCCCGTCTCCCCTCCTGCCGGGGCCGTCGGCGTCGCCCCGGGGCGCGGGGTGGGAGAGGGGCGGGGGGTCGCTGTGGGCGGCATCTCCACCGGCACCGGCGTCGGCGTTTCCGGCCCGGGGGTCGGAATTTCCGCCGCTTCCTCCGTCGGGGTCGGTGTCGGCGTGGCCACCTCGTTCAGGACGGTGATGTTGTTCACGAAGAACGAGTCGGTCACGTCCCCTTCGCGGTAGCGGATAAGCACCATATGGTAGACCCCGTTGGGGATCAGCGGCGACCCGTCCTCCGCAAGGGCCGTCGTATCCCACTCGGCCAGGACGCCGTTGATCACCTGCTGCCGGACGTCCAGGACGAGCGGTTGCCACTGGGAGGTCGCCGTCGCCGCCGGGCCGGGGGCGTAGTAGATGCTGTACCGGTCGAAATTGGGGTGGGCCACGGAGCCCAGAATCTGCACCACGCCGCTGACCGTGGCTCCATTGGTGGGAAATGTGATGATGACCACATTCTCCTGCGGCGGCGGCGCGGCCATCAGGTTTCCCCCAGCAGCCAGATCCATGACCAGAAGCGACCCCAAAATCAGCGCCAGTTTTCGTCTGTCCATCGGTATCCTTTGCATCCTGCTCTCTGCATCCAGTGGTTCGTCGCCTGAATATCGTCGGGCGTAAGTGTAGCACAAAAAGGGAGTAATGGCAAGGAACAGTTCGGAACGGGCAGGTAGCCGGTCTTTCTGGGGCCTTATGGCGATTCTCTGGGTCGCGGCGGCGCTGCGGCTGAGCGGTGTTGCCTGGGACGGGGGCATCGGTGCCCACCCCGACGAGCGGTATCTGGTGGGGGTGGCCGAGGAGATGGCGCGTTGGCTGGAATTGGACCCCTTTACGGTGGACACTTCCTTTCCCTATGGGCATGTCCCCCTCTACCTGCTCCTGTTTTTGGGTGGGGCCGACCGGCTGATGGCGGCCCGCCTGCTGACGGGGCTTCTGGATGTGGGGACGGTGGCGCTGGCGGCCGCGCTGGCCCGCACCCTGATTGCTGCTGGCGGTCGGGACCGCCGCCGCAGAGGGGCGTTGATTGCGGCTCTCTTCCTGGCCGTGATGCCCCTCCACGTCCAGCAGGCCCATTTCGCCACCGCCGACGTCCCGCTGGCCTTTTTCTCCGCTGGCGCGCTGCTCTTCGCCGCCCGCTCCGTCATTCCCGATCGGGCCCGCAGCGCAGCGGAGTGCTATCTTGCGGGCATCTGGGCCGGGCTGGCCCTGGGCTGCAAGGCCGGAGCGGCGTTGCTGGTGGTCCCCCTGGTCGTCTCCGGCGCGCTGGCGGCGCAGGGACGCCGGGCGGGGCTCCGGCGCGCGGTCGGGGCCGTCGGGGCGGCCCTGGCGACGTTCGCCGTCACCAACCCCTTCGCCGTGCTGGAGTTCCCCCGTTTCCTGAGCAACGTGGCCGCTCAGGCCGCGCTGGTGCGCGGCGCGGTCCGGGTCCCCTACACTCTCCAGTACCGGGGGACGCTGCCCTACCTCTACCCCATCGTCCAGCAACTGGTCTGGGGAATGGGGCCGGTGCTGGGGCTTTTGGGATTTGGGGGACTGGCCTGGATGGTGGCCCGCGCGGCCCGGGGACGGCTGAGCCCGGCGGAATGGGTGGTACTGGCCTGGGCATTGCCGTTCTTCGCGTTTACTGGCGGGCTGTACGTCAAATTCCCCCGCTATCTGCTCTCGCTGACGCCGGTCCTGGCCGCGTACGCCGCGCAGATGGTACCTGGTCACGAGCACAAAGTACATCCTTTGTGTTCCTTCGTGCTCTTCGTGGCTTCATTCCTGCCGGCCGCGCTTCTCTCCCTGGCCCTGGCGGGTTCCTATGGCCGACCGCATCCCTGGGTGGCGGCCTCCGAATGGATACGGGCGCATCTTCCCCTGGGCTCCGTCATCGCGGTGGAGGAGTGGGACCGCCCCCTCCCGCTGGACGCGGAGGGCTACACCCTGCGGGTACTGCCCGTCTTTGAGCCGGAGGGAGAGGAAAAAGAGCGGGAAATGGCATCGGTGCTGGCGGAGGCGGATGCGGTGGTGGTCGCCAGCCGGCGCGGGTACGGGGCGCTGGCCCGCTGGCCCGACCGCTTCCCGACAACGCTTTCTCACTATCGCGCGCTCTTCGCCGGTGAGCGCGGGTTTGCGGCAGTGGGTTGCTGGGGGCGATGGCCCTCGCTGGCGGGCCTCTCCCTGGCCGATGACCCCTTCGGAGCGGCGGGGTTGCCCCTGCCCCACCCGGATTGTCGCCCCGGCGGGGTCTGGCTGCGCCTGCCGCGCCTGGACGAGAGTTTCGTCGTCTACGACCACCCCGAGGTGGTGGTCTTTGTTGCCTCCCGGTAGGGAGGGGGCGGGGTTTTGCGGCGGCCAGAGGCCGCCGCAAAACCCCGCCCCCCCTTGCTGGCCCATTGACACGCCGGGATAACCGGGTATAATTCGGCAAAGATGCCGGGCATCCCAAATTGCCCGCCCATCCATACCACTTCTGGGAAAACCGATGACCGAATGGTACACCAACCCCCAAACCGGCCTGCGGGTCGGGCTGGCACTGATCGCCGCCGTGCTCCTGGTGGACATCGGACTGGTCATCTGGGCCGCCACCCGCCCGGTAGATGGGCTGACTTTTCTCGCCGGGTTGTTCATCCTGGGGAGTCTGGTCGCGATTGGGCTGATGGGCTACTGGATCAGCGGCCTGGTCCAATCCGCCTACGTCCTGGACCGCAACGCGCTGGTCATCCTCTGGGGGGAGACGGAGCACGTCATCCCGTTGCCCCAGGTGCAACGGGTGCTGTTAGGGGAGGAAGTGACGGGCCGCCTGCGCTTCCGGGGGGTCCGCTGGCCCGGATACTGGGTGGGGTACGGCGAAATAGAGGGCGTGGGGCCGGTCCTCTTCCACGCCACCGCGCCCCTGGAGGAGCAGGTGCTCCTGGTGACGCCGGGGCTGGCCTACGGCATCTCCCCGGAGGACCGGGACGGGTTCCTGAGCGCTCTCCAGACCCGGATGCAGATGGGCCCCACCCAGTGGGTGGAGCAGGCTTCCCACGGGCCGTCCTTCGCCCGCTGGGAATTCTGGCAGGACCGACCGGCGCTGGTGTTGCTAACAGGCGGACTGGTGGCGTTGCTGGCGCTCACCGGCTTTCTCTGCTTCCGATTCCCCCACCTGCCCCCGCTCATCCCCCTCCACTTTGACGCGCTGGGCACGCCGGACCGGCTGGGCGTGCGCGGGCAGATTTTCTTCATCCCGCTGATCGGGTTGATTGTGTTGACGGTGAACGGCGTCCTGGGCGGTCTGCTCTACCGGCATGAGCGTCTGGCCGCGTACCTGCTCTGGGGCAGCGCGCTGGCCGTACAGGTCCTCTTCTGGGCCGCCGTCCTGGGCATCCTGGCCGCCGCGTAGTTGGAAAAACAAACACCCGGCACCCTTCGGTGCCGGGTG
>Ga0209227_1003366_pt1 | contig 10679 bp, 8 predicted proteins | sample YNPBryantNP2012_FD_185815 | JGI IMG/M metagenome (GOLD analysis project Ga0209227, IMG submission 185815) | Anoxygenic and chlorotrophic microbial mat microbial communities from Yellowstone National Park, USA - YNP Bryant NP 2012 (SPAdes)... ...
TGCGGGAACTATTGTTGAATATACCGATGTGGTATCTCTTTTTCACGCTCCCCTCCACCCATATACCCAGGGTCTTCTCTGTTCATTACCACGGCCTCATCAGCAACGATTGCAACCTATCCCCGGTATGGTGCCTCCGCTCACCGCACTCCCTAAGGGTTGTAGGTTCCATACGCGATGTGGGAAGGTTTTTGACCAGTGCCGTGAACTGGAGCCGGATTTAGTAATGGTTAATAATGATACGGCAGTTCCCCATCGGGTTAGGTGTTGGCATTATCAGTAGGTACCTACGTGCGCAAAACTGAGGTTTGTCACTGGATGATTGAAGCGATACGATGAACTCTACCGCGTTTTTTGAGGTAACCAATTTACGGAAATATTATACTGCAGCAGGGGGAATTTTTTCTCACCGAAAAAGAACTATTCGAGCAGTTGATAATGTAACCTTTACGGTCAACCGCGGCGAAACACTCGGTCTTGTAGGAGAGAGCGGTTGTGGAAAATCAACAATCGCAAAGCTCTTGGTCTGCCTTACTCGACCCGATAGTGGTCAGATTGCAATGGAAGGCAAAAATATTTTTGCCTTCGACCGCAAGCAAATGCTACGGTTTCGACGGCGCGTGCAGATTGTTTTTCAAGATCCGCTGTCATCGTTGAATCCCCGCATGACCATTGAACGAATTATAAGCGAGCCGCTTAGCATACACAATATTGTACCCAAAAACGCCGTGCGCGACCGTGTTGCAGAACTCTTGTCTATAGTGGGGCTCCAGCCAGAGGCTGCTCGCCGCTATCCTCATGAATTCAGCAGTGGTCAACGCCAGAGAATTTGCATAGCCCGTGCTTTGAGCCTCAATCCTGAATGTATTATTGCTGATGAGCCAGTATCTGCGCTTGATGTTTCTATTCAAGCACAAACATTAAATTTGCTTGCCGAGCTCCAGGAGCGATTTCATTTAACCTATGTTTTTATTTCACATGACCTCAACATCATACGCCATCTCTGTGATCGCGTTGCAGTTATGTATGCCGGAAAAATTGTTGAAGTGGCTCCGCGGGAAGACCTTTATCGCCAACCACTACATCCCTATACTGAGGCTCTTCTCTCTGCTGTCCCGATTCCAGATCCCCTCATAAAGCCACAGAGAATCATTTTAAATGGAGAAGTTCCTGACGCGTCAGAGACTGGAGCTGGTTGCGTATTTGCAAAACGATGCCCGATAGTCCATAGGGAACTTTGTGAACAGTATCAGCCTCCCTTAACCGAGAAGAGAAGTGGGCATTGGGCTGCGTGTTTTATAAAGACTTAATGCAGCCTCACATAAATACAGGGGGCAAGTAATGCTGTTCACTCTTAGGTATTGAAGGGGGGAAACTCTTTATTCATGCTCGTACTTACGGATTTTGCATGAAGCCTTTGACATCAATAATTATTGTAATTTTATTTAGTGTTATTGCACAGCTTCCTATTCTGAGCCTGAGTAGTGCTGCACCAGACAATGCTACAGAGCCACATCTGATTTTTAAGAAATCAATCATACTAAAATCACATCAAAACGGAAAAATATACTCTGAGCCATACACCATAAAGCAGGGTGAATATCTTTGGAAAATCCTACGGGAACATTACAAAATAAATGATCAGGATATTGCTTTTTACTGCAGATTAACACGTGAACTTAACCCTGAACTAAAAGACATCAATTACATACCACCTAAAAAAAATATAATAATTCCTTATCGCTATGTTCGCCAAACCTCTGATAAGGTGACCTGCACGGGTGATAATGCTACGATCGCGATAACGCTCAAACAGGGCGACTATCTGATGCGCATTCTGAGAGAACGTTGTTGCATTCCTGATAATTTTTTGTTTGATCCAGCTCTAATAGAGCGCATCAGGGCAAAAAATCCCCATATAGATGATTTGAATTCTGTCGCACCTGGGCAGACTTTGTATATCCCCCAGTCACTCTGTTCATGCAAAAAAGAAAGTATTATGCGAGTGCAAAAAGAAGGGTCAGAGACTGAGGGGAGAGAACCACACAAGCCCCTTGATCTTCAAGGACAGGAGTATAATCTCACTCGAGATACCATCGGAAGTGTCTCAGATAACACCTCTCAGATGATTTCTGCTCAACAAAGTGCTCTGGCTTTGATGTCAAGCTATGTTACCTCATTTAAAGGAGTGGAAAACAATTCAGGAGAAACTGTTTTGCATATAGGCAATCGAGGATCGGTAACGCTTGATAGGAGTATATTTCCTGTTTATGAATTTCCATGGGGTAAAAAAATCATTCTCGATTATGGAAATAGACTGCCCCATGAGATAAACCAGGTCATTGCAGGTGCCTGGGAAAATGCAGAGATCGTTGCTCTTAACAGTAGAGATGACTTTGAGACCATTCTTGAGAAAATGCTTGAGAAAAGTGGCTTTTATAGGGTTGAAAAAAATAGCGCGTTTGAAATCACAAAAGATAATGTTCACATAAGCATCAGTAGTGACTGGATCGTGTTTAGGGATGAAACACTGAAAAATATTTTTATCATTAATTTAGTTCAAGATAAGAGCAGCGAATTGCCGCACAGCCTGAAAAAGTATTTCGAGATGGAGGGGCTTAATCTTATTGAGTTTCAAGAACCAGACAATGCCAGCTCATATAGTCGAATCTGGTATAGTAAACCCGAAATGCACAAAAGCGTAAACCTGCCAGAAACGATCAGTCTGGTAGATACTATTTTAGAATTATCCGGAATTTCCTTTCAAAAAGAGTATAAAGTGGAGATTGCCCCGAGTGCAACGAACGGATTTTCGCTTGAAATTTTTGTTGATAGGATGTTTGTGAAAGACCATGAGACATATGTTATTGATTATCATAATCTCCCCCCAAAGATACAAACTATTTTTGCTGAACAAGGCATTAAATTTAATCAAATTAATCCACACGACACCGACAAAGAACAAATAATAAAAAAAGTCTTAGATTTTTGCGGCGCTTCATACAAAGCATCCCCTGTCACCTTTACTTATGATCGAAAAACGAAGTCAGAGATAAAAATCACTATTCCAGGATTACTCCTTATAACATCAAATAGCAATGTTCTCTTTACCCCAGTTGACCTTAACGAAAACATAAAAACTTTTCTTTCTGAAAATGATGTTTATATTGTTCGGTATTAATACAGGGGTACACATTATTTATAACTGCCCACTATCCAACCGCATAATACCAATTAAGGGGTCTGTTACTCTATAAGATATACACCGTGCAAAATGAGCTATCAATCCATGATGAAGAGCGGTTCACTTTGATTTCTCAAGTGAAAGGCATTATTCGTCCCTTTATTCTGTAGGGTGTGCTCAGCAATAAAATAAGAAAAAAATCTAAAAAAGCTGTAAAGTCCTACTCCTCTTTTCCGATATTTTGATTGCAATTTTGATAACGTTATATTCAGAGGAGTGGAGATATGGCAGATGAGATAATGGATATTCGGAGTGCTGCGCAATATCTTCAAATCAAAGAGCGGACACTTTATCGGCTTGTCGGAGAAGGGGAAATACCTGGGATTAAAGTTGGGGGGCAATGGCGATTTAGCAAAAAATGCCTTGAGGAAATGTTTTTAAAACACACCACACGAAAACCTCAAAAAGAATCCTGCCAATAAGAGTCGTGTAAAAAATATTAATTTTTGTTTTTAATTAGTTATCACCTATCCCCTCCAATTAAAAAATAAAACAAAGAAAAACAATGTGTTAAACATATCTGCGCACTAAAAACATGCCACACCTATATACTTAGCAGGCTAAAGTTTTCCCTTGACAATACAACCGTCTTTTATTAAGTATAGATACTGCACTTCGCAGGAATGTCATACTTGCTACTCATTTTCGGCACCCTGCACTTCGTGCTCATAACTTTCGGTAAGTTCAATGAAAAGAGCATATAATCTCTTACATCCTCCCCTAACTATGTGCGCGAAAGGACCCTTAAAGAGACACCTGAACCATACTGAATTATAAGCGTTTAACTTATAGGTCGCATAACAAAAATCCAACGAAAGGAAAACATTAAATCAATTGGAGAACCCTGTATGAGTACACCAGCAACGTTACAAACTATTGTGCAGGCTCTATCAAAGGTGGTAGGTGAGCAGAATGTAAGTACTGATAAGGAAACTCTTGAACGTTTTTCTCGAGATACGAGCCTCATGCCGCCTCGAATGCCCGATTTTGTTGTCAGGGCAATGACACGAGAGGAGGTAATGGGCGTTATCAAAATAGCCCATGAAAACAAAATTCCTGTTGTGCCTCGTAGCTCAGGTACTGGTACGTACGGCACGGGCATTCCTGAGCAGGGTGGGATTATTTTAGACCTTTCAGGAATGAAGAGAATTCCAAGAATTGATACACGAAATCGTTGGGCACTTTTTGAGGCGGGTGTGACCTTCGGAGAACTTCGAGACGAACTTGCCAAACACGGCATGCAGCCGTTAAATACGCTTTTACCCCGGAAAGATAAATCTGTTGTCACAAGTATTTTAGAGCGTGAGCCGGTCCTAACCTGTAAAACAGAATGTGATGAACCGGTACGTACTATGGAAATTGTCTGGGGGACCGGTGAGCTCTTCCGGACAGGTGCCATGTCCGTTGATGTTATGCCACCTGAGGAGATCCCAGACAAAACCTTTTCCGACCTGTGTAGTGTTGGTGGTCCGGGTATTGACTGGTGGCGGCTCATGACCGGCACTCAGGGAACTTATGGCGTTATCACCATAATGAATGCAAAAATCTTTCACAAGGCGCTGAAGCAGAAGGTTGTTTTGCTGCCTTTTGAACGTCTTGAGGATTTAGTGAAACCTCTGTATACAATACAGCATCGCGAAATTGGTCATGAATGTTTTGTTCTCAACAACTATAACCTTGCTTGTATCTTGGCTGAAAATGACGGGGAAATACCAGAAATTGTTCATCGTCTACCGCCGTATTGCATAATTCTGAATCTATGGGGCGGTCAGTTTTTCCCGGAAGAGCGAATTGCTTATGAAGAGAAAGCAATTAGTGAAATAGCAGAACAATTTCAGTGTAGCGTCAAAGAAGGACTACCCGGTGTCCCTGATGCAAATGTGATGATTGAAAGCATGCTCACCAGTCCATGGGAAGGCGATGTTTATTGGAAAGACCGCTATCAAGGCGCATGCTTGGAACTGGTTTTTGAAAGCGGACTTGATAAGGTCCCTGCGTTCTGGAATCTTTTTGTTGAACGTGCAGGCTTAAGCGGAATTGATACAAAAATGCTTGGTTTGTACATTCAGCCACGTCAGCGCTGCAGGGTCTGTCATGTTGAATTTCATATACCTTGTCCGGCGTCTACCAACGCGATTCAGGCACAGACAAAAGCATTTCATCGAAGTGCTGCTGAGGCAGTGCTCAATGCTGGTGCATTTTTTTACCGACCCTACTATGATTGGGCAGACATGATTTTTGCCCGCGCCGGTTATTCGTTTGAGGTTATAAAAAAGATTAAGAACATACTTGATCCGCACCACACGCTCAATCCGGGCAAAATGAATTTGTAAAGTTTACCTCTAACATGACATCAACATAAGGAGACAACAATGGCTTTTTCAGACATTGCATTCAAGGCGTTACAGGATGTTGTCGGAGAAGAAAATGCGACAACTGATCCAGTATTGTGTCAGGCATATTCACGGGTTCAATGGACTGCTGACGGTGTTATACAACGAGCTGAATTAAAATTGGGCATGAGGCCTGATTGTGTAGTTTTGCCGGGATCCACTGAAGAGGTGCAGGCAATATACAAATTAGCGAATCGTTATAACTTTGTCGTCATCCCGCGGGGTTCCGGCATGATAAACTCTGCTTTCCCCAATCCGACTCAACGGAAAATGGGGAAGCCTGTCGCTATCCTTGATCCAAAACGGATGGATAAGATCCTTAAGGTTGATCCCTATAATATGTACGCGGTTATTGAACCCTATGTCTGTTTTGCGGCATTACAGGCAGAGGCAATGAAGGTCGGATGTATTGCACCATCACCTCCGGCAGGTGCACAAGTATCTGCATTAGCAAATATCCAGTGGCATGGTGCTTACGGAAACTCTTGGCTTTCTGCGCTTGGCTGCCATCAGCTTTTATCCTTTGAGGTAGTACTCCCGAATGGTGAAATTCTTAGAAGCGGTTCAATTGCACAGGAGGGACCTGAGGAGGATTGGATCTGGAATGATGGCCCAGGACCAGACCTACGTGGTTTTTACCGGGGAGCTCAGTTTGGCCACGCTGGCGGTATGGGTATGGTAACGAAAATATCAACTCGTCTTTTCCCATGGCCAGGACCGGCGATCTTCCCGACCCAGGGGAACGCTGTTGAAAAAGAATCTTATTTCCCACGGGACAAGGTGCGCTGGTACATGATTGATTTTCCCAAGAGAATTAAAGAATATCCAAAATACGAGGAAGAACAGCTGCGCTGGTCATGCGATTTGCATTATGAAATAGCACGTGCTGAGCTTGCGATTGTTGTACAGCATAATGCCAAACAGTTTATGTGGTGTTGGGCTGCGCGAAGCAAAGAGGAGTTCCACAAAGGCGCCAATGAGGATTTTTTCCCGCATGGCTACAACATCGTTGCGCTGGCTGCCATCACTTCGCTTGAGCAGCTTGAGTATGAAGAAAAGGTACTCACGCACATAGTTGAAAAAATGGGAGGATCATTTTTGTCTGAAAATTCAGAGGATCCGCTTGATCGAGAGCGGTATCGCCGATGGATGTGTATCACCAATGACTGGATACGCACTGGTCATTCAATGCGACTCAGCCGACCCAGTGATTGCTTCCACCAAGGTACAGCATGTCTTGACTCAATTGACGCAGTTGCCGACGAAATACTTCGCGCTAATCGTCAGCAGCGCAAAGAGCTTGCTGAGCAAGGGAAGGGCAAAGACCTACTCCCCTTTAGTTTTTATGGCGGATGGATAAGCCCGACTGAAAAGGGATACGGTGCACTTATGACAACGGATTTGTGGCCGGAACAAGAACCCGAAAAAGCTGCACAAGCAATTCAACTCCTGTTTGGCTCACTCCAAGGAATGCTTGCGACAAAAAGTGCTGGTGCCACGGTATGTCTCCTCGGTCCAGCCTATGATTTGCTCGGACCGATGTTTTTCAATGTCCATCTCCTGGTTAAGGCTATGAAGCGGGAATTTGACCCGAACAATATTTCCAACCCTCCCTACGCAACAACGCCTGAAGTCGTTGATGCACAGCAACTTGCTGAATTAACCAAGGTTTTATAATGACTGATTGATAAATTATTTGGGGGCACAACCTTGTAGAGAGAAAGGATTGAATATGTCAGAAGATCTTGGAACCATTGAGAAGATGCTTACCACAAAACCTTTCAAGGTGTTTGATAGTCATGGTCATCCAGGCTTAGAAAAAGAGGGCATAGCTGACCGTCCAGGTTGTATAGATTTTTGGTGCGGTAATACCGTTGTTGCAAGGAGTATGATGGGAGCTCGGGCTTTTCTCGGGGATCCCAACCCGTTCAAAATTATTTCAAAGCCTGAGGAATGCCCAAATTTAACGCCCGAGGTTTTTATACAGTATATGGATATGGCAAATGTTGAAGCAATGTGCCTGCAGTGTATTCACGGCGTCACTGACCCTTATCCGGGGAATCCTCAAGGATGGAAATGGTATGTACCGAATGAATATGTCAAAAAGAATTTTATTGATGCATTTCCCGGTCGTTTTACTGCAGTTGGCGGAGTTCATGCACGGTATGGAAAACAGGCAGCGGTTGAGATGGTGATTTCTGCTAAGGAAAATGGATTCCCCGGTATAAAAATCCATCCGCCGACCATTGGTTATCCGAATAACCCTGACCTCTATCCAGCTTATGAGAAGTGTGTTGAGCTGGGTCTGCATGTGCAGATCCATACGGGTGTTGAAGAGTTGCCAGGGACACGGGCAAAATATCAGCATCCAGTTTATGTTGATGATGTTGCAATGGATTTTCCGAATTTGAAAATTTTACAACTGCATTGCGGTGTTTTTAATAATCCTATGATCGGTTTATGGAACGTAATGAAGCACGATAATCTCTATACCGACATTACGATTCCTCACCCGACACTGATGCAGTTTAAATATTATTGGGATCTTGATCACATGCGCTTTTTAGAGTTTTTTATGCCTGATAAGGTTTTTTACGGAACTGACTTTCCGCTGACACTTCCTGCGTATCGTTCAATGGTAGATAATATCATGAATCTCCCGTTGAGCATGGAATTTAAACATAAATTGATGGGAGATAATTTCAGAAAATTTATTAACTGGAAAAGCAAAGCATAAGAGCAGCACTCACGTTGTTACTGCTGTTGCGAGCAGGATCGTTATGGATATAACAGTGCTTGTATGAATTGCGGTAAGGTGTTCGTGAGTCCAAGCGAACACCTTTTTTATACAGGTATCCTGCAGATCTTAACCCTATTGTACGAAAGGAATGGAGGTATGATTGATGTGCGCTTAAAAAAATGGGAATCGGTCCTCCAGCACGATCCCGCACTCCAGGAGAGGCTGCAACGCCTTAATGACCAGGGGTACCCTGCCACAATTCACGGTGATTTGTTGTGTTTAGCGGTTAAGGACAAGCCTCCTATCGTTGTAAGCTGGGACGGAACACAGATACGCGTGAGTACACGAGAGCCGCAAAAGCCGTTTCTTTTATGGTCGCTCACTCAAGAGCAGTTCAATGAATTATTCTTAAGTGGTAAAACCCCTCCGATCCTTGTTGCAATGAATAACAATCAGCACAATATTAAGGCCGGTGCTGATCATCATAACGGATCGCTGGTAGTAAGTTTTATGGTGATGCTTCAAGAATGCATGGAAGGGGGTGGAAACACATGAAAAGTTTTTTTACAGATTTTGAACCCGTAGAAGTGCTAACGCCACACAGCGCCGTTGAAGTACAGGAAATTATTCGTAAAGCGAATCGAGATAAAAAACCTCTTGTGCCAGTCAGCTCAGGTACAAATCTTCAGGATACCCATTTACCGACGGTCAAGGGTGCAATTGCCGTTGACTTGTCTCGATTAAAGGGCATTTATTTTGACTCATTAAATCGAAATGCAGTCGTTGAGCCAGGTGTTACCTTTCAAGAACTTGAACGGATGTGCGCTGAAGAGGGTCTCAGAACATTGACCGCAATAGATGTTCCAAAGACCGGATCAGTATTATCAACCTATCTTGAAATGATCCCGCTGTATGCATGGCCAAAATATCACCCATGGGAAATGCTCACCATGGAAGGCTTCCGTGCCGATGGCGAGCGATTTGCAACTGGGCAAATGGCGATGACGCAAGAACGTCAGGATAAATATTCATGGGGTGTTTCATTTGCCATGGTTGCACGTCTGTATTGTCAGGCACAAGGAACCCTCGGCATTATTACGCGGGCAGCCATTACCCTCAAAACATCAATGAAGGAAAGCAAGGTTTTATTTTTCCCGTGCACAGGAATTGCTCAGGTAACCCGAGCTTTGAAGGCATTTTTAGCAACCGAGCAGCCACATGAAATTTTTGCGGTTAATCGTGTATACTGTGCAGATTTGCTCAGGGAGAAGCCTTCATCAAGCATTCCGCTCTGGACGGTTGTTATTGTTCTTCGAGGTGCTGACGCTGAAGAGATAGCATATAAACAGAAAGATATGGCAGCGATTGCTAAAACACTTGGCGGTGGACTTTTAACTACTATCCAGGGCATGAAGCACGCTGCAACAACTGTGCTTTCAGAAATAAAATCACCAACGGGACCATCGCTCCATCGCAATGGTAAAGAATGGGTACCGATAGTAACGATTGCCACGGCAAAGCAAATTGCGGCTGCAGCAAATCTTTTTGGCAAAAACTCAGGTGCTATCATTATGCCCCTCCAGTCAGGGGGATGCTTTTATTATCAGCCTGATATCCGGTTTGAATGTGACGATCTTCGCAAGGTGCGAAATACATACACCACCTTATGCACAAAACTTTTAAAGGCTGGCGTTTTATTCCCTCGACCTTCATCGCTCATTGCACGACAGGTCAGCATGCAGTACCCGGACAATTTTAAGCTTCTGCGTAGTATTAAAAAGGCTGTTGACCCGCGTATGATTATGAACCCGGGAAAACTTGGATTATAAGGGAGGAAAAAGCCGTGACTAACGAAGAACTTCTTAAATTAGCTCTGAGCTGCAATCGCTGTGGAACCTGTCGCGGCGTCGTACAGGATACCGTTCCTGATGTCGCCTTTTCACTACAGTGTCCAAGCGGCATGACCTTTTATGGTTCCTATGAGCCCTCAGGTCTTATGTATTTGGCACGGGGTATTGCACAAAATGTTTTGAACTGGAATGAAGAGCTCGCACGAGTTCTTTTTTCATGCACCTTGTGTGGATATTGTGATGATTTTTGCCAACGCGGATACCGACATACGCCGGCAGTCCAAATTTTAGAGGAGCTGCGACAGAGAGTTCCCAAGAGCTTGAAGCCAAAAGCCCTTCAAAAAGCATCTGAAAGTATCATAATTCCTAAGGACAATGCTCTCTTCATTCTCGAAGATTATGGTGTCGTTGATGTGAGTGAGACAAAAAATTCGGATATCCTTTTTTTCCCT
>Ga0209227_1003368_pt1 | contig 10678 bp, 11 predicted proteins | sample YNPBryantNP2012_FD_185815 | JGI IMG/M metagenome (GOLD analysis project Ga0209227, IMG submission 185815) | Anoxygenic and chlorotrophic microbial mat microbial communities from Yellowstone National Park, USA - YNP Bryant NP 2012 (SPAdes)... ...
ACTTTGACATCAACCGTCCCTTCCACTTTGACGCCAGGTACGCCCGGCGTGACGGCCGTACCGATCACACCGACGCCATAGGGGGAAGAGATGCCAGGGGTGTATCCCAAAGTTGCAGGACAACTGCGAGCAGTTGTCCTACAAAGGGCGTTCGTCGCCGCCGGCACCGAGGCCAACTACAGGGTCACCCTGACCTGGAAGCGGGAAGAGAAGAAACCGGAGGAGAAGAGGCCGTGAGTCCCGCTCTCCCGACATTCGCCCCGACCGGCGAGGAGTGGGAATAGAGGTGTGGGAACGGACTGCCTGGACGAAGGCCATCCGGCGGTGAGTCCACAGGGTGTCTGGTGGTTGTCGAATTTGAACTTATGTGTTACATCTCTGAGGGAGAGCGTTCTTCCCTGGAGGTGTCCAGATGAACAAGCGCTACATTATTCGGCTGAGTGAGGAGGAGCGAGAAACTTTGCAGAAGATCATTCCATCCCTGGGGCAAGAGAGAGGCCAGGTCGGCCAGAATTTGGCGGGCAATGCGGTACTTGCTGCGAAAGGGAAGGCGCTGTTCTTTGGGCCGGTGGCGGTTGAACCGACGCCTCGTCTTTTCCCGCAGATAGAGCCGCAAATCGAAGGTGGCCACGTTGGGCCCGACCCGCATCGTACAGACCACGTAGCAGAAAGCCATTCTTGTAGGTGCCTTCGCTGTAGTCGAAGAACCAGTCGGCCGGTTCCAGGTGACGGGTGTCCTTGTCCTTCTCGCCGGGAGAATCGGCGATGTTGATGGAGATGACTTTTGGTGCACCGGGGCGCTCCCCTTCGGCGATGAGCCAGGCCACTTGATGAGCCCGCAGGGCCGCTCGCACCTGGTTGGCTTGCCAGGGGCTGATGCGCAGGAAATCGGCCATATTGGAGGGGGCGGGGGCTTCGACAAACTGCCGCTGTAAGGCAGCCAGGGTCTTCTTGTCTTCGCAGACCAACAGCGCATCGGCCATCTTCAAGAGGTGGCGGCGCTGAGGTTGACTGAGTTTAAGGTCTGGCTGGTCAAGAAATGTGCAAGTTTGTCAGAAGGGCGTAAAATACGGATGAGCATGGGATGACCTCCTGTTGGAACCGGTAGAGTGGTTTTTCGCCTGTTCTACTCAGGAGGCGTCCTGTGCTCAAGTTTATATTTTCGCCAGAGTCCAGTTCCTCGATTCGTCCGGGGTTTTGGAATCAGCGGCTCGATCTTTTGCCACTCGACATCGGACAAGCCACCTGGATATGGTTTTCTTGAAGTACTCTCGGCCATAGCCAGGAGTTTACCAGACAGACCGCAAATGGTCAATTTTCAGACACGCTCTAAGACCCTGTCCGAAAAACCGTACAGGCGGCATCCCTATGCCGCTTATGCCGACGCATAGGGATACGTCGGTTACGTTTTTCGGACAGTAGGGACGAGGCTTGCCTCGCCCGTACGCCACAGGCCTGCGCCGGCCGGGAGCGTCGGCGCAGGCCGACGCCCGGCACAGCGTGCCCGGGGAGGCTGATTTCCGATCAGCGCATAGCCTAGCGGCAGGCCAACCGGGCAGGTGGTTACGTCACACCACTTTATCGCTCCAGGTGATATGGCACGTCTATGATCACCTGTTGAAATCCCAAATTGCGACGGCGATAAAGCAATGCCGCCTTAATCAGCCAGGCCGACTGATTGTGAAGTAGCCCATGCCACCACCTGGCAGGGACAAACTCGGGCAATAACACCGCAGCAAGCTGACCATCATTGTGTTCCTGGTCAGTCTTGTCGAGAAATTCCAACAGAGGACCTACAATGGAACGGTAGGGAGATGGCATAATCACGAGGGGGATGTCAGGCCACAGGCGGTTCCATTTTTCACGCACAGCCTCTCCGCTGCCCGGTTCAAGCTCCACATAGACCGCCGTCACATCTTTAGCGAGGGTGCGGGCATACTCCATTGCCTTGACCACGCCACGATTGACACCTGAGATGGGAACCACTATCCGAGGCGGTGGAACAGTCTCGGACACTTTATCAATCCCCTCCAGTGATAGCTGGCGGGCCGTCTCCACATAGTGAGACCTTATTTTCAGAAAAATGATCACCAGGGCAGGAATGGCCAGGAGCGTCATCCAGGCTCCGTGGCTGAACTTGGTAATGCTTACCACGAGCAAAGTCACCCCGGTTGCCAGCCCTCCCAGACCATTCAGCATTGCTTTAAGCCACCATCCTCTGCCCCGCTCCCGCCACCAGTGCACCACCATTCCGACCTGCGAAGTGGTAAACGCCAGAAACGCCCCCACAGCAAAAAGTGGTACCAGCGCGTGGGCATTGCCACCAAAGAGAGCAATGAGCAGAGCAGCCCCTCCGGCCAGGAGCAGAATCCCGTTTACAAAGACCAGCCGATCCCCAAGCCCCATCAACTGGTGAGGCAGGAAACGATCACGGGCCAGGACTACGGCCACGCGTGGAAAGCCAGAAAAACTGGTGTTCGCGGCAACGGCCAGCACAAGCAGCGTCGAGAACTGCACAAGCAAATAGGCCGGTCCGCCTCCCAAAATACGGCGCGCCAATGCAGAGAGGATGGTTTCTTGAGGCCCGGCGATCACCGCAAAAAACTGGGTCAGTCCAATGCTGCCGACAAACAGAACGCCCATCAGCAATGCCATCACGATCAGTGTACGGCCGGCATTTCTGGACTCCGGGGGACGGAAAGCCGGCACCCCATTGCTGATGGCCTCAACGCCGGTAAGGGCTGTGCAGCCGGAGGAAAAAGAACGCAACACCAGGAAGGGCGTCAAAGGCGCAATTGCCGCGGGCGCGACGGCAACGAGGTTGCCGGGTCCCTCAATGAACGCACGTACCACCCCGTAGCACAGCATGGAGAGATAAACCACGATAAACAAGTAGATCGGAATGGCCATGGCGGACCCGGCCTCACGTACGCCGCGCAGGTTGAGCAGTGTAATTATGGCCAGCAGTACAAACGATGCCGCGACACGATGCGACCAGAGTATGGGGAATGCTGAAGCGATTGCCTCCACGCCAGAGGTCAGGCTCACAGCAACCGTCAATGTGTAATCAATTAACAAAGCACTTGCAGCGACCAGCCCTGGCAAATCGCCAAGGTTCTCGCGGACTACCTGGTACGAACCACCTCCTGAAGGATAGGCATGGATGACCTGGAAATAGGACAGGCTCAGGAGAAGCAGCAGGCCGACGATTACCAGGCTTATGGGTACCGCCAGCGATAGACCGGCGCTGCCAGCCACCACCAATCCCAGGTAGATTTCCTGATTTGCGTACGCAATTGACGATAACGCGTCTGGCGAGAAGGCGGCCAGAGCACGCACCTTGTTCAGCCGTTCGTGTGCAAGCTCCTGTGTGGGTAACGGCGGTCCCAACAGAACATTTTTGATTTTGTGTAACAAACCTCCTCCTCAATTACCAGGCTTTCAGACCCATCAGTAGTTTAACACAACTTGTTCACTGTAACAAGTAAACAGTTGGTAGCTAAGGGGTGAAAATTGAGTGAAGCAGGCAATGCTGTTTGTCTCCAGGATTATGTGCTCCCGGTCCTATGTACACCCGTGCAAGAACTCCCCGAGTCTGTTACAGACGTGCCTTAACAGCGCAAGTGCCCGAAAATATGGACCACACCCTCATTAGACAAACGAAATGTTATATGGTATTATAGTTTGTAGCGCATGCGCCCGCGCAGTAACAATCAGGAGGTAGCGTCCATGGAGAGAATGCTCCCTTACATACCTCTTATGTTGGCCATGGGTTGCCTCGCTGGAGCAGCAGGAATCACAATGTGGGTGATAGATTACCTGAGAAGCAAGAAGAGAGATGTTTCTGCCACCAGAGAGGAGGTCACAACTCTAAAGCAGCAACATGTGCAACCGACGGAAGAGATATTGAAACCAGAGCCGCCACCCCCTTTACTGCAGGCGGAAGAGCGTCAGCTTCTCAGTGTATTGCGTACTGGAACAGGTGAGTGGGTGATCCAGATAAGAGGCCGGCTCTATCGCCATCTGCAGGAGATCACGGATATGGCAGCGAAAGAGGAGGCTCTGGAGGCCGTCAAAGCTGTGCTTTCGTTTGCGGGCGTCCCATCCGTACCAATAAAGAGCACCATCGAAGAGGCCTTCCTCCAGCACCTGCAGCAGCGTGCTGCCGGGTCAGCGGAGACGCCAGGTGCTCTTGCATCACTGGCAGCCGGAGGTAGTTCGCTATTGTCTGCGATGGACAGGTCTATCCGCGAAATGGTCTCCCCGCCTCTGCCCGAGCCTTCACTGCTTACACCGGCCGAGCAGATTGATATGCTGGTGCAGCTACGTCTGAACGAGCGGCCGGAACTTAAACGCTATGGTACCATTCGCGTCTCGACCGGTAAGGATGGGGGGTTAAGATTTGACGTAGGCCTGCGAAGTTATCAAACAGTAGATGATATCGCTGAGCAGGATGTGCGGGCAGTTATAGAGGACTCGATCCGGGAGTGGCGGGAAGGGCTGGAACGATAACCAGCCAGGCCGCTGTCGAATGGGAGCAGCGGCCTGGGGTTCCCAAAGCACTAGCTCCTGGCACTACATGAAGCACACGACGCCGAAGGTGTGCAGGAGCCACATGAAGAACCTGCCCCGGCAATTATCCCCTCACTCCCCAAAGCGGAAAAAAGTGAGATAATGCGATGTGTGTTCTGCCCACCGCACTTCGGGCAGGCTATAGGCATGTCAGCCTTAGACATAGACCGCAGAGCATCAAATTTGGTCTCGCAGTCAGAACAGCGGTACTCGTACAACGGCATACTTGCACCTCACTCATCTTACCGTCATGATGGCGGTAGAGCCATACACTGGCATTGGTCACACAATGGCTCCAATCCGCACTCAGCACAGGTCACCAGGCGCCTCCTGTTTGTATTGTACCGCTTTCAGCCTGTCCCGTCAAGCGGCTGTTTGCCAGAATTCCGTATAATTGGTGTCGGCGTGGTAAGCGTAATGAGTCGGCGGTGCGGTCTGGCGCAGCACGGAGGGTGGACTCGGCGGTGATGTCGTTGGGGTCGAGGCCGTGACGATGGCAATAGCCCAGGCCACTGCTGACGGGGTCGAAAGGCGGCGGGCCATAGTTGCTGGAGAAGCGTCGGCCCAGGATAGTGCGCCAGGCGCTGAAATCAAAGAGGCGGAGCACCAGGTCAAAGTTGTCCAGGTCAGCGAGGTCGGCAGCGCTATGGATACTCTGGAGGCAGCCAGATGGTGTGAAAGACACCGGCGTGTCTCCAAGGGCGAGATGTCGTTGGAAGAATGGCAGGAGTGGGCGGACCGTCCCCATTGGAAGGTGCCGACAAAATGTGCGCTCAACAGGCGTCGCCCGGCGGCGGGCAGGTCACGGGTCGCCGCCAGCTTGGCGCGCGGGGCCATTTTGGGTGGAAGGGCTTTCTCCAGCCCAGCCACCGCAGATAGACGATAAGGTACAGTTTTCGGCCTCTACAATGACCACCTGCGTGCTCCCAATTGTTGGTTGGGTTGAATTCTCACGCTCTGGACTTCGGGCCAACCCGAAAAACCGCACAGGCGGCATCCCGTTCCCTGTGCCGATTGGCTGAAACTCAGTGCGAAGGGCACAGGAACGCAAAGAAACCCCGCGCTCTCTGGCTTTTCGCGACTTGAATCAACCGCAACCGCTCACTTTTCCTCCGGGCGAAGGGAGCGGTGCGATGTTTACCCCTCCAGGTCTCTGCACAATGAATCAGGCAGGCCCTCGGGCGCCAGGATCACCAGGCGCGTTCGGGCGCGCGACATCCCCACATAGGCCGCCGTCGTGAAGTCCGGATACACCTCTTCGTCCAGTCCGGCCAGGATCACCACGGGGCTCTCCAGTCCTTTGAAGGCGTGCACGGTGATACAGGAAATCTCCCCCTTTCTGGTGGGGGGCCACCGGTCGGTGAGGGAGAAATTCCCCAATTTGCCTCTCTGCAGAAGGTTCCGGTGGCCCAGGAGCACCACCAGGTCCTGGTTGGAAAGCCCCTCTTCTGCTATGAACCGGTGGATCAGGCGGCGCAGGTGTCCAGGCAGATCGTCGCTGTCTTTGTAGAAGTACACCTCCGGCGGGCTTCCTTCCGGGCCGATGGCCTGAGGGACTCGCTCCGAGCGGTAAAAGCGGACCGCTTTCCGGTGAATGTGGCGGGTGTTGCGGCAGTTGCGGGTCAGGGGATACTCGGGCATCTCCCACGGGAGCGCGAAGCAGGGGCGGAAGAGGTTCTGGTTGTCGTCTTTGAAGACGTAGATGATGGCGGTGTCGGGGTTGCGCAGCAGGAACGTCAGGGCAAGGAACCACTTCTCCTCAAAGTCCTGTCCCTCATCCACGATCAGGGCATCGTAGCAAGGGCCCAGAATTTCCGCCGCCCGACTCAGAATCTCGGGGAAGACGTGCGTATAGAGGGTCTCTTCGTCCGCCCCGAGTTCTTGGGCCCGCCGACCCAATTCTTCTCGCAGACCGGCCTGGTCTGCCCAGGCCGGGACCAGGCGGTGGAAGTTCTGCACGTCCACCGTCTCCGGGAGGCCTACCTGCTGGAGGTGGTCGGCCAGGAGGCGGTTAAAGCAGGTAAAGAGGACCCGAAATCCCTGGCTTCCCAGGCGGCGGGCCTGCTCCAGGGCGAGGGTCGTCTTTCCCGATCCGGCGCAGCCGACGATCAGGGCTCTCCGTTGTCCCTGAAGGAGGTCCAGGATATAGAACTGCTCTTCGGTGAGCCGATGAATTTCCTCTTCCTCCCGCTGTACGGCGAACCGGAGGGACGGGCGGAGTTCCCAGGAGGGGCTGAGGATGTCCTGGAGGAGGTGCATCCCCCGTTCTCCGATGGCGCCGGCCTGTCGGTCGTGGGCATGCCAGTACTCCAGTGCCCGACGCACCCAGGCCGGCAGGTCTGTCATTGCAGGGGCGTCCAGCACCAGGGGCTCGGGCAGGTCGGGCAGGAGGTCCCGGTTCACCTCCACATCGGGGAATGCGACGGCGTACCCTACGGTGATCCAGCGGTCTCGCCACTCGGGGAGGCCTTTCAGTTTCCCCAGGAGGCTGTGTTTGCTCTCCCGGGCCTGAAGGACGGGGTCTTTGATGGGGATGTCGTTGCTGTACCATTGGGCCAGGGCGCCGTCGTAGCGGATGCTTCCCCCCTTCACTTCCAGGACCAGGATGCCCATGATGGGGTGGGCGATGATGAAGTCGGTCTCGCCCTCCCGGGGGCCGCTCTGGGGGTCCCGCGCCAGCCAGCGCACGGAGTGAAAGACGACGAAATCGTCCTGAAGGGAAAGCTGCAGGGCGCGGTAAAGTTGTCTCTCGGCGTAACTTTTCGTCTCCAGGCGAAGCCGCTGAGGGAGCATTCGCGCCATAGGTGCCTCCCGATTTCCCTGAACATGGTGGGGTTGCCCGGTTTATCTCCTGCTGGCCCAGGGCTGGCCGTAAATCCAGACTTCGCCTCCTCTCCCCATTCCGCCTCCACCACATGCCGCGCACGTAGCGGAACAGCAGGGCCCAGCGGAGTCGTCCTGATGACGGGCGGGCCATCTGGTAGAATCTCTGCTGCCCGGGCGTCTGCGCCGCCCTGGCCATCGCCTCGGGCCCGCTTCGGCCGCCAGGCGGTTTTTGCTTCCCCGTACTGCCGGGTGTGTCTCAATTTTGCGACCTGTGCGGTTAGATTGAATTCACTGCAAAGATTTCTACAGGTCTTTGCGGTTTTCCAATTGCACAGGCGGCAATTTTGTCGGACCTGGCCGCTTTGCAGGACAACTGCGAGCAGTTATCCTGCAACTATCAGTATATCCCAATTCCGATTGTTGGCAATCGGGGGACGTGAAACGTGGCGCATAAGGCGGGAGATTTCAGCGGCCGCTCGCATAGAGAGCCGGAAGCAGGTGGGCCCGTGGCACTCATCCCGGCCCGGCGCATAGGTGCGCCAATCCCCTTTGCAGCGGTTTTGCAGGAGGGCGAGCTCTCCATTCCCATCCTTTTGACGTACTTCCCCCTCCCGCTGACCGGGTCGTACCTGCACGGTGCCCTCATGACCCCCAGGGGGCGATAGAGGTAACGGGACGTGCTCACCGGCAGGGAGCTGCAGCAGAGGCCAACGCGGGCAGCGCAGGTTTGCCAACACCTGCGCCAGAACCCCCAGCAGGTGCACCTGTCCCTCGTTCACCGGCGCCGTACGATACAACCGACTGCCGTCCCAGCACACGCTCCCGATCACCTCCAGGCTTTCCAGCGTCTCGATGATCCGCCGTGTGGTCATCTGCAGCCCGTTCCGGCGCACCTGCCGTTCCAACAGGCTGTAGGCCAGCAGCGCCAGCATGTGGATGAGTAGCATGCCGGTGATGCGCTCGTGTAGATCGGCGAGACCTTCAGGTCGCTCTTGCACACCCGGAAGCGCTTCTCCACCCTGTCCTTGTCGCGGTAGAGTTCGAACATGCGTCGGGGCGACAGCCGCCAGTCGTTGGTGACCAACAGGTAGTGCCCGTCGTGCTCTCCCGCCTGGCGCAGTGCGTCGTGGTCAATCCCCCAGCGCAGGCCAGGCCTGCCCTGCTCATCGGTGTAGGCCTCTGCTCGCACCAGTTTGCCGACGGGCGAACAGCGCAGTTGGGTGCCACGCGGGAATTGACATTTACCATAAAAGGGGTACAATATTACTAACCTTGTTTTCGTACCAGATGCATACCCCAAAGGAGGCAAAAGATGTCCGAAGAAATCACCCAAGACGATAAACTATGGGCTCTTCTGAGCTGGCTACTGTGGCCTGTGGCAGTCATTGCTTTGCTTATTGAGGATAAGAAGCAGCGCCCATTCGTGAAGTACAATGCTGTGCAGGCTCTGGCTGTGGGAGTGATTGGGTATCTCATTTCCGCTATTCTCGCCTCAGTGATTGTCGGCTGCTTCACCGGCCTTGCCGTTTTGATTTACACTATCTATCTCGGCATCCAGTCATACCAGGGCCAGTGGGTTACGGTGCCATTTATCACCGACTTCTGCAAGAAACAGGGTTGGATCCAGCAACCTTCATAGCCAGCTCACGACATCAGGTCTGTGCCGCAGAGCCCCAGAGAATGCGGAATTTTTGTTCGGCGTTCTCCGAGGGCTCTGTGACTATTTTATCCCTCGCCTGCAATCCCAGAGTCTGTGCCCTTTCCGATGGAGGCGGTCATTAACTCATAAGAGGACACTATGTCCTGGAGGCTTCGCGTTATGGGAAACACGGCTACAATGTACTGAAGGTTCGGGTGGTAGTGTCCTGGCTTTCGCCTCTTCGTGTACGTTGCCTGTTTCTTCTTTTGCTGCTTCTACCTCTGAGTGCTCTTGTGCGAGGGGTTCGACTGTGCACGGCGGATATTGGTCCCGCTCACAGGAGAGGAGAAAATCCCCGCTTATTACTCTCCCCATCAACCCACAGGATTTATCTCCCTTTGGTAATTACCCCTGGCGGGTTATGGAAGGCTCAGGCAATCTGGCCCCACGGGGGAACTCCGCCCCCCCATGAGGTTGCCCTGTTCCGCCGAACGTTTACACTTCCGGAACCAGCCCGCCAGGCCACGCTGAGTATCTTCGCCGACACCCGCTACGAAGTCTGGATGGATGGTATCTGGGTGGGCCGGGGGCCGGCCCGTTTTTCCCAAACCCACCGCGAGTACGACGTCTACCACCTGGGCGAACTGGCAGCGGGGGACCACCTGATCGCCGTGCTGGTCCAATGGGCCCCCAACCAGCGACGCTCCGAATCCCTGACTCCTTACTTGAAGGCGCGGCTGGAGGCAACCGATGCCCAGGGTCGGGTGATCGCCGCTGTGCAGACCGATTCCTCCTGGAGAGCGCTCCTCTCTGATGCCTGGCGACAGGATGCAGCCCCTGTCCATTCGTGGCAATTGATCGGCCCGACGGAACTCCTGGACCTGCGCCGTCTCCCTCCGGATTGGATGACGGCGGCCTGTTCCGATGCGGATTGGCCTGCAGCAGTGGTCAAAAACGACGCAGGCATCCGTTACGTCCCCCGTTCTATCCCTCTCCCGGAGAACGCGCCGTTTATCCCAACCCTTATAGACGCGGGCCTTCTCTCTCCGGGATGGCGGGTCGGAGAAGTGCTGTCGGGGACCTCATCCTTCACCTTTGTCCTGACGACTCCACTCCGTTTCTCCGTGGAGATGCTGGCGGAGCCGGACACGCCTCCGACCAGCACCGTGCGCCTGGATGGCACTCCCCTCTCCTGGATGCCCGCTCCCCCTGACCGCCCAAATGTGCTGGTGGCTTCCCGTGATCTGGCCCCAGGCGCTCATTCCCTCTCTTTTCTGAACATCCCCAGCACCGGCGCGGCGTTTGCAGCCCCTGTTCCGGGAGTCCAGTATAACTGGGGTCCCCACGCTGGCCGGCGTTCGCTTCTGGCCGAGCCCGTCTCGCTCTCCGGCATCATCACCGCAACAGTCGGGACGGAGGGGATAGACCTTTCCTTCAGCCAGGCCCCCGCCTACGCGGTGTTGGACCTGGGGCGCGTGGTGCATGGACGAGTGGTCGCGGAGGTTAAGGGGCCGGCCGGGGCCATTGTAGACATCGGTTGGGACGAACGGCTCTGGATGGGGAGGCGTCCCCTGCCGTACCCCGGTTCCCTCCATCGGCAGTGGAATCAGGTGGATTCGTGGATTCTGGACGGGTCCCCCC
>Ga0209227_1003372_pt1 | contig 10672 bp, 2 predicted proteins | sample YNPBryantNP2012_FD_185815 | JGI IMG/M metagenome (GOLD analysis project Ga0209227, IMG submission 185815) | Anoxygenic and chlorotrophic microbial mat microbial communities from Yellowstone National Park, USA - YNP Bryant NP 2012 (SPAdes)... ...
CGTGCAGGAGTACGGCCAGGCCTCCGGCAGCTTCTTCTGGTCCACCTACGTGGCGTCCTTCAAGATGCCCTCCTGCACCTCCGGGCCTTCTGGGACCGTGCACGGCACCGTGACCAACGCGATCACCACCAACCCCATCGCCAACGCCCAGGTGCAAGCGCAAGGCACCACCTACGGCCCCTACACCACCTTCACCAACGATTCCGGGCAGTACAGCTTCTCCCTGCCCCCGGACACCTACGACCTCACTTTCTCCGCCTTCGGTTATCAGCCGTTGACCGTCAACGGCGTGGTGGTGACCAACGGGGGCGATGTGACCCAGGATGCGGCGCTCCAGCCCCTGGCTACCGCGGATCTGGACGGCTACGTGATGGGTCAGGCCCACGGCTGGCCGCTGTACGCCAAGGTGGTGGTGAAGTACTCCGGCTCCCCGGTGGCGCAGACGTTCACCAACCCGTTCAACGGCTACTACTCCTTTACCGGCCTGCCGGCCACGCTGCCCTATAGCATCGAGGTCACCTCGTTGATCGCCGGTTACAACCCCGCAACGCACAACATCACCCTAAACCCCCCCGGATGGACCGAGAACTTCTACCTCACCGAGGACGCCACCCAGGACTTCTTCGCCTGCGTGCTCCAGGGCGGCTTGAACGAGAACTTCGACGGGCCGTTCCCGCCTCAGGGCTGGAAGGTAGAGGTGTACAACAGCAACACCAGCAACAACTGGCGGCGCAACGACGCCTGGGGCAGGGCCAACGTTGTCCCCGGTGGCTCGGGGTACGCGGCCGGTGCTGACTCCGACAAGGCGGGCCCCGGCTCCGGCAACTTCGACACGGCCCTGGTCACCCCGTGGATCCAGATGCCAGCCACGCCCCGGGAGCTCGCCTACAACCACTACTTCCGCCCCTGGTACAGCAGCGACACGGGTTACGTGGACATCTGCGTTTCCCCGTGCAGCTCCTGGACCAACCTGCAAACGTTTACCGCTACCAACAACACCGCGCAAACCGTGGACCTTTCCGCTTACGCCGGCCAGCTCGTGAAGATCCGCTTCCGCTACGTTTCCGGCAGCTGGGCGTACTACTGGTACATTGACGACGTGAGGACCCAGCAGCCGGCGGTGCCTCCGCCGCCGCCCACCTCCCAGTGGGTGGAGAACTTCGATGGCGTGAGCGCACCCAATATCCCGGCTGGCTGGACCGTCACCGACGTGAGCGGCACCGCGGGCAACTGGGCCACGGCCACCGCCACGGTCCACCCCTCGGGTCAGCCGCCGCACTCCACCCCGAACCTCGTGTACTTCAACTCCTACACGGCATTTAGCGGCAATAGCACCCGCTTGTGGAAGAACACCGCCGACACGATCCCCAGCGGTCAGACCGGGTTCGTAGGGTTCTGGATGTACCACGATACCGGCTACTCGAACGCCGACCGGGTGCAGGTGCAGTACTCCACCGACGGCGGCACCAACTGGGTGAACGCTGGCTCGCCGGTGAACCGCTACGACGGCACCACCGGCTGGAAGTACCACCTGGTGGAGCTTACCGGCGCTTCGGGCAGCGTGAACATCGGGCTTCTGGGCATTTCCGATTACGGCAACGACGTGCACCTGGACGAGGTGGAGTTCCTCCTGGGTCAGCCTGGCACCCCGCCGATCCCTGACAACCCCACCTTCTCCTGCAACGCGGTGCGTGGGACGCTGGTGGAAGGGTTCGTCACCGACGCCAATACCTCGCTGCCGGTGGTGGGGGCTACGGTGCTCAACAACGACACCAACCGCAGCGCCACCACCGTCGCCACGCCGGCGGACAACAACATCCCCGACGGCTTCTACTACCTGTTCGTGCCGCTGCCCGGCAACGGGCCTTCCACCCGTACCTTCACGGCTTCCAAGACCGGTTACGGCAACGACGTGAAGACCGCCACGCTGCCACCGAATGCCACCTACCAGCTCAACTTCGCGCTGCCCGCGGGGTGGCTGCAGGTTTCCCCGGCCTCGCTGTTCTCCAGGCTTTACACCGGCCAGGACGAGCACCAAACCTTGGTCCTGAACAACGTTGGCGGCATGCCGGTGAACTACCAGCTCATAGTAATCCCGCAAGCCACCACCTGGCCGCACTTCTCGCCGGTGGTCCAGGGCCCAGCGCCCTCCGGGCCCGCTTCTCTCGGTCGCGCGCCGCACGTGCAGCCTTCTACCGAAAAGCCGGGTCCAAAGCCGTACCTCACCTCGGTGGAAGCCTACGCCGTGGATGTTTTCCCGGGTCACAACCTGGTGCACTGGAACGACCTCACGGTCCCCGGCACCTGGAACGTGGTGGCTGCGGATCCCAACACCGACTTTGGCGGCGACTTCCTGTTGGGTGACTTCAGCAAGCTCTACGTGCTCGACTACACCAACAACCAGCTCGCCACCGTGGACACCACCACCGGCGCCCGGACCATCATCGGCTCCGCGGTGCCCACCGGCGGTCAGGACTGGACCGGTCTCACCGCCTCCGTGGGTGGCACGCTTTACGCCACCTCCACCGACTGTTCCTCCGCCTCCACGCTCTACACCATCGATCGCAACAGCGGTGCCGCCACGGTGGTGGGTCCCATCACCAACGCTCCTTGCCCCATCGCCATTGCCATCAACCCGGCTGGTGACATGTACGTGGTGGACATCGTCAATAACAACCTGGTGAAGGTGGATCCTGCTACCGGCGCCGGCACCATCGTGGGTGCCTTGGGCATCAACGCCAACTACGCCCAAGGCATGGACTTCGATGACGTGAGCGGCACGCTCTACTGGGCTGCCTACAGCTCGAGCGGCGAGCTGCGGGTCATTGACACCACCACCGGTGCCAGCACCTTGGTGGGCGCCTTCCCGGGCGGCGCCGAGGTGGATGCCTTGGCGGTGAAGTCCTTCGCTGGCGGCGTTTGCTGGCTCACGCTCACCCCGAGCTCTGGCTCGGTACCGGCCAACTCCACGGTGAACGTGGATGCCTACTTCCAGGTGGCAGCCGATGGCTCCTGCCCGCCGATTTACGGCGCGCAACGCGGCACCATCCAGGTTATCCACGACGACGCCTACCCCGTCAGCAACCCCACGGTGTGCCTCTACCGCGCCTTCAACGACGTGCCATCCGGTTATCCCTTCGACAAGTACATCCACGCCATCGCCGGCGCGAAGATCACCCAGGGCTACCTTGGCAACTTCAACCCGGCTACGAACATGCCGCGCCACTTGATGGCTCGTTGGCTCCTGTTGGGCCGCTACGGCCCCACCTACTCTCCACCGCCGTGTCAAGGGAACATCTTTGCCGACGTGGACTGCGAAAGCACCCCCAACGCCGACTGGATCGAGGACCTCTACAACAAGGGCATCACCACGGGCTGCGCCACGAACCCGTTGCGCTACTGTCCGAACGATCCCGTGAAGCGGCAACAGATGGCGGTCTTCCTCATTCGCGCGAAGGTGCCTAACCCGGCCACCTACACGCCACCGCCCTGCACCGGAATCTTCTCCGACGTACCTTGCCCGAGCTTCTTCGCTGACTGGATCGAGGAGCTCTACAACAGCGGCGTGACCCAGGGGTGCGGCGGGACCAACTTCTGTCCGCAACAATTCACGCTCAAACAGCAAATGTCCGCCTTCGTGCAGCGCAACTGGTCCATCCCAATGTGCCCCTAGGCTCACCACGGGGCGAACATCGGAGGCCGGCGTTCGCCGGCCTCCTTTTTTTTCTCGAGGGGCTTTTGTCTCGCTGGGTGGCTTCTAGTGCCCCTGGGCGGGTTTTGCGATACTATTTGTGGGGAGGGAGGTCGTGCTGTGCCTGGGCCAAAGTGGAAGCGGCTCTCGTTAAGGCCAATCATCGTGGGCGGCGTGCCTCGCTCCGGAACGAGCCTTACACGCGATCTACTCAATACCCATCCCAAGGTCGTGATCCTTGACGAGTTTCCCTTTTCGCGGGTCCCCTCCACCTTTTCCTTGATGAGGGAACTCCGCGATCTCGCGGAACTCCCCCACGAGTCCTGGCGTGGTCTCGATTCCCGAGAGCTCGCAGACCGGCTTGCTTGGTGGCTTGCAAGCACGTGGGCTTCCGTTTCGCGTCCTTCGCTCCTCCGCCGCTTTCAGGCACGCGGCGTGCGTCGCTTTGGCATGAAAACGCCTTCCGCCGAGCTGTTTTTTGACGAGCTGCAGGCCCATCTTCGCCAAAACAAGCCCCAACTCGTCTTCTGTATACGCGATCCATTGTCGGTTTACGAGTCACTGCTCGGGCTCGCCTGGGGCGCCCATTACACACCCGACAAAGCGGCGGAGCTTTTCTTGGCCTCGCGAAATGCAGCCCTTGCCATACGTAAAAAAGAGCCGGATTGCCTCTTCGTCGTCAACGTGGATCTGGCGAGCCGATCTTTTCGGGATCGCTTGCTCCTCGCGGAAAGGCTGTTCCGCTTCTTGGGACTCAGGCCGGCTGCGAGGACCGCAGCCTTCTGTCTGCGATGGCCGCCCGTCAACCGTCGTGATCCCCGGAAAGATCCCGAAATTCTCCCCGACGAGGAGCGGCACCGGCGTCTCGAAGCCCTGGAATCCCTTCTCGGTGATACCCGGGTGTTCTGGAACCCGCTCCTGGCCTCGCCCACGCCGTGAGCCCCCTCCGCCGGTAGGCGAAAGGGGTGCGGCACCACCGCGGTCCTTTCTCTCTGCCGAAAACGGGGTCAACTGCAGCACAGCGAGGTCTCGCTATGTCGCACCTTGCTTGGGTATCAGCTTCCGCCTCACCCGCCGCACCGGATTCCAACGGTGGTCTATAATCTCTCGTGTGCAAGGCAGGACCGGTACTCGCGTTTTCGTTTGCGGCTACTACGGTTTCGGAAACACAGGGGACGAGCTCATCCTCCAGGGTATCGCCGCCACACTTAACCGCTTTCTTCCCGAGCTCAGCTTGGTTGTCACCTCCGGCGGCCAACAGCTCACCGTCCCAGCCGAAGCGGTTTTTTGGCGCGACGTGGATGGCATCCGCAGGGCGGTAGCCGAAGCCGACTTGGTGATCGTTGGGGGGGGTGGGCTTTTCCAGGAGCACTGGGGGGTAGACCTCTCCACCCTCGGAACGAGCTCCCATTGGGGCCTAACGTTCTATTCTTGGCCTCTCTTTTTAGCCGCCGAACGCGACATCCCCTCCATCGTCTGGAGCGTCGGCGTGGGACCGATTTTCAGCGACCAAGCCCGCTCGCTGCTTCTCAAAGCCTTTGACGCCGCCCGCTGGGTGAGCGTGCGGGACGGCCGATCGGCACAGCTTTGCCGCGTCCTCGGTTTCGATGGTCCCCTGGAGGTAGTGCCTGATCCTGCCGCCGCTGCCCCGAGGCTTTCGGTAGATCCTGGCGTGCTCCTTGCGCAACAGGGACTCCCCGCTTACTACAAGGTCATTGCCCTAGCTCTGCGTCGCTGGCCGGAGGATTCCATACCGGGGCTCGACACCCTTGTATCCGCCCTTGAAACGCTGGCGAAAAAGGAGAAGTTCCTAGCGGTTTTGGTCCCGTTCCACCTTGGAAATGGTCGTGACGATGACGACGCGGCGGCAGAGGAAGTTCATCGCCGCCTTCATGCTGCCGGCATAACGTGTTGGAAGGTCCCGAAAACCTGGGACGCGTCCCTGCGTTTTTGGCTTTGTGCGGCGGCAGATTTGACCGTAGGTATGCGGCTCCACGCTTGCCTGGCGGCGTTTCTCGGGGGGAAAAGCGCGGTGGGGCTTGCGTACGATCCCAAGGTGCTAGCGCTATTTCAGGAGCTCGCCGATCCAGAAGGGGTGCGCCCAATTGGCGATTGGAGCCAGGAGGAACTCGTAAAGAAGCTCTCTGCGCGGCTCCACCGCCCCCGCCCATCCGTTCCTCCTGCTTGGCACCAGCGAGTCCAGCGTCCGGGCGAGGTGGCCCAAAATCTCCTCGCTGTGTCGCCCAAAAACCTGCCTCCAAAGTCAACATCCAGAATAAGGAGCACAACGATGCCAGTCCTGCGCAGATCCCTCGACGATCGTCTCGGGCAGATCCTCGCTGCCCACAGGGGAGTTCGAGACGTCGTGCTGTTCTTACCATCGGTCTATTGGAACACCGAGGTGTTTCAGCGGCCAAACCAGCTAGCTCTCGCCCTAGCACGAGCAGGTTGCCTCGTGTTCTTTTGGGAGCCGAAGTCCTCCTCCCATTTTGCGCCAGGTTTTCATCGCGTAGCCAATAGGCTCTACGTTGCGAACGTGCCAGAAGAAACATGGGCTATCTTGGAAGATCCTGTGGTCGTCGCGTTGCCGTACAACAGCGATTTTTCAGAAGGTATCGGGTCCTTTCGGCTAGTTTACGACGTCATAGACCATCTTGACGTTTTCCCCGGGGGCAATCAGCTCCTCCCTGTCCACCAGCGGCTGCTCGGCGAGGCCACCGTTGTGACTGTCGTTTCGCAGCCTCTACTCGCGGAAGTGAAACGGGAGCGCCCGGACGCAGTGTACCTCCCGAACGCGGCGGACCCAGACACCATCACACGCCACCTCAAGGAGGCAGGGGATGAGGATGTGGTGGACATCGCAAACTTGGGACGTCCGATCGTCGGCTATTTCGGTAGTTTTGCTTCGTGGCTCGATTACGACCTCCTTGGGGAACTTTGTAAGGCGATGGCCAGTGGAGAGCTGCTGTTGGCGGGCCCGGATTTGGACGGGAGCTTGCGAGAATCCGGCCTCCTGGACCAACCGAGAACGCACTACGTTGGGAGCCTCCCCCAATCTTCGTTGCACCGCCTGTTTGCTCGTGTGGATGTAGCAATCATACCGTTTCGCAAATGCGCCGTTACGGAAGCCGCTTCGCCCATCAAGCTCTATGAATATCTGGCTCTCGGGCTTGACGTGGTAACCGTGGACCTTCCAGAGTGCCGCAATGTTCCAGGCGTGCGGGTCACCAAGTCGCCGGAGGAGTTCGTATCGCTTGTTTTGCAGGTTGCCAAGACTCCTCGAGACCGAAAGGGCGTTGCAGCAAAACGACGCTTCGTCGCCGAAAATACCTGGCTCCAAAGAGCCCATACGCTTCTCGCCGCTCTTTCTTCGGCACCGTCCCGACCTTTTTCCGCAAGTCGCCTGCGGCGGATGGCGCGCCGTCTCGCCGACGCGAAGCACCAGCAGGAAGCCCTGGGCAACGAGGTATCTGCCCTCCGAGAAAAGCTGGCGGAGGCCGAGTATCAGCACCAAGACCTCGTAGCCCGTTACGGCGAGCGCCAGCGGGAGGTGGAGCGGTTGGCGGGGGAGCTGGCAGCTACCCACCAGCAGCTGCAAGGGTTGCAAGGCCAATATCGCGAGCTCGTGGAACGTTACGGCGAGAGGCAGCGGGAGGTGGAGCGGTTGGCGGGGGAGCTGGCAGCTACCCACCAGCAGCTGCAAGGGTTGCAAGACCAATATCGCGAGCTTGTGGAACGTTACGGCGAGAGGCAGCGGGAGGTGGAGCACCTGGCGGGGTTGCTGCAGCGGATCACGGGGACAAGAGCAATCCGCTTGGTTTCCCTGTACTGGCGCGTGATCTCCAAGTTGAAGGGAAGGCAGCTCGTCCCGGAAGATGGAACGGCGCCGCGATCCTTAGCGCCGATGTCCCCCGGCCGACCACAAGCGATGCCGGCGAAGGACTCTCAAAATCCAGCCCCCGCTGGCCCTGAGGCCCCGGTAGGTGTGATCTCCAAGGCTTTTCAGGACTCCAACGAACCGTCGCCCGCCGCTCGGGAGCTAGAAAGCCACCCCCTGCTCGGTGGCACCGGACCCGGTCCCGCGCCAACGCAAGCGCCCTTTTCGGAAACCATGGCGCTTCCGGAACCCAGAAAGTTCGACCTCCTGGTGCTGCCCATCATCGCATGGGATTTTCGTTTCCAGCGGCCGCAGCAGCTCGCTACGCAGTTCGCTCGCGCTGGGCATCGCGTTTTTTACCTTTCCCACCAGTTCGCTTCCCGGCGCTGGACCATCGCGCCCAAGGCCCCTAACGTCTGGGAGCTCACGCTGGCCGGGCCAAAGCGCAACGTCTACCGCGACCTCATGGATCAGCAAGCACTCCAGGCGTACCTCGATTGCTTGGAAGAGCTGCACCGCGAAGTGGGTTTCGGGGCCACGGCGGTGCTGGTACAGCTTCCGTTCTGGTGGCCCCTGGCCAGGGAGCTGCGGCAGCGGTGGGCCTGCCCGGTGGTTTACGACTGCATGGATTACCACGCGGGCTTTTCCACCAACACCGCGGCGATGCTGGCGGTGGAGGACGAGCTGCTGCGCGAGGCGGATCTGGTGGTGGTTTCCTCGCAACTGCTCCAGAAACAGGCGGCCAAGCACAACGAGAAAATCCTTCTGCTTCCTAACGCCTGTGATTTCCAGCACTTCGCCGCGGTGGCACCGCGAACCGACCGCAACCGGCCCACCGTGGGGTACTACGGCGCCATCGCCGACTGGTTCGATTCCGAGCTTGCTGCCGCGGTGGCGCGGCTGCTTCCCGACTGGCGGTTTTTGCTCGTGGGTTCCACCTACACCGCGGACCTCCGGCCGTTCCAGGGCCTTGCTAACGTGGAGTTCACCGGCGAGGTGCCTTACGGGGAGTTGCCGCGTTACCTCGCCGAGATGGACGTGCTTTTCATCCCGTTCAAGAAAACCCCGCTCACCGACGCCACGAACCCGGTGAAATTCTTCGAGATCATGGCGGCCGGCAAGCCCCTGGTCTCGGTGCCGTTGCCGGAGCTTGCCCCTTACGCCGAGCAGGGGCTGGTGGAGCTCGTCTCCACGCCGGAAGAAGCCGCTCAGGCGATTCGCCGGGCGTTTTCCACCGATAGCGACGAAGCCAGGCAACAACGGCGCACGTTTGCCCGGGAACACACGTGGCAAGCCCGCTATGCGGCGCTTCTGCCTTCGGTGGAACAAGCGTTTCCCCTCGCCAGCATCGTGGTGGTGAGCTACAACAACCTTCCTCTTACCCAGCGGTGCCTGGAAAGCGTGCTCCACAACACCGAATGGCCCAACTTCGAGCTTTGGGTGGTGGACAACGCCTCCCAGGACGAAACACCCGCCTTCTTGAAAGGGCTCGCTCAGCGCGATCCTCGGGTCAAGATCATCCTCAACGAGGAAAACCGCGGCTTCGCCGCGGCCAACAACCAAGCCCTGAGGCGCGCTTCCGGGCGCTACTTGGTGCTCCTCAACAACGACACGGTGGTTCCCCCCGGTTGGCTCGCGGGGTTGGTGCGCCACCTGGCTTCCCACCCGGATTGGGGCTTGGTGGGCCCCGTTACCAACTGGATCGGCAACGAGGCGCAAATTCCCGTGGGCTACGATAGCCTCGCGGAAATGCCCGGCTGGGCCTTCCAGCATGCGCGGAACAACGCCGGTAAATGGTTCGAGATTCCTGTAGCTGCGCTTTTCTGCGCTGCCATGCGCCACGACGTGTTCGAAAAAGTCGGCGAGCTGGACGAGCGCTTCGCCGTGGGCATGTTCGAGGACGACGACTACGCCATTCGGGTTCGCAACGCGGGTTTCAAAGTGGTTTGCGTCGAGGACGTGTTCGTCCACCACGAAGGCAAAGCCGCTTTCCGCTCGCTCCCTGAGCACGAGTACAAGCGCATCTTCGAGGAAAACAAGCGGCGCTTCGAGGAAAAGTGGGGGCGCCCCTGGGTCCCCCATCGCTACCGCCACCGGTGACGAAAGCGCCGACTCGGAAGGTCCGGCCCGCGCGCCACTGGAAAAAAAGCCGCGTTTGTCAACAAGAAAGCTGGCATACGCTGGGCTGTACCCGGTGGCCGCCAGCACCGCGTCCCACACCTCTCCCCGCCCCTTCTTGCTGGCCCTCTGGTAGGCGGCCGCAAACTGCTTGACCACCTCGGGAGCGTGCACCGATGGGAAGCTTCACGTTCCTGCCGCTGCTCTTTCCGTCGTTGGCCATGAGCGCCTCCCCGCCTCGGGCACTCTCCCGGTTTCGCGAACATTGGCACGTGTGGCAACCACACCCGCCTCGCGTAGATTTTTCGTGAGGCAACGCGAGACGTTGACAGAGTCTGCCACCTCGGTAGAATTGCCCACGATGAGAAGGGAATACGAAGCGTGAGATCCGTGAGCCAAGAAACGGTCCTCCTCAACGACTTTAGGCGGCTGTGGCGGGCAACTGGCCAAGAGGTACTTGCCGCGGTGGCCCGGGTCGGCGAGAGCGGCTGGTACATCCTCGGCGAGGAGGTGCGTAACTTCGAGGCAGCCCTTGCTGCGACCTGGCCCGCACCACACGTGGTTGGCGTCGGAAGCGGCCTGGACGCGCTCGAAATCGCGCTGCGTTGCGCCGGCGTCAAGCCAGGCGACAAGGTTCTGACGACGCCGCTCTCCGCTTTCGCAACGACACTCGCAATCGTTCGGGTCGGGGCGGTGCCGGTCTTCGCCGACGTGGACGCGAGCGGGCTTTTGGACCTTGATGCCTGCGCCCGCGTCCTGGAGCGCCGCCGTGACGTTCGGGCCGTGCTTCCGGTCCACCTCTACGGTCACGTGCTTGACCTCGATCAGCTCTCCGCCCTCGCCCAGCGCTTCGGCGTCGCGGTGATCGAGGACTGCGCCCAGTGCATCGGGGCGCGCTGGCGAGGTCGGCCGGCCGGGAGCGTCGGAGCGGTCGCCGCAACCAGCTTCTACCCCACCAAGAACCTGGGAGCACTCGGCGACGGCGG
>Ga0209227_1003376_pt1 | contig 10666 bp, 8 predicted proteins | sample YNPBryantNP2012_FD_185815 | JGI IMG/M metagenome (GOLD analysis project Ga0209227, IMG submission 185815) | Anoxygenic and chlorotrophic microbial mat microbial communities from Yellowstone National Park, USA - YNP Bryant NP 2012 (SPAdes)... ...
GGCGGAGGACGCGGTGGAGGTGGTGTTGGGGGATGTGGATTTGGAGTTCTGGCATCGCCTGTTTACTTTTTTGGAGGTGCCCTTTCCCAGCCATTTCGCCGTGGCGGTGCAGGACCATGGCTTCAGTCCTCACCTCAGTAACCGGGTGTTCCGCTTTCAGCACTGGCAGAAATTTTTGGCCGGGGGAGGCCTGCTGGATGAGTTATGTTATCGTGAGCCTCCTGATTACCTTACCCGCATGCGGGCGGTGGCGGAGAGTGTGCCAGGGGTGGTACTCATGGACACCGGGGCGGCGGCGGTGTGGGGGGCGCTGTTGGATGCCCGGGCCCGGCCGCAGCGGGAGAAAGGCCTGATGGTGGTGAATGTGGGCAATGCCCACACTTTGGCGGCCCTGGTCCAGGGAGAGCGTCTTTGGGGCATCTATGAACATCATACCGGGTTGCTGGACCGGAGCAAATTGTTTGACCAGTTGCGGCGCTTTCAGGCCGGTACTTTGAGCCATGAGGAGGTTTTCGCCGACCAGGGTCACGGCTGTGCCATCAGTCCGGGCTATCCCCCTGAGGAGCCTTTTGGCTTCACGGTGATCACCGGGCCGCGGCGACAGTTAGCCCAGGGGTGGCCGGGGGCTGTTTTTGCCGCTCCTTTTGGGGACATGATGCTCACCGGCGCCTTCGGGCTGGCGGCGGCGTTAATTAAAGTGTGTCAGTTACCGATAACACTGACAGAGCCCTTGTAACCTTTTGGTCGGCCGCCAAAAAACATGATGGTAAGGGAGCCCACCATGCCAACCGGGGAATTTAACAAAAATTTGTTCCCCCCTATCATTTTACCCTTCTCTTTCTGGGCGCGGTTAGAGTAGGAGTGCGGAATAAGCTGGCTTAACGTTACGGGAGAGTATGGCTTATGGAGATACGCTTCTGGGGCGTGAGGGGTTCTATACCGGCACCCGGGCCACTGACGCTGGAGTTCGGAGGCAACACAACCTGTGTGGAGGTGAGGTTATCTACCGGCCAGCAGGTTATCATTGACGGCGGCACGGGATTGCGGCTGTTGGGCCAGAACCTGAACAGAGGCCGGGAGCCAGTGAGTCTGCATTTGCTGTTGACCCATGGACATTGGGACCACCTGTTGGGGATTCCTTTTTTTGAGCCTATTTATCGCCAAGAGACGGAGATCATTGTGGATGGCTGGCTGCGGGCCTTTCAGAGTATGACCCGGATATTCGACAGTCATTTGGGGAACGGTTTTTTTCCAGTGGCTTTTGAGCAGCTCAAGGCCCAGATTCATTTTGTGCCGCGGCTGGCATATGGGCCCCTCATATTGGGGGAGACCTCCATTACAGCCATCAATCTGAACCACCCCCAAGGGGGGGTGGGATTCCGTTTTCAGGAAGGACAGCATGCGCTGGTGTTTATCACGGACAATGAACTGGGTGCGGGCCAGGGGCAGAGATTTCCGGAATTTGTCAACTTCTGCCGGGGCTGTGACCTTTTGGTGCATGATGCCCAATATCTGCCGGAGGAGCTGAAGGAGCGCCGAGGATGGGGTCACTCCACTTATGAGGAGGCAGTGCGGCTGGCCCTGGAAGCAGGGGCTCGAAGCCTGCTGCTGACCCACCATGATCCGGGCCGCAGTGATGTGGAGATCAAGACCATGGTGGCGAAAGCTAGAGGGTTGGCGGCGGATTTGGGCCATGACCTGAAGATCGAGGCGGCTTGGGAAGGGGCCACCTTTAAAGTGCCGTAAGCCATGAGTGGCAGGATTTGTGAAGCGCCGCGGCTGAGGCTGGGTTGGCAGGGGAAGAAATGGACTGGAAAGTGTTTTGGGTGACTTTGGGGACAGTGTTTCTGGCGGAGATGGGTGACAAGACGCAGCTGGCGGCCCTGAGCATGACGGCGGACACCCGGGCGCCCTGGGCGGTACTTGCCGGGGCCTGTGTGGCCCTGTGCCTGGCCACCCTACTGGGGGTGCTGGCGGGGAACCTGGTAACCCAGTATGTGCCCGAAGGCGTTATTAAAAAGGTGGCCGGAGCGGCTTTTATTGTTATCGGGGGGTTGATCCTGCTGGGGAAGTGGTAACCGGTTTCCCGTGGTCCCTCAGGCAGAGGACCGGGGATTGGGCGAGATTTATTGGTGTTATAAATTTAACATATTATTCTCTTTGGTTTTCTTTTTGTGATTAATTAAAATGGCTTGGCTGAAGGAAATTGATGACCGCAATCTGGTTCTGGTCGGCTATCGGGCCTGCGGCAAGAGTTCGGTGGGGGAGAGGCTGGCTCAGCGACTGGGGCGCGCTTTTGTGGATCTGGACCAGGTGCTGGTGGGGGAGGCGGGGTGTTCCATTGCCGAGCTGGTCTCCCGGGAGGGCTGGGAAGGATTCCGGCGGCGGGAGAAGGAACTGGTGAGGCGTTATGCCCAACAGCGGGGGCTGGTGCTGGCTCCTGGCGGAGGGGCAGTGCTGGATCCGGAAAATGTGCGGCTGTTGAAGGAGGGCGGCCTGGTCATCTGGCTGACGGCCGCGCCGGAGGTGATTCGAGCCAGGTTGGCTGGGGATCAGGCGACGGCCAGCAACCGTCCGGGGCTTCTGGGGGGTGATGCCCTAAAAGAAGTGGAAATGGTACTCAAAGAGCGGGAGCCGCTCTATCAGCAGGCGGCCGAGATGGTGATTGACACTACGGGATTGGCTCTGGAGCAAGTGGTGAAGGAGGTTTTGGATCGTCTGGGGGAGGTGCTGAGCGACATTGTTAAGGAAGGGGATTAGAAGGAGTAAACTTTGGCTGGCAATACTTTCGGACGTTTGTTTCGGGTGACCACCTGGGGGGAGTCCCATGGACCCGCCCTGGGGGCGGTGATTGACGGTTGTCCACCGCGTCTGCCCCTGACGGCAGCCGAGATTCAGGCAGAGCTGGCCCGCCGGCGGGGGGGGGTGCAGGCTCATGCCACCCGGCGGCGGGAGCCGGACCAAGTGGAGATCCTCTCCGGCGTCTTTGAAGGACTGACCACCGGCACCCCCATCAGTCTGATCATTTACAACCGGGACGTGAGGAGCGAGGATTACGAGGAACTGCGGGAGGTATTCCGCCCCGGGCACGGGGACTTCACCTATCAGGCCAAGTACGGCCTGCGGGACCATCGGGGGGGCGGCCGGGCCTCGGCCCGAGAGACCGCCGCCCGGGTGGCGGCAGGAGCCGTGGCCCAGAAGGTCCTGGACCTGGAAAGCATCCGGGTAATCGCCTACACCCTGGAATTAGGGGGGGTGCGGGCCGCTCGGGTGGATGAAAGCATTATCTGGGACAACGATTTCTGCTGCCCGGATGCCGGGGTGTTGGAGGCCATGCAGGCCCGGGTGCAGGAGGTCAGGGCCCAGGGCGATTCTTTGGGAGGGATCGTAGAGGTCAGGGTGCGGGGCTGCCCGGCAGGCTTGGGGGAGCCCGTTTTTGACAAGCTGGACGCCGCCTTGGCCCAGGCGGTTATGTCCGTGGGGGCGGTAAAGGGGGTGGAGATCGGCGCCGGGTTTGCCGCCGCCAGGATGCTGGGTTCCGAGCATAATGACCCCCTTATACCCGGCGGCTTCGCCGCCAACCGGGCGGGGGGCATTTTGGCCGGCATTGCCAACGGCGATGAGATAGTGCTGCGGGCCGCGGTCAAACCCATCCCGTCCATCTCCCAGGAGCAGAAAACCATTGATATTTATGGTCAACCCCGGGTTCTCAGGATCCGGGGGCGGCACGATATCAGCGCCATCCCCCGTATTGTGCCGGTGATCCAGGCCATGGTGCGTCTGACGTTGGCGGATTTTTTATTGCGCCATCGGGCTGTAAGCCGCTAGAAAAGGGCAAGGGGTTGGAAATAAGGGGTAAGGGATAAAAATAACGCCCATAACCGAGCAGTGATCATTATTAAAATAGACGAGGGGCGATACTGGTGCCCATTTTATAAGTTAGGGGAGCGACGCCTTTAAAATACGCGGCTTGAGGCGAGTTGGAGAAGTGATGACGGTGCCGAAGAACTTTGCCCGCCCAAACCCGGAAACCCTCCCTCGATTCCCGAAGGTCGCCATTATCGGCGGCCAGGGGCAGATGGGGCAGTGGTTCAAGCGGTTTTTTGAGGGGCAGGGGTGTAGGGTGCTGGTGGCGGATGTGGACACCCCGGAGAGTCCGGAGGAGGTGGCCGGGCAGGCGGATGTGGTGGTCCTGTCGGTGCCCATCCCCAAGGTGGCGGAGGTGGCCCAGAGGGTGGCACCCTATCTCAAACCCGAGGGGCTGCTGATGGACCTCACCTCGGTGAAACAGGGACCTCTGGCGGCGATGCTGGCGGCCTTTCCGGGGGAGGTGGTGGGCACTCATCCGTTGTTCGGCCCCAAGGAACCCAATATCGTCGGCCGCATCATGGTGCTATGTCCCGGGCGTGGGGAACGATGGTTCAATTGGCTCAAGGATCTCCTGCTCCGAGCGGATGCCAAGGTTAAGGTGACCACAGCGGCAGATCATGACTGTCTGATGTCTTTTGTGCAGGGGGTGACGCATTTCATGCTCATTGCCTTGGGTATGGCCATCCGTCGGCTGGGGATCGATCCGGACAGGCTGGATGAGTACGCCACCCCCACGTTTCAGAACCTGCATCGCCTGACACGGCACCTGCTGAGCCAGGACGCTTGGCTGTATGCCTGCATTCAGTTGCAGAACCAGGAAAACTTAAGGACCTTGGGAGCTTTTGAGGAAGCTGTGGCCCAGATCCTGGAGCTTATCCAGAAAAAAGATGCTGAGGGGCTGGTGAGGGTGCTGGAGGAGAATCAGAGATACTACGGGCAACAGGGGTGGTGAGCATGTTGGAGCTGCGGTTCGTGCGGGAAAATCTGCCTAAAGTGGAACAGGCCTTGAAGAACCGGGGTCTGGAGTTGGATCTGGCCGGTTTTAGAGAGCGGGAGGCGGAGCGCCGGCGGCTCCTCTCCAGATTGGAGGCCCTGCGTCATGAGCGCCACCGCCTCTCCGAGGAAGTGGGTCGGCTGAAAAAGGCCAAGGCTCCGGCGGTGGACACCGAACCTTTGATGGCTCGGGTGAGGGAGATCAACCAGGAGATCAAAGGGCTGGAAGAGGGGGTAGAGGAGACGGAGGCCTGGGTGCAGGAGTTTCTGCTGAACCTGCCGAATCTGCCCCATGAGAGCGTGCCGCTGGGGGCTGGGAGCGCTGACAATGTGGTGGTGCGACGGTGGGGGGAGCCGCCCCAATTTGCCTTTGAGCCCCGGCCGCACTGGGAGATCGGGGAAAACCTGGGGATCCTGGATTTTGAGCGGGCCGCCAAGATCACCGGCGCCCGGTTTGCGGTGCTGCGGGGAGCGGGGGCTCTGATGGAGCGGGCCTTGATTAATTTTATGTTGGACCTGCACACCCGGAAGCACGGCTATCTGGAGGTCTGGCCGCCGTTCATGACCAATGCCGCAGCCATGACGGGCACCGGCCAGCTCCCCAAGTTCCGGGAGGACCTTTTCAAGCTGGAGGGCTGGGATTACTATCTGGTGCCTACGGCGGAGGTGCCGGTGACCAACCTGCATCGGGAGGAAATTCTGGCGGAACAGGACTTGCCCTTGTATTACACGGCTTATACTCCTTGTTTCCGCTCAGAGGCCGGGTCTTACGGCAAGGATGTGCGCGGTCTGATCAGGCAGCATCAGTTTGACAAGGTGGAGCTGGTGAAGTTCACCACCCCCGAGACCTCCTGGGAGGAGCTGGACAAGCTGGTGGCCGATGCGGAAGCGGTGCTGCAGGAGCTGGGCCTGCCCTATCAGGTGGTGGTGCTGTGCACCGGGGATTTGGGATTCGCGGCGGCCAAGACCTATGACCTGGAGGTGTGGCTGCCGGGGCAGAACCTCTACCGGGAGATTTCCTCCTGCAGCAATTTTACGGACTACCAGGCCCGCCGGGCCGGCATCCGCTTCCGGCGGGCCGGAGGCCGCGGGACGGAATTGGTGCATACCCTGAACGGCTCCGGCCTGGCGGTGGGCCGCACCATGGTGGCCATCCTAGAAAACTACCAGCAGGCGGACGGCTCGGTGATTATTCCCGAAAAGCTCCGGCCCTATATGGGGGGCTTGGCAAGAGTAGAACCCTCGCACCAGTAATACCAACTTATCGGCCAACAGGTCTTTCGGCTGGCAGGGGCGGTTTCAGCCAAAGCCGGAAAGGGCTTTCAGCCTATGGCACCGTGGTTATCTGGCTTTGACTTTATCCCCGCTTTTGAAGGGGCCGCCGCTTAGGGTCTGGGCCACGGCGCCGGTGGTGCTAAGAAGTTCCGTGACCTTGATCTCACCTTTAGGCACGTCGGCGGAGAAGCCCAGGCTGGCGTGAGTCTGGGGGTTGATAACCTCTTTGCCCGGTTCCACCACCTTCAGGCGGTCGCCCACCTTGAGGCCGGCGTTCTGGCCCAGATTAAGATAAAGATTGCCCTCCTTGACAAAGTCCACCCGGCCGAACCACTCCACGTTAAGCAGGGCCCCGGCCAGGCGCAGGGCGTTATCGCGGGCGAATTTGGCGGCGGCTTCGGGTTTAAGGCCGCTGTCCCCCGCCGGTGCCAGGATCGAGTCCACCTTTGTGCCCCGAAAGGTGTCATAAACCTCCACCACCAGAAAACCGCCGGCCCCCCTCTCCGGGGGTACGACACCGGTCAGGAGCACCGCCTGGACGCCTAAAGAATCCCCCAGGGCCTGGAGGTTGGGGGGCAGGGACAGTTTGCCGTGCAGCCCGGCCTTGCCCACGGCCCCTTTGACCTGATCCGGGTCGGCCACTTTCATGTCCTTCTGGCGCCTCAGGGTGTCGGCCACGCTCAGGGCCAAGGTCCGGTTAAGGCCGTCATAGCCTTTGGGGGAGTCCGGGTTGGGCAGAACGGCCACGGCCCGGCCGGGAAAGGGCACCTTTTCGCCGCCCCGGGCCATGAAGGCACCCACGCCCTCCTCCCGCAGGATGCGCTCCACCTCCTGGCGCACCAGGTCCTTGAGCTTATCGGGGGGCACCCCCTTTTGGGTCTTCTCCCTCTCTTTGGCGATATACTTGGCCACGGCCTTGGCCAAGCTGGCCTGGAGGCCCACGAATTCCTTGCCTTTTTCAGCATAGATGTATTCCGGCTGCTCCGGGTAGGTCAGATAGTAAGGGTTGCGGCTGCGGACATAGGTCTTGCCGTCCACCACCACGGTCTCCTGGACGGCTTCGGGCGGATAGGTCTCCTCTTCATCCTCCGGAGGGGTGATGCCGACCCACTTTTTCATGGTAGTGCAGCCGGCCATAGCAAGGACGAAGGCCATGAGAATAATGGCCCCGAGAACGGTCCGGGTTAACCGTGAAAGGCGCATGCTGTGACTCCCGCGGGCTGGAATGAAGGGCACGAAACCCACCAGCATGATATCTTGCGGGCGGGGGGAAGTCAACAGGTTTTAAGGTCAGCAAAAAGGCCCCGCAGGCGGTCGCCTGCGGGGCCTTCCCTGATGTTGACCAGGTTTTTTGGTTAGAAGAAGAAGAAACCGCAGAACATCACCCGGTGGTTTTCACCCACGTCAGTGCCGACGCTACCCACTCTCACTTTCTGGAAGTACTGGGTCCGCACGTAGGTGTATTCCAGACCGAACTTCAGGGCCTTGATGGGCTGATACCACAGGGTGCCATAGACGTGCTGGTTCAGCTTGACGGGGTCATTCGCAGCTGTATCGCCCCGCCAATTCCTCAGGTTCACGCCGAAGGCCCGGTTCATACCATAGACCACATTCATGAACCACTCATTGGTGAAGTAGTACTGCGCCTGGACAAAGCCCCCCCAACGCCGCATCAGATCCCGGCGGCAGGCATCAACGAGATAAGTGTAACGGTAATCGAGAGTCAGGTAGGAGGAGGTGGCCGGGAAATCCTCAAAGTAGCCGTCCAAGCCAGCCCCGATCCACCACTGGGTCAAGATAGAGGCCGTGCCGGCCAGGTTCTTGGTGGTGGTGGGGATCACTGGGATGAAGACGCTGGCTTCCACCAGCCAGTGATTCATGTACTGTTGGTGGGTGACAAAATAATTTCGGGCAAGGAAATTATCTACTGCCGCCTGATTATTTAACCCAAATTGTCTTCCCGCGGTAACCGCAGGAGTGTTGCGGAAGCGCTCCTGCCACCAGGTGGCGCCGACCCGCATCGAGAAGGGTCGCGGGGCACCCCAGAAGGCGGCCTTGCCCCAGAGATCGGCGTCATATTTGATCCGACCGACGATCTTGGGGATTTCGGCCGATTCAGCGCTATAAGGGTTGGTCCCCGCCTGGTTGGCATTCAGGGCCAGTCCCCAGAGGCCGTTGGTGGGTTCGGCCAAGGCGATGGAGGCCGTCATCTTGCCGGGCCCAAGGGCGAACATGTGGGTCAGGCGGATCTGGGGCTCCCGCAAGAAGGGCTGGCCGGCGGTGGTGCAGGCACCGAAGTTGGCCGTCTCCGGGACCTCTTCAGTGAGCAGGGACCAGTACTGCCCCAAGAGCAACTCGGTCTCCGGCCAGTTCAGCCGGAAGAAGGCATGCCGCAGACCGATGCGGGCCTTGTGGGGCGAGGCCCAGCCGCCGCCAGGAGTTCCGGTCATAATGTACTCATTCGCATGGTTGTCAAAATCCCACTCAATATAACCGGTGACGGTGGCACCCCAGAGCTTCGGGCCCTTGATGGTGAAGCTCATGCGGGTGTTTTCAGCGGTGAACTTCAGGCGGCCGTGCTGGAAGTCGGCGTGATTGTTGCGGGCGATAAACCCCAGCAGGTTTTTGTTGACCTGGGTGGAGTCCCAGATGGTCTCCATCTTGATGTAGCCGCCCAGGGTGAACTCCCAGCCGCCAGTGGTGGCGGCGGGTGCGGCTGCCTGCGCGGCCCAGGGCAGGGCCAGCAGGGCGACCAGGACAGAGAAAAAGAGACACTTTTTCATCGTTATCCCCCCTTAGATGTGGTTAAGTGGTTGCCATTTCTCCTTTCCGCTTTAAAGCCAACTTGCCGTAACTTATGAGAAATTTCACCTCCCCCCTCTTGGTGTGGGTTAAACCCAAAGGCATAATAAAATGAGCAAAAATAATTGTCAACAAAAAATTGCAGAAAAATTAACTTTTTTGGCCTGAGCCAAGGGCCTGGCGTTTTAACGCCCATCGACAGCTGATGTGGTAAACTTTAAGGAAAAATGGCGAAAAATTTGAGTTCCGCTCAGACCCTGGAGTCTTCTCAGGCGAACAGAAGGATGACAGGCCGACAGGGGGAAAAACCACTGAAAACAGCCAATATATGGCGGAAGACAGCAAATGATACGGGTCCCACAGGAAGGCCAGCCAGCCCGTCAGGACCATGTTGCCTTCCACCAGGCTTTCAAAGATGAGCCCGGACTCCATGAGGCCTTGGCGGTATAACAGGAGATACCCCAAGGCATAGAGGCCTGGAAGGGCCAGGACATAGCCCAAAGTGGGGATGACCTTCAGCCAGGCGGTGGTGAGCATCATGGCAATGAGGGAAAGGGCAACCAGGAACAGGAGGTTCAGGGTGCGCCGCCGCCCCAGGGCGATGGCCAGGGTCTCCTTCCCCACCACCCGGTCGCCTTCGATGGCCAGGATTTCAAAGAGGCCGGAGCGGATAAAGATGAGGCTGGCGACGAAGAAGAAGGCAACGGCAGTGGCCGCCGAGAGTTGCTGCTCGGAGCACACCACCGGGATGAGGGCAGCCAGCACCCCCCAGGCGACGGCGGTGAAGACCGGTTTGGAGCCAGGGATTTCCTTGAGTTTGCCGATGTGGTTGACGGCCGCCAGGGTTTGGGGGATGACCTTGATATTATAGAGCAACCCCAAGCCGGTCATGACCAGGATAAACAGAAAGGCCACGGGGCCCAGCAGAAACCCCAGAACCAGGGCGGTAAGGGCAGAGGCGGCGCCGCTCATCCACAGAAAACGGCGATGACGGCCATAGAACAGGGTCTGCACCGGGTCATTGAGTTTGGAGGCCTCATCCGTGAAGTGGTAAAGGATGTGCATGGCATAGATATAGAAAAAGGCCACAAAGAAGTACATGAACAGAGGTTCGACGTTCTGGAGTAGGGAGGAAGTGTAGCTCAGGCAGCCGGCCCCCAGGGCGACATAGAGGTTGGATTTGAGAAAAAAGCGCCAAGTACGGAAAAGATAATTGACCCAGGAGCCGGGGCGGAAGGCCCAGGCGTGCTTGAGGGTGCTGACCACGTTGCTGATGAGCCAGTGGGGGGTGGAGGCGCCGGCCGTCACGCCCACCACGCGGTAGCGGCTCATCTCTTTGAGATCCAGCTCCTGTTCGGTCTCCACGTGGTAGGTGGGGATGCCGGTGGCCTGGGAGATTTCCACCAGCCGTTGGGTGTTGCCGCTGTTGCGGCCCCCCACCACCACCAGGGCCTCCACCTGGCGGGCCAAAGCGGCTACTTCCCCCTGGCGGCTGGCGGTGGCGTCACAGATGGTGTGGAAGACTTGGGCCTCCGGAAAGCGGGCCTTGATGTGCTCCACCAAGTGGTCAAAGAGGCTTTCACTTTGGGTGGTCTGGGCCACCACGATGACATCATGCAGATCCGGCAGGGCGGCCACGTCCTGGGAGGTGGAGACCACAAAGCCTCGGCCCTGGGTATGGCCCATCAGACCCCGCACCTCCGGATGGTCGGCATCGCCGACTATG
>Ga0209227_1003380_pt1 | contig 10660 bp, 8 predicted proteins | sample YNPBryantNP2012_FD_185815 | JGI IMG/M metagenome (GOLD analysis project Ga0209227, IMG submission 185815) | Anoxygenic and chlorotrophic microbial mat microbial communities from Yellowstone National Park, USA - YNP Bryant NP 2012 (SPAdes)... ...
ATCGGCGCAAGAGAGCCATACGGCTGAGCGTCTGCCTGTGCAGACGCGCGCGCGCTTCGCCCGCGCAGGCGGGCGACCGGCGCATGCGCCCACACGCAGCGATTTCAATCGCGGGGTGGCTTGCCGATTGAAATCGGCGCAAGAGAGCCATACGGCTGAGCGTCTGCCTGTGCAGACGCGCGCGCGCTTCGCCCGCGCAGGCGGGCGACCGGCGCATGCGCCCACACGCAGCGATTTCAATCGCGCTGTCTGCGACCGGCGTGCGCGTCCATACGTAGCGATTTCAATCGCGGGGAAGGAGGAAAGCATGCGTCGCAACAAACTCGCGCTCTACCTGCATCTCAACTGGGCAACCTGGGATCGTTTACCACTCATCACGCCCGACATTGAGCGACGACTGTATCGCAACATTGAAAGCGAAGCGCAGAAGCAAGGTTGCACTGTCTTGGCTCTCAATGGCACGACTGACCATACGCATCTTGTCGTCAAGTATCCTGCGACTATAACCATCGCTGATTTGGTCAAACAAGTCAAAGGCGTGTCGTCGCATTTTGTCAACGAAGTGCTTTTGCCGGGTGGATCATTCAAATGGCAAGGACATTATGGAGCGTTCACCGTTAGTCGCTGGGATCTGGACAAAATCATCAACTATGTGAAAAGGCAAAAGGAACATCACGATAGCGGTGAGTTGGTCAACGAATGGGAAGAATGTTTTGAAGAGTTTGCTGATGCCGATTGAAATCGGCACAGGCGAGCCGTGCGGCTGAGCGTCTGCCTGCGCAGACGCGCGCGCTTTGCCCGCGCAGGCGGGCGACTGGCGCATGCGCCCACACGCAGCGATTTCAATCGCGCTGTCTGCGACCGGCGTGCGCGCCCCCGCGCAGCGATTTCAATCGCGCTGTCTGCGACCGGCGCACGCGCCCACACGCAGCGATTTCAATCGCGGTATCTTTGAAGGAGGTGATCCCCAAATCCAAAATCCCTAATCACCCAATCACCCAATTACCCAATTTTTTCGGAGGAGAAGAGAAAATGAAACGCTTGATTTTCGGTTTGTTCGTTTTGGCCATTGTCCTTGCCGCGTGTGCGGCACCATCGCCCACCCCCGCGCCTGCCAAGCCCTTCCGCATCGCCGTCATTATGCCGAGCGCGATCAACGATATGGCGTTCTCGCAAAGTATGTACGACGCGCTCGTCGCGGTGCAAAAAGAAATGGGCGGCAAAGACAAACTCGACTTTGCCTACACCGATAATATGTTCAACGTGCCAGATGCCGCCGCCGCGATTCGCGATTACGCGACCAAGGGATTCGATCTCGTCATCGCGCACGGCTCGCAGTACGGCGCGTCACTCGCGGACATCGCGCCCGACTTCCCCAAGACCGCGTTCGCGTGGGGCACTGCGGTGGACACCTTCGAGAGTAAAGGGGTCAAGAACATCAACGCCTACACCGTCGCTGCTGACCAAGGCGGGTACGTGCTGGGCGTTATGGCGGCAAAACTCTCCAAGACCGGCAAATTCGGTCTCATCGGACCGATTCCGGCAGGCGATGGCAAATTGCACATTGACGGATTCGAAGCCGGCGTCAAAGCGACGAATCCGAACGCGAGTGTCGCCAAGACGTTCACGCAATCGTTCAGCGACGCCGCGTTGATGTCGCAAGCCGCGCAAACGATGATCGCGAACGGCGCGGATATGCTCACCGGCACGTCGCAAGCGGTTGTCGGCGCGATTGCGGTGTGCAAGGAGAAGAACGCCTTCTGGTTCGGCAATCAGTCCGAGCAGACGAAACTCGCGCCCAAGAACATTGTCGCAACTCAGGTGTATGATTGGTCACCGTTCATCAAAGAGTTGATTGCCAACACCAAAGCCGGCAAACTGGGCGGCGCGGTGCTTGTCGGCACGCTCAAGAACAAAGTGCTCACCATCAAATACAATCCCGAGTACCCTCTGCCGCCCGAGGTGAAAAAGTTAGCCGAAGAGACGATTCAAGGATTGATTGACGGCAAGATTCAAACGGGCGTCAAGTAAACCGTGAAGCGTGAAACGTGAAGCGTGCATCTCACGTTTCACGTTTCACGCAACACGCATCACGCAGGACGAATATCCTTATGATCACAATCCAGTCCGTCGCGCTCAAAAACATCACCAAACGATTTCCCGGCGTCCTCGCGAACGATCGCGTCAACTTTGAGGTGCGCGCCGGCGAGATTCACGCGCTTCTGGGTGAGAACGGCGCAGGCAAAACGACGTTGATGAAAATTCTCTATGGACTTTATCAAGCCGACGCCGGCGAAATTCTCATCAACGATCACGTCGTGAAAATCAAATCGCCCTCCGACGCGATGCGACTGGGAATTGGGATGGTGCATCAGCACTTTGAACTCGTGCCCGTGTTCACCGTCGCCGAAAACATCGCCCTCGGCCTGCGTTCCTCGCGCGAACCGATGCTCGATCTCGATCGCGTCAGCCAGCGTTTGGTCGAACTGGGAGAGCAGTACGGTTTGCGCGTCGATCCGCGCGCGCTGGTGTGGCAACTCGCTGTCGGTCAGCAACAACGCGTCGAGATTCTCAAAGCGTTGTATCGCGACGCCGCGCTCTTGATTCTCGACGAGCCGACAGCCGTCCTCACTCCCCAGGAAGTGAACGATTTGTTTGCCACGCTGCGCAGACTCAAAGAGACCGGACACGCCCTTGTGTTCATCAGTCACAAACTGCACGAAGTGATGCGCATCAGCGATCGCGTCACTGTGTTGCGCGATGGACGCGTCGTCGGTACGGTGGCGACGAAGGAGACGACGCAGAAGGACCTCGCGCGGATGATGGTCGGACGCGAGGTGGTGGATGTGTGGGACAAGCCCCCGCGCGAGTCGGTCGCCAGGATTTTGCACATCGAAAATTTGAGCGTGCTCGATGCCAAGGGACTGCCCGCCGTTAAACATTTCTCACTCGACGTGCATGCCGGCGAAATTGTCGGCATTGCCGGCGTCTCGGGCAATGGACAGCGCGAACTGGCAGAGGCACTGGTGGGTTTGCGCCGCGTCAGTAGCGGTTCGTTTTCAGTGTGCGGTACTGATTTGACCAATCGTACCCCCGCCGACGTGCTCGCCGCCGGCGTGGCGTTCATCCCCGAAGAACGAATGACGATGGGCGTCATTCGCGATTTCACGGTGCAAGAAAATTTGATTCTGGAGACGCACGCCCAGCCTCCGCTGGCGCGTCGCATCCTGCTCGATCTCGATGCCATCCAGCGGCATACCGCGCAACTGGTGCGCGAGTACGATGTCAGGACACCGACGCTCGACACGCCGGTCAAAGCGTTGTCGGGTGGAAACATTCAGAAACTGATTCTCGCGCGCGAACTGTCACGGCAACCCCGGTTGCTCATCGCTGCGCAACCGACGCGTGGAGTGGACATCGGCGCGACTGAGTACATCCACAAACGTCTTATCGAACAGCGGAATGCCGGCACGGCGATTTTGCTCATCAGCGAGGACCTCGACGAAGTGCTGGCACTGGCGGATCGAATCGCCGTGATGTACGAAGGTGAAATCGTCGGCATCGTTCCGCCCAACACACCGATTGATGATTTAGGATTGATGATGGCAGGAGCCAAACGCGTGATCAGTTAGAAAACGAAATGGTATCTACTCAGCCCCGGTGTCATTGCGAGCGTTTTTTGCGAAGCAATCCCCAACTTCGCTGTGTGGAGATTGCTTCGTCGGCACAAAACGCCTCCTCGCAATGACAGGGTGAGTAGTCACACGAAACGTAAAAAAGTTGATTTTCCTCCGGCGCATTGGTCGTCATTCACTCACCCTGAATGCCGGCGTCAAGCATCCCCGCTTGTCGAAAAGTGCCATGCGCCAACCGTCTCCGTTCTGGCTCAAAGGAGAGCGCTATGCCCGATCACCCAATTTCCCCGTCATCCCAGCAGACGTACACATTGACGGTGAATGGGAAACTCGTTCAAGTACAAGCAACCCCCCGGACGAAACTGATGGAGGTCTTGCGCGATCAATTGCATCTTACGGGGGTGAAGAATGGCTGCGCGACCGGACACTGCGGCAGTTGTATGGTCATTCAAGACGGCAAAGCCGTCCGCTCGTGTCTCGTGCCGATGGAACGCGCGCAGCACTCGAACATCATCACGATTGAAGGCATCGTTGGTCCCAACGGCGAACTGCATCCGATTCAACGCGCCTTCATCGAATACGGGGCAACCCAGTGCGGTTTCTGTACACCCGGTTTTATCATCGCTACCAAAGCCTTGCTCGATCGGAATCCGCATCCCACGCGCGAAGAAATTGACGACGCGTTCAAATGGAATCTCTGCCGTTGCACCGGCTACAACGCGATTCTGCGCGCCGTCGAACATCTGGCGGGCTACCCTGTCTCGCCGTTACCTGTTGTGAAAACTCCACTGCGCGCAATCAGCCGCGCGCTGCCGCGTCCTGATGCAGTTGCCAAAGTGACCGGCGCCGGCATATTTGCCGCCGATTTGTATTTTGAAGGAATGCTGTACGCCAGAGTGCTACGCAGCGCGTATCCGCATGCACGATTGAAACGTGTGGAGGTGAGTCGCGCCAGAGCCTTGCCCGGTGTCGTCGCCGTGTTGACCGCTGCCGATATTCCCGGGCGCAAAGAGTTTGGCGTGCACGAAGTTGATTGGCCCGTCCTGTGTTACGACAAGGTGCGCTACGTTGGCGATGCCATCGCGCTCGTTGTAGCGGAAACCGAAGCGATTGCGACGGACGCGCTCCAGTTCATCGAGGTGGAGTACGATCCGTTGCCGGTCGTGTCGGATCCCCGGCAAGCCGCGCAAGCCGATGCCCCACTGGTGCATGAACATCCTGAACGATTCTCGCAAGACGCGCATGGTAATTGCCTCGCGCATTTCCATCTGGAAAATGGCAATCTTGCGGAAGGCTTTGCGCAGAGCGATGTGATTATCGAACGCGAGTACACCACGCCGACCGTCGAGCATGCATTCCTCGAACCCGAAGCGGCGGTAGCGGTGCCCGAATCGGAGGGGCGACTCACGGTGTACGGCGGCGGGCAAATTCCGTTCAACGATCGCGCGTGCATCGCGGCGACGCTGGGCGTGCCCGAAGAAAAAATCCGCGTGGTGAATTGTCTCATCGGTGGCGCGTTTGGCGGTAAAGAAGACCCGGTGATTCAAATTCACGCCGCGCTGGCGGCGTATCACACTCGGCGTCCCGTCAAAATGGTGTTCACCCGCAAAGAATCGTTACTCGTGCATCCCAAACGCCACGCGATGGTAATCCGAATGAAGACCGGCGTGAAAAAAGACGGCACGCTCGTCGCGCACGATGTTGAAATTTATGGCGATGTCGGTGCGTATGCCTCGCTGAGTAATCACGTGATGCTGCGCGCAACCACGCACGCGGGGGGACCGTACGAGATTCCGAATGTGTGTGTCAACACGTATGCGATGTACACGAACAACGTGCCTTCGGGCGCGTTTCGAGGCTTTGGCGTCACGCAAGTCGGCTTTGCGATGGAAAGCCAGATGGATGAACTCGCGCACGCGCTTGGTATTTCGCCGATTGAGATTCGTCGTAAAAATATTTTGCGCTATGGCAAACGCACCATCGCCGGTCAGTTGATAGCCGAAAGTTGCGGACTACCAGAATGTCTGGAGCGTGTCGTCGCCGAGATGAACCAACACGATGTTGTTGCCGTCGAAGGTAACAAGCGGCGCGCCTGGGGAATCGCGTGCGCTTACAAAAACACCGGCTATGGGAGCGGCGCGCGCGATGCCGCCGGCGCCGAGGTCGAACTTTTTGAGGATGGTCGTGCGGTGATTCGCGCCGGCGCAGCGGAAATCGGGCAGGGTCTGGTTGGTGTGCTCGCGCAAATCGTCACGGAAGAACTGGGGGTGCCGTACGAACAGGTGGATGTGCTGGTCGCGGATACCGATCGCACGCCTGATGGTCAAGCGACGACGGCGTCGCGCCAGACGTACGTCACCGGCAACGCGGCGCGCTATGCCTGTGTCGCCGCGCGCAAACTGTTGAGCGAGACGGCGGCGGAGATGCTCGATGCGTTGCCGGAAACCATCCGCTTTGAGAATGGGATGGTGAGTGATGGCGCGCGTCACATCCCGCTGGGCGAAGTTGTCCGGCAAGCGCGACGTGAAGGGCGCATCCCCAGAGTGAGTTACGAGTATGTCGCGCCGCACACGGAAAAATATCATCACGTTGCGTTTGGATTTGGTGTGCAGGCTGCGCTCGTTGAGGTGGATGTGAACAGCGGCGAGACGCGCGTGCTCAAGGTGATTGCCGCGTGCGATGTGGGGCGTGTGATGAACCCGCTGGCACTCGTCGGTCAAATCGAGGGGAGTATTTCGATGGGGCTGGGGATGGCGTTGCAGGAAAAATTTGTGATGCAGAATGGTTACGTGCTCACCGATTCGCTGCACAAGTGTAATCTCCCCAGGGTGCATCAGACACCTGAGGTCATTACATTTTTCATCGAAGACGAAACACACGAGGGACCCTACGGGGCAAAAGGCGTGGGTGAACTTGCCTCGATTCCCACTGCGCCCGCCATCATCAATGCGATTTACCACGCGACGGGCATTCGGTGTTATAATCTACCGGCGGATAAGGAATGGCGGCAAGCGAATCTAAGAATAAAATCACAGGGACATTGATCGGGAAAGCCACGGATATGCTCCTACGGAAAGGGTGAAATCCTATGAACAAGATTTTCTCTCACTCCTGCGAATCTATGCCTGAACTGGCTGATGCTTCTATTGCGCTCACAGTGACCTCGCCACCCTATTGGAATGCCATTGATTACGACATTCATGCCACAGATAAGAGTCAACACTATCGCACACGTGCATACGCCAACGGTTATTCCGATTACACTGAGTATCTGGACTGGCTCGAACGGATCTTTGCCGAAGTATTTCGCGTGACCAAGCCGGGTGGCTTTTGTGCCATCGTCATTGGTACAGTTCTCTTGGATGGCAAACATTATCCTGTACCGTTTGATGTGGTATCACGCCTTCAATCTAGGGGGTGGGAATTTCACCAAGATATCATCTGGCATAAATGTACTGCTGGCGTGAAGCGGGCTGGGGTCACAATTCAAAAGCCCTATCCTGGTTACTTCTATCCTAACATCATGACCGAGTACATTTTGATTTTTCGCAAACCAGGTGCGCCGATTTATCAGCATCGAAATGCAGAAGAGAAAACACGCGCCGCGTTTCCAATCAATCGACTTTTTACAATGGATATTGCCAATAACGTCTGGCACATTGCACCTGTCCCACCTGATATGCTTGATCATCCGTGTCCGTTCCCTGAGGAAATTCCATACCGTTTGATCACAATGTATTCCTATCCAGACGACATTGTACTGGATCCATTTCTGGGTTCCGGGCAGACAACCAAGGTCGCCAGATGGCTCAACCGCCAATTTGTGGGTTATGAGACAATTGCCAAGTATGTCGAACTTGCCAGGCGTAGATTAGACGAACCACTAAATATCCGTCCCCAGCAGTTGATTGCAGTCTTTGAAAAGATTGGATTGAATGATCCCGCTCATAGCGTTGATACCAGGTCGGGTATATCACGTGGCACGGCTCTGAGCAGGCAGGTTGCTACTCAGGCGAAGCTCATGGAGCGGAGAGGCAAATACAAAACCAAGTAAAACATTTGGAGGGCTTGTGCAATTCAAAGTGGCAAGCAAGAAATTGGCGGCAATGCTGTTGCCTGTGCCAAAGCACTGGGATGGCAGGCAAGCCATCCAAGAAATGAAAGAGGCGGGTTTTCCTCATTGGCGACAAATGGAGTGGATTGGTTTCTACTTTCAATTCCTGTGCGCGAAATACTTGACGCCAACAATGCGTATTCCAGGCCCACGTTATGGGAATGTGGAATTTGATGGGCTGTACAAAATTCCTTGGGATTTCAAGGCGCACGCCATGAATACGAGTAGCCACCAAATCATTGTGAACGATTCACAGGCAATCTCTCGCGCGATCGCCGAATTCGGATGCGTTGGACTAATTTTGGCAATGGGAAAAGTTGAATACAACGATGAAGAACGTACCTTTCAAAAGTGGCATAGCAGCCTCAAAGGAGGTATTTCTGAATACGAAAAAGAAAGAATCAAGCGTGGCGCCTGGTCTCGTTTACGCAAAGTGTCTCTTGATCTCAAACAGATTTCTTTCATTCAGATTACAGATGCCACGTTAATCAAAAGTGGCTCATTCCAGTCAGATTTTAGAAACTCGAACGGGAAACCCAGAAGAGCCAAGGTGCTTCTTGACCTTGAGAAGCTCGACGAGGAGCTGGCATACTTTGTTGAGTTTTAATCTCCCTAGCGCGATCGAGATTATTCTCCATCGCGTCGCGTGCCATCGCGACGCGATGATTGCTTTCCTCCACGACCTTGTTACGATTCCCAGTTGTGACGGCGACATTCGCGCGGTTGCCGCGCGCGTCGAGCGCGAGTTGCGCGCGCTTGGCTTTTCCGATATTCACCACGCGCCGTACGGCGATCTTGTCGCGCGCATCGGCGATGGCGCGCGTGTTTTGTTGTACGATTCGCACCTCGACACGGTGGGTGTGGGCGACGAGCGCGCGTGGACGTATGGCGCGTTCAGCGGCACAATCGAAAACGGCATAATGTACGGACGCGGCACCGTGGACGAAAAAGGTTCCACGCCGCCGATGATTTACGGCTTGGCTATCGCGCGCGAGCTGGGACTGCTCGACGGATTCACCGCGTACTATTTCGGCTCGATTGAGGAATGGTGCGAGGGGTTGAGCGCGCAGGTATTCGTGGAGGCAGAGCGTGTGCGTCCCGATTTCGTCGTCATCGGCGAGCCGACGAATTTGCGCGTCTATCGCGGGCACAAGGGACGCTGCGAGATGCGCGTCACCGCGCGCGGACGCAGCGCGCACGGCGCGTCGCCGTGGCTGGGCGACAACGCGGTGTACAAAATGCAAGATGTCATCCGCGCGATTCGCGAACTGGACGCGCGCTTGTCCGACGATCCGTTCCTTGGGCGCGGCTCGATTGTCGTCACGCACATCGAGTCGCGCGAAGCATCGCTCAACGCGGTGCCGGATTGTTGTTCGATTGTGTTGGATCGTCGTCTGACGCGCGGCGAGACCGCGCGCGATGCGCTGGAGCAGGTGCGCGCGCTCTTGCCTTCATCTGATTTTGAAATCGAATTTTTGCGCTACACGCGTCCATCGTACAACGGCTATGTGCGCGAGCACGAGCAAATTTTTCCGGCGTGGACGTTCGACGAAACGCATCCGTTGATTCGCGCGGCAATCGCCACCTCGCGCGCGCTCGGCTGGGACACGACGACCGGCAAGTGGAATTTTTCGACGAACGGCGCTTACTGGGCGGGCGTCGCGCAGATTCCGTCGGTCGGGTTCGGTCCGGGCGAGGAAGAAATCGTCCACACGGTGGACGAGCATGTGCGCGTGGACGATGTGGTGCGCGCGGCGGCGTGGTACGCGCTGCTGCCGATGATGATTGAATCATTGCCGAAAAGCAAGTCGGCTAGTCGAATAGTCAGGGCGTTTGCAAAGTTGGGCACAGGCGGTTGAAACCGCTGCAACAACTACCCGAAGCCGCCCTGCGGCGGCTAGAATTCAGCCTGCGGAGGCAGGCGACCTTCAGCAGGGGCGCAATTAATTGCGCCCCTGCAGCACGGGTGCGCACGTAGCGATTTCAATCGCGGGGATCTTTGAAGGAGTATGAACAATCTTGGACTCGACGCTCATTGTCTTTGGCGCGGTTCTCCTTGCCGCGTTCACGCAGTCGCTGACCGGCTTTGGCTCTGCGCTGGTCACGATGGCATTTTTGCCGGCGGCGCTGGGAATCCGCACGGCGCAACCGCTCGTCGCGCTTCTGGCTGGCACGCTGGAGACGATTTTGTTTTTGCGTTACCGCGATGCAATCAACGTCACAGCCGTCTGGCGATTGCTTGTGGGGGCGTTCATCGCGATTCCCCTGGGGGTTGTGGGCGCGCGCGTTATGGATGAACGCATCGTGCTGACGATGCTGGGAATCGTGTTGGTGATTTATCCGCTCTATGCGTTGTTCACACCAACATTGCCGCGCGTCAAAGAAGGCAAACTGACGTTCGGCGTCGGTTTCGTCGCCGGACTTTTGGGCGGCGCGTACAACACATCGGGTCCGCCGGTGATTGTGTACGCGCACAGTCGCGGTTGGTCGCCGCAAGAATTCAAAGCGAATCTGCAAGCGTTCTTTCTGTTCATTGACGCGATGACGATTACGAGTCACGCGGTCAGTGGAAACATCACGCCGTTCGTCTGGCAAAATTTTGTGTTCATTCTGCCGGCAATTTTCATCGGACTGGTCGCCGGGCTTGCGCTCGACCGATTGCTCAATCCCGCGCTATTTCGCAACATCGTATTGGTGATGTTGATTGCGCTGGGATTGCGGATGATGATTACCGCATTGTAAATCCCTCGACCAAATCCAGCACCAATTCTTTCAAATCCCCGCGATTCGGCAACGTGCCCATCATCCCGTACATCGCCGCCGAACGTTGCGGCAAGCCGGCGCCACCTCCAAATAGAGATGACGCGCGCGCGGTCAGTTGGCTGACGATCTTTTCCGGCAAAACGCGCGC
>Ga0209227_1003381_pt1 | contig 10659 bp, 10 predicted proteins | sample YNPBryantNP2012_FD_185815 | JGI IMG/M metagenome (GOLD analysis project Ga0209227, IMG submission 185815) | Anoxygenic and chlorotrophic microbial mat microbial communities from Yellowstone National Park, USA - YNP Bryant NP 2012 (SPAdes)... ...
GTTAAAAAGGCAATAAAGTATTACAATAAACAAAGAATTCATTCAAATCATAATTGTTCGCCCTTTGAGTTTCTTAAAAGATTATTAAAAAACAAACCTACTTAGCTTAAGAAGAACAAAAAGTGGTCCGGAAAAAGGGTCTCAGCTCTGGGATTACTCAATAGCCATTTTGTAATTGCTTGGCAAATTTAATCTTGAAATTAACTCTTCTGCTTCTTTCTCGCTCTTTTCCTCGGGAGATAATTTTTCGCCTTCTTTTATAGTCCTATTTTCTTTACAAAAATTAGAATCTTTTTCTGTCGTTCTGTCTATAAGGTTAAACAAAAATGTTGGAGAGTTCTCAACTCCACCTGAAAGACAAAAATGAGTGTTATCCCAGTTGTACAACTCGGGATATGTAGAGATAGTTCTTAAAATATCTTCCTCTATCGAGAGTTTTGCAAATTTCTCTAATTGAGAAGAGATAAGATCGAAGAGATATAAACTCTCTTCGCCTATTAAGACTAAATAATTACTCTCCGGAAGAAGCCTTATCGCTCTTACTCCCTTGGGCATTTTCTCTTTATCAACTAAGAATTGCCTATTATTTGGAGAATCGAGGGGAATAGCAACTATATATTCATATATCTTTTCCTCTTCAACGGGAAGAGTACCTTCCTTGGCTCTATGGTAGGCCATTATCATTCTATCTTTAGAATCTACTGTTATAAACTCTTCTCCTTCTGCACATCCCTCATAAGAAGTTGCTACATGAGCTACTGACTTAGTTTTTGGATCAAAAAGAGCATAATTTTTTATACCCCAACAGGCATCTCCTTCTCCTCCTCTCAGCCAATATCTTCCATACTCAAATACGATTTCGTCTGCCCCAAATTCAGCTTCGTATTTAATTTCCTGAGGAGCAGAAGTTGGTGTGTCTAACCAAAACATCCCCCTTTCCATCAAATAAGCACCTACAGAAAAAAACAAGGTGTTGCCAATTACTTTAAGATCGCCCAGAATTATCCTGGGGTTTTCCTTTCTGTATACGGCCTCTGTTTCTCCTGTTTCTAAATTATGCCTAAGTAAGACCACATTGGGATCCAGATTATTTATTCCTTCGCTGGGCTCAAAAAACAAATAATTTTGCCATCTTAAAATTTTGTAATCACCGTATTCTATTGGTTTTTGGTATATAACCTTTTCTCCTTCTGGAGTAATTCTTTTAATAACCAAACTTTTCTTTGTTGGAGTTGGAGCTGGTGTAATAAATTTTTGTGGTTCTGTTTTTTGTGTTTGAGCGGTAAATAGTTTCTTATCTAATAAAACCCCCCCCAAGGGAAAAAATAAGGAGGGGAATTAATATAATAATAGATTTTTTTGCCGTTGTTAGTGAATCCAGAAAAATCTTTAGTTTAATAATTTTCTCTTTTACTCTTCTCATTAAAAAACAAGAGGGGTTTTTAAAAACATCAAATCTTAAGATATAATAACTCAATGAAGGGGAAAAAGTCAAAAACAAAAACTAAAAGAAAGGGTAGGGGTCTATCCCTGCTAAGAAAAAATATTGGAAAAATTAAAGAAAAATTTATAAATATAAAGCCAAAAAGAAAGTTGGCTTTGGGAGGGGTTGCCTGTTTGTTAGTTTTGCTTTGGCTTTTTTGGGATTTGCCTTGGCCAAGCAAACTTTCCTCTCATCCTTTTCCGGCTTCAACTTTAATTTATGACCGCAACGGTAATCTTTTGTATGAAATTTACGCCGAAAAAAATCGGGTGCCGGTAAAACTAAGCGAGCTACCTGCTTATGTTAAATGGGCGACCATTGCCTCTGAAGATAAAAATTTCTATCGCCATCACGGATTTGATTTTGGGGGAATTTTGCGCGCTGGTTACAACATTGTCTTTCACCGGACTTTACAGGGAGGCTCAACCATTACCCAACAACTGGTAAAAAATGCTTTATTGGAAGACCCTCGGCGGACTTTGCGCCGAAAAATTCGTGAGGCAGTTTTAACTTTAGCTACCGAGGCAATTTACTCCAAAGACCAAATTTTGGAAATGTATCTTAACCAAGTTCCTTATGGGGGAACCGCCTGGGGAATTGAAGCCGCTGCCCAAACCTATTTTGCTAAATCTGCCAAAGACTTAACCTTGGCCGAAGCGGCCTTGCTTGCCGGCTTGCCGGCCTCGCCAACTCGCTTTTCTCCTTTTGGGGCCCACCCGGAACTAGCAGCGGAAAGACAAAAAAGGGTTCTCCAAAGAATGAAAGAAGATGGGTATATCGATGAAAACCTAAAACTTAAAGCTCAAAACGAAAAGCTAAATTTTGCCCCGGCTTTAACTAGCATTAAAGCTCCCCATTTTGTTTTGTATGTTAAAGAGCTTTTGGTTGATATGTATGGGGAAAAAATGGTTGAACAAGGAGGATTAAGGGTCACCACCACTTTGGATTTGGACTTACAAAATTTTGCCCAACAAACTGTTGCCAGCGAAGTTGCCAAACTAAAAAAACTAAAGGTCTCTAATGGCGCCGCCTTAGTTACCAAGCCGGCAACCGGAGAAATTTTGGCGATGGTTGGTTCTCGCAATTATTTTGATAGCGAAATCGATGGTAATGTTAATTTAACTTTGCGGCCCCGCCAGCCAGGTTCGGCAATTAAGCCAATAAACTATGCGGTGGCTTTAGCTAAAAAAATTATTACTCCGGCCACTGTTTTAAATGATATTCCCACCTGCTTTCAAGTTACCGGCCAGCCTTTGTATTGTCCAAAAAACTACGATGGCCAGTTTCATGGTCCGGTTCAGGTCCGCTTTGCTTTGGGTAATTCTTACAACATTCCGGCGGTTAAAGTTTTGGCCCTAAACGGAATTGAAGACTTTATTGCCAGCGCCTCAGCAATGGGAATTACCACTTGGAAAGAACCCTCAAAATATGGTTTGTCTTTAACTTTAGGTGGCGGTGAGGTAACAATGTATGATATGGCGACTGCTTTTTCTGCCTTCCCCAACTTAGGAATTCGCCAGGATTTATGGGCAATTCAAAAAGTAATTGACCAAAACGGCAAAATCTTGTATGAGCACCAACCTCAGGAAGGGCCACGAGTTTTACCAATGGAGGTTGCCTATTTAATCAATCATATTTTGCTTGACAACAATGCCCGCCAACCAATGTTTGGTCCTTCTTCCTGGTTAGTAGTTAAAAATCATCCCGAAGTTTCCGTAAAAACGGGGACAACCAATGATTTGAAGGATAACTGGACAATAGGTTGGAATCCTTCAATTTTGGTTGTTAGCTGGGTTGGCAATAATGACAATTCGTCTATGTCCTATATAGCCTCGGGGGTTACCGGCGCCTCACCAATTTGGAACAAAATTATTAGTTTTGCCCTAAAAGACAAAAAAGAAGAATGGCCAATGAAACCTGAGGGGGTCGCCGGCGCTAGTATTTGCGCTTTATCTGGTAAACTTCCCAATCCTGAGTCTCCCTGCCAGACTCGCTTTGAATATTTCTTAGAAGGAACCGTGCCCGGAGAAACAGAAAATCTTCGCCAGCCTGTAGAAATTGATAGAACCACCGGCCAGTTGGCCACCAACGACACGCCTCCAGAAAACCGCGAACTTCAAGAACACCAACTCATTACCGACCCGCTCGGCACCAAATATTGCTTAGACTGCCCCTTTCCCGAAAAACCCAGTTTAATTAAATACCCCCTTCAATTTTCCTCTTTTTCGAATTAAAATATCTTATAATGGCGGGAAAAGGGACAGGGACGATTTTTACCGCCAAAAAACCTCAGCTCAAGCGAAAATCTTCTGCCCCGGGTTTTTTGGTAAAAACTTTAGAAGCCTTAGGCAAACCATTTTATTGGCTGGTGTATTGGCTTTTATATCTTTCTTTAAATCTTCTTCTACTTCTTACTATGATGATACGTATCATCGTATCAGGAGGAAAATCTCTTATTCAAAAAATTTTCTCTATTAGAATAAAAATAAAACCTCCAAAACTAACCCTTCCTAAAATTTCTTTCTCTTTCAAGAAATTGATTTTACTTGTTTTAATCGCTTTTATACTTTTTCCTTTTTCCTTTTTCCTTTTTACTTTGAAAACTCTTCCCAACCCAAACCAGCTGGTTACCCGCCAGCCGATTTTAACCACCAAAATTTATGATAGAAACGGCAATCTTTTATACAAAATTTACCGAAAAGAAAATCGAACCTTGGTAAAACTTCAAGAACTGCCCCTACATTTAATTCAGGCAACAGTCGCTGTGGAGGATGCCGAATTTTATTCTCATCATGGCTTTTCTCCAAAAGGAATTATCCGCGCCGTTTTAAGAAATTTAAAAGGAGATAAACTTTACGGTGGCTCAACCATTACCCAACAACTGGTAAAAAATACCCTTCTTTCTCCGGAACGAACCTTAACCAGAAAAATAAAAGAAATTATTTTGGCAGTTTTAGTAGAGACAAAATTTTCTAAAGATGAAATTTTACAAATGTACTTAAACGAAGTTGGCTATGGCGGGGCAGCCTACGGAGTTGAAGAAGCGGCCCAAATGTATTTTGGTAAATCGGCAAAAAATCTAACATTAGCTGAGGCCGCTTTGCTTGCCGGCTTGCCTGCCTCGCCAACTTCTTTTTCTCCTTTTGGCGCTTATCCGGGAAAAGCAAAAGAACGGCAGTTGCTGGTTTTGCGAAGAATGAGGCAAGAAGGATTTATAAGCGAGGAGGAGGAAAAAAGGGCAGCCGCCGAAGAGCTACATTTTGCTTCCCCAAAAACAGATATTAAAGCTCCTCATTTTGTGATGTATGTTAAGGATCTTCTGGTACAAAAATATGGCGAGCGAATGGTGGAAGAAGGCGGTTTGGAAGTAAAAACAACCTTGGATTTGGAAATTCAAGAATTTGCCCAAAAGGTGGTGAGTGAAGAAATTAAAAAATTAAGAAGTCTAAAAATCAACAACGGCGCGGCTTTGGTCACTAATCCAGCAACTGGAGAAATTTTGGCCATGGTTGGTTCGGAGGATTATTTTAATCTCCAAAACGATGGCAATGTTAATGTCACTTTGCGGCCCCGTCAGCCAGGTTCGGCAATTAAACCAATTATGTATTCTTTAGCCTTAGAAAATGGCTTTACCGCAGCGACAATTATTCCCGACACGCCAATTACCTACAAAATCCCCGGTCAACCCCCTTATTCGCCAAAAAACTACGATAATCGCTTTCACGGCAATGTTCCTTTGCGTATTGCCCTGGCTTCTTCCTACAATGTGCCGGCGGTTAAGGTTTTGGCTGCCTTGGGGGTAGAAAAAATGATTACCCGCGGTCAGGAAATGGGAATTACTACCTGGGACGAACCGAGCCGCTTTGGTTTATCTTTAACTTTAGGTGGTGGAGAGGTAAAAATGGTTGATTTAGCCGTTGCCTATGGAGTTTTGGCGAACATGGGAAAAAGAGTAGACTTAAATCCAATTTTGGAGGTAAAAGACTCTAAGGGAAATATCCTAGAAAAAATCCAAAATCCAATCCGCCAGCTGGCGGACAAAATCCAAAATGAGGAAAACCAAATAATTAAGCCGGAGGTTGCTTATATTCTAACTGACATTCTTTCTGATAACACCGCCCGGGCGCCGGCTTTTGGCACCCATTCTTGGCTAAATATTCCCGACCATCCTTCAGTCGCAGTTAAAACCGGCACTACCCAAAACCTCCGTGATAACTGGACAGTGGGTTACACTCCTGACTTTCTGGTGGCGGTTTGGGTTGGCAATAATGATAATCGGCCAATGTCCTATGTTGCCTCGGGCGTCACCGGCGCCTCGCCAATTTGGAGCAAAATTATGAGCCATCTTTTGGCTGATGTTCCTGATAAAAAATTTCCCAGGCCGAAAGGAATAGTTGAAGTTAAAATTTGTGTCCCCACCGGCAGCTTGCCTTGCGAAGGTTGCCCTTTACTCCGGGAGGAAATTTTTATTAAGGGAACTGAACCTAAAAATCACTGCCTTTCTTCTTCCTTGTCCACGCCGACTACTCCATAGTGCATCAGAAATTCAGCGGAAAATATGAAAGAAAGGTCTTCTTGGGAAATTTAGTGGGCATGCCAGGACTCGAACCTGGGACCTTTGTCTTATCAGGACAACGCTCTAACCAGCTGAGCTACATGCCCATTAGTCCGCTAGGTGGGCTGGGAGAGATTTTATTGTTTTCCAAGAATTTGGATAAAACTCCTAGAAAGGAGGTGATCCAGCCGCTCCTTCCAGAACGGCTACCTTGTTACGACTTAGTGCTCATCGCCGACCTCACCTTAGTCCCGCTAAGCGGGGTTTCGGGTGCTGCCGACTTTGCTCACTTGACGGGCGGTGTTCTGAGATACTCTTTGATGTCACCATCAAGGGTTCTCCTGCCACCGGGCACGCGGTTTTCCCGCACCCTGGCGGACCTGCCTACCTTCCAAATGGTCGTCTCTCATTCATAAAATTCCTTATTTTTTCAATTTCCTTTATCCCCTCTTCAGTTAAATGTCTTTTCTGTTTAACCAATTCTGCTGCTTGGCAGAAATCGACAAAATCCTTTTTCTTTTTACCCTGTAGAGAATATTTTTTAAAAAAGGGAATTATGAACTTAAAAATATCAGCGTGGCTTTTAACCGCATATTTAACATGAGGTTTCCAGCCATATCGCTCATATTTCAAATCATATAAGTTACCACAACCTAGGGTATATTGTAGTCTCTCTAAAATCTCTTTATCGTCTCCGCGCAGCTCAATTTCGAAAATCAACCGAACATCTTTTTTGAATCTTTTAGTCTTGTGTTTTGAAATCGTAACTGCAAAACAACCCTCTCCCTCAACTAAACCGACAATATACCACGGTGGTAACTTATTGACCATTTTCCGGTAGGCTTCAGGCCTTCGTCCGACTCGCGTCGGACTACTATGCCCTCTGCAGACTTCCTAACTCTCATCAAATAACCGTCACCGGTTATTTTACTCATTTATTCAGCGTTAGTCAACACTGAAAAATGAGGGAAGTCAGGATCTCCCTTCGTAGCAAAAGTTTCCTTTCGCCTCCATCTTGAGCCCACATACTCTTCATTCTTCAAGCGGTAGGTGGCTTCTCGTCTTGTACGCACGATCGCCAGAATGAAGAGCCGTTTAAACTTCAAGCTGGAAGCTGCTACTTTGACCCTTTTCGCTCCAATGTTACCATTGGAGGATGTCATTTCGCTTCTCAGGACCTACCTTCCTGAGGCCCATTCCCTCAAGGGGCTGGAAACTTTTGCCGGAAGGCGCAATTTTATTTGTACAAGACCCGAGAACGTATTCACCGCGGTCTGCTGACCCGCGATTACTACCAAGTCCGACTTCATGCCGGCGGGTTTCAGCCGGCAATCTGAACTGAGGCGAAATTTCAGGGATTAGCTCCGCCTTGCAGCTTCGCAACCCGCTGTTTTTCGCCATTGTAGGATGTGTGTGGCCCTGGGCATAAGCACCGTGCTGACTTGACGTCATCCCCTCCTTCCTCCCCGAGTTACTCGGGGCAGTCCCCGATGAACATTTAACATCGGGCGGGGGTTGCGCTCGTTTCCCCACTTAAGGGAACACCTCACGGCACGAGCTGACGACAGCCATGCAGCAGCTTTCCTAGCCTCCTTGCGGATTTCCCGACTTTCGCCGGAATAGAACGCTAGGATGTCAAACCCAGGTAAGGTCCATCGCTTCGTATCGAATTAAACCACATGCTCCCCTGGTTGTGCGGGTCCCCGTCAATTCCTTTGAGTTTTAGCCTTGCGGCCGTACTCCCCAGGCGGCCCGCTTAACGCGTTAGCTTGCCCCCGACGAAACCGTCGGGGTAGCGGGCAGCGTTTACGGCTAGGACTACGCAGGTCTCTAATCTGCTTCGCTCCCCTAGCTTTCGTTCCTCAGCGTCAGAGTCCTCCCAGAGGCGTGCCTTCGCCCTCGGTGTTCCTCCTGATATCTACGGATTTCACCCCTCCACCAGGAGTTCCCGCCTCCCCTAAGGCTCCCAAGTCGGGCAGTTTAGCCAGCACTTCTTCGGTTGAGCCGAAGGATTTCACCAGCTACTTACCCAACCGCCTACGAAACGCTTTACGCCCAGTAAATCCGGATAACGCTCGGGCCCTACGTATTACCGCGGCTGCTGGCACGTAGTTTGCAGGCCCTTATTCGCCCCGACGTTGTGTCGGGGCAAAAGGAGTTTACAACCCGAAGGTCTTCATCCTCCACGCGGCGTCGCGGGATCAGGCTTTCGCCCATTGTCCACGATTCCCGGTTGCTGCCACCCGTAGGTGTATAGCCCGTGTCTCAGTGCTATTGTGGGGGTCCAGCCTCTCAGCGCCCCTACCCGTCATCGCCTTGGTAGGCCATTACCCTACCAACAAGCTGATAGGACGCAGGCCCATCCTTCGGCGGCCAGTTACGGCCTTTCCCCGACGAAACGTCGGGGTTATCCAGGATTACCCCCGCTTTCGCGGGGCTATCCTCTCCGACGCCCAAAGGGGTCGGAGTCCGATTTTACATCGGACGACCAAAAGGGTAGGTTCCTACGCGTTACTCACCCGTCTGCCACTTTCGTGCCTCGCTACCGCTCGGCACTCAATTGAAAATTTAAAACTTAAAATTTAAAAATTTTTCCTTTTTCAATTTTCAATTTTAAATTAGGGAGTGCCGAACAATAGTGAGGCACGACCGTTTGACTTGCATGCCTAAGGCACGCCGCCAGCGTTCATCCTGAGCCAGGATCAAACTCTCAGAAAAGAGAGTTTTCCCCACTTTCCCACCGACAAGGCAAGCAGACTGCGTTCATCCTGAGCCAGCCTGCCTGCCGGTAGGCAGGGATCAAACTCTCAGAAAAGAGAGTTTTCCCCACTTTCCCACCGACAAGGCAAGCAGACTGCGTTCATCCTGAGCCAGCCTGCCTGCCGGTAGGCAGGGATCAAACTCTCAGAAAAGAGAGTTTTCCCCACTTTCCCACCGACAAGGCAAGCAGACTGCGTTCATCCTGAGCCAGCCTGCCTGCCGGTAGGCAGGGATCAAACTCTCAGAAAATATTTCTTTCCCAGCCCACCTAATGGACTAAAATTAGTTAATTTTCAAGGTGCTAAAAACCAAAGAGAGAATTTTCTAATTTCGCCTTACATCATATCAAAAACCACTTTTTTTGTCAATTATTTGTACTCGAGGGGTACATCGTTAACACTCCCTTAGTGTAATAAGTATATTCTATTGGTGTTTGGTAAGCAATGACTTAAGACTGCCGCTATTCTTCCTTCAACTAAGATATTTAACCTTAGAAGAAAATCAAAAGCTGATAAAGAAGAGGGGCTTTTGTAGACTTTAGCGTAGCCTAATATATCCTAAAGAAAAACTACCGGCACTATTTAAAAGATTTCTATCTCTTCTCATCGTTTAACTCCCTGATATATTTTGATATAGGAGTGTAAACGATGTTTCTCATCTTCTGCAGTAAGTTAATTTCTTTTAGCGGTTGTTGTCTCTGGTGTGAATTTAGAAAAATAATCTTGAGATTTTGACAGTTCGTTTATAATGATTTATAATAACATTAAGAATTTAGAAAGGAAATATAAAGATGGATATTTTGGAAATTCCCTTTGTAGGAGCTTACGAGTTAAGAAAAAACTTGCCCCTTCTTTTGCGCCGCTTAGAAAAGGGTCCAGAGGGGGTGGTTATTACTCAAAAAGGAAAACCAGCGGGAATGCTTTTATCGATTAAAAGATATTTAGAAATGAAAATGATTATAGAGGAGCTTGAGGAGGCAATAAGGGAATTAAAAGATAAAAAATACTTAGAAGAATTGGCGGCAGCGCGAGAAGAAATTTTTGCTGGCAAAGGCAAAAAAGCAAAAGATGTTTTTAATGAATTGGGAGTTTAATGTACCAAGCAATTTTTTCTTCCAAGGCAAAAAAGTCTTTCAAAAAAATTCCTAAAGTATTTCAGAAAAAAATTAAAGAAAAGATTTTAGAATTAGAGAGAAACCCTTTTTGTTTTGGAACAATTAAACTGGTTGGTTATCCTTTTGCCGAATATCGTCATCGGGTTGGTGATTACCGAATCTTGTTTGATATTTGGGAAGAAAAAAAGATTTTGATGATTTTGGATATTAAAAGAAGGACAAGTACCACTTATTAGCGATTATCGCCGCTACCGTGGAGTTTTCCTCGTTTCTTTCGGGAGGCAAGCTTTTTTAAATTTGTTCTGGCGATTTCCTCTAAAGAAAGGCCAACTTCTGTGGCTAAGTTTGCCAAATACCATAAAACATCACCTAGCTCTTTTTTTAATTCCTGGCGAGTGTTTTTATCAATGAGGCCATTTTTATCCCTTAAAACTTTTTTAATTTTTTCTGCAACCTCGCCTGCTTCTCCGGTTAGCCCTAAGGTGGGGTAAATAAAGTTATTTCCTAAATTTGGATAAATTGCAGTTTTTCTTGCCCTTTTTTGGTATACAGTAAAGTTCATATCTTATTTTTTTATTGTAATTTTATAGATTCTTTGTTCCTTAATCAATAAATGCTGGTGCAGAAGATGAGAAACATCGTTTACACTCCCGCCTCAAAATATATCAGGGAGTTAAACGATGAGAAGAGATAGAAATCTTTTAAATAGTGCCGGTAGTTTTTCTTTAGGATATATTAGGCTACGCT
>Ga0209227_1003384_pt1 | contig 10651 bp, 13 predicted proteins | sample YNPBryantNP2012_FD_185815 | JGI IMG/M metagenome (GOLD analysis project Ga0209227, IMG submission 185815) | Anoxygenic and chlorotrophic microbial mat microbial communities from Yellowstone National Park, USA - YNP Bryant NP 2012 (SPAdes)... ...
GCGAAGCACGCGGGGTCGCAGACCCCGCGCGAGCACACCGGCGTATTTTCGTGCCACGGGGTGCGCCCCGCGCGTGAAGGTCTCCTCCGGGGCCGGCGCGCGAAAGCGCATGACCGCCCGCTGGAGCCGCAACCCCGTGCGCAGCATCCGCCAGAAGGTGATCTGCGCATTTCCCGGCGACAACCAGCAGGCCAACCCGCCCACCCCCGGCGTCGTGTGCACCTCACCATAGACCAGGCTGTACCGGATCACTGCGTCCCAGAGCCACGACATGGACCGCGCGCGCTCGTCCTCGTCGGGAAAGATCTGGACGTACATCGGATCGTTTTGGAAGGCCCGGGTCAGCACCTCAACCGCCTGGGATGTTTGGGTCGCCGCCAGGCGCACGATCTGGTTGGATTCCGTGGTCATGGTTATCTCTTTGTCTTTCTCACGGCATTGCCGATTGGCAGCGCATAGCGCGAGAAAAACGTCCACATCTCTTCATTGGCGTTGATGACGTCTGTGGATGGCCCCAGCACCGATTCCAGGTAGCCGGGCTGGCCGCCGGGCCACACGTGCCCGGCCCCGGTCAGCTTCCACAACACGATCTCACCACCCCCGGCGCACGGGCCGTAGGTGTACCGGATGGCCGTATGGCCCGCCGGCGATGGCCCCACCGTCGCCCCAACGATGGGCTGGTCCGGGCAGCCGGCCAGGGCCAGCCACTGGGCCAGGGCGTCCTCCACGGGCAGATGATCCACGCGCCGGTTGGTGCCCGGGAACGGCGGGCTCAGGCCGCCCCCGTACAGGGCGCGCGGGTCGTCCACACTGTGGATGTGCAGGATGGGCACCGGGCGCGCTGGCGCGAACCCCTCCGTCCCGATCACGCCGGCCACCGGCGCGATGGCCGCCACGCGGTCCGGGGCCTCGGCCGCCAGCCGATACGCCATCATCGCCCCGTTGGACAGGCCGGTGGCATAGACGCGCGCCGGGTCCACCGGGATGCGCGCCGCCAGGTCGTCCAGCACGGCCCGCGTGAATCCCACGTCGTCCACGGCGTGCTCCATCGCGTACCCGCAGCAGCGCCCGGCGTTCCAAGTCAGCAGGCGGTCCGGCAAGGCCCCCGTGCCGTTGGGATACACCACCAGGAACCCCTCCCGGTCGGCGAGCGGGTCCATCTGCGTGTACGCCTGGTGCGACTGGGCGTTGCCCCCGCCGCCGTGAAAGCTCAGCACCACTGGCAGCGGGGCCGGCGCGCTCGCCTGGGGCGGCACGTGCACCCGGTAGCTGCGCGCCCGCCCCTCGTGTTCCAGCTCGAACTGGTAGTCGCCGGGCGCCGGCCAGCCGGTCGTGCGCCGGGAAAATGCGCACGCACCGGCCAGCAGGGTCAGCGTCAGCAGGGCCAGCGCAAGGGCCGGCAGGTGATGGCGTTGGCTCGGATGGTTCATGGTCTCCTCCCGCGCTCCGGCCTGGCGGCGGGTAAGAAACCCGCCCTACGTTGCTGGCTGCAGAAAGCGCGCGATGCGCTCGTTCAGGCAGGCGTGGTGGCGCGGCGGGATGTAATGGGGACAGTGGGGAATGATCTCGGCGGCAACCAGGTTGGGGAACACTTCGCCCGCGCGCGGCGCTCAGGCCGGCCGGCCCGGCGCCGATGACGATGGCGTCAAACGATGGCACGAGTTTCTCCTTTCGCGTTCACTGCCCCCGGGCCAGAAAGGTCTGTCCCACCTCGCGCTCGGCCGCAACCGCCTCGCGCAGCCAGCCGGCCACCTGCCGGGCTTCGGCCGGGTCGCCAATGCCGTCGGCGACGGCGTCCAGGGGGGCTTTGTACCGGTCGGCGGCCCGGTCGAAGAGGTCGGCGGCTCGCGTCAGGTCGGCCTCGCCGGGGAATTGCTCGCGCAAGTACCGGGCGTTGTCGCGGCGGAAGCGGACGGCCATCTCCAGACCCGTGCGGATCGGCGCGATGTCGTACCCCGATCCGCGCTGTTCGATCTCGGCGGCGGCCTTTTCCAGGACCGCCACGCCGGTGGCCGGACCGTAGGGGTTGCCGCCGAGGGTGGCCTGGGCCAGCCGCTTCCAGACCGGCCGCGGGTCAACGGTCTGCGGCCCCGGCTCGAACACCGTCAGCGAGTAGCGCCAGGGGTAGGAGAATCGCCGGGCCTGGCTCTCCACCGCCTGGAGCAGGCGCGCGTCGGGGACATAGAGGCCGGCGTCGCCCGGGGCGCGCTCGCCCGGCGTGCAGGGGGCCGGTGGGATGCAGACCGTCTCGTAGTAATAGAACCCGCTGGCATCATAGCCCACCAGCACGTCGCTGTGGCCGATGAACTCGGACGCGCCGTAGAGCGCGCCCATGTCCAGGGCCAGGCGCACCGGGTAGCCCTGGGCCAGGAAATAGCGCAAGGCCCGGACGTAGAGCGCCGGGTCGTCGGTGACGTAGTAGCGGCGGACCAGGCCCAGGCAGGGTGCAGCGTCGCGCAGGCCGGCCTCCGGGTCCGTCCCGGCGGGGAAAAAGCCGGCCATGCCGGGGATCTCGCTGAACCCGTAGGTGAAAGCCATCAGGAAGTCGAAATGGCGACGTGGCTTGCTGACGCCGTGCTGCGCGGCGATCATCTGCAGGCTGGTGGACTGGCAGACCGCGATGTCGGCGGCGATCCAGGGCACGTCATCCAGGTGATGTTCGGCCGGGTACGCGCCGATGTTCCCGGCCGACAGCGCGATGGGGGCGTAGTCGGTCCGGTAGTATTGCTGCACGAAGTAGCTCATCAGGGCCTGCCAGCCAATGAGGCCGGCCACGACCAGCAGGATCGCCATGACGAGCACGATGCCCAACACGATGACCAACTTGCGACTTCTACTCATCTGATCACCTCGTTTCAACTTGTTGCGGTATAGTAGTCACAAAGGGCCGCCGGTCGGCATGGCAGATGAGCTGGATGAAGTCCCGGCCGGACAGGGCCGCCGGGGGCAGGCCGCCACCGGGCTGCACCCACTGGCCGATCATGTAGAAGCCATCCAGGCCTGGTAGCGTCTTGCTCATGCCTTTGCCCATCATCATCCCGATGGTTTTGGTGGTGATCATCCAGCTTTCCATGGAGCCTTGCCAGTTGCCGGTGTAGCGTTCGGTGGTCAGGGGCGTCGCCACGTCCACGGCCTCCACCCGGCCGGTCACATCCCCGACGATAGCCGCCTGCTTTGCCGACCAGGCCAATGGACGAAGCGGCCGGTCATACCGACCGGCCGCCCAGTTCCGGAACCAGGTCATCAGCGTACCTCTATGCCCTGCTCGGCCAGCCAATCCCGGATGCGCCGGTCAATCTGGTCGCGCACCTGGCGGAACTTTTGCAGCCGGGCTTCTTCTGACCCCACGAAGGCGGCCGGGTCCTCAAAGGCCCAGTGCAGCCGTTGGCCCAGGCCCGGAAAAACGCTGGGACACCGCGCCTCCGCGTCCGCGCAGACCGTGATCAGGTAGCCAAAGTGCACCCGGCCCAGGTATTCGCGGACGTCTTTGGCGTACTGGCCGGTGAGCGGCAGCCCGATCTCCGCCATCACCCGCGTGGTGAGCGGATGGATGCCCTGCGGCTCCAGGCCCGCACTGTAAGCCTCGAAGCGGTCGCCAGCGTAGTGTCGGAGCAAAGCTTCCGCCATCTGGCTGCGCGCCGAGTTGCCCGTACACAGGAACAGGACTTTGGTTTTGTTCACGATTGCTCCCCCTCACGCGATGCCTTCCAGGCCTCCATGGTCCGGCGCGATCTCTGTCAGCTCGCCGGTGACGGTAAAGATCACCCGCTCGCAGATGTTGCTCACCCGGTCGGCGGTGCGCTCCAGGTTGTGGGCGACCCACAGCAGGTAGTTGGCCTGCTCGATGCGCCGGGGATCGGCCATGATCAGGGTCAGCAGTTCCCGGTAGACCTGGTTATAGAGCGCGTCCACCACATCGTCCTCAGCGGGGATGGCCCGGGCCAACGCCACGTCTCGCCGCACGAAAGCCTCCAACGCCCGGCGCAGCATGTGGCACGCCTTCCTGGCCATCAGCGGGAGGTCCAGGAGCGGCTTGAGCAGCGGTTCGTCGCCGATCAGCAGGTTGATACGGGCGATGCCCTTGGCGTAGTCGCCCATGCGCTCCAACTCGCCAGCGATCTCCAGCACGGCCGCCAGGGTGCGCAGGTCGCCGGCCATGGGCTGCTGGGTGGCGATGAGCATGAGAGTCGCGGCCTCGATGGCGAAGCGCTTCTCGTTGATCAGCCCGTCCCCGGCGATCAGCCGCCGCGCGGCGGCCATATCGCGCCGTTTCAGACTGTCCAACGCTTCCGTGAGGGCCTGCTCCACCATGCTGCCCAGAGTCAGCACCTCGTCCTGGAGCGCGCGCAGTTCCCGATCAAACGTTTCTCGTGGCATCGCTGTCTCCTGTGTGATTCAAGTAGCCCAAGACCTGCTCGCGCAAGTCGTCGCGCACCCGGCGGAAGGCGTCCAGCCGGTCTTCCATGATCCCATCGGCCGCGGCCGGGTCTGGGAACCCCAGGTGGGTCAGCATCCCGGCCCCCAGCCACAGCGGACAGGTCTCTGCGGCGTGGTCGCAGAGCGTCATCACCAGGTCAAACGGCGTGTCCCGGAACTCCTCCACCGACTTGGAGCGCTGGGCAGAGATGTCAATCCCCAGCTCAGCCATCGCCTGCACCGCCAGGGGGTGGACGTAGCCCGTCGGCGCGACGCCGGCCGAATGCGCCTCCCACCGGTCGCCCCGAAAATGGTTGACCAGTCCCTCCGCCATCTGGCTGCGCGCCGAATTGCCGGTGCAGAGGAATAGCACTCGTTTCTTGTCAGTCATCCCGTTATGCTCCCATTGTCTCGTGGAGCGTGGAGTGATCTTTCCGCTCCCTACTCAGAAACTTCCCCTCACCCCGGCCCTCTCCCCAGGGGGAGAGGGGGCCAGTGCCCTCTCCCTGCCAGGGAGAGGGGTAGGGTGAGGGTAGGATGTTTCTGGCTTGGCGAAGGGCGCACCGCGCCCTGGGCAACTCGAAAATAGCCCCCCGGCCTGGCTCGCGGCGGCGACCACCGGGAGTGTAACCCGCCGAAGCACGCGGGGTCGCAGACCCCGCGCGAGCACACCGGCGTATTTTCGTGCCACGGGGTGCGCCCCGCGCGTGGGTAGCTCCTCGCTACCCGAACCGCCCGGTGATATAGTCCTCAGTCCGCCGGTCCTGGGGCGTGGTGAACAACTGCCTGGTCGGCCCGTACTCCACCAGGTAGCCCTCGCGCTGCTCGCCCATCATCAGAAACGCCGTGTAGTCTGAGACCCGCGCCGCCTGCTGCATGTTGTGGGTCACGATGACGATGGTGTACTGCTGCTTCAACGCCTGCATCAGCTCCTCGATGCGCAGCGTGGCGATGGGGTCCAGGGCCGAGCACGGCTCGTCCATCAGGATCACCTCCGGCTCCACCGCCAGCGCCCGGGCGATGCACAGCCGCTGCTGCTGGCCGCCGGAGAGGGCCAGGGCCGATTTGTGCAGGTCGTCCTTGACCTCATCCCACAGCGCCGCGTCACGCAGGCTGCGCTCCACGATCTCGGTCAGGCGCGCCCGGTTGTGCAGACCGTGGGCACGGGGGCCGTAGGCCACGTTGTCAAAGATGGACTTGGGGAAGGGGTTGGGCTTCTGGAAGACCATCCCCACTCGCCGGCGCAGTTCCACCACGTCGGCCTCAAAGATGTCCTGGTTGTCCAGCCGGGCGGTTCCCTCCACCCGCACGCCGGGGATCAGTTCGTTCATGCGGTTGAAGGTGCGCAGAAAGGTGCTCTTGCCGCACCCCGATGGCCCGATGATGGCTGTGATCTGGTGGGCCGGGATCTGGATGCTAACGTCACGCAGGGCGCGAAAGCTCCCGTAGAACAGGCTGTAGTGCTGCGTTTCCAGCTTGGTGGTCATAGATTCCATGTTAACTCCCCAACCTGGCGGTCAGGCGATGCGAAAAGAAGTTGATGACCGCGTTGATCAGGATGATGCTCAGGATCAGGATCGTCCCGGTGGCCATAGCCTTCTCGAAGGCCCGGGTGTCCATCGCCAGGTAGTAGACGTGCAGGGCCATCGTCCGGCCGCCCGACAGGAGCGAAGTGGGCATCTGATAGGAGCCGCCCAACGTCACGTAGAATACCGCTGTCTCGCTGATCACCCGGCCCACGCTCAGGATGACGCCGGTGATGATCCCCGGCAGCGCGGCCGGCAACACCACGCCCCAGACCGTCTGCCACTGGGTAGTCCCCAGGGCCAGGCTGCCCTCGCGGTAGGAACGGGGCACGGCGCGCAGGGCCTCCTCAGTGGTGCGGATGATGACCGGCAGGATCAGGCAGGCCCCGGCCAGCCCGGCCGAGAGCAGCGAGAAACCAAAGTGCAGGGCCGAGACGAACAGGGCGTAGCCGAACAGCCCAAAGATGATGGACGGCACGCCGGCCAACGTCTCCACGCCAAAGCGGGCGCTGCTCACCAGGTAGGGCAGCAGGCCGCGCTGGCCGGCCAGCCCCTCAGCGTACTCCACCAGGTAGACCGCTGCCCCCACGCCCAGCGGCGTCGCCAGGCCCACGGTCAACAGCACCAGGTAGAGCGTGGTGACGATGGTGGTGGAGATGCCGCCCTCGCCAGACAGTCCGCCCGCTGGCGGCGTCAGCAGGAAGTCCGGGCTGAGGACCTGGAACCCCTGCACTGCCACGTAGCCCACGACCAGCAGCAGCACAACCACCACTGCCAGGCCGGTGAGCCAGAGCACGGCAAAGGCCAGCCGTTGGGTAAGATGACGCCGCGCCAGGTTCGACTGCTGCACCCAACGCGGAGAGGACTGGGCGGTGCGCGCGGCCGGTTCTCCCGGGCGAGCAAAGGGAGCCAGGCGCGGGGGCAAGACAGCCGCCTGGGTGGTCACATCCGCCGGGATCGGATTATCTGTCATGGCGTCCTCCTGCGGATCACGAGTCGGGCCAGGCTGTTGACCAGCATGATCAGGATGAACAGCACCACGCCGGTGGCAAAGAGCGCGCTCTCGTGGACGCCGGTGGCGTAGGCGATCTCCACGGCGATGTTGCCGGTGAGGGTGCGCGCCTGACTCAAGACGATGGTCAGCGGGTTGTGGTCCAGCGGTTGGGGCATGATGACCGAGTTGCCGATGACCATGATCATCGCCATCGTCTCGCCCAGGGCGCGGCCCATGCCCAGGATGATGGCGGCCACGATGCCGGAGCGGGCGGCCGGCAGGGTCACGCTCACGATGGTCTGCCAATGGGTGGACCCCAGGGCCAGCGAGCCTTCCTTGTACTCGCGCGGCACCGCCCGGATGGCGTCCTCGGCGATGTTGGTGACAGTGGGCAGGATCATCACCGCCAGCACGATGGAGGCGGAGAGCAGGCCGTAGCCGGTGTTGTAGGGCACGGGGATCTTTTGCACCAGGGGCACCAGCACCACCATGCCAAACAGACCGTAGACCACCGAGGGGATGCCGGCCAGCAACTCCACGGCCGGGCGCACCAGGGCGCGCACCCTCGGCGGGGCGATCTCGGCCAGGAACACTGCGCCGCCCAGCGAGAAGGGCACGCCCAGGAGGATGGCCCCGATGGTCACGCAGATGGAGCCGGCGATCATCGCCAGCAGGCCAAACTGCTCCTGGCCGGGCCGCCAGACGGCGCCGGTCAGCAGCCGTTCCAGGCCGATCTGCTGGATGGCCGGCCCGGCCTCGCGCAGGGTGAACAGGCCGATGGCAAAGACAATGAGGATGGAGGTCAGTGCGCTGCCCAGGAGCAGATAGCGCATCCCCCGATCCATCGCGTAGCGTAGCGGCATCCGTGTGCCTCCATACACCAAACCTTCCCGAACGCGGTGCACTTTCGGGAAGGCCAGACTACAACCCTTGAGACTTGAGACCTGTGACTTGAGATCTGCGACCTGCTACTTGACCTTGACGTACCCTTCCTTGGACACCAGCGCCTGGCCTTCTGCACTCAGGATGTAGTCCAGCCAGGCTTTGACCACGCCGGTCGGCTCGCCCTTGGTCAGCATGATCAACGGCCGCACCACCGGGTACTTGCCGCTGGCCGCGTTGGCCTCGGTAGCCTCCACGCCCTCGATGGACAGGGCTTTCACGCTCCGATCCAGGTAGCCGAAAGACAGGTAGCCGACGGAGTTGGGCGTGGTGGAGACTGTCGTCCGCACCGCGCCGTTCGACGCCTGCAGGATGGCCTTGTCAAAGATGACCGCGTCTTTGCCCATCACCAGCTCCTCGAAGGCGCCCCGGGTGCCGGAGCCTTCCTCGCGGGAGACCACCACGATGGGCTTGTCTGGGCCGCCCACGTCCTTCCAGTTGGTGATCTTGCCGGCGAAGATGTCCCGCACCTGGGACTTGGTCAGGTTGCTCACCGGCACCCCGGGATGGGTCACGATAGCGATGCCGTCCTGGGCGATGATGAAGACCTTCAGGTCAGCGTACTTCTGGAGTTCCTCTTTCGTCACCTCGCGGGACACGGTGCCGATGTTCGCGGTGCCTTCGCCGGCCGACTTGACACCGACGCTGGAGCCGCCGCCCTGGATGTCAATCTGGACGTTGGGGTTCTGGGCCTGGAAAGCCTTAGCCAGCTTCTCCGCCAGGGGTTGGACGGTGGTGGAGCCGGCCACGCTGATGCGGCCGGACAGCCCGGCCGGGGTGGGGTTGGCCGGCGCCGCCGTGGGCTGGGCCGGCGCCGTTGTGGGCTGAGCCGGGCCGGGGCACTGGGCCGCCAGCAGGGCCAACACCAGAGCCAATGAGACGAGTGAGACGTACACGATACGCATGGGTTTCTCCTCCTGTTGACAGTTTTTTCGGCGTCTTTTCTTGCACTTTCTTTCGCCGGGGGCTATCATACCCGGCGCAGGTTAACGATCTGTCAAGGGGAGGTTAACGGTTTGTAAAAGTCTGGTAAGCGTTTGGTTAACGGCCCGACGCGGACGCGCCACGCACAAAGGCCAGCAGGTTCTCTGCTGGCCTGAATGCTGCCTGGACGCTGATTGGTTCTGGTGGGCCGTGCCCGCCCTATGGACGCAGGATCACCGTCTTGGGGATCGTCATGAGCGCCTCACATCGAACGACTGAAGGCACGTGGACGCCGGCGATGGCAATCTCCGTGCCAGTGATGAGGTATTGCGTGGGCTCCTGGCTGCGGGAGATATTGGACGTGCAGGGCGCAACCATGACGTCGTCGAGACGTTGGTTATTCGTGTCCTTCGACACGACGACGGCGGGACGCAGCTTGAACTGGGTCAACTCCGTGGATGGCAGGGGCAGCCGGCAGAGGATCACATCACCGCGTCGGTATTGCATCGGCAAACACCTCATCGTAGACGTCATTATCGCTGCCCAGCCATTCCTGGTAGGCGACGGACTGGCCCTGCTGCCACACGTTTTACCAGGACGAGCAGCCCAAGGTCGCAGCAATTCGATCATGCCACACGGCCCCCGGCCGTCAATGCTCTGTGCGCAGCGCCGGGCCGCCGGCTGGGCCACCAGGCGTCAGGCCGGGGGACCACACTGGCGAAACTCGGACAGGTAGCGGATCGCGTCTCGCATCTCGTCGGCTGTTACTGTATCCAGAAACCGCAGCAACCGGCGCAGGAACTCGCCCAACTGCTGGTTGCGATACTGCTCGGTGATCAGGATTCCCGCGTGTGGGCGGCCTTCTTTTGCCCACTGCTGCGCCAGGAGCGAGAAATCCCGGTCGTTGTTGGTCAGCAGCACCATGTTCAGCTCGGTCGCCCGCGCCAGGATGTGCTCGTCGGTAGCGGCCCCGCAACCATCTTCCAGCGCGCTCCGGCATTCATAGCCCCGCTGCCGCAGCGCGGCGACGATGCGCGGCGTCAGGTCGGCGTCCACGTAGATGCTGGCGAACAGTTGTTCCTCGCTCATGCAGCGCGATCCCGAAATCGGTCGTGTGTCATGTTCTGGGCTGCGATCACGGCGTCGATCTCGGCGCGATGGTCGTAATAGTAGGCCAACGCTGCATGAACCTGGGCTGCGCTCAGGTTGGGATACGCCTCCAGGATATCGTCGGCGGTGTCGCCCTGCTTGTGCATCGCGGCCAGCACCCACACTGGGATGCGCGTACCTCGGAGGCACGGCTCGCCACCCTGCACGCCCGGCCGGGCCTCAATGTACGTGGCCGGCTGAGCCAGCAGACTGCTGATGACCTGATCCATCGTCTGCTGAGCGGCCTGCGCCAGCCGCGCGACGACCTGGTAGGTTTGCGATGACAAGGTCACGGCGTATTCGTTCATCTGGCCCTCCTCACGTCTTCCTGTCTTCACGAGCCGCCCAAACGACAATCCAACATCGCAATCCGATCATATCACACGGCCTGCCGGCCGTCAATGCTCTGTGCGCAGCGCCGGGCCGCCGGCTGGGCCACCAGGCGTCAGGCCGGGGCCAGCCACAAGGGCACGCCATCACGTTGCACGGCGCGCCACAGGGTCGCCCCCCACCGCTGCATCTCTGCCCACCGCCCAGCGGTGATGAGGTGGGTATTGATCAATGTATCGTACTCTAGCATCAGGTTTGAACGGCACCTTACAAATCGCATAGCTGGAATCAGGGCCCTCGCGCCACGTGGATGTGCAGCAGGCGGCCATCTCGCCAGCGTAGGTTGGCTGCGTTGAAGCGCTGACAGGCG
>Ga0209227_1003388_pt1 | contig 10639 bp, 7 predicted proteins | sample YNPBryantNP2012_FD_185815 | JGI IMG/M metagenome (GOLD analysis project Ga0209227, IMG submission 185815) | Anoxygenic and chlorotrophic microbial mat microbial communities from Yellowstone National Park, USA - YNP Bryant NP 2012 (SPAdes)... ...
GGTTGCCGCGCGGGCGCGGGCATGCCTGAAGCGGGGGGAGTGAGGGCAGAAATCAGGCCAGTGGCCGTTTGGTCGGCACTCCTGGCCGCCGTGGATAGTGGGCCGGTGTCGGGCTGACCTTTTCGACGACGACCAGGGAACGGTCTTCCGGCAGGCCGGGCAGCTCCACCGACAGGACGCGGTGCAGTTCACCGCCCAGGAGTTGGATGGCCCGTTCGGCGGTCCAGGCTTCGGCCGGGCCCGATTCCCCCTTTTGGGCCACCACCCAGCCTCCGACTTTGCAGAAAGGCAGGGTGTATTCGACCACGACCGGCAGTTCGGCCACAGCGCGGGCCAGGGCCAGGTCATACCCCTCCCGGTGGGCCGGGTCGTGGGCCAGCTCCTCGGCGCGGGCGTGGATGGCGGTCGTGTGTGGCAGGCCCAGGCGCGCGATCATGTGTTCCAGGAAGGTCACCTTTTTGCCGGTCGCCTCCAACAGGGTCAGGCGGACGGCAGGGCAAACCAGTTTCAACGGAATACCGGGGAATCCGGCGCCGGCGCCCACGTCAATCAGGCGGGCATCGGGCCGGCTCAGCACCTGCCGCACCTCCTCGGCCAGCAGGCAGGAGAGGGAATCGAGAAAGTGGCGGATCTGCACCGGCTCATAGTCGGTGATGGCCGTCAGGTTGAAGCGCTGGTTCCAGGCGACCAGTTCCTCGTAATAGAGCTGAAAGGCGGCCAGTTGCCTGTCTGTCAGGCGCAGGCCGAGCGCCCTGGTTCCTTCGATCAGCCGTTGCATGGTGGCGATTCAGACCCCTCCGCCCCCCTCGGGTGCTTGAAAAGTATCCCCTCTCACCGCAGAGAAATCATAAAAACTCAGAGCTTGTCTGAAAAGTCTACCACGAAGGCGCACAGGGCAAAGAAATGAGGGGAAATTGACAGAAATTCTTTGTGTCCTTCGTGTCCTTAGTGGTTTTCAGACTAGCTCTCAGCGGCCTCTGCGTCTCTGCGGTGCAAACCAGCAAGAGGGGGTTTGAGCAGGCGGCCTGGCCGCTCACCCAAACCCCCACCCCTGTTGGGCGCGATCTTTCAGCGCGTGATATGCATGGGCATGATCACGCACAAAAAGTCATCGCCGCCGACAGGTCGGATGACGCCGGGGCTGCTGGCGGTGTTGGTTTCCAGGGCCACCTCGGCGGTGCCGACGACCGACAGGGCATCAATCAGATATCGGGCGTTGAAGGCGATTTCGATCTCCTCCCCCTCGATCCGGGCGTCCAGTTCGCTCACATTGTCGCCCAGTTCGGCCGAGGTGCCGGTGACGATCATCTGGCCGGGGGTCAGCTCACTGCCGGGCAGGATGTTGAAGCGGATGATGTTGGCCGCGTCGCGGGCAAAGAGGAAGGCCACCTTGACCGCTTTGAGCAGTTCCTGGGTGTTGACCACGGTGCGGGTGGCGTAGCTCTTGGGCACGATCTGGGCATAGTCGGGAAAGCTGCCCTCGATGAGCTGACAGACCAGATCGGTGTTGGTCAGGTGGAAGAGGATCTGGTTGCGGGCGGGGGTGATGATCAGCTCGATGGGATCGGTCTGGTCGGCGCTGATGCGGCTCAGTTCGGCCAGGGCGCGGGCCGGCACGATGACGCTGGTGGTCTGATCCAGGTCCACCCCCACCTCGGCTGAGGTCACCGCCAGGCGGAAGCCATCGGCTGCGGCCAGGGTCAGGCCCCCCTGGTGAAAGCGGGTCAGGACTCCGGTCAGGATAGGCCGGCTTTCGTCGGTGGCAGCGGCAAAGACAGCCTGGTCAATCATGCGGCGGAAGGTATCGGCCGGCAGGTGCAGGCTGTTGCCGGCGCCGATGCTGTCGGCGGTGGGCACGGGGGGGAATTCGTTGGCATCAATCCCCTTGATGTTGGCTTCGTAGCGGGCGCATTTCAGGTTCAGGGTTTGGGTGCGGGGGTTGAGTTCCAGGTCAATCTGGCCGGGCGGCAGGGAGTTGATGAATTCGGTCAGCAGCCGGGCAGGCACGGTGGTGCGACCCTCCTCCATGATATGCGCTCCGATCCAGCAACTGATGCCGATCTCCAGGTTGGTGGCGGCCAACCGCAGCCGGCCTCGGTCGCTTTCCAGCAGGATGTTGGACAGGACCGGCAGGGTGGAGCGGGTGGCGACGGCCCGGCCGACTGTGGCCAGCCCCCTGGCCAGGTTTTCTTGCAGGCAACTGATCTTCATGGCGACCTCCTTTGCAGGCACCGGTCATTGAGGCACCCATGAAGCCCCCCCACTATATGCAGGGGGGCCACGGGATACACAGATAGTATACTACAGAACGGTCAGAAGTTCAAGCCGGCAGGGGCGTTTTAAAGTTATAGAGGCCATCCTCGACCGGCCAGCGGCGCTCGCAGCCGTGACAGATCAGGGCCGTTGTGGCCCGGTGCAGTTCCTCGCTGCCGCAGGCCGGGCAGCGGAACAGGAGCCTGGCGGAGGCTTCCTGCGGTGGCCTGTCCACGGTGCAGTGGTGAAAGATGCTGGGCGTCAGTTGCCACCAGGCTCCTGTTGGCTGGCACAGGCCATCCAGCCGGGCCAGGATGGGGGCCGGGATCAGCCGTTTCAGCAGCGGCAGGCGAAAATGGGACACGGTCCGCGTGCGTTTCACGTGAAACATCGCTTCGGCCAGCCGCTCCCGCATCCAGGCGGGGTGAAAATCCAGGTTCATCGCCGCAAATTCGTAGGGAGCGCGGTCAAAAGGGCTCCACTCCTGTCGGCGCAACAGGTAGCGCACCATCGCTTTCAGATGGCGCTTGCTGGCGAATTCGAAGACATAGCTCCCGCCGCCGACCAGCACCCGCGCCACCTCGGCCAGCAGGCGCGGCACCTCCACGACGTGGTGCATCACCCGGACCATCATCACCGTATCAAAACTATCCGCCGCAAAGGGCAGGGTGTACAGATTGGCCGCCACATAGAGGATGCGGCGGTCATCCCCCAGCCGGGCCTGCGCCTGGCGCAGCAGCGAGCGCGAGTAGTCGAGCAGGACCACCTGCTCATAGCCGCCATAGAATTCGGCCAGCCGCCCAAACCCGGCGCCAATGTCCAGCAGTCGCCGCCCGGTCGGCGGCAGCAGATGGCGCAGGGCAATCCGCTCGGCCAGGTCCTCATACTCGCGCCCCCGGCCCTCCCAGAAGTCGGTGCGGTAGTCGCTGCCTTCATAATCGCAAATGCGTGGTTCGTCGCCCATGATTCGGATCGTAGCACAGGTTGGACGAGTTGGCAATTTGCCGGCTGGCGACAGACCGGTTATAATCAGGGGAGCAGGGGAGCAAAGGAGCAGGGGAGCATGGGCCAATCGGAACAGAATGGACAACGAGCGATGGAACATATCCGTTCCCTGGCGGAGGAGATCGGCGGGCGGGGAAGCTGCACGCCGGCTGAGCGCCGGGCGGCCGAATATGTGGCCGAACAGATGCGCGCCCTGGGCGTCCAGCAGGTGCGCCTGGAGCCGTACCGGGGAGCGCCGTCCACCTACCGGCCTTACGCCCTGGCCTTCACCGCCGCGCTGCTGGGCACACTGGCCCTCTGGCTCCTGGACGGGCGGTGGGGCATGGCCGCAGCGGCGCTGCTCAGCGGCCTGGGTGCCTGGGGGATGCTGGCCGAGACCGACCTGGCCACCAACTGGATGCGCTGGCTGTTGCCCAGGGCCGACAGCCAGAATGCTGTGGGGATCATCCCGGCCAGGAACCAGGTGCGGCGGCGCGTTGTGCTCTGCGCCCACCTGGATACCCACCGCACGCCGATCTTCTACTCCTCCCCCACCTGGCACACCCTCTTTGGCCTGCTGGTGGGTGGGGCGTTCGCCAGCATGGTCGTGGGAGCGGCTGCCTGCGCCCTGGGCGCGGCACTCGGCTGGATGGGGGTGCGCTGGCTCGGGCTGGCCGCCGCGGCGATGGAGATCTTTGCCCTGGCCCTGTGCCTTCACGCCGATTTCACCCCCTTTTCGCCCGGCGCCAACGACAACGCCTCCGGCGTGGGGGTCATTTTGGAGCTGGCCGGGCGGCTGAGGGAGGAACCGCTGGCCCATACCGAGGTGTGGCTGGCCTTCACCGGCTGTGAGGAAGTGGCTGCTTACGGCATCGCGGCCTTCCTCGACGCCCACGCGGCTGAACTGGGCGACCAGGCTGTGTACATCATCCTCGACCAGGTGGGACTGGGCCAGGTGAAGGTCCTGACCGCCGATGGCCTGATCCTCAAGCGCCGGACTCATCCCCGTGCCCTGGAACTGGCCCGCCGGGCGGCCGCTGCCCGGCCCGAACTCCAGGTCGGCGAGCATGTGGGCATCGCCTACACCGACGCCCTGGTCGCCACCCGGCGCGGCCTGATCGCCCTGACGATTGACGCCCTCCCCTCGCCAGGCTCCGACCAGACCATGCACTGGCACCAGATGGCCGATACACCGGCCCACGTGGACCCCCAAACCCTGGCCGACACCCACCTTTTTACCTGGCAAATTCTGCAAGAGATCGACAGAATGGGAGACTGAAAGATGAACTGGAGCCAACCTGTAACCGAACTGATCCAACGCCGTTTCTCCTGTCGAACCTATCGCCCTGACCCTCTCGACCCCGACGTGCGGCAGCGCCTGGCCGGGGCCGCGGCCTCCATCCAGGCCGGACCCTTGGGCACCCCGCTCCGTTTTCGGCTCATTGCCGCGACCGACCGGGAGGCGCAGGAGCTGCGGGGGCTGGGCACCTACGGTTTCATCCGGGGGGCAACCGGCTTTCTCCTGGGGGCGATGGGTCAGGGGGACAGGAATCTGGAGGAGTTCGGCTATCGGCTGGAGGAGTTGATCCTCCTGGCCACCGACCTGGGACTGGGCACCTGTTGGCTGGGCGGCACCTTCAACAAGAGCGGGTTTGCCGCCAGGATGGAACTGCGGGCCGGAGAGGTGATGCCCTGTGTCGCGGCTGTGGGGTATATCGCCGACCGGCGTGGCCTGGTGGACCGGCTTGTCCGCCGCCAGGCGGGTTCCGACAACCGGCTTGGCTGGGAGCGGCTGTTCTTTGACCGGCAGTTTGGTCGGCCGCTGCCCCCCGAAGCGGCCGGCGCCTATGCCGGTCCGCTGGAGATGGTGCGCCGGGGGCCTTCGGCCTCCAACAAACAGCCGTGGCGTGTGGTCCGAGATGCCGGCGTCTGGCATTTTTACCTGCAACGGACCCCCGGTTACCTCCAGGGAATAGATGGCCGCTTCGTCGTCGCCGACCTGCAACGGGTGGACCTGGGCATCGCCCTGTGCCATTTTGAACTGACCGCCCGCCAGGCCGGGCTGGCGGGGCGCTGGGTCTTTCACGAGCCGGACCTGGCATTGCCCGACAGCCTGACCGAGTATACGGCGAGCTGGGTCGAGGGGGAATGGCCTGGCAGATGAGGAAGCAGACCCCCCCCTCACCGCGCTGGCGCCCCCTGGCTCTGGCGGCGATCTTGTGTCTGACCGCCTTGTGGCTGGTCGGATTGTGGCAGCTCCCCAGGCTGTCTCCCGACCTGGCGGGCGCAACGGCCACGTCCACCGCTGCCAACCCCGCCCGACCCACGCCAGCGGCAACCGCGACACCGGCCATCCGGCAGCCGACCATCACCCGCCTGAGCGCCGAGGCCGACGAGGAAGCGCGGACGGTCACCTTCCACCTGACGGCCCAGGTGCCGCCCGACCGGGCTGTGGCCGAACTGCTCCTGTGGTACGATACCGAAGCCGGCCACAACCCCCGGCACTTCGCCGGCCCGCTGCCGGCTGACCTGACCTTCAGCTACCGGCTCGATGCCACCCAGGAGGGCCTGACGGCAACGCTGGCCGCCGGCGAACTGGATTACTGGTGGCTGGTGCGCGATACCGCCGGCGAGACAGCCCGCGCCGGCGGAACCGTTGCCCTGGGGCCGACGTTGCAGGCCCTGGTCGTCACGCCGACGCCAGGGCCGCTGCTCTTCCCCTTCCCCTGGGGCCTGTCGGAGACACAGCACTACCGCTTCTACTTTGTGCCCGGCGAGGCCGCCGAACGGGACCTGGCGCAGATCGGGGTTGTGGCCGAGGGTGCCCTGGACCAGGTCCGCAACGCCCTCCAGGTCGAATTCGAGGGCCAGATGAGCGTCTACCTGGTGCCCCGCGTCTTCTGGCAGGGCGGGGTGACCTACGGCGACAAGGTGCAGATCATCTCCTACCTGGACCGCAACTATACCGGTGTCGAAACCCGGAGCTACTTTGCCCACGAAGGGACCCATGCCCTGGCCCAGGACCTGCTCCAGCCCAAAGCAGAGGAAGGCGGCCCCGACGGCGTGCTGGTCGAGGGGCTGGCTGTGTGGGCCAGCGACGGCCACTACCGTCGCGAACCGCTGGACCTGTGGGCTGCGGTGGTCGCTGCCTCCGACGACTATCTGCCGCTGGCCGACCTGCGCGCCGGGCCGTTCTATGACTTTCAGCACGAAACTTCCTATCTGGAGGCAGGCTCTTTCGTCAGGTTCCTGGTGGAGCGGAACGGGGTGGAAACTTTGAAGGAACTGTATGGGCTGGCTACCGGCCAGGCGGCTCACGACGAAGCTCTGGTGCAGCGGCTGTATGGCCAGAGCTACGCCGGGCTGGAAGCTGAGTGGCGGGACTACCTGGCCGGCCTGTCGCCCACACCGGAGCAGGCTGAAGCCTGGCACCTGGAGGTGCGCGCCTTTGAGTTGATGCGCCGCTATCAGACCCAGATGGACCCCGATGCCCGCATCCTGCCCGACAGACCGCCGGGCGAATGGACCGGCGATACGCTCAAAATCTTCCTGCACCGCGCCGGGTCGCCGGCCAACCTGGTGCTGGAGACGGCACTCATCGCCGCTCAGGAACGGCTGCACCGGGGCGATCTGGCCGGCGCAGCAGCGCTCCTGGACGATGTGGAGGCCGGCCTTGAGGCCGACGGCGGCCTGGATCGCCCCGCGCTGGCGGCCAGACGGGCCATTGTGGACCTGCTGGCGGCGCAGGACCGGGCCCTGCTCCGCGCCGACGCCCGCGCCTACCGGGCCACCCTGGCTCCAGATTCGGCCCTGGCCGGGGACGACGCGGTGGCGGAGGCGCTCGGCCCACCCTTTGTCGCCTGGCAGCAGGAACTGGTACGGCTGGACCTGGCCGACGATGGCCGGCACGCCCAGGGGGTGATTGCGCTCCATGCCAGGGTGGCCGGGGGCAGTTTTGGTGGCGATGGGCAACTCTTTACCGTACGGTTTGAACAATCGGGCGGGCAGTGGCGGATGACCGACCGCCAGCCTCAGCACAAACCCTGAACCCGCAAGTAGGGCAACTGCGAGCAGTTGTCCTACAAAGAACCTGCCCCTCTGATCCCTGCGGCCTACACCCCAGGGGCCAGAAAAATACCCTCCAACATCCTCTGAAAGGAGGGTATCCCTCCCTTGCTGCCTGGCATATAATAGATACAGGACTCGATGGGTCCCTTTTGCTCCTGGCAGGTCTGTGACCTGCCGGGCATCTGGTCACAGACCTGCTTTGAGCCGTGAAAGGCCCGGTACGGGAAGGTGAATCCGGGAATTTCCGGCTGCTCCTTCCTGATTCCCCGGCCCGAACCTTCAGGAGCACCGCCAATCCATGAGGAGGTGAAAAGTGGAGTTTCAAACAGAATCTATCAAGCGACGATGGGCAGGTATCGGCCTGGCGGCGCTGCTGTGGCTCCTGCTGGTTGGACTGGTGCTGACCCTCCACCCTGCGATGGCTACCGGCACCGGCAGGCCGATCCCGGCACCGACAGATTGGACCCTGGACGGCAACCCCCCCCTGATCCTGACTCTGACCGCCAGCCCGACGGTCATCCTGGCCGACGGGGTATCCACTTCGACCCTGACCGCCGGGGTGGTGGACGGGCTGGGCGAACCGGTGGAGGACGGCACGGTGGTCGTCTTGACCACCACCCTGGGCAGCTTTCCCGGCGGGCTGACGACCACCCCCCGGCCCACCGGGACGATGACCGTCGAGGCGGAGAGCGACGAGGTGGGCAAGGTGGGCACCTGGGTGCCCTACAGCGACCCGTTGGCCAGCGGGGGTGGGGGGGTCTACTCGGACGGGGTGGGGGACAGGGTGACCTATCCCTTCACCGGCACGGGGGTGGCGGTTCTGTTTCAGAAGCAGTTCAATGCCGGCATTGCCCATCTCTACCTGGATGGTCGGTTCTACCGGCAGGTGGACACCTATGCGCCCGATGTGCTCTACCAGCAGGAGGAGTTGATCGCCGCCGACCTGCCCTACGCGCCGCACCTGGCCGAGGTGGTGGTCACGGGGCTGCACAATCCGGCCTCGTCCGGTTCCTACCTGGTGGTGGATGCCTTTCGCCTTTATGGTCATGACCGCCACGGGGCCTGTCTGACCGAGGGAGGGGTGACGACCGTGACCCTGACCTCGGCCATCACCCCCGGCATTGCGCAGGTGGAAGCCTGTGCCGGCCCGGCCTGCGATTCGACGACGGTCCGCTTCCGGGCGCCGGGCATAACCCGGTTCTACCTGCCGATCATTATGAAGCGCTATCTCCCGCCTTCTGTCCCTGTCTGCCAGGAGCAGATTCAAAACGGGAGTTTTGAGACAGACGATGCCTGGGTCATCGGCTCGACGCCGCGTCCGGCCCGTTATACCACCGAGCGCGCCCACAGCGGCAGCCGCTCAATGCTGCTGGGCATCAAGCCGGGCGAGGCAGATGTGCGCAGCTATTCCTCGGTGCGGCAGACGATCAGCCTGCCGGCGGACACCTACACCGCCACGCTGACCTTCTGGTACTACCCCCTTTCCGGGCTGGATGCCGGCGACCGGCAGGAGTGCCTGCTGCTGGATGAGACGGATCACCTGCTGGCCATCCTGATGCGCACCAATGTCAACACTGCGGCCTGGACGCAGATGGTCTATGACCTGAGCGCCTACGCCGGCCAGACGGTGCAGGTCTACTTTAACGTCTACAACGACGCCGATGGCAGCGGTGTGGCCGCCTTTTACCTGGATGAGGTGTCGGTGCAGAGCTGCACGATCATCGGGGGTCCCACGCCCACTCCGTCGCCCACTCCGCCGGGGCCCACCCCGACCCCCACTCCCGGCCCACCCGGCTGCTATCCGGCGCTGGTGACCATGGTGGACACGGGGGATGCGCCGCACGGCGTGGCGGTCAACAGCGCGGCCAGACGGCTCTATGTGGCCAACCACAAGTCCGATACGCTGTCGGTGTTTGACACCGAGACCTATGCCCTGTTGACCACCGTGCAGGTGGGGGATGGCCCCAATGGGGTGGCCTACAACCCGACCAGCGGTCAGATCTACGTTGCCAACCGCAACGCCAATACCGTGACCGTGCTGCGCAGCAGCGACTATGGGCTGGTCAAGACCATCGCCGTCGGGGCGCAGCCGAACGGCCTGGGGGTGAATGAGGCCACCAACCGGGTGTATGTGGCCAACTTTGGCAGCGATACGGTCTCGATGATCAACGGGGCGACCAACACGGTGATCAAGACCGTGGCCGTGGGCCATGAACCCTCGATGGTGGCCGTCAACCCGCTGACCAACAAAGCCTACGTCTCGCTCCACGGCGCGGCCGGGGTGGCGGTGATTGACGGCGCGGGCAATGTCAAGACGGTCAGCCTGTTTGACAGCGCCGGCCCCTATGGCATCGCCGTAGATGCGCTCCGCAATCTGGTCTACGTGGCGACGATTGACACTTTCCGCGTCGTGGTCCTGGATGGCAGCAACGACACCTTCCTGGGCTGGGCCGAGATCCGGCGCCTGCCCGGCGGCGAACCGGTGCCGTTGCGCATGATCGCGGTGAACCCGCTCATCGGCACCTCCGGCCACATCTTCCTGACGACCGTCGGCGAGGATGGGGGCTGGGACAGGTTCCTGCTGCTGCCCAAGGGCTGGCCGGAGTATTTTGCCCGGGCCCATGCCCTGGAGCTGGACGAAGCGCGGGAGGGGATCGCCTTCGAGCCGACCACGCTGCGGGTCTTTGTCCCGTCGCGGGCCGACGACCTGGTGGCCATCTATCTGGATGGCGAGCCGGTCTGCCCCAACAACTTTGCCGCCGACTACCAGATCACGGTCTGCGTGGCAAATCGGAACGGCACCTGCCAGAGTGTGCTCGTCCGCTGAGGCCATGCCCGCCACAGCGAACCGGGGGAGGGTGGAATCCACTCTCCCCCGGTTTGGTGAGAAGGGGTGGCTGCTCCTGTTGCGCAGGGCGTAGTGCGTGTCTGGCGCATGAGGAGCAGCAACGCAATCCGCTACAGGCTCATCAGCTCCAGTCCCATGCCCAGTTCGGGCAGCGGTTCCTCTTCCTCCTCTTTGCCGAACTGCAGCCGTTCCGCACTCTCATCCAGCACCTCCACGGCCAGGCCCAGCGATTGCAGCTCCTTGACCAGCACGCGGAACGACTCGGGCACCCCCGGCTCGACAATCTCCTCCCCCTTGACGATGGCCTCGTAGGTCTTGGTCCGGCCGGAGACATCGTCCGACTTGACGGTCAGCATCTCTTGCAGGGTGTGGGCCGCGCCGTAAGCCTCCAGCGCCCAGACCTCCATCTCGCCGAAGCGCTGGCCGCCGAACTGGGCCTTGCCGCCCAACGGCTGCTGCGTCACCAGCGAATAGGGGCCGGTGGAC
>Ga0209227_1003398_pt1 | contig 10616 bp, 10 predicted proteins | sample YNPBryantNP2012_FD_185815 | JGI IMG/M metagenome (GOLD analysis project Ga0209227, IMG submission 185815) | Anoxygenic and chlorotrophic microbial mat microbial communities from Yellowstone National Park, USA - YNP Bryant NP 2012 (SPAdes)... ...
GGGGGAGGTAACGATGAAAAAGATTCGCTGGTGGGATCATTTGACGATTAACGCTTACTGGTTGGGGCTTAACGTGATCTCTGGAAGCCTGACTCCATTGATCCTGCCGCTGCTGGTGGAGCACTTTCTTTGCCATTTATGGAGCCATCTTTGTGCTCTCGACGTTGACCCTGTTGCGAGTACGGGTGCCAGTTTCCGAAGGATGAGTCTACTGCAAAAAGGTCGTTTCACCGCCGGGGCGGAGTAGGCAGAGAATACGATGTAGAACTCTACGCTCTCGGCGTCTCCGCGGTGAGTTTTTGCAGTGAACTCAAAGATTAAGCCGGGAGTAAACCGGTTGTCCAATTGCCAGATTGGTCGGCTGACCTCAGTCAGCCGGTCGCTCCACCTGCGCCAGTAACCAGGGAAAGCAGGATGTGAGAGAGACGATGTGGGAGTGGTGGCTCAGAAAACGTTGCCATCCTCGTCTCGACCAATGGTTCACGTGCTCCGGGTCGTTGCCCCAGCGACGCAGGTGTTTGCCGCGCAGGAGGGTTGCCAGGCGAAACCAGGGTTCATGAGGCACGCTAAGCAGCGCACCACGCCGACACACGCGCAACACCTCTTTCAGGACACGCGCCGGGTCCACCACGTGCTCCAGCACTTCAGTGCATATGCCCAGTTCACTGGCATTGTCTGAGAAAGGCAGCGCCGCCGCATCTGCCTGACAGAGATGCAGCACCGGGGCCACATCCCGGGCCCGGTGCAACGCATCGCCATCCAGGTCTACCCCCACGAAATAGATTGGCCCGCCGGTCGGCTGCCAGGCCGCCACCACGAATCCCTCGCCACAACCCACATCCAATACCGTAGCCGGGTCTAGCGCGCGAAACATGCCGCCCAATCGCCTCAGGAAACGGGCGATGAGCGCCCGCTGGATCGGGTTAGGGTTGCGATACTTTTGCCAGTTCCCGTAATCGCTCATCGCTCCTCGTTCCCCAATCTCCGCCGCACTGAATAGGCCGGTCGGCCAGCCGAAGCGGCCCGGGTCAGCATCTCCGCCAATAGCCCGAAGCTGAAGAACTGCACGCCGGTGGTGATGAGCAGGACGCCCAGCGTCAACAGGGGCCGATGGCCGATACCTTCCCCCTGAAACCACAAGGCGGTCAGATAGAGATTGATGAGGAAACCCAATCCAAAGGCGGCCAGGCCGACCCAGCCAAAGAGATGCAACGGCCGGGTGGTATATTGGGTGATGAACATCACCGTCAATAGATCAAAGAAGCCCCGCAAAAAACGCGATACCCCGTATTTGCTCCGTCCGAAGCAGCGAGGCCGATGGTGGACTTTTAACTCGGTGACCCGGAAACCACGCCAGTGGGCCAAAACGGGGATGTAGCGATAGAGATCGCCGTACAGATCAAGTTCCTGGGTGACTTCCCGGCGATAGGCTTTGAAGCCGCAGTTAAAGTCGTGCAGATGGATGCCACTTAGCCGGGCTGTGGTCCAGTTAAACAGCCCTGAAGGCCAGGTCTTGGTCCAGGGATCGCGGCGGGGGTGTTTCCAGCCATTCACCAGGTCATAGCCCTCGTCCAGGCGGGCCATAAAGCGAGGGATCTCGGCCGGGTCATCTTGCAAATCGGCATCCAGGGTGATCACGATGTCGCCCCGGGCAGCGGCAAAGCCGGCCGCCAGGGCCGCCGCTTTGCCAAAGTTGCGCCGGAACTGGATGGCCTGTACTCGCCGATCGGCCTGATGCAATCGTTCAATAACAGCGAAACTGTCGTCGGTGGAGCCATCGTCCACAAAGATGATTTCCCAGGGGCGGGTCTCATGGGCCAACGCGGCCAGGATCTCCTGGTGGAGCGTGGTCAGGCTCTCCGCTTCGTTAAAGAGGGGAACCACAATGGAGATGGCACATGGAACCGGTTCAATCATGTTCTTCTCCCGTGGGGAGGGAGTTTTTCAATACCCCAGGCGGCGCAGTCGCTCCCGAAACTCCGGACTCAGTTCCGTACCCTGACCAGTTATGGCAGTCTCCTCGGCCTGGGCCAATATCCGGCGCAGGTCTGTGTCTAGCTGGGCTACCAGGTCTGGTCGCCTGGGGGCCAGGTTGATCGTCTCACCCGGGTCGACCTCCAGGTCATAGAGTTGTGTCTGGCCGCGCCCCCGGGGATCGCCGGTGGTGACCTGAATTAGTTTGTAGCGTGTGGTGCGGATAGCCATAACCCCGGCCCGGATAGGGTCCTCGGCAAAGACGGGCCTGGTCCGGGCCGGCGAGGTCGGAGGCAGGCGCAGGCTGACGCCTTGCATGGTCGCCGGTGGCGCGATGCCGGCCACATCCAAGACCGTAGGTGCCACATCCAGCATACGGGCCAGCCCCTCATCTACCGTACCCGCCCTGGCATTGCCAGGATACTTGATGATCAGGGGCACATTCATGATCTCCTGGTAAAGCGTCTTGCCGTGGGCCCAGCCCTGATGCTCGTAGAACTCTTCACCGTGGTCTGCCGTAAAGATGATCAAGGCCTGATCGTAAAGCCCCAGCCGTTTCAACGTGGCCAACAGATTACCAAAGTGTTGGTCAAAGTAAGCGATCTCGCCATCATATATATCGCGTAGAAGCCAGGCTGGCACCTTATCTTCACTGCGGAAACTGCGACCATCATAAGGATGTATGAAATACGGGTCGTGAGGGTCCATATAATGGATGTACATAAAGAAGCGCTGGTCATGATGGGCTTCCACCCAGGGCAGGACGCGCCAGTTTACCCGTTCGGCCTCCTGGTAGAAGCGGTCACCATGCCGTATAAACGTTGATTCAGCCGGGTCGAGGTCGTAATACTCCTGGTATCCCTGCTGAAAGTTCAACTCATGGAACAGGTTGGTGTTGGCCACAAAACCCACGGTGTGGTACCCCTGAGTGGCCAGGATTTCGGGCAGGGTGAGCACAGCATCGGGTAATATATCCTCTTCGGTGAGTGCCCGGTGTGTGGATGGGTAAAGGGAAGACAAGAGCGTCGCTACAGAGGGCTTGGTCCATGCGGACTGGGTATTCATGTAACGATATAGAACCCCATCTTGGGCCAATGAATCAATATGTGGAGTGGGAACGGCAGGCTGTCCATCTGCCTGGTAGGCGGCATAACAGGAGAGCCGGTCTGCACGCAGGGCATCGGCCACCACGATGATGATCACCTCCGGCGCGGCGGCAGCCGACACGCCCCGCCGATAGGCGAACAGGGCCGCTGTAATGAGGGCCACGATCAGGAGACCGGCCACGATGCTCTGGATGATCTCACCCCAACGCAAGGGGCGTTCCGGCGGGGGAAGGTTTTCCATGTCTCTACTCCAAAATGTCTCTGACGGCTGAAGACGCTCCCCTACGGGGGCCAATCCAGCCACAGTTCGGTCCAGGGTGTGCCATCTGTTCCCTGGAACGATAGTCGCTCGCCGGTCTCGGTGGCATAGACACCAACTCGCAGGCGGCAGTCGTGGGGGTTCACGCCGGCCGGCAAGACGAATGCGTACCGCTCCGGGACCGTCTCCCCCGGCATCCAGTCGGTCGTCGGGTAGCGCCAGTTGCCCGGCTCGCGGTCGTCCTGGGCGATCAACTTACCGTTGTGGTCAACGAGATGCACAAAATACTTGTAATGCGTCTCCAGGCGGCGCAGGCTGCGCCAGTACAGGGTGACACGCAGGGTACTGCCATCCGCCGTCAGATCATAGCCGGACAAAGTCAGCGCATCGCCGAAATTGACCCGTTGCACGACCGACGGGGTGAAATCGCGTCGTCGGAAGACGATGATGCCATCCCGGTCGAAGATGCGCTCGTAGTAGGGGTTGATGTCCAGGCGCTCCATATTCAGGTATAATGCCTCGTGCGACAGGAAGCCATAGATGTGCCCGGTGGGGTCACAAACCACGTAATCCACCTCGTTCAAGTCTGGGGTTTCAGGGTAGAGCCGAACCAGGGGGCGCTCGGAGAGGTGAGGAACAAGGTTGGACTGGGCCATGACCGGGCTGTTGGCCGGGATGAGGGCCAGCGCGGCCCGGGCGGCCACGGCACGCGGCGCGGTTATGTCATACAAATCAGGATCAAAATAGGCACCCAAGGGCCCAGGTGAGACGAACATGTAATGGCCGAGGCTCATGGTCAGAACAAAGCCGGCCAGCGCCCAGCGGCAACTCGAAGAGGGCCAGCGTTGCAGCAGGCGGGCGCATCCCACCACGGCTGCCAGGGCCACGAACGGCGTAACTGGCGCCGTGTAGTGCCATTGGAGGGAATACATGGGGTCATACGCGCTCAACAGCAGGTAGGTCAACGGGATACCAGCGAGAGCCAGCACCTCCAGGCCAGCCAGGGGGGTAAAGCCGAAGGAGACCAGATGGTGCAGGGTGAATCGCAGGCGTGGCTCGGTCCAGACCCGTTCCAGAACGTGCAGGGGTTGGGTGAGCAGGGTCTGGATGATCTCGCCCACGTTGTCACCCAGGTAGCCGTAGCGCACCAGGAACGAGTATTCCCGCTGGGCCATACCAAACCCCAGGGTCGGGATAACCCAACTTATCAGGGCATAGCCCCATAGCAACCCGCAAACGGCTAATCCTGCCCCCGCCGGTCGGCGTTGCACCAGGAGCAGGTACAGCCCCAGCCCCACGGCGATGAAGGCCACTTCTTCCTGGCACAGCAGGGCCAAGCCCAGAAAGGTCGCAAATAGCCAATATCGGTGCTGCAATAGACCGTAGGTGGCGAACGCAAGCAGGGGGATCACCAGAGCGATGGGGTGAAAATCGAACAGGTTCACAAAGTGGAGCGACGGCAGCAGAAAATAGGCCAGCGCGAACAGCAAGGGAAAAGGAGGGCCAGGCCGCTGGCGAGCCAGCCAATAGACCGGCAACACCCCCAAGGCCAGGGCGATGGTCTGAGCGATGAGGAGCACTCGCGCATCGGAGAACAGCCAATAGAGCGGGGCAAGAAGGGCCAGGATCGGTGCAAAGTGCACCCCCAAGAAGTTCGAGCAGGCGTTGGGATAAAGGGTGGTCTGGTAGAGTTGCCCGCGCGCCGAGTTCCAAACCACCTGGCTGAAGATGCCCAGGTCATAGCCTTTGCTGTGAAACGCCTCATGGCGCAGCAGGCTCAGCCCCCCAAAGACCAGGACATAGGCGATGATGAGGCTCACCAGGAGCCAGGGTGTGGCGCGCAAAGGCCAACGCGCCGCCAGCAGGTCCAACCGGGAGCCCAGCCGATAGGCCAGGCAGGCTACCAGCAGGGCCAGCACCAGGGTCCCCAGCAAACCGAGATAGAGCGTGGGTAAGTCCCATTCGAGGTCCAAAATCAAGCCTCCGCGCCGGCTCCGGTCAGTCCTGCCGGCCCGTTGTTGAAGAGTATAGCATATCTCGAAAGCATGTCAAGCAGCCCAGATTGACCTCCGTGCATAACTTTTGTCAGGGAAAGAACAAGTTTTTGCGGCGGCTTCGCCGCCGCAAAAACCCTACGAGGTGCATTCTTTCCCCTCCCCGAAGGGACAAAGTGGGAAGTGAGGCAGTGACCTCAGGCGTTTAATTACGCACGGATGTCAGGCCCAGAAATTCTGCGCTCTTGTCACTTTTACCGAGATGCACTATAATACTTTCGGTTCTACGGCCCCCGCCTGGCCCTCGCCCCTCCCCTCTCCCGCTCGCCTGCGGCGACGGGCCAGGGGAGAGGGGGCCCAAAGTGGGTGAGGGGCAATGAAGGCCTTCGGCCAAAGTGTCAACCAATCTTGAACCATCCCACTAGACGGAGGAGGAAATACAATGATGTACTACCCAGACCTCTACGGTCGAGACCTGATAACTACGCAAGAGTGGTCGCTGACTGAACTGGAGGCAGTGCTGGATCTGGCCACGCGCATGAAGCGCGAGAGATACTCGCCCCGGTACACCAGTCTGCTCAATCACAAGACGTTCTTCATGTTTTTCTATAACCCTTCTGTGAGGACACGGCAGAGCTTTGAATGCGCAGCCACCGAGTTGGGAGGACACGCCCAGTTCCTGGAGCCAAAGGCCATGCGTCTGAAGACGGCCACTACCGCCGGGGAGACAGTGGAGGATGCGGCCAGGGTCATGAGTCGCTACGCGGCCGGCCTGGGCATCCGTATCCTGGAGGATAAGGTGGGTTATTATGGTGAGGGTGATGAACTGATCCGCGAATACGCCCACTGGTGTTCTATCCCGGTCATCAGCATGGCCCACGACAAGTATCACCCATGCCAGGGACTGGCCGATGTGATGGGCTGGCGCGAATGGCTGGGAGACCTGCGCGGCAAGAAGTTGCTGGTCACCTGGGGTCATGGCGCCCTGGCCCGGTCCTGGTGTAGCGTCCAGGAAGCTCTGCTCATTGGCTCCCGGTTGGGAATGGACGTGACCCTGGCTCATCCGCCGGGTTTTGACCTGGATCCCCAGGTGGTAGCCTGGACTAAGGAGAACTGCGCCATCAATGGTCGCACTTTCACCGAGACCACGGACGTGCGAGAGGGGTATTATGGCGCGCACGTGGTCTATAGCCGCCATTGGATGAGTCCCCACGCCTATCGGGATGGGGAGTTCTTGAAAGCTCAGGAGATCGAGAAGGCACTCCAGTATCCGGAGTGGATCTGCGACGCAGCCAAGATGGCCCTTACCGAGAATGCCATCTTTACTCACCCCATGCCTATTGACCGGGGCCACGAGGTGACGGACGAGGTGGCCTCTGGCCCGCGCTCCTGCATCTATGATGTGGCCGAGAATCGGCTCCACGTCCAGAAGGCGTTGATGGCTCTGACGATGGCCGGGCTATAGTCCCCATCCTCCCGCCGGGCTAACCGGCGGTAGGGTACAGGGTGTTCAATGGGTCCGGGTTACCTTTTGCAGCCGGCGCGGCCGGTCCGGGTCCAGGCCGCGGGCCTCAGTCAGGTGCAGGGCGAAGAGTTGCCCGGCTACCACGGCGGTGATCGGCGATAGCCACTCCGGCACGCCCGCCGGCAGGCCCAGGGCCACCTGCCCCAACGCGAGCAGCTCTTCGCTGTCGCTGATGACCAATAGCTCGGCGCCGGCCTCCCGCAGGTCTCTGGTCAGGGCGCGCACGTTGTCCAGCGTGGCCCCGGTGGGTGCGATGATCAACGCCGGCAGGTCCCGCTGGACCATGGCCACCGGCCCGTGCAGGAAATCGGCCGGGGAGTATGGCTCGGCAGCCAGGTAGGTCAGTTCCTTGAGCTTGAGGGCGATCTCGAAAGCGGTGGCATAATTGTAGCCCCGCCCCAGCACCACGCAGCGGGTCGCAAAGCGCCAGCGGGCGGCGGCGGCCCGGGCCGCCGCGTCGAGGTGCAAGGTCTGAGAGACCAGGCCAGGGAGCCGGGCCAGCCCGGCCAGCCGATCTTTGTCCCCGGCCAGGGCAACCGCCAGGAGTGCCAGGGCCGCCAGACTGGCGGTGTAGGTCTTGGTGGCGGCGATGCTGCGCTCCGGGCCGGCGTGCAGGGGCAGGTGGTGCCCGGCCGCGGCCGCCAGGGGCGAGGCCGGGTCATTGGTGAGGGCCAGGGTCAGTGCGCCCTGGCGCCGGCCTTCCGCCACCACCGCCACTACGTCCGGCGACTGGCCGGACTGGGAGATGCCCATGACCAGCGCATTGCCCAGCCGGGGCGGCGTTCCGTAGAGGGTGAACAGCGAGGGCGTGGCGAGACCCACCGGGAGCCGGTTCAGCGTGCCGAAAAGGTACTGGGCATAGCGGGCCGCATTGTCCGACGTGCCCCGGGCGGCGATGACCACGTGCTCTATCCGGCACGACCGGATGACCTCAGCTATTTGCCAGGCAGACTCGCGTTCCGCGTCGAGCAGGCGTTGGAGCACGGCAGGTTGCTCATGTATCTCGTGGGCCAGATGGCTCATGGTAGCCTCCAGACCGGTCGGTCAACTCCGGCCGGTCTTTTTGTAGATGTCCACGACGTCGCGCAGCATGGCGGCGGCGGTGGGCAACGGTGTCTCCTCCACGATGGCCGCCGAGAGAATGCCGCAGATGTCGGTGTGGTAGACGATGCCCATCTGAGAGGGGCCAAGCCGGGCCAGCGGGTGGTCGGCGTCCAGCCAGGTGGGGCGCACGCTGAGGCGATAGCCGGCGCCGTCTCGCTGCGCCGTCGCCACGAGCTTGATGCGTTGGCCGGCGAGGTTGGCCTGGCGTAGCATCTCGGCGGTGATGCCCGTGATCCCCTCGACGTCCACATCGGTCAGCCGCGCCGGGAAGTCCAGCACGCTGTTCGCCAGGATGACCAGCTTGACGGCGGCGTCCCAGCCTGCCACATCCAGGCTGGGGTCAGCTTCGGCGTGGCCGGCGGCCTGAGCCTGGGCCAGGGCCTCGGCATAGCTCAGCCCGTCGTCGGCCATGCGGGTGAGGATATAGTTAGTGGTGAGGTTGAGGATGCCCTCCAGCCGGTGAACCTCAGCGGCAGCCAGGTCACGCTGACCCAGGTTGATGGCTGGCAACCCGCCGGCCACCGTAGCGTCGAAGCGAAGCAGCACGCCATTAGCCTCGGCCAGGGCCATCAAGCGGGGGTAGGCCAGCACCAGGGGGGCCTTGTTGGCCGTGACCACGTGCATCCCCCGGCCCAGGGCCGCCTCGATGCACCCCAAAGCTGGCTGGCCGTCCGTCAGGTTGACCGGCGAGGCTTCCAGCAGCAGATCAGCATCCGTGGTCTGCACCATCTCCAGGGCAGTGAGTCCTGACCGCCCCCAGCCGGGGTAATTCGCCACGCCCCGGCCCTCGACCTTGAGCCGCACGATCTGCGCCGGGTCCAGGCCAGCGGCGCAGACGGCGACGCCGGAGGTGTCGGCCACGCCTGTCACGACCAACTCCAGCCCCAGCCGGGCGCGCAGCACGTCACCCTTGCGGCTCAACAGCTCCAAAAAACGCCGGCCCACGTTGCCGACGCCGATGAGCAGGAGACGTTGTTGCGGAATCGCGTTCATCACCCCAACCTCTTTCCAGAGCAATATCGCCGACCGCAGGCGGCGGTCCGTTTTGATATTCTGACGGCGGTCGGCCGTCAGCGATCAGACACGATCAGCACCCCGGCCCCGTCAATCTCGCTGCGCTTGAGGGCCAGCAGGGCCTCGTTGGCCTGCTCCAGGGGGAAAGTCTGCACAGTGGTGCGGATGGGGATCTCGGCGGCGGCCCGCAGCAACTCCCGGGCGTCCTGGGGGGTGAAATTCGCCACGCTGCGCACCGTCCGCTCCCAGTAGAGCAACTCGTCGTAGTTCAGTTCCGGGATGGGGGTCATGGTGACGCCGGCCAGGGCCAGCGTGCCGCCGCGCTCCAGGGCGCGCAGGGCCGCCGGGACGAGTCGGCCGGCCGGGGCGAAGATGATGCTGGCGTGCATTTTGGCCGGCGGGTCATCCTCCGCGCGGCCGGTCCAGACAGCCCCCAGCTCCTGGGCCAGTCGCCGGTGCCCCTCGCTCCGGGTGAACACATATACTTTGCAGCCCCAATGGCGCGCCACCTGGATGGTGACGTGGGCCGAGGCCCCAAAGCCATAGAGGCCCAATCGCTGGCCGGGCTGGGCCGCGCTGAGGCGCAGCGCCCGGTAGCCGATGATCCCGGCGCACAGCAACGGCGCGGCCTCGATGTCGGAAAAGCCGGCCGGGATGGGATAGGCAAAATCCTGGGGGACCACCATCGCCTCGGCATAGCCACCGTCGGCGTGGAGGCCGGTGAACCGGGCCTGGCGGCACAGGTTCTCCAGCCCGCGTTGGCAGAACTCGCATTCGCCACAGGCCCAATAGAGCCAGGGCACGCCCACTCGCTGGCCGATCTCGTACCGCGTCGCGCCGAGACCCCTTTCCTCCACCACGCCCACCACCTGATGGCCGGGCACCACCGGTAGCCGGGGCAGCCTCAAGTCGCCCTCTACGGTGTGCAGATCGGTGTGGCAGACGCCGCAGGCATGTACCCGGAGGCGAATCTCGCCGGGGCCGGGGCGAGGCGTCGGCAGGTCTGTCCATTCCAGCGGCCGATCCTCGGCCGGCGCCGTAGCGCGCAACAGCATCGCTTTCATGATACCCTCCTCCGCAAGTCCTCGAACAACGGCCTTTTTTCCGCCGAAAACCGGAAGTAGAGATACATGTCCACAGCCACCATGCCAGCGTTGACGGCATATAGCAGCGTGACCCAGTCCGGGTTATAGAGCACCTTGTGGACGATGCCGCACAGGTAGCCGGCGATGATCAGGCCCATAAAGACCGGGCTTTTGCCGGCCACCAGCCGGGTACGCAACGCCTTGGCGATAGAGATGGGCCAGCTCACGCCAAAACACAACAGCATGACGATCTCAAAGATGCTCATGGGTTCCCCGTCTCTCCAAAAGGCAGGCGGGTAAGAAACCCGCCCTACGTTGTAAAAGGCCGCAGGGTGGCTTTACATAGCCACCGCCTTGTTTCAGGAATCCAGTTCACCGAAAGCGATCCCCAGCAACGTCGCCGGGTCCAGTGCAAAGTCCGGGATGACCTGCACGACGCCGGGCACGTCGGCCAGCTCCCGCGCGTCGAGGGTGGTGGCGAGGGCGATGGCCGGCATTCCGGCCCGGCGCGCCGCCTCCAGGCCCATAAGCGAATCCTCAAAGACCAGACAACGG
>Ga0209227_1003399_pt1 | contig 10614 bp, 8 predicted proteins | sample YNPBryantNP2012_FD_185815 | JGI IMG/M metagenome (GOLD analysis project Ga0209227, IMG submission 185815) | Anoxygenic and chlorotrophic microbial mat microbial communities from Yellowstone National Park, USA - YNP Bryant NP 2012 (SPAdes)... ...
AACGTTTCAACCTTCAACGTTTCAACCTTCAACGCTCGACAATGACAATTTCGTTAGTCATCCTCTCCGCCCATTTAGTGCGCCGTCACCCCTGCGTGCTATAGTCTTTTCAGGTTCGCCCGTTGATGGCGCTCACCGGAAGGAGATCGCGGTTATGCGAAAGATTATTGCTGGTATAGCACTGATTGGGAGCATTGTTCTGGCTGCATGCGGCCCGCTGGCGTCGGCGCCGGCAACCCCTGAGACCTGGACGCCTCCGCCGACGGTGACCCCCGTCCCCACTGCAATCCCGACGCCAACACGCCCGGCGTTGACGACGTATACCGTCCAGCGCGGGACCGTCGAGCGAAGCGTGGAGTTGCAGGGACGGGTCGCAGCTGTTGGTGAACGCGAACTCTCCTTTGCCGTCGATGGCGTGGTCAAAGCGGTCTATGTGACACCCGATACCGAAATCGCCAGAGGTCAGGTGCTGGCGGAACTGGAGGCGGGTGAACTGGAGGATCGCCTGGCGCAGGCGAAGCAGCAATACACACTGGCGCAACAGCAACTCGACCGCGCGCTCGGCGAGATGCGCTTTCCGCTGCGGCGCGCCGAGATTGACCTGGAAGTAGCGCGCACGGCGCTGGCGCAACTACTCGCCCCGCCAGATGCCACCAAAATTGCCGCAGCCCGCGCTGCGCTTCAGCAGGCTGAAGCAGCGCGCGACCGCGCGCGCAACGATGCATCGGCAGTCAAAACGCGCGCCGAACTTGCGCTTCAGCAGGCGCAGAAACGCCTGATCGCCGCCCAGGCGGAGTTCAGCGCTGCACTGTACGCTGCGGAGCAGGACAAAACCAACAATAGCGCCCAGGAGCGTCTTGCACGGGCCGGCGATGCGCTGCGCGCGGCGGAAGAAGAAGTCGCGCGACTCCAGATCGAGTACGATACTGCGCGCAACAACGAAATCGCCGCAGTGCAGGCAGCCGAAGCGCAGGTGATGCTGGCGCAAACCGCGCTCGACGAGTTGCTCAAAGGTCCTGACCCGCTCAAAGTCGCCGAAGCGCGGCGCGCCGTCGCTGTAGCGGAACTGGCAGTCGAGGAGGCGCGCAGCAATATTCGCGTCGATCCCCAACTTGAGCGTGCAGTCGAAGAAGCGAAACAAGGGGTTGATGATATCCGTCGCCAGATCGAGGCGCTCAAACTGGTCGCCGGCTTCGATGGGCGCATTCTGGCAGTGAATGTTGCGCCCGGATCGGTCGTTCGCGCCGGAGAACCAGCCTTCATCGCGCTGGATCCGTCGGTCGCCTCCAATGCACTGGAAGTGCTGGTCACGAGCAGTTCGGCGCCGCTGGTTGCCGGGCAACCGGTGTCGATCTCCTTCGCGCGCTATCCGGGTGTGACATACCAGGGTACGGTCACCGGCATTCCCGGCAGCAGCTCGAACGGCGCTGCGGCCCTGAGCGGCTACCATATCGCCTACGAGCCAGCCGACCTGCAACTCGAGACGGGAGATGCGGCAACGGTGACGGTCGTTCTGGCGCGGCGCGAAGGGGTGCTCTGGTTGCCGCCGAAAGCCATTCGCGCCGACTCGCGCAGTTACGTGCTGGTGCAGCGCGGTGATCGCCCGGAGCGGGTCGATATTCAAACAGGATTGACAACGGCGGATCAGGTGGAAATCCTCAGCGGACTAAAAGAAGGCGACGTTGTCATCGGGCAGTAGGAGCGAGATATGCGGATCGGCATCGATGTGCGCTATCTGTCGCACGGTCTGGTTGGCGGCGTTCATACCTATATCAAACATTTCGTCGCAGAATTGTGCGCGATCGCTGCCGATCATCAGATCGTTCTCTACGCCGACACCAAACGTCCCTTTGAACTGAACGATCTGCCGCCCCATGTAACGCTGCGACTGCTCCCGTACCGGGGTCCACAATCGAGCGTGTATCTGGACTACGTTGGTCTGCGGCGCGCAATGGCGCGCGACCGTCTCGATGTGGTGCATTATCCGGCAAACTACGGTTTTCGCGTTCCCGGCGCGCGGATGGTGGTGACGCTCCACGACGCGCTGACGATCATGCCGCTCCGGGAGACATTGTTCAGTTCCGGTTCGCGGCGCACACTCCGTTCAATGGCGATGACGGTCTATCTGTATGTCGGTTCGCGGTTGATGCTGCGTGATGCCGATATGCTTCTGACCGTTTCGCAGCACGCAAAGCAGGATATTCTCCGGTACTGCCGGTTCGATCCGCAGCGCATTATCCCTATTCCGCACGCGCCGACGCCGGATATGCGCCGGATAAGCGACGAAGCCGTCCTTACCGCTGTCCGCCAGCGTTATGGGATCGATCAGCCGTTCGTTCTCGCGGATGCGCTGAAGAACCCCGGTGTGCTGGTGCGCGCCTGGCGGCGACTGCCAGCGTCGCTGCGCCAGAGCCATCGGATCGTCTTCTTTTCGCGCCATCCTGCGCCGCTGCCGGTCGTCTTCGAGGCGGTCGAACGCGATGGCGCAGCACTGCTGATCAACCCGCCGCGCCCCGACCTGATCGCCCTGTACAGCATGGCGGAGGTATTCGTCTTTCCATCGTGGTTCGAAGGTTTCGGCATTCCTGTACTGGAAGCAATGATCTGCGGCGCGCCGGTGATCGTCTCAGACCGGGGACCGCTGCCGGAGGTTTCCGGGGGAGCAGCGCTGGTGATGGATGCCGAGGACGATGCCACCCTTGCCGGATACCTGGAGCGATTGCTGACCAATCCGGCGGAAGCATCCCATTGGCGCGAACGTGGTTTCGCGCATGCGGCGCGGTTCAGCTGGCGCAAGACCGCGCAGCGCATTCTGGAGAGTTACGAGCAGGCGGCGCAGATGGCGTATCGCACGTCTGCCGCCGTGAAAGCGGGGCGTTGAAGGAACGACGATGCGTATCCTTGCACTCACATCCTGGTGGCCCGAACCGGCAGACAACGGCATCAAACTGCGGATTCGCCATCTTCTGCGCGCACTCGCCCGCAATCACGACATCCATCTCATTGCGCTCACCCACGACGGCGCCAACACTTCACAGCGCCAGGAAATCGATCAACTATGCGCATCGGCGATGGCGCTGTCGGCGCCACAGAGAAACCCGCGTCGCCAGGATGTGATCGCCAGTTTATGGCACGTGCAACCGGCATCCGTGCGAGTTCGATGGAACTCGCAGTGGAGCGCTGTGGTGCATGCACAGGCTGCGGCGCTGAAGCCGGACATTGTTCTGTCCATCGAACTGGCGACTGCCGTTTACGCATATAAAATCCCCGGCGTGGTGCGCATCCTTGACGATCCCGAACTGGTTGGACTTTCTGCCTGGCATCGGGCATCTTCCGTGCCGGGCAGGCTGCGCGCCTGGTTGACCTGGCAAAAGCAACGTTCCTATGTTCGCTATCTGTTGCGCTCGTTCGATGCCTGTAGCGTTGTCTCGGATGCGGAGCTTGATCTTGTGCGCTGCCTGGCGCCTTCAGACACATGCCTTGCCGTGATACCCAACGGTGCAGACATCAGCGGAGGTACGGGCGATTGGGGCGAAGCGCAACCTGACACGCTCATCTACCCGGGTTCGCTCACCTATCGCGCCAACCTGGACGCAGTCCAATATTTTCTGCGCGACATTTTCCCCTATCTACGTCAACGACGCTCAGGCGTTCGACTGCGTATCACCGGACGCGCTGAACCGGAACAACTCGCTGCATTGCCATCTTGCGACGGCGTCGATGTCCTGGGATTTGTGCCCGATGTTCGGGGTGAGGTAGCGCGCGCGTGGTGCGAGGTGGTTCCGCTGCGTGAAGGAAGCGGCACGCGCCTGAAGGTGCTGGAAGCCCTGGCGCTCGGCACGCCGGTCGTCTCGACGTCGAAAGGCATCGAGGGATTGGCGCTGGAGCATGAGCGCCATGTGCTGGTCGCCGACAGCCCGGAGTCGTTCGCTACAGCCACGCTGCGCATACTGGAGCGCCCGGAGTTGCGCGCGCGTCTGGCGGAAGCCGGGCGTCGTCGCGTGGCAGAGTTGTACGACTGGCGCGTCATCGGTGAGCGGATGAACGATCTGATCAATGAGGTTGCAGAGCGCCGTCGGAGAGTCGTACCAGGACTCCAGCGCATCGGGAATGCGTGATATGAACACATTGTCGATCATTATTGTCAACTGGAATACGCGCGATATTCTGCTCGATTGCCTCGAATCAATCGCAGCTCACCCTCCGTTGCGCCCGTATGACATCTGGGTGGTAGACAACGCTTCGAGTGATGGCAGTGTTGCAGCAGTGCGCGCCCGCTATCCGCACGTGCAGTTGATCGAGAATGCTGCTAATCGAGGATTTGCCGCAGCGAACAATCAGGCGATCCATGCCTGTCGCGGCGATTATCTGCTGCTGCTCAACAGCGATACCATCGTTTGCGAAGGTGCGCTTGAGCGTCTGGCGCTGTTTCTGGATGCACATCCGCGCGCTGGCATTGCAGGGGCGTATTTGCTCAACGCGGACGGAACGCTTCAACCGTCATGGGCTGCCTTCCCGTCGTTGTGGTCTGAACTGCTGGGGCGCAACGTTCGTGCGCGCGCGCCGTACCCTACCGTGGACGGTGATGAAGCCTATGCGGTTGACTGGGTCGGTGGCGCGGCACTCCTGATCCGTCGGACAACCGTGGAACAGATCGGCGATCTCGATGAGGGGTACTTTATGTACTCTGAGGAGACCGACTGGTGTTTCAGAGCGCGTCAAGCCGGATGGGATGTCTGTTACGTACCGGATGCGCCGATCATCCATCTTGGAGGACAGAGCAGCAAGAAAGCCAGCATCCGCATGAAAGCCGAACTGTACCGCAGTAAGTTGCGATTCTATGCCAAACATTACGGTCGCTTCCAGGCATATGCGCTGAGCATTGCGCTACGCATCGCATTCTACGGAAAAGCGGTCATCGAACGGATAAAGGGGCGTGTCGACTCGTACCGCGATCTTCGTATCCTGATGCAGGCATTGAACGTCCCAAAAGTGCTTTAAGGTGAACATCAATGCGAATAGGAATAGATGCGCGTTTTCTCACACATCCGCAACCGGGCGGTTTCAAAACATACACCGAGCAGTTAGTTCGCGCATTGCTGGACGTCGATCCCGACAATGAGTACGTCCTGTATATCGATCGTCCGCCCGACCCGGGCATGACCATGCCAGCGGCAGCGAATGCAACTGTGAGGATTGTGCCGGGGACGGCGCCGTTCATCGGTATGCCCTGGCGCGAACAAATTGGTCTGACGATGCATGCAAAACGTGATCGCATCGACGCGCTTCACTCACTCTGCCTGACGGCCCCCTTGTATGCTCCATGCCCGCTGATTGTCACTATTCACGACACGATCTGGATGTTTCCCCATCGTTTCACCCGACAGCAAAAACGAGTCAAGCGATCTTTGATGGATGTATACTACCAGTATGTGCCAAAGGCAGTGACAAGGCGGGCGAGCGCTGTGGTAACTGTATCTCAGGATGCACGTGCAGCGATTGTGCGGCATCTCGGTATTCCCGCTCATCGCGTGTTTGTAACCTACGAAGCAGCAGCGCCGATCTATCGAGTGCTGGATCGGCCCCATGCCATCAACGCTGTACAGCAAAAGTTTGGCTTGCGTGAAAGCTTCATCCTGGCGATCGGCTCGGCCGATCCGCGCAAGAATATTGCGACCCTGTTGGAGGCATATGCGCGCCTGCCGGAAACGATGCGGACAAGGCACAACCTTGTTATTGTCTGGACGCATCCTTTGCTCGCAGAATCGATAGCGAACCAGGCGCGTGCGTGTGGTATTGGGGAGCATGTCCGCTTTTTGCACCATGTTTCAAACGATGATCTGATCATGCTCTACAACGCCGCTTCATTCTTCGTATTCCCATCGCGGTATGAAGGGTTTGGTCTGCCAATCCTGGAGGCAATGGCGTGCGGTGCACCGGTAATCGCTGCGAATAACTCGTCTATCCCGGAGGTCGCTGGCGATGCTGCAATACTGGTGGATGCTGAACTTCCGGCAATGATGGCGCACGCAATGATGCGCCTGCTTGAGGACGATGCACTACGCCACGAGATGAGCGCTCGCAGTCTTCATCGGGCGACAGCGTTCTCGTGGCAGCGTTGCGCGCGTGAAACGCTCGCCGTGTATCAATCTATCGCCATTGATCGGGCAGGGTTGCGTGATGCGCGTGTTGCTTAATCGTACACACATTGAGCATCCTTTCCTGATATGGCGGCGTCTGGCGCCGGCTACACGCAGTCGCATTCTGATAGGGATCGTCGTGCTGGCAGCGGCAGTGCTGAGCATGGCGGCGGGTTACATTATCATCGGCAACCGGATGCGACTCGCGCTGCTGATCTTCGGTCCGTTGCTCGCCGTTCCCGCTGTCCTGTGGATCAGTCGGCGATTTGAATATGTTGTGCTGGCATTGCCGATAACCGCTCTGGCGATCCCTTTTGAACTGCCAACCGGCACCTATAGCACGGTACCGGCTGCGATGGTTCTGGCGCTCATGCTGTGCGGCATATGGATTGTGTCGATGGGTCTGCGCAAAACGTGGCATCTGGCGCCGTCGCCGCTGAATCGCCCGATGCTGGTCTTTTGTATCGCGTGCACCATTTCGCTGGTATGGGGCATCGTCTGGCGCGATCCCATCTTGAACTTGAACCTCTTCAAGAACTTTGAAGTCGTCCAGATCGCGTCGCTGTTGACCTACTTTATTTCCATCGGTGCAGCGCTCTTGATTGGAAACTTTGTCCGGAGTGAGCAGCGGCTTAAGTATATTGTCGGATGTTTTGTGTTCTTTGGTTCGATAATGACACTATTCCAGGTTTTTTCGATACGACACGGCTTTCTTAATGACAAAGGATTATGGGGGCTATGGACGGTCATTCCGGCATATGCGCTGGTTATTGCGCATCCCGGCCTGAAATGGCACTGGAGACTGCTTCTTCTGACACTTATTGGCTTGAATCTCTACCAGACGTTCTTCGTTAATCTTCTCTGGAAATCTGGGTGGATACCGACAGTGATTGCCATTTTTGCGGCGACGCTGCTTCGTTCGTGGCGATGGTTTCTTGTTCTTCTGGTCGCCGCTTCGCTGCTGGTTTACACACAACAAGAGTTTTTCCACCGAATGGTCGAAGCAGAGATGAACGAAGGAGCGGATGGACGTATTGGAATGTGGGAGATCAACTTGCGTGTTGTTGGCGACCACTGGCTTTTTGGCACCGGACCGGCGGGGTATGCTCCATATTATATGACATATTACCCGCATGATGCGCGCTCTACACACAACAACTATCTGGATATTATTGCGCAGTTCGGGTTGGTTGGAAGCATTATCTGGCTCTGGTTCGCCGCTGTCAGCACTATTGAAGGGTTGCGCCTGTTTCGGGAGGCGCCGCCCGGTTTTCTCAAGACGCTGGCACTGACGGCGACAAGCGGCTGGATCGGTGCGCAGGCGTCAATGTTCTTTGGTGACTGGATTCTGCCGTTTGCATACAATCAAACGATTACCGGCTATAAGTATACCGTGTATAGCTGGATTTTTGTCGGCGTCCTTATCAGTCTCAGGCAACTCATCAATCGTCAACGCGCCAGCGAGACTGTGGGTGAAGTGGTATGAAGCGCCTGTTCTGCTGGATAACCGGCTTCCTGCTGGTGGTTGGGCTGCTGCAGCCTTTCACCAACGTGCATGCACAGCGCAGCGGTTGGACAACGCCGTTCGAGGTGTCGCCGCCGGTTCCGGGCGTCTCGGATGCGTCGCTGCAACCGTCTCCCACTCCATCCGCCGATGGGAAGGAGATCCGCTATGGCTCATCCTGGTTCCCCAGTATTGCCATCGGTCCGAAGGGGAGCGTCCACATCGTCTGGTACAGCGGCATTGCGACAACTGCGGACAGCAGCGGGAGCATTGATATGCTCATGTACCGCGAATTGCGCGATGGTGTGTGGTCGCCGGTGAACAACGTGGCAGTCACTGCGTTTGGCGGTCTCACAGTGCGCAACAGTATTGTGATGAGCCGCGATGGGCGACTGCACGTACTGATGCGCACCGGAACGCGCATTCGCCATACGAGCGCTCCCTGGGATCAGGCATTCAGCGCCGTCTCCTGGTCAGAACCGCGAACGGTGAGTGGTGATGGCGCGTACTATACGGTGCTCGGCATCGATCAACAAGGACGGTTGCATGCCTTCTGGTCACAGTCAGTTCCCGATCCACCAGGGAAGCCACGCCCGGAGTGTCCGGGATGCGCCAATCTGTTCTATCGCTTCTCCGATACCGGCGGCGATACCTGGTCGGAGCCGGTGAATCTCTCGAACTCGCCATATGGCGATAACCGGCCGCAGGTCAAGGTGGACAGCAATGATCGGGTGCATGTGGTGTGGGATCAGGGTCTCGACTGGTACGCCGGTCAGGGAAAGCCGAAGCATGGGGTCTACCGGCGTTCCGATGATCGCGGCGCGACATGGCGTCCACCCGTCTATTTCACCGTTCCCGGCGATGCAGTGCAACAGACAACCATCGGCATCGCGGCTGGTGATAACCCGATTGTTGTGTATCGCACGCTGAAAGGCGAAGTGTTCTATCAACATTCGCGCGACGGCGGCGATACATGGAGTTCGCCAGAGCGGGTTCCCGGAGTCGTTGCTCGCGATACGCAGGGAAACAATCTCGACCAGTACACCATGGCGACCGATGGCGCCGGTCAGGTGCATCTGTTGATAGTGGGGTATCTGACAACGCAGACGAATATCATTCCTGATCTATCGCCGCCACCGGCGCTGCTGCACCTGACGTGGAATGGATCGCGCTGGAGCGCCCCTGAAGTAGTTGTGGCGAATGACCTCTTCCCGGAGTGGCCGGCGCTTGCGGTCTCAAATGGAAATCGACTCCATGCAGTCTGGCATACGCGCAGCCTGGAGGATCGCTATATGAGTGAACGCGCACGTTACCGCGTCTGGTACAGTTCGCGTTCGCTTGGTTTGCCGGAAACGGCGCCGTTACCATTGTTCACCCCTGTTCCAACCGCTGCGCCTACGGCCCTGCCAACGGCGACCCCTGTTCCACCAACGCCAACCCTCCTTCCCGAAGATGTGGCAATGGCGCCGCCGATTACCGGTCCGCCACGCTGGGAGACAGCAGCGCTGCCGGTGCTGGCGCTTGCGCTCCTGCCACCAATTGCGATTGTCGCCATTGTGTACACTGTTCGGCGATGGCGGCGGTGAACGGATGACGTTCGGCAGAAGCCGCACTTCTGCGTCTGGTCGGGAACGGCGCTTATTGGTCTCGTCTGGACGGCGTTGTTACGAATGAATATCAAATCTGTTTAGAACACGATGCACGGTACACCGGTGTTCGTTCACAATTCCGCGCTGTTTGCCACGGAGCGAGGGCGTCCCGCCCTCATGGGGCGGCCGAGTTCTCCAGGCGCCTCACGCCAGTCGCCGCGCCGGGCGTCCTGCTCTCGTGAGGCGACCGAGGGCACAATGCCCCTGGTCCCGTGATGGGTCACACTGCTCACGCGGGCGCGACGCCCGCGCACCCAGGAGGGCGTCCCACCCTCGTGAGGCGGCCGAGGGCACGATGCCCTCGCTCCCGTGATGGGTCTACTGCTATACGCGGGCGCGACGCCCGCGCACCCAGGAGGGCGTCCCACCCTCGTGAGGCGGCCGAGGGCACGATGCCCTCGCTCCCGTGATGGGTCACACTGCTGTGTGCGGGCGCGACGCCCGCGCACCCAGGAGGGCGTTCCACCCTCGTGAGGCAGCCGAGGGCACGATGCCCTTGGTCCCGTGATTGGTCATACTGCTATACGCGGGCAAGACGCCCGCGCACCCAGGTGATTGGTCATACTGCTCACGCGGGCGAGACGCCCGCACACCCAGGAGGGCGTCCCACCCTCGTGAGGCGACCGAGGGCAAGATGCCCTCGCTCCCAAAATGCCCTCGCTCCCGTGATGGGTCACACTGCTGTATGCGGGCGAGACGCCCGCGCACCCAGGCGATACGAGAACGCGCACCATTCCAGCACGTCAGGAACATCCCGGAACGACCGCGCGACTCCTCTGTTTGCCACGGAGCGAGGGCGTCCCGCTCTCGTGGGGCAGCTGAGAGCATAATGCCCCTGGTTCCGTGATTGGTCATACTGCTCACGCGGGCGAGACGCCCGCGCACCCAGGCGGTGCGAGAACGCGCACCATTCCAGCACGTCAGGAACATCCCGGAACAACCGTTTGTTATCCCGGCAGGAATGCATCTTGTCGATCAAGATCTGGCATCACGCGGTATACGCCAGCGAGTACGATCGATTGTCGTTTTCTGTAATTTACACCCATTTAACTGCATCCGGTTCATTGATATAGTATGATGATCGTGTCATCAGTTTATCTTGATGACCACGTTTGGCTATCTGGTTTGCATATAAGCGAAAAAGGCCGTCTTATAAGGAGTAAGGTATATGGAGCTTGAAAAAAGCATAAAGGTAAAAATACTTACGTTTTTCAGTCTGGTGATGGCGAAAATTATCATTATTTCATCGTGCTCAATACCCGGTCAATCTACAGCATATTCGTTGAGTCGCGTCGATCACTCCACCCCTTTTGTGGTTCCT
>Ga0209227_1003400_pt1 | contig 10610 bp, 7 predicted proteins | sample YNPBryantNP2012_FD_185815 | JGI IMG/M metagenome (GOLD analysis project Ga0209227, IMG submission 185815) | Anoxygenic and chlorotrophic microbial mat microbial communities from Yellowstone National Park, USA - YNP Bryant NP 2012 (SPAdes)... ...
TTTTTTAGAAATAGAATTGGTAACCCTTGCTGGTTTGCAAAACTTGCTATTACTTTTGACGGAAAGATCACCCCCTGCATAATGGCACGTGATATAATCATTGAAAATATTTCAAACGCTAGTTTAACCTGTCTTCGACAGTCGTAGTCAATAAAAAAAGTGCATAAGCACAATAGGAATAGAAATTAAAATTACCCCCAAAAAGATGATGCGTGTGACTACATCATCACGAATCGCGAACGTCCAGAACGGTGGATGGCGGTTTGATGTTTAGCGCCGAGAAAATGGACTTCTGAGCGGCGGTGAGCTCGGTCAGTTGCGCCAGAGTCTTGTTCTCAAATTTAAATTCGCCGTAAAAAAGGCGGTTGAGCTCCGTACGGATGCGCGCCCACGATTTGCCTGTGGCGTTTTCCGACATCCGCACCAACACTAGCGCAATAAAGCACAAAAAAATATGACAGCGAATGCGATCGTGTTTGCTGTGATAATTGGGCCGCAGGTCGAGCGTTGTTTTCAGCGTTCGGAACGCGTGCTCGACGTCGTAGAGTTGCTTGTAGCCCAACACGATGTCACTCAAACTCAAGGTATCGTCGCTGCTTTCGATCAGGTATTTGCCGTCATAGCGTGCTTCGCGTTGCAGTTTAGTTTTGTTGAGCGCTAGTTTCCCGGTTGCCAGTACTTTGATATATTTTCCATAAATACGATGAGCGCGAAGGGCAAGCGCTGCTTTGGATTCAGCTTGTTTGCGACCCTTGTTTATGTCAGCAATTGCTGTTTCCAGATAAGCGATCATTTGTTCACGTGCCTGTTCATGGCGTTTTTGTTCATTGATATTTTTCACCACCACCAGCCGTTTGCGTTTTTCACCGTTGCCAATGATGACCTGTTTTGCCCACAAATCGTCGGCAATTTCGGTGTAGCGGCCTTTTTGGCGTAACGCCTGCTGGACGTCAGCTTCACCGCTTTTCATTTTTCGTCCGATAATATAATGACCACCGCCGCGCTGGAGATATCGCGTGTTGGCTTCGCTGCCCATGCCGGCATCGCCAACAAAAATGATACGACTTAATTTCCATTCTATCAGGTCGTCTTTCACTGTTTGGATTGTGGCCATATCCTGGATGTTTCCTTCAAATACCCAATGCCGAACCGGGATGCCGCTGCGGGTCACGGCCAGGCCAATCACCACCTGGGGCAAATCGTCGCGATGATCTTTGGAATGTCCGCGTTGTTTGAGTTCGTCTTCGCGCTCCGTTTCAAAATAGGTGCTGGTGGTATCAAAAAAAATTAGATCGACTTCAAGATTCAATAAATCGGCTACTGCCCAGTAAATCTCTTGTTCCAGTTCCTTTTGATGGAGTAACAGAAAATCCATCGCCCGGTACACGACCTGGACATCAAGTCTTGGCAAATCGGGGATAAACACATCGTGTTCAACCCATTCACTCAGCGCCAGTTTGCTGCGTGGCGCCAAACAGCGATTGGCGACCATCGCAAACATGGCCTTGAGAACCGGCGTCGAAAAATGCCGACCGTTAAGATGTTTTGCTAACAGACTATCGAAATGGAGTTGCTTCCACAACTCGGCAATCACATAAATACCGCCGTATGAACGGCATGCCTGCCATTTCAAAGCGCGTCCTCGATGCTGCGACTCGACTTGAAATTCCAGCGCATCTTCGGGTGGCAGAAAGCGTGATATGCTTTTGATCAGTCGCTTAAGTTGTTGAATATCAAGTTGTTCTTTCTGGCCAAAATTATAGAGAATAGTGGCTTTCGAGCGCCCGGTCTCGGGATCGCGCGTGTTATGCGCCAGCCGCACGTATGTGACTATGCTGCCGTCTTTGTTTTTTCTGGTATCTTCGCGTAAGTACATGGTGCCAAGATAGGAAAAAAATACCAGAAAATCAAGTCCCGTGATAAATTCGTGTGACTACAGATGTTGACATATTTTTGTGGCCAATCGCCGCTATGCCCTATAAAATCGGGCAGCTTGATTTTTTATTCGGCCTAAGTGTGACTATCGCTGTCGAAGACAGGTTTAAAAGAATTAATTTTAAATGGAAAAATTGATAAATATTGGCTTTTAAATAAGGATTTAATTAATAAATGTAAGGGGTGCGAATACCGCTATGCTTGTTTTGATTGCCGTCATAAAGAAAGATTGACAAATTCCTTATATTCATCTAATAAATATTGTTCTATTTATTAATAACTAAATTAATAGCTTAGGAGGTAAAAATGAAAGCCATCAAATTATTAGGTTCAAAAAGAATTCATACTTTGCCTGAGATTTATGGTGCTAAATATGATAACCCTGCTTGTCATTGTGGATCATTAGGCGAAGATGGTCCCTGCTTTGACAGATGTAGCTGGTCAAATCCTAGCTCAGCTGGAGTCATTCAGGCAGGATACCAAGTGCAAAAATCAGTAGCCGTCTAAAAAACTTCGTTCTTTATAAGCTCTTTTTATGCGGAGCTAACTTTTTACAGGAAGTAACCGATCACAGGGGGAATAATAAGAGCAGATTAATAGCTTTTCCTGGCAAAGCCAAATCCGATTTTTAGAGAATTATAATATATATATGCTCACTAAAGCTATTTGGAAATTTTAATAAACTGCAAAAGCCTGTGATCGGTTATTTTCGTCTTAAAAATAACACAAAAATGTTATGCATTCAATATAAAAAATTGTATATCTCTAAAATATTTAATGATTAGAAAAACAAATATTGTGATTTCACGTCAATAAATTAGCCACAAATTCTTTGAAAAATTATTATATTGCAGTTTATAGTAATAAGAATTCTTTTAGGAGAATAAAATATCTTCCACATTCCAAGTTTAAGATCGTTGTGAAATTTAGTAAATAAAAGGAAATATTATGTGCAGTTTCAATATGAATGGTAAACCCTCGGAGAAAAAACTGTTTTCAATAACATTTTCTTTTTTTCTGTTAATATCATTTTGCTGTTCTTCACAAAACGATGCTAACAACCATCAGAAAAATATGAAGAAAGAGGTCCAGTATATCAAGAACTCAGATAACGGGGTTTGGAATAATACAAAAATAATGAAATTAGAACAAATAATAGCAATTGGCATAGCCGAAGGAGATAGCAATTATTTGTTAGTTCAGCCGATTGCCGTTACTGTGGATGATGATGAGAATATTTATGTTTGTGATAAAGGGGACAATAAGATCAAAGTTTATAGTAAAGATGGTCAATTCCTGAAAAGTATCGGTAGAAAGGGCGGCGGACCAGGAGAATTGATACATCCATATTTATTAGGGTTGACGAATAATGATCAACTAGTGGTTATCGATAATCAGCGGAGGGCAAATTTCTATAGCCTGAACGCGAAATTTTTGTCTAGTTTCAACATAAAAGAAGGCAGACCTTATAGCATATTTTGTGATAAGAAGCAAAAGAAAATATATTTAACCTTTTTAATTTTTCCATTTGTTTCAGATGCAGACCAGTACAGCAAAATGATTTTTAGCTACAATTTAAGTGGCAAGAATATCAGCTCTTTCGGGAAATTGTTTTTAATGGGAAAAGCTTCCTCTGGTAGACAATATTCTAGTGCCTATGTTTCTGGTGATGTCAGCAATAAATTATTTCTTGTTTTTGAAAACCTTTACAGAATTGAAATATATAACTCCGACGAAAAACTCGAGTCAGTGATAGAGCGAGATGCCAATTTTTTTCCAAAACCAGAACTGGTAGAATTATCTGTTCCTGTAAAAATGTTACTAACAAGGTCAGAGATTAAGGCAATAAACTTCTTTCCCGATGGCAAATTTTTACTTACCATTTTTGATAAAGGCGAAGCGTTTGCTGCTGATTACAAAAATTACAGCAGAAACCCGAATGCTATTCCAGACCAGTTTAAAGTACATTATGATCTATTTGATAGTGAGGGACATTTTTTACAAAGCTTTTTGGCAAACTTCAAAGAATTTGGAGTCATTGCTCATATCGATTTTAAGGGTTATGTGTACACAGTAAGCAGTCCCGATCAAATTCCTGTGGTTCGGAAATACCAGCTATCGTTTGTAAACAAGAAATAACCTCAATGGTTATTAATTTTTATAATATTGAAGCGAATACGGGAGAATTAATGGTTATGAAAATTTTAAAAAGTTTGTTGATAATTTTGGTAGTCTTTTTCTGTTCCAGGCAAAACAATCAGAATGAGATAAAAAAAACTAAATCGAGTTCAGTTCAAAAAGAAGGCAAATTCGTTGAAGAATTTAATGCCCCGAAAAATTGGAGGGGCCACATAGAATTTAATGACAGTATTATCTATATCCATAATCCAGATGAAGGATTATATGAGGCAGATTCACAATATGTCATTAAATTAGAAAATGATCTTGTTATTGAAGATAAAAAAAACAATTTGACTCAAGCCCATGACGTGATTGCTGATTCAAAGGGTAATATCTATATTTTCTGCCAGCGGGATAAATTTAATAACAGCATAATTAAAAAATATAAGCCTGATGGCAATTTTATTTCAGACTTGAATAAGCAAAATAATATTAAAGATTTAAGAGAAAATTCATTTCTTGGTATAGATGCTGATGATAATCTGATTGTATGCGAATATATATATAGAAATTTTAGATTTACTTTGTTTGATAAAAATGGAAATCTAATTACAAGAAAATCGGTTCCATTCACTAACCAGATTTTGCTTGACTTTCATTTTCATAATAATAATTATTATTTATTGACCTTTGATAATAAAATCATGGACATTAAATTTGATAAATTGTTTAATATTTTTAAATTATCGAAGGATTTTAAAGATAATTCAACAATATACCAGCGAATTTTAAAGGCATCTCTAAAGCTACCAATATTTTCCAATTCATTAACCCCTTTTTTCAAACCTTTTACTAATATCAAAGAGAGATGGGACATTAACTCTAATGGTTATTTATTCGTTGCCGACTCAGAAAAATATCAAATAGCTGTTTATAATCCAAACGGCGTTCTTGCAGGAAAGATAGATAGAAGTTACGGTTCATTTGTGAAAGTTACCGCTGAAGATAAAGCAATAATTTATGATAGCTTTTTTGCACCGCCTTATGGCAGTAATATTTCAGATAACTTTAAAAATAAAATAATTCAGGAATATAAAATTCCAGAACTTAAACCTGCAATACAAAAAATCATTTGCGATGATAAAGATTGGTTATGGATTCTGACCTATGAAACAAATAAAAAAGACCGATGTGGAATTGATATTTTTGATAATAATGGAGTGTACCTGCAACGGATTTGGTTGGAGTCTTTTCCAGAATATATTAGAGATAATCTCGCTTATTCGATTGTAGAAGATAGCGTTGGGAACAGGGTATGTAAGAGATTCAAAATTTTAAAAAATAAATTGTAGAAAATTTTAATTTACTTTAATTATTAATTATATTTTGTAATAAATATTTTTTATCAATCAATTATTTTTTTTAAAATTATAAATGTATGATAAAAAAGCAAAATGGCACTGTGTTGAAAGTGATCATTTTTTCTATAAATTTTTTCCAGATTTAATTATAAAAAAAATATAGATAATTTTATTAGAAGAACTGAGGATTCATACAATAAAATATCAAAATTTTTAGATGTAACTCCAGGAAAAAAATTTGACTTTTATTTATTACCAGATAAAAAGACATCCAATAGATTGAACATAGAAACAAACATAGCGGTTCCACATAAGCATTTTGTTTCTATGGTATTTGATGAATATCAATTTTCTATTAATAAATTAAGCTTTGGTCATGAAATCACTCATCTATTATCATATTTTTGGGATAAGCAACTTTTTCATCTAGAATTTTTAGAGGAGGGATTAGCGGTATATCTTGATCAATCAGAAAGCGATAAACATTTAGATTTTTTAAATAAGCTGCATAGTAGAATTGATAATGGTTATATCGATCTTAGCTTAAATATTGAATATGTTAAAAGAGCAACAGATTATGTTAAGGCAGGCTCATTTGTAAAATATTTAATTGAAAGTTATGGAATTAAAAAATTTAAAAAATTATATTTAAGATCTGTTGTTGAGTTAAGAAATGATATTTACGTTATTAATGGGAAAAGACTTCCAAAAAATTATTTAAAGATATTATTAAAAGAATGTTATGGCGAAAACCCTACGTCTATTCAGCGCAAATGGTTAGAAAATGTTGGAATTATTTTATAAAATAGAAAATATCCAACAAAATCATTATTCAATAGGCATAAAAAAGCTAGATGGTTAAAAGGAAGCAAATTTTAAATTAAAATTGACTGTGAATTTTTATGATATCACTTAAAAATATATTTGAATTAGAAAAAATAGTTATTAATTATTTAGAAAATTCAGAATTACCATTAATTTATTTTATCTTAACCTTTTTTTCTGCTGTAAATTTAAGAAATCTTATTGAAGTTTATTTTGTAAGTAATTCTATAATTAACATTGAACTTTACAAACATTATACTTCATTTAGTATTGCCTTAGCTATGTCGTTAATAATTCTCTTTGCTATTATTACAAAGGCAGAAGTTGTTAAAATAGCAAAAGTTATTTTACCATCATTTATAATATTGGTATCTGTACCGCTTTTTGATCTTATAATAAATTCAGGAAATCTACATTATACTGAGATTTGGCAACCTGGCTATATGATACCTGGAATTCATGATGATATAGTGATAAGATTTTTTACTTTTTTTGGTGATTTTAAGAAATTCGGGATAACACCAGGCATGAGATTAGAAATTGCATTGGTTTTACTATTCAGTTTTATATTCTTTCGACTGAAAAATTTACCAATATTTAAATGCTTTGTATCAACAATATTAACTTATTTTATTATTTTTCTATTCTTATCAACTCCTTTTATAATAAAATGCATTTTTGATTTAATAAAAATAGCTTATTCACTCTCTGACTCACTGATATTTAATTTTTATGTTCTAATCATTTTCATAACAGGTGTTTGGCTGACTTATCTAACAAATGGAGAATATTTTGTGATCATTATAAATGATATTAGACCATTTAGATTAATTCACTTTGAATTGATGTATTTACTGGGCTTGATCGTAGGGTCTAAATTTGTAGTTTTTAATTTTGACTATCTAAATATTTTTAATTTTGTATTCACTCTGATAAGTATTGCTTTTGCATGGCTATTTTCTGTATTAACAAATAATATTGAGGATTACAATATAGATAAAATATCAAATCAAGGCAGGCCATTGATTAATTCAAATATGAATGTCCAAATGTATAAAAAATTATCATGGGCATTTCTTTTAGCTTCAATATTTTTTGCAATAATTGTTAATTTTCGAACTGCATTTATTATTACTTTATTTATAGGAAACTATTTTTTATATTCAATACCTCCATTTAGATTTAAAAGGATTCCTTTTTTTTCTAAGCTCTTTATTTCTTTGAATTCAATTCTGTTGGTAATTTTAGGTTTTTTGCAAGTAACCAATTCATTACAAAAATTTCCAAAACCATTATTTTACATTTTTTTATTGGGCTTTACAGCCGCTATTAATTTTATTGATTTAAAAGACTTTGAAGGTGATAAGCAATCAGGAATTAAAACTTTGCCTGTTCTATTTGGATTAAAAAAAGCAAAAGTTGTAATTGGAATTTTTTTATTATATGCTATCTTTCAATATATCAAATAATTAGGGATATTCATCTAATTATTCCATTATTCTTTATTGGAATTCTACAATTTTATTTAATTAATAAAAAAAAGTATAATGAGAAATATGTATTTTTAACATATCTTTTAAGTCTTACCAGCGCAATTATATATTTGATTCATTCAAAAAATGTCATATTATCCGAATAGAAATTAAATTATTGGTATATGAAATAGATGCAACTAATTGAAATATTAAAAAATATATTTAAATATAAGGAAGGTAATTTTTTAAAAGAAAAATCATCTTTTAAAATTTACTATTTCAAAAAACTTTTTCCGTTTATTTCTCAATATTTATCGAAAGGAATTATTGCCAATGTTTTTTTAATATTGACCGTATTATTAACATTACCCCAACCTTTATTCACAAAATATATCTTAGATGATGTAATAATAAAGAAAAATATAACCATATTAACATTGGTTGTCTGTATATTAGTTGCTATTTTAATCGGAGATGCAATATTATCATTATTCAAACAATTCTACTTTTTCCGCTTTGAACAAGATATTATTTTCGAGATTCAACAAAGTCTTTTTGAAAGAGTGCTTCGTTTTCCCAAATCATTCTTTGATAGCAAACAAACAGGCTACCTTATGTCCTGCCTATCATGGGATGTATTTCGATTGCGAATGTTATTTTCCAGTACCATTGTTGAAGTTTTCACCAATGTTTTAAAATTTGTTGGTAGCGTTGTTATTTTATTTTTTCTTCACTGGAAGCTTACCCTTTATTCACTCATTTTTTTGCCATTTTTTTATGTTACCGTTCGGTTTTTGGGCGAAAAGACCAGGCAGTTAAGCCACAAAATGATGGAGAAATCAGCTCATTTTTACAAGAATTTACAGGAATCCATTTCAGGTGTTGCGCTGATTAAAGTTTTTGCAAGGGAGGAAAAAGCAACTCAAAAAATATCCGATAGTTTGCAGGATTCAATCGAAGCCAGTGTGGAGCAAAACACTATCAGCGCTTTTTCTCAACTGATTATTGGTATTATTGCTTCTATGGGTACGGTATTTGTGCTGTGGTATGGCGCCAGGGAGATTATTTTCGATAGATTGACTATTGGTGGGTTTGTGGCGTTTAACTCCTATCTGGGTTATCTCTATGGTCCTTCTCGGTTTTTAGCATCAACCACTGTTTATATGCAATCAGCTTTTGCAGCATTGGAGCGAGTTTTTGCATTATTCGATCTCATTCCAGAGGATGAAGATGATAAATACAAAATAAAAGTAAATAATCTTACTGGTAAAATTTCTTTTGATCATGTTACTTTTTCCTACAACCATCAATCACCTGCCATAAAAGATATTTCATTTTCAACAAAACCAGGAGAAAAGATCGCCATCGTGGGACCAACTGGCGCAGGAAAAAGCACATTAGTCAATTTGTTCATTCAATTATACAAAACAAAACAGGGCAAAATCTTATTCGATGGCAAAGATGCTGCAACATTAAACCTTCGGTCGCTTAGAGAGAGAATCGGCATTGTCTCCCAGGAAATATTCCTGTTTGATGATACGATCCTGAATAATATCCGTTATGGCAAACCAGAAGCAACTGATGAGGAAGTATATGCTGTTTCCAGGCTGGCTCATGCCCATGAATTTATTACTCAATTACCAGAAGGCTACAACACCAAAGTTGGGGAACGTGGCGGTAAACTATCAACTGGTCAGAAACAGCGTATCTCCATTGCCAGGGCTTTATTAAAAGATCCCGACATCCTCATTTTTGACGAACCCACCTCAGCTTTAGATGCCCTCACCGAAAAAGCCATCAAAGAAATGTTGTTTGAAAAAACGAATGGGAAAACCACCTTCATTATCGCTCACCGTTTGTCAACTGTTTCTGCGGCAGATAAAATTATTGTGCTGGATAAGGGCAGGATTGTGCAAATGGGAACCCATGAGGAACTGATTGCGCAGGAGGGGTTGTATCGGAGGATGTGTGAGGAGCAAATGTTGGTGAGTGGTTAGTGGTTAGTAGTGAGTAGTCGATTGTTTCATGTTGTTAGTTTTTAATCAGGCAATATTTTCGTGGGTTTTTTGGAATAATAGTGGATGCTTGATATTTGAATTTTATTCTTTCAATCATCGGATGTTTTAATGGTATTACTATTCCGTTTCAGCAGATCGACTCTGAAAGTGTCCTTGCCGTAGCCAATCATTTATTCATTGAAACTCAGAATCAGAAAAGATTGCTGATCCGTACTAATTTTCACTTGAACCATAAAAAAAATCTTGAATCCATCCGAAATAGATTTGATGCCGTGTTCCTCGACTTCGGTCTTTCCGCATCGATGAATCTCCCCTCCACCACCAGCCGACCCGATGGGGTAGAAGATGCTCTTTCATTTTTGAAGCGAATGAAAACGAAATCAGATTTATCGATCGGGAAAAAAGTAGCCGTTTTGGGCGGCGGCAATACGGCTATCGATGCAGCGGTGGTGGCAAAACAGGGCGGCGCACAGGATGTTTACATTGTTTATCGAAGATCCTTCAATGAAATGCCTGCCTGGAAAAAAGAGCGAGATGCTGCTCTGGAAAGAGGTGTCCATTTTCTGATTCTATCCCAGCCATTGGATTATGTGACAGATAGTGGTCATTTGAAAGGACTTAAAATCGCCCGCACCGAATTGGGCGAACCCGATGCCAGCGGGCGTCGCAGCCCTGTCGTTGTTCCCCATAGCGAATATATTTTCCCAGTCGATCACGTCATCGAAGCCATCGGACAACGGATCGATGCTGAGACAAAAAAGGCATTGGGCAAGTTAGAATTGAATAAAAACGGCTGGGTCAAAGTGGATGAACATTTCCAGACCTCGATTGAAAATGTCTTTGCTGGCGGTGATATTATCAATGGCGGCACCACA
>Ga0209227_1003403_pt1 | contig 10606 bp, 10 predicted proteins | sample YNPBryantNP2012_FD_185815 | JGI IMG/M metagenome (GOLD analysis project Ga0209227, IMG submission 185815) | Anoxygenic and chlorotrophic microbial mat microbial communities from Yellowstone National Park, USA - YNP Bryant NP 2012 (SPAdes)... ...
GCGGTTGCCCCAATAGGGCAGGCGCAAGGCCTGCCCCTACCCCCACCACGGCCCAGAAAAGCCAGAGGAGCCCCATTCCGTGGCGTCGGGCGACGGCCAGTGCGGCTCCGGCCAGCCCCGCCAGGAGAAGAAGGGGTTCAGATAGTAGCACAGGATTGATCCCGTCCCCAACGGATACCGTCTCTGGCGAGAGCCACCGGAGAAATTGCTCCCCCGTCGCGGCCAGACCGGCGGGGTGCAGGCCCAGCCCCATGCCGAAGACGAAAAGGCCCAGGGCGAAGGCGGCCAGTCCCCGCCCCAGCGCGGGCCGGACCATGGGCCAGACCCAGGGCACCTGCTCCCGCCAGACCCAGAGCCCGGCGGCCAGCGCCAGGACCAGCCCCAGGAGCAACCCCCAGGCCGCGGGCCCGGCGGTCAATGCCAGCGCCAGCCCGACCCCGCCCAGGGGAACCCAGGCCGACCGCCAGGAGTCCAGGAAGCGGGCGACGGCCCCGACCAGGAGCATCACCCCCAGCGCGGCCGGGATGGACCCGTCCAGGGTCCGGGAGAGGGCCAGCAGGGTAGGGGAGAGGGCCAGCAGCAGGCCGCTCCCCAGCGCGCCCCAGCGGCCCAGGTACCGCCGCAGGAGGAGGGGGGTCAGCGTCAGCCCGACCCCGCAGAGGGCCGGGAACAGGCGGGCCAGCCCGTCCCCACCGTGAAAGAGCGTGAAGAGCAGGACGTTGACGTGAAAGAGGAGCGGCGAAAGGGTCCGGGCTTCCGGCGGGATGCCGCCCCCGTGGGCCGCCTGGTACGCGGCCAGCGCCTGGACGGCCTCGGCGGAGGAAAGAGGGGCCGTCCCCAGCCCGGCCAGCCGCAGCACGGCGGCCAGGAGGAGCAGGAGAAGCCACAGGAAGCGTTCGGTGGAATCGGGGTTGCGCATGGTGTGTGTTGCGTATTTCGTCTACGGAATACGGAATATTTTCACCCCACCCGCGTCGTAGACGATCTGGCCGATGCGGGCGAACTTGGCCAGGCCCTCCGGCGGGTAGCGGGAGACCTCTAACAGGCCGACGTAGACGTATTTTATACCATACCGGCGCAGGAGGGGCAAGGCCTGCCCGGGGTCGGGGGTGGTGAAGAGCGTCGCGATGTCGGGTTCCCGGCGGGCAGGCTCGTCGTAGGTACCCCGCCACTGGTGCTCGTGCCCGCCCCAGCCCAGCAGGGTGGGGAGGCCGGTGAAGGCGGAGACCCGGCCCTCGTAGATGTAGGCCCGGTAGCGGTCACCGGGGGCCTCCAGGATGACCGGCGTCCCGTCCACGTGCGCGTTCAGCCAGTCTATGGCCGCCATGTCGGGCCCGTAGAGGGAGCGGAGATGGGCCGCGCCGTCCAGCGTGGGCGGACCACCGTACTCCCGCGCGCGCGTCGGAATCGCCAGCGCCGGATAGACCAGCCCCAGGGCGACCAGCACCGGGCCCACCCACGCGGCCGGGCGGGGCCCCCGGGCCAGGAAGCGGGCCAGAGCGTACGCGGCGGCAATCCCCCACATCGTCCAGGCCTGGAAGTAGAACTTGAAGACGGTGTTCATCCGGGTGCCGAAATGGTCCCGCAGGTAGAAGAACTCCACGGCCAGGGTCAGGGCGGCGCCAGCGGCGACCAGCAAGAGGACGAAGGTCGCAGGGTCGCACGTCGCAGACCTCACCCCACCCCCGGCGGCTTCGCCGCCACCCCCTCCCCTCTCCTGACTTTTAGTCAGGAGAGGGGAGGGGGTCAGGGGGAGGGGTGAGGCCGCTACCAGCAGCGCGGCCAGGAGGAGGGCCGTCCACGGGGAGAGAAACCGCGTCCCCAGTCGCGCCGCAATCAGGCGCGGGGCTTCGGGGATGTTCTCCAGGCCGGGGATAGGACCGCCGCTCCGCAGCGCGGTCAGGTAGACCCGCCCCTGAGGGTGAACCAGAACTGCCAGGAGCAGGAGAACCAGGACAATCCCCAGCGTCCAGCGGGCCACGTCGCTCCAGCGGACCCCCCGCGCCCGGGTCTGGGCGACCGTCCAGACCCCGATGGGGAAGAGCAGGGGGCCGAACATCACCAGGAACTGGGGCAGACGGGTTGGGTTGAAGAGGTTGGGGAGAATGCCCGCGGCCTGGGAGCGGAGGCCCAGCCAGAAGGGAAGGTAGAGAAAGATGCAGGAGGCAAGAAGCAGGATGGAGGAAAGGATGACGGTTTTCCAGTTTTCCAGGCCAACTGATAATAGGAAGGCCGCGGCGAAGACGGCGAAGTAGACGGGCAGGTCCCAGGTGTTCAGGAACCCCATCCCGCCCAGGCAGATGGCATACAGTGGAAAACCACGAAGACACAAAGACACAAAGTTTCGTGTCTTCGTGTCTTTGTGGTTGTAGAAAACGTTCAGGGCCAGGGCGAGGGCCAGGAGGGCGAAGGGGAGGGAGAGGAGATGGGGGTGCATGTCCCCCAGGATGAAGGAGAAGGCCGGGAATTCGTCAATGACCTCCCACTCCGCGGGGTTAGCCGGGGTGTGCCAGGGGGCGTAGTCGTGCAGGACCCGCGAGGCCTGCCACCACCACATAGAGCGGTTGGGCATCCAGGAGCCCCCGGCGAGGGGCGGCGGCGCGCCGTTGATGGAGCGGATGTCCAGCCATTTCCAGAACCCGACCGGGAAAAGTCCCCGGGCGTAGAGGACCTCCAGGACCCCCTCCAGGTTCCCCAGCAGGGCCACCATCAGTGCCCCCAGCAGTCCGCCCCAGCGGGCCACCCGCTCCCCTTCTCCGGCCAGCAGCGCGTAGACCAGCCCGTAGGCGCCGGTGACAGTGAGGGCGAATAGGGTTGCGATGCCCAGGTTGAAGGCCATCGTGGAGGGGACTGCGGCCAGATGGGTCAGCATGCCCATCATCACGTAGCCGAAGTAGTAGTAGGAGATGGCGAAGCCCGAAAGCCAGGGGTCGTGGGGCGGGAAGCGGGGGGCTCGCAGGACGGCGTTGAGAAAGGCAATCTCCATCCACTTCTCCCCGCCCGCGGTCTCAATGCGGGGCATGTGGGCGCGGACGACGCACCAGAGGGCGAAGGCCAGGGCGAAGAGGAGTTCTACTCTGGTCACATGTCGCAGGTCGCAGGTCGCAGGGCGCAGGGCGCAGGGCGCAGGGCGCAGGTCGCAGGGCGCAGGGGGCGGGTCGGGGTTCCGGGCGGAGAACCAGACCGCGGCCCCGGCAAGGGCCAGGAGGAGCAGGACGGCCACAACCCCGCCGGGGGTGTTGGGCAGCCAGCCGAAGACGGAGAGAATCCAGAAGAGGTAGCCCGCGACCATCAGCCCCAGCGGGCGGGCGAAGGCGTACCCCCGGCCCGGCATCCAGTGGAAAAGGCGAAGGGTTAGCGGCAGCGCAGCCAGGCCGAAGAGTTGGAGGACCAGATACCAGCGGAGGGCAAGGAGCAGTTCCATCGGCAAAGGGGGGCCACAGAGGGCGGCAACTGTACTCTTTGCGTCACGATGGTTTCACGACAACGCTCTGCCGCCATTCCCGCGTCCGCAATCTCTCCAGGCGCTCCACATGCGTCCGCAGCAGGTCCAGGACAAATGACCGCTGCAGTGATTTGGGAAAGTAACTGGTTATCACGAATTCAAAAACCGCGTTGATTTCCGAGTTCTCCAGCGCGTGGGCCTCCTGGTAGGCATCCTCCAGCGTCTGAATGCGGGCCAGCGCCTTTTCCGGGGAGAACCGGGCGGCGGACCGGGCCTGCTCCAGCCACAGGGGGTCGGCCGGGGCCTGGCGTTGTTCGGGGGACAGAGAGTGCAACACCTGTTCCAGCAGCCGGATATGGCCGGCTTCGTCCGCCCCCATCATCCACCAGACCTCCGCCGCGGTCGGCTCGTGGGCGAATGCTTCCATCAGGCGCAGATAAAACCGCTGACTGGCATCCTCTGCCTGCATCAACAGGGTGATCAGGGCCTCTATTGTCCGATCCCTGGTCGGGGATACGGAAATACCGGTTTCGCTCTGGCTCCCAGCCACAGTTGCAAGCCTCCCTGTATTGGATGGGGGGACAAGTCGGTTGTTGATCGTTTTGCCGGTGTCGGTGCAGAGTGCTATTATCCCATATTCTCTGGATTTGCGCAAACAGAGGGGGCCACGTGCAGGACAACTGCTTGCAGTTGTCCTGCAAACATGCTGTCCCTGGGGGAAGGTTGCGGCGGCGGCCCTTCGGGCCGCCGCCGCAAATGGTACTCCCGCGATAGATCAGCGGCCACCCGGTCGGCGCAGACCGCGGACCGCCGCTGCTGATTCCCCTGACGGGCCCCGCGGACCGCCGCTGCTGATTCCCCTGACGGGCCGCAGGGAGCAGAAACCAAACCCCGGATGGAATGGGCGCGCTTTACCGCCGGGCCAGGGAGCGGAGATGTTCTTCCATAGAGATGAACAGGTTGATCATTTCACCAGCGCCGTAGAGGGTGAGGGCAGCGAATCCGCCGTAGAGGAGGGAGATCAGACCCAAGATGACCCCACCGACCACGCCCCCCATGCCAGGTATCTGGATTCCCAGTTGCCGTCCCATCTCTCCGAACATCGCGCCCCCCGCAATCGCCGCGATGCAGGTGCCGATGGATACCAGGAGCGTGAGCGCACCCGCAATCCCGCCCAGCACCTTATAGATGACGCTGAGGGTCCGCAGGATGGGATACCGCCTCTCTACCGGTACCGGTCCGGCAGGGATGGGAGAGGGTGGGGGAGGGGGGACGGCGAAGGCGGGCTCAACGGGGGATGGGGCCCGGGCCGCGACCTCCGCTGGCAGGGCGGCCCCACATTGGGCGCAGAAACGCGCCCCGGGACGGTTTTCGGTACCACAATTGGGGCAGATCATCATCGCACCTCCGTAACTGCCTACCCAGGAATCGTTTCGTAAAAACCACGAAGGCCTCGCCCTGAGGGCTCGGCCCGAAGGGACACGAAGGAATTTCGTCGTCAGGGGTCAGTCGTAAAGAACCCTTTTGCAGTGGACTCAAATATAGAACCGGTCCGGGTCCACCTCTTCCCGCAGGATGCGCAGTTCTTCCTCGGTCGGCGGCTCGTTCTGGCCCACGTGCTCCGGGATGATTAACTCAAAACCGGTGTTCTCTATCACCTGCTCCACGGTGACCCCCGGGTTCGTCGCCAGCAGGCGCATCCATTTGGTCTCTTCGTCAAAGTCCAGTATGGCCAGCGTGCTGACGACGCGGTAGGGCCCTGTGCCCGGCGGGAGCCCCGCCGCCTCCCGCGCGCCCGGGCCGGTCAGGTAACCGGGGGTGGTGATGAAGTCCACTTTGGGCACGAAGCGGAGTTTGTCGTGGCGGATGATGATGATGGTGCGCCAGCAGAGGGAGCCGACGTCGTTGGCGCCGCCGGAGCCGGGCAGGCGGACTTTGGGCGGATGGTGCTGGGGGCCGATGACGGTGGAGTTCAGGTTGCCGTAGGGGTCTATCTGCGCGCCGCCCAGGAAGCCGTAGTCAATGAAGCCGCGCGCGGCGGTCTCCATTGTATCGCAGATGCCCGAGGCGACCAGACCCCGGTAGAACGTGCGGCCTTCGCCCACCGCGCGGGGCAGTCGCTTCAGGATGGCGCCGGTCCCGCCGAACTCAAAGACGGGGATCAGGTTCGGCGCGTGCATCTTCTGGGCCAGACTCGCGGCCAGCATGGGGATGCCGGTGCCGATGAACGCGGTCACGCCGTCCGGAATCTGGCGGGCTGCCAGACAAATCATCAGTTCGGTGGGGTTGTAGTCTGGGGTAGCCATCACCGTCCCTCCACTGCGGCTTTCGCGCGTTCCAGCCGCTCCCAGCCGACCAACTCCAGGTACTCCTGGTGGTTGGCGACGCCGTAGACGTACTTGTTCAGATAGGCCTGGGTCCCCTCTTCTGTTTTGGATGCCTCCACCCACTCCCGGATGGCCTCCTCGTCCCGTTCGTACATGTAGACCATCTCGCCGGGGTAGGAGCCGAAGGGGGCGTGGACGACCGCATCCACCAGGTAGTACGGGATGATGGTCCGGTCCGGATAGCGGCGGATTTCTTCGGTATCTACGATTTCCTCCGCGCTGATGATGAGCCGTTTGCAGGCGCGCGCCATTTCAAAGGCGAAGCCGCTGATGCCCTCAATCTGGGCGTTGCCGTAGCGGTCGGCCCGGTGGACGTGGATGAGCCCCACGTCCAGGATGAGGGCCGGGATCAGGCAGACCTTCATCCCGGTGAAGGGGCACTCGGCCACTTTGGCCGCGCTGTAGCGGAAGGTGTCGGTGCCCAGCATGGAGCGGACCGGGATAAAGGGAACACCCATCGCGGTGGCTTTGAAGCGCCAGGTGATGCCGCCGTTGGACCACTCCACGACTTTCTCCACCCGTCCGCTCTCCACCTCGCGGCGCAGGCAGTTAGAGGTGCCGTAGACCTCCAGGCCGATGTAGGTGATGTCCAGGGTTTTGACCAGGTGGGCGCCCAGCCAGAGGTCCAGTTCCAATACGCCCTGTCCGGCGACCCGCAGGTTTTTCTTCCCCTGGCGGACGACCTCCCGCGCCAGGCTCATCGGGGCGCGGACGGTACCGTAGAGTTCGGTGCCGATGTAGCACCCGTCATAAACGAACCGGGAGATGGCCTCCTGTTCGGTCATGAGTTTATCCACCAGACCGTGGGCCTTCTTCTCCCGGTTCCACTCGCGGAATTCGTCCAGGTCTATCGGTTGGAGCAATTCGCCCATTCCGGATTCCAGGATGCGCATGGGGAAACCTCCTCCGATGAAGGGACGGGCTATCTTTGGCGGATAACAATAGAGGGTTTTTATGGCGGCGGCAAAGCCGCCGTCATAAAAACCCACAAACGGGCCTGACGGCCTGCGCTACGGCTGTTTTTCCGGTTCGGTGTCCCGGGTTTCCTGCCCTTTCTTCAGCGCCTGCCGGGCGCCGTAGGCGTAAACCGAGCCGGGCAGGGCATCTATGGCTTCGTTGAAGCGCTGGATGGCCTCCGCCTCCCGCCCGGTGCGACGGCACGCCAGGCCCAGATTGTAGCAGGCGGCGGCCTGGTACTTGGCCCCCAGCCGGATGCTCTGGTCGGTCACCACCTCCCGCAGAATCCGACAGGCTTCTTCGGCCCGGCCCAACTGGAGCAGGGCCGCGCCCCGGTTGATCTGGGCAACCCGCTGGCTGAAGGCATCCGCGCCCAGGCGGAGGGCCAGGTCGTAGAACCGGAGGGCCCGCTCCGGCTGCCCCCGGCCCGCGATACCGTTGCCCAGGTCTATCAGGATGCGCACGCGCATGGTGAGCAGGTAGAGGAGCAGGAGGAATATGATGGGGTGAAGGGGAGCCACTAACGCCAGGGCCGCTCCGGCTCCGGTCAGGAGCAGTCCCTCCAGGATGAACCGGGAGGAGAGGCCCTGGTGGCGCAGGTAGGACAGGCCGTTGAAGCCCAGGATGTACAGGAATCCGACCAGAAGGATCAGCAGGGATGGGTGCACAGGGACCTCGGGAAAAGTGAAACGTGAAACGTGAAACGTAAAACGTGAAACGTGAAACGTGAAACGTGAAACGTGATTAGGAGAAAAGGTGGGCGGCGGTGCGCTCCAGCATGGGTACGCCCTGGACTTCGGCCTCAAAGAGGGGCACCAGGGCACGGACGTTGGGGAAGAGCCGCCGGATTTCTTCCATGTACTCCGCCTGCATCGCGATGCGGTTGCGGACGAATTCCGGCGGGTTCTCCCCCACCGCGTTGGGGTCTATCAGCATGTTGACCACGACGCCGCCGACCGGGATGCCGAACTCGTCAAACCAGTTGATGAACCGGCGGATGACCGCGATGGGCAGGGCCTCCGGCAGGGTGACGAAGAAGAAGGCCGTCTTCTCCGCATCCGTCAGCAGCGCCTTCGCGTGGGCCATCCGGTCCCGGAAGCGGAGCAGGTACTCCATCAGCGGGTCCTTCTCCTGCTTCTTCTTGCTGTAGGAGAGGAGTTCCCGCAGCGTCATCGCCTCCTGGCGGCTCTGGACCATCTTGTTGACCCACATGGAGTAGACGCTGGACATCCCCAGGAGACGGCGGGCGTTGGCGGTGGGGGCGGTGTCAAAGACGTAGACCTCGTACTTGTCCTCAAACATGAGATCAATCATATTCTCAAACATCGCCGACTCTTCAAAGGCCGGGTTCATCGTGGCGGACTCCACGAACTCGTCGGTCTTGACCCGGATGTCGGCGTATTTGAGGAACCACTCAATTTTCTCCCGAATCTCCTTTTTGGACCGCTCAATGGTGTCTTTGGTGTCAATCTCGTAGGCCCAGAGGTTGGGGACGCCTTCCACCGGGGTAGGTTTGCCAAAAACGTCCTGCCGCAGGAGGCCGCTGAGGGAGTGGACGGGGTTGGTGGACGCCAGCAGGGTGCGCCGGCCCTGGCGGGCAAACCAGAGCGCGGCCGTCCCGGCCATCACCGTCTTGCCCACGCCGCCCTTGCCGCCGAAGAAGACGTACTTCAGTTTCGGATGCTCCTGTACGAACTGAACCATGGGCTTCTCAATCATTCCGCACCTCCGAACATCGCCTCCGCCATCCGCCGGATCATCTCCAGGCCGGTGATGTCCCGCTCAAACTCCGGGATGTAGGCCAGCACCTGGTTGCCGAAGCGCTGGCGAATCTCCTCCAGGTACTTTCGCTGCATCTGGATGCGGTGGCGCAGATATTCCGGAATCTGCTGCTGCTCCAGTGCCGTCGGGATGACCCGGTTGACGATGTAACCGGAAATGGGGACCTGGAATTTGGCGAAAAGCCCTGCGGCCTTGACCGTATCCAGAATAATCATCTCCTCGGGCACCAGGACGAAGAAGAAGGCGGTCTTCTCCTTGTCGGTCAGGATGCTGGACGAGGTGTTGATCCGGTAGCGGATGTCCTGCAACTCTGCCAGGATTTTGTCCTCTTCCAGTTCCTCGTCCCGGCGCATCAGTGCGGCGACCTGAGCGTACTCCTGCATCTCCTCCCGGAGTTTGGTGATTTTCCCGATCCACTGGTCGTAGACGCTGGCCATGCTCAGGTAGTAGAGCGCGTGGCCCAGGGGGACCAGGTCGTAGATGTAGTAGTCGTAGTCGCCGCTGACGATGATGTCCACCACCTGGTCAAAGATAGCGCTCTCCTCCATTGCCGGCTCGGCGGCGGCGGCCTGGATGTAGTCCTCAATCTCGTCGGGCACCTTCTCCAGGCCGTACATGGTCAGGATTTTCTGCCGGATTTCGTCCTGGTACTCGCGGATGCGCCGGTCCGCGTCTATCTCCTGGGCGAAGAGCCCGGGGATAATCTCCACGGCCCCCTTGCCGAAGATGTCCTGCTGGAAGATGTCGGAGAGGGACGCCTGGGGGTCTACGGAGAAGACCAGGACTTTGTAGCCCTGTTGGGCGAGCCAATACGCGGTGGCGGCGGAGAAGGTGGTTTTGCCCAGTCCGCCCTTGCCGCCGAACATGATGTAGCGGCGCTCGGGGTGCTGTTTAAAGACTTCTGCGAGGGACAAGGTGACCTCCTTGAGCGAGTGTGCGAGTATGCCAGTGTGCAAGTATGCAGGTGGGTTGGTGGACGGTGGGTCAGGCCAGGGCGTCGGTCAGGTCCCGCTCCCGGAGCATGCGCCGCTTCCAGGTGGCAATCTGCGGGACGACGTAGGGGAGCAGGCGCAGGGAGTAGTAGGGCGGGAGAATCGGAATGCCCAGCAGGTCGCCCATGGTGACCAGGATGAAGAGATGCTCCATGCTCCCGCGCGTCTTGAGGGCGAAGCGGGCCATATCGTGCCCGGCCATCCCGTAGAGGACGCTCTTGACACCGTCCAGGAAGTTCTGCCATTTGCTTCTCTGCTCAGCCATTTTGATCCATCCTCCTCGGATTTGGTTTAACCTTCGCGGCAATGGTTAAGGCTCTGCCAGCGCTGGGGCTTCTGAAACCGTTATGCTGATACGATAGCCCAGCCGTGATAGGAAATCTTCCCAATCCTCCCAGGTCATCCCAAAAGCCCTCACATCTGCCAGACCGATGCGGCCAATGATGTCCCGGAGAAGTTCAGTATCTCGCTCCTCAAAATCTGCCTCCATCATTGCTGACTCTGCCCAGTCTACCAGATCTGACAGGGTGATGCGATGATAGAGGTAGTCAATGATTTTTTGAGCAACCCTTTGTCGGGAAACCTTCATAACTGCCCTCCTGCACTCTCTTATGCCCTTTGTCCATCGGATACTTCTCGTGAATTTCTACTAATTGTCCCCGTTCATTGTAGATTTCCTGGTAGAACCGGATTGTTTGCTCCAAAGCATCTACCTCTTTGACATAGCGCGCTTTCCAACCCGCACGTCCCTGAATCTCATAGAAGTAACGGCGACCGCCGTCAGGTAGTTCTTCCCAATTGCCAAATTTTCTTTCGTTCTCCCTGCGCTTGCGCTCAACCCTTGGTGCTTCGCGTTCTTGCCATGATACCATCGTGTTAGGATTATACCTCTAACCGATTTCCTGGTCAAACAGGTCGGTCAGGTCCCGTTCCCGGAGCATGCTACGGCGCCAGGCCTCAATGCGAGGGACCATGTACGGGAGCAGGCGCATGGTGTAGTACGGGGTCAGGATGGGGATGCCCAGCAGGTCGCCGAAGACCAG
>Ga0209227_1003408_pt1 | contig 10593 bp, 8 predicted proteins | sample YNPBryantNP2012_FD_185815 | JGI IMG/M metagenome (GOLD analysis project Ga0209227, IMG submission 185815) | Anoxygenic and chlorotrophic microbial mat microbial communities from Yellowstone National Park, USA - YNP Bryant NP 2012 (SPAdes)... ...
TGCCCGGCTGGAGTCGTATTCATCACTTTGCCTCCTTTCTGCGCGCTCGAGGCAAAGTTTACACCAAATGGCTCGATTGTTAAAGTACAAGAGTGTTGGAACACTTGTTCTATGTCGAAAGCAGGCTGAGTGTCCCACAAAGGCATCGAGCCCTCAGGCGGAAAATCCGGCTGAAGCCTCTACTCCGCCCTCTTACGGAAAGTCATTGACCTTCCCCCTGATTATCACCAATTTTATCGACGGTTGAACAATCACTCACTTTTGGGTGTGTTCCAATTTTGTCGGACCTGGCCACTTTGTAGGACAACTGCTCGCAGTTGTCCTACAACTTTGGGACACACCCTCACTTTTTGCAGGCTTGACAGTTGCCATCCCTCGTGGTATCATTTTCTAAAATTGAATACCCCCGGCGACACTCTTATCCAGAGAGGTGGAGGGACCGGCCCTGTGAAGCCTCGGCAACCGGTGCTGGCGTAACCCGTGGGCAATACCGGCACAAGGTGCCAATTCCGGCAGAACGGCGTTTCTGGAAGATGAGAGGTGGCCATACAATTGCGCCCCTTCTGTCCTCCAGGAGGGGCTTTTTTCTGCCAGAGCCATCCCTGGCCGGGGAAACAAATATGTACGAGGAGGTGCTTATGACAGAGCGAAATATAGTAGTAGTAGAAGCGACCGGCCAGTTCATCGAGGACATCCCGGTGGAGATCGTGGAACGCAAAGGGATCGGCCACCCTGACAGCCTGTGCGATGGCATCGCGGAGCGCATCTCGGTAGAATACAGCCGCTGGTGCCAGGAGAATCTGGGGGTCCTTCTCCACCACAACTTCGATAAAGTGCAACTGGTAGCCGGGGAGGTCGAGGTCGGCTACAAAGGTGGGCGCATGCTCAGGCCCATTCGGATTCAGATTGCCGGACGCGGCACCCCGGCTTTCCAGGGACACAAGGTGCCGATGGATGATATCGCCATCCAGGCTGCCAAAGCACATGTGCGTGAGACCATGCGCTACTTGAATCCCGACCGGCATATGGTGATTGACAGTTACGCAGGCCGGGGAGCAGAGGAACTCCAGTATGTGGTAGAGCACGTGACGGCCAATGATACCAGCTTCGGCGTCGCCCACTGGCCGCGCTCCGGATTGGAACACGCTGTCTACGAGACCGCCCAATACATAAACTACAGACTGATTAACGAGTTCCCTATTGGAGAGGACGTGAAGGTAATGGGCCTGCGCCGCGACAACGAGCTGACACTGACGATTGCCCTGCCCTTTATGGCGCAACACATTGGGGACGCTACCGAGTATATGGAGGTTAAAGGAGCGGCGGCAGCAGCCATCCAGGAATATGCCTCTCAGCTCGACCACCGCAAAGTACGGGTCATGGTCAATACCGCCGACGATGTGGATAACGGCGCGGTCTATCTGACCCTGACGGGCACCTCAGCAGAAATGGGTGACGACGGAGCGGTCGGGCGGGGCAACCGTGTCAATGGGGTGATCGCGCCGTTCCGCTCGGCGAGCCTGGAGGCTGCTTGCGGTAAAAACCCCATCTCCCACGTGGGCAAAGTGTACAATGTGCTGGCCCTTTTGGCAGCGCAGAGTATTGTGGAGCGTGTGCCGACCGTCCGCTCGGTAACGGTCTACATGCTCTCGCAGATCGGTGCACCGCTGGATCGTCCCCTTATCGCCACTGCGCTGGTGCACCCTGCTAACGGCCCGCTTACGGCAGGCATCCAGGCCGATGTGCGGGATGTCCTTGACGAGTGTCTGGCCCAGGTCGACTCCGTCAGAGACCGCATCCTCAACCGGGAGTTGACACTGTTTTAGCTGGCCCACAAAAAGAGGAGACCTGGTTGGTCAAAACCAGGTCTCCTTAAAAGCCTTGCGACTCCTCGCCGTCTTCCGCTTCCTCAGCGCCCAATCGCCACAGTGAGGCTCAATCTTTGCGCTCGGGTCTGATGCCCTTATAAACTCTGCTCCCGGCCAGGGTAAGCAAAATCTTATCAGCAGGGTGACCGATAATGTTACTGAGCTCCTTGCAACTCATGGGCCTGTTCCCGTTTGCCAGGAAGACCCGAAAGACCGCATCTACCAGCGAAAGTTTCTCGTTGATGTAATCAGGCTGTTTGCTACAGTGGGTCTGCAACACATGTTGCAACCCGTCCACCTGGGTCACTTCTCCGGTCCTGTCGTCTACCCAGTCAATTTTCTCCGTGTCCAAATAGTCGCTATAAATCGCGCGGTGTTCCTGGCACAGGTGTGCCCGCAATTCAACGCTGATGCGCAGCCCCTGCTTCTCCCACCAGCTATAGTCAATGTGAAACGGCGTATCGAGAGTGGGTTTGACAATGGTCGGTATAGAGAACGAAACGGTCATCTTCCCCCCGGTATCAGACCCTTCCGCGCAGAACCCAATAATTGCCACCGACCGGCAAGTAAAGACCGCTGGAGACCAGCTCGGCCAGCATAGGGCCAGGCGGGGTGCGCAGGGCCACATTTATGGCGCTGTACAATGTGGCAGCATGGACCGTTCCCTGAGGACTGAGCTTGGCCAGCTCGGGGAATATTTCGGCGATAAGCTGTCTGAGCGGGATTTTCTGCTGGTGTACACGTGACCATACCGCTTCCATAGCCACGGAGTCCTCGGCTGCCAGGACCATCAGCTCGTCATACGCGCAGGGAATCATCTGTTTACGCATCTCGAACGTCAGCCGCCCCTCCACAGGGAGAGCAACACGGATCCACTCCCGCCTGGAACGGCGGTTTTGGAGCCGCACTGTAACCGTGCCCGATTTCTCTCCTCGCGCGAGTTCTATGTAGGCCCCTACCGGAACATTGTAAGTGCTGTACCATTCCTCCAGCCCGTAGACATACCGTCCCTCGCGTACCACCCAGGCGGGCATTTCCTCGCCGGTATCGCCATCTATAAGGGTGAAGCGAATGCGTTGAGTGCGACCGGTCGGGAAAATGCGGGAAAGACGACTGGATAGCGGCAGTGTACCCGAGATGCGATGTGGATAGGTCAGCACGATTGTAACCGGCTCCTCCAGCACACCCGGCGGCTCTAATTCCGACCATTCGTCATCAATTTCTTTTTCCAATGCCTGCATCTCACTTGTCAGCAGTGCATGTTCGTACTTTTCTGGCCGGTAGCGCAGGTACGGAGGGACGGATTTCACAGCCGCCGGTTCCATGCTGCGGAGAAACCACATTATCTCCCCGGCCGGCCCTACTTCATCAAAGCGTTCATCCTCCTGAAGCGCGTAGTTGAGGGAGAAAATACGCAATTGAGGAGGGATTTCATCCGGCAGCTCCAGGTCTCCCAGGAACGCTTCGGTTGGAAGTGGTCCCCCGCCTGCCATATCGAGCATCGCTTCCACCAGGTTGAGATGGCCGGCGTGTATCTCGACCAACAGGTCTTTGCGAAACCACCTGCCACCCAGCCACACGAAGTCCGGTTCTGATTCGAGCCGTTCTTCCAGCAACTTGCTCACCCTGGCACTATACATATCTGCCAGCGTATCGGGTGGCAGGAGATCCGCGGCCTCATCCCCGGCCTCATAGTTGAGCGGATGGTCGGCCGTGAATTCGGCAGCGAACTCACGTATCCTCCCCTTGTCAAATCTCACCTGTACGACGGAAAAGGGGCCATATTCCGGATTACGGCCGGGACGTATGCCGACGACTTCTCCTACCCGGTAGTCCAGCAGCGGAAAGACCACCCGCTCGCCGACAACGTAGCTGTTTTTAGGCCGGTACAATGTGCCCTGTGCCAGAGCGCGCTTAATGAGCGCGTCTTCCTCTCGACATCGCTGCAGAATTAACGCTCTGGCAAGTTCCCCGGCCGAACGCGGCAGCTCATCCTCAACGAGCAGACCGCTGAGATATTGGATATCCTCAGATGTAATTGTGAACTCTTTTTCCCAGTATTCTGGGCTCTGAGTTTTCCGCTGAATCAGCATCAGACTCCTGTAGCTCTAAGAATAGTCTGAGGTAGCGGTAACTTTCAGGCCAGATCGCCTTCATGGGCACTTCGTGCGATCCGGCGATTGACCTTACGCAGACATTCTCCGTGTATGTGTCATCGGAAAGGTTGGCGCAGGACGACTGCTGGGTTGCAGCCCCCAAAGGGAGTACGAGCGAGGCATTCCCCGCCCCTACAGTCATCGCCTGAATAGTTCCACGTAGCGGAGCGATTATACCAGGCTTACACGAGTTTGACAAATCGCTGGGCCAGAATCTTGCGAAACCATTTGGCCAATAAAGTCCACCCTTTGCACACGCGCAGCGACTGCACCTTGAAGCGTTCTGTCAGTTGGCTGCCGACGGCTTCCACCAATTGTCGGATACCGCTTACACGGCAGGCATAGCAAAGGGGATCGGCTTCATATTGCGGCGGAGAGGCGTCAACAGGTACAGGTCATACTCTTGCTGTAAAGCAGCTTGTGTTTCGCCATCCAGAAAAGCCTTTGTCTCCCAAGCAAATAGCGTGGGGGCATCCCTTCTATCAAAAGCTCAGTGAGCTGACTGCCGTGGGAGCCTGCGGGGAGAAGGGCGGCGTGAACGATCATCCCGTTGGACGCAATCCGCAGCCCCCCTTGGCGACTGCAAAATGGGCGCTCTGGCGACACGCGCCTTCCTGCAGGCAGGTGGGGACTTCTATCTGTGCCCCCTCTCGGAAATCCAGATGCCCGCCGACCGCCTGGAGGAGGCCCTCGCCCCCCTGGAGTGGTGAACAGGCCCTGACCTCCATCTATCGGGAGCAGGAAAACGGTGAGCGGGTGTGCATTGCCGAAGGGTTTGAATGGCAGGGAGTGCTGACAGCAGAAGTGGATGGCCAGACCATCACCTGGAGCGAACGGCAGTTGGTCGTGCGCTTGCTGAAGCAGGCGCAGGCGATGGAAGCCGCGCTGCGGGCTCGCCTGGAGAAGGCTCAGCACGCTCTGGCGGCTCTGAATGAGCGCGGTCGGGGGAAGAAGCGGTTTGCCGATGAGGCCACCCTGCGCCAGGCGGCCGAAGCAATTGTCGCCAGGTAACAGGTCCAGGAACTGCTGGGCCTGAGATACGAAAGAGGCGCAAAAAGATGTAGGACAACTGCAAGCAGTTGTCCTACAAAATAAAGGCCACCCTGCATCGTCACCGGCCGGATCCGGTGACCCGGTCAGAGCTGACCATCGCGCAGGTTTGCCAACCCGCGGCAGGGTAACCTCCAGACCGCGCCCGGGCAGCACCCATTTGCATCGCAGATAAAATTAATTATACTTAAGGAGCGGGATGTTCCGGTAACATGGCCCGTCGCGCGCCCCGCCACGGCGCGCCGCGGAGCCCGTTGTCAGCAGGAGGTGACGCTACCGATGAAAACCTTCTTCGATACCTGCGAGCCACGGCCCGAAGTCCTGAAAGGGGAACTGAGGGACGAAATCTTTGCCGCCCGCCTCCGGGATGTGATCGAAGGCCGGGCCGACCCCGTCTATCAGGACCCCGCGATCTTCTTCGAGAACACCTATCCCACCGAGGGCCTCCGGCTGCTCCTGGCCGAAGCGCTGGGCCGGCTGACCGGCCTCAGGCCGGCCAACAACGCCATCATCCGCCTGGAGACCGCCTTCGGCGGCGGCAAGACCCACAACCTGATCGCGCTCTACCACGCCGCCAACGGCCATACGCCCGGCCCTGGTTTCGTCGAGACGAAACTGATCCCGACCCCCGGCGCCGTCCGCACGGTCGGCGTGGTCGGTTCGGATTCCCAGCCGCGCGATGGCTTCGCCCACGGCGACGCGACGACCTACACGCTGTGGGGCGAACTGGCCTACCAGTTGGGCGGCGCAGCGGGATATGCGCGGGTCGCCGGCAGCGACCAGGACCGCTCCGCGCCCGGCACGAAATGGCTGGAGGAACTGATCGGAAACCGCCCCACGCTTATCCTGCTCGACGAGATCGCCCGCCACCTGCGCGCCGCCCAAGCCGTCCCCACCGTCACGGGCAGGTCGGACCTGGCGGAGCAGACCGTGGCCTTTTTGATGTCGCTATTGGAATTCGCGGCCAGCCAGAAGCAGGTCGTCCTCGTCTTCACGCTCGCCGATTCCGGCGACGCCTTTGCCCGGGAGACCGAGGCCGTCCGCCAGGCGTTGGCCGAGGCGCGGCGCATCTCGGCGCGTCAGGAACGGGTCATCACCCCCACCGGCGAGGCGGAGATGCCGGCCATCGTCACCCACCGCCTGTTCAGGCGCGTGGATCGGGACGCGGCCCGCCATACAGCCGGGGAGTACGCCGCGTATTACCAACGGCTGGCCGGGCAGGGGACAGACCTCCCCCCGCGCGCCCTACGCGCCGAATACGCCGACGAGATCGCCGCGTGCTACCCCTTCCATCCCGAACTGCTCAACACGCTGAACCGCAAGACCTCGACCATCCCCAACTTTCAAAAGACGCGCGGGGCGCTGCGCCTGCTGGCGCGGGTCATCCGCCGCCTGTGGGAAACGCGGCCCTCCGACGCCTGGCTCATTCACCCGTTCCACCTCGACCTGAGCGTCGAGGACATCGCCGGCGACCTGACCAGCCGCCTGGACCGCCCGGCCTTCAAACAGGTGATCGAGGCCGACATCGTCAGCCCCAAGGCCGGCTCGCCCGCCCACGCCCAGGCCTTCGACGAGCCGCTGCGGGAGGCCGGTCGCCCGCCCCTCACCGGCCGCGTCGCCACGACCGTCTTCCTGCACAGCCTGACACAGGGGATCGCCTCCGGCGTGGACCCCGGCGACCTGCTACTGGCCGTGCTGACCCCCGGCGATGACCCGCTGCTCGTGCACAAGGCCGCCGAACGGCTCTACGACAAGGGCTGGTTCTTCGAATGGGACGGCCGCCGCTATCGTTTCAAGACCGAACCGAGCCTGAACAAGATCGTCACCGACGAGATGGGCATGGTCGGCCGCACGAAGGCTAAGGAGGAACTGGACGGCCGCATCCGTCAGGTCTGGAAGAGCGGCATCTTCAAGGTGGTTCCCTTCCCTCGCGAGGCCAGGGAGGTGGACGACGACGCCGGGCCGCCCAAACTCGCCATCCTCCACTATGACGCCGCAACCGTGACCGCCGCCGAACCTGCGCCGCCGGAACTGGCGTGCAAGATCGCCGATTATTCCGGCGCGCTGGAAGGATACCGCACGTTCCGCAACAATGTACTCTTCCTGGTGGCCGACGCCGAACGCGTGGAAGATATGGTCGAGGCCGCGCAACGCTACCTGGCCATCGCCCGCATCACCGGTGACGCCGAACGCATGGGCGAGTTTACCGAGGAGCAGCGCCGGAAACTCGTCAAAATGGGCGAGGCGGCCGAACTGGAGGTGCGCGTCGCCATCACCCGCGCCTACCGCCACCTCTATTTCCCGCGCGCCGACGCGCCCCAGCGCGATAGCAACCTGGCCCACGAGATGCTCCCCGCCCAGGACCAGGGCGAGGTGAACCAGAACCAATCGGAGGTGGTGCTGCGGGCGCTGAAACAGCAGCAGAAGGCGCTCACCGGCGACGACGCGCCCCTGGCCGCCGCTTACGTCAAATCGCGGGCCTGGGACGCCAACCAGGTCAGCCTGACCACCGAGGACCTGCGCCAGGCCTTTGCCCGCCGTCTGGGGCTGCCGCTCCTGTTTGACCTCAACCAGCTCAAGAAGACCATCCTCAACGGCGTGAAAGGCCGCGTGTGGGTCTATTACGACGCAGCGGCCCGGATCGGCTACGACGCCGACTCGCCCCCGCCGGCCGTCCAGGTGAGCGACGAGGTCTACCTCTACCTGCCGGAAGAGGCCGACCGGCTGGGCCTGCCCATCGCGGGCAAGGTCAGGCCGCCGGGGACCGCGGGTGAAGAAGAACTGACCTGCCCGCTGTGTGGAAAGCCGCGCAGCCGCTGCATCTGCGGCGAAGAGATCGAAATCGCGCCCCCGCGCGAGCCGCTGCGCGGCGAGGGGGTGCCCCAACAGGCGTTCCAGCAGTTGCTCGACCGCTGCCACGACCAGAACGTGACGCGCCTGGCCGCGCTGCGCATCACCCTGCGCGGCGATGGCGCCCCCGGCGCCCGCAACCTGCGCACGCTGGGGCTGGTAATCCCCCAGTTGGGCAGGGGCGAGTTCCGCATCGAGCAGACTTACAACGCCGAATTCGGCGACGGACAGTATCTCTCCACCCGCCTGCTGCTGGGATGGGAACTCTACCGGCGGCTCAAGCAGGTCTCCGACGCGCTGGCCCAGGAGGCGGACAAGTTTGTGGCAACGACCATACTCCTGGCCCGCTTCCCCGACGGGCTGGACGTGGCGGGCGATCAGTTCCGCACCATCCACGAGGTGCTGACGACGGTCGGGTTGGATACCATCGAACTGCAGGCGGAAGCGTTGGAGGAGAACGTATGAAGGCGCTGAGTTTCCATCAGCCACGTGCCGAGCAGATCGTGCGCGGCGTCAAGACGATGGACGTGCGCACCTGGCAGACAGCCTACCGCGGCCCGCTGGCCGTCCACGCCGGCGCCGAACGGCGCGACGTGCGCGTGCGCGAACTGGGCTTCGACCCGGCCGCGCTCGCCTATGGCGCGCTTGTCGGCGTGGTGGACCTGGTCGAGATCGTCCCGCTGGACGGAGCGGCCTACGAGGCGCTGCGCGGCGAGCACCTGCTCGACGCGCCCTTCCCCGGCGCCCCCTGCTACGGCTGGCGCTTTGCCAATCCGCGCCGCTTCGAGCCGCCCATCCCCTGCCCCGGCCGCCGGCGCCTCTTCGAGGCAAATGTAGAACAGGCTTTTAGCCTGTTAGGACAGGCCGAAAACCTGCCTGGACAGGCTGAAAGCCCGTCCCACCCTGTAGAACAGGCTTTTAGCCTGTCTGGACAAATTGAAAGCCCGTCCCACCCGCAACCCGACCCCGAACGTCCCTTCGCGCTCTACGCCATCGCCGAGAACGGCGGCGGCTACCGCGTGGCGCTCTACCAGTGGCCGGCGCGCAACGGCGGTCCGGACCGCCGCGCCCCCGGCGCGCTCTGGGGCACCGAACTGGGCGGCGACCGGCTGCGCGCCGTGGCCGATCACCTGCTCGCCGCGCTGCACGCCAACGGCTACCGCGCCACCGACCTGGCCCGCGCCGCCGGGCGCGAAACCCCGTTCTACCTGGATGAGTTGACCGGCGTGCGGCTGGCGCTGATCCTGATGACCGTCAGGCCGCTCGCCCGCCACGACCGCATCGAGGCCATCGCCCAGGGCATCCGGGCGATGGGCGACGAAGAGGCCTACTATTGGTTCAGCAAGTGCAGCGCCGGCCCAGACGCGGCGCGCGCGCAGAAAGCGCTGCGCGTGTTGCTGGCAGATGAGTAGGGCAGGAAAAAAGAGGCAGGAAGCAAGGGGCAGGAAGCAGGAGGCAGGAAGCAGGAGGCAGGAGGCAGGAAGCAAGGAGGTGCAGGCGATGGATTCGAAAACCACCTATCGCTTTGACCCGGTAGACCTGGAACAGGTGCGCCTGCTGGGACGGCTTTCCCCCGCCCGGCGCATCCAGGCGATGCTCGACGCCCGTGACCTGGCAGTGGGACTGATCCGTGGCCGGTTGCGTCAGCAGTACCCTCATCTGTCTCCTCACGAGATCAATCTCAAGTTACTGGAAGAGTTGGAACGTGCAGCAAGAACATCCTCCAGACCTTAGCCTTTTCCTGGACATTCTGCGCACGCTGGAGACTATCGGCGCGCCTTATATGATTATCGGGGCCTTTGCAGCCACGGTATATGGCGTCACGCGCGTGACCTACGACATAGATATCGTGGTGGCGCTGAGCGAGGAGCACATCGGGGCCCTCTGTGCTGCCTATCCCCCGCCGCGTTACTACGCCGACCCGGTGCAGATGCGTGATTCCATCCGTATGGGCATCATGTTCAACATCATTGATACCGACCGGGGGGAAAAGGCAGACCTGGTGCCACTGACCATGACGTCACGCTACCGCCAGGCGTTCGAGCGCCGGGTGCGACAGACTGTTGAACTGCCGGGCGGTGAGACTTTCCAGGTCTGGTGCGCCCGGGCGGAGGACGTCATCGTTGGCAAACTGATGGCCTGGGCCGAAGGACGCTCGCGCAAGCACGAAACCGACGTCTATGAGATGATGGTCTTTCACTACCTGGGGGCCGACCCCGCCTGCAGCGCGGCTTTCGACGAAGCGTACATAGACGCCCAAGCCCAAGCGCTCGGCGCAGATGTCGCCGCGCTTTGGGGGGCGATCAAGGACGCCGCCAGGCGAGAAGCCGGCCGCACGGGAACTGCATGATGGCTCGAAACCCGTACAAGGAGCGCACCCTTGACTGACCGACCCTCCCTCCTCATCGAATCCTGGCTGCCCTTCGACGCCATCGGCGCGGAGAGCCTGCGCGAGCGCGGCGCCAGCAGTGCCCTGCCGCCGCTCTACTTCCTCCACGTCTGGTGGGCGCGGCGGCCGCTGACCATCTCCCGCGCCGCGGTGCTGGCCAGCCTCCTGCCATCGTGGGACAGGCTTTCAGCCTGTCAGGACAGGCTTTCAGCCTGTCCTACCGAAGCCGCCTACCGCGCCTGGTTCCTGCGCCTGCTCGGCATCCTCGGCGACCCGGCAG
>Ga0209227_1003412_pt1 | contig 10588 bp, 9 predicted proteins | sample YNPBryantNP2012_FD_185815 | JGI IMG/M metagenome (GOLD analysis project Ga0209227, IMG submission 185815) | Anoxygenic and chlorotrophic microbial mat microbial communities from Yellowstone National Park, USA - YNP Bryant NP 2012 (SPAdes)... ...
GCGGGTGGCTGACGTCGGCGCGCTCTACCTCTGGCTGCGCAACGCGCCCGATCGGCCCCCGCGGGGCGCCGCGGCCCGGCCCTGGGGCGAGGCGTTGCGCGCCATGCGGCCGCTGCTCGTCCCGCTGACGGGCCTGCTGGTCACGCGCTTCTTTCTGACGGTCGCGCTCAGCACCTTCCTGCCGACCTTTCTCAACCGCGAGGGCGCGAGCCTGTGGCTGGCGGGCGCATCGCTGTCGGTGTTGCAGGCCGCGGCCGTGGTCGGCGCGCTCGTCGGCGGTTCGCTCAGCGATCGCTTCGGCCGCAAGGCGGTGCTGGCGACGATGACGGTGGCCGGGCCGCTCTGCATGTTCCTCTTCCTGGGCGTGCGCGGCTGGGCGCAGTTTCCGCTGTTGCTGCTGCTCGGCTTTTCGGTGATGTCGGGCACGCCGGTGATCATGGCGCTGGTGCAGGAGAGCTATCCGCAGGGCCGGGCGCTGGCCAACGGCATCTACATGGCGCTCAACTTCCTGTTGACCGCGGTCGTCACCATCGTGCTCGGCATGCTCGGCGACCGGTTTGGCTTGCGGCCGGCGTTCACGGCCAGCGCCTTCATCTTTCTGGCCGGCCTGCCGTTGATCTGGCTGTTGCCCAAAATCCACGCGGAGGCAGTATGATCGAGTCTTCTTTCATCCAGGCCGCGGTGATGCCGGGGGTAAACGCGCCGATCGAGGTGCGCCGGTTCGCGCGGCCGCAGCTCGAGCCGGGCGCGATCTTGCTCGAGACGCTCTACAGCGAGGTGTGCGGCACCGATGTGCACCTGCACCGAGGCCACCTGGCCGGCGTGCCCTTCCCGATCATCCCGGGGCACGTCAGCGTGGGCCGCGTGGCCGAGACGGGCGGCGAGGTGCTCGACCTGGAGGGCGCGGCGCTGCGCCCCGGCGATGTGATCACCTTCCTGGACGTGCACGAGACGTGCGGCAAGTGCTGGTATTGCACGGTGGCGAAGGCGAGCACCCGTTGCCCCAGCCGCCGCGTCTACGGCATCACCTACTCGGCGAACGAGGGGCTGCTCGGCGGCTGGTCGCAGGCGATCTACCTGAAGCCGGGGGTCAAGACGTTGCGCCTGCCGGCGAACCTGCCGCCCCAGCGCTTCATCGCGGCCGGCTGCGGGTTGCCCACCTCGGTGCACGCCATCGAGCGGGCCGAGATCAAGCTGGGCGATAGCGTGGTGATCCAGGGGAGCGGGCCGGTGGGATTGAACGCGACCGCGCTGGCGCAGCTCCAGGGCGCGGGCCAGGTGATCGTGGTCGGCGCGCCGGCGTTGCGGCTGGAGATGGCGCGCGCCATGGGCGCGGACGAGGTCATCGACATCACGGAGCTCGGCCCGGCCGAGCGGATCGCGCGCGTGAAGGCGCTCACCGGCGGCCGCGGGGCCGATGTGACGATCGAGGCGACGGGCGCGCCGGCGGCCGTGCGCGAGGGGATGCAGATGACGCGCGATGCCGGCCGCTATGTGGTCGTCGGCCAGTATACCGACGTGGGCGAGGTGGAGATCAACCCGCATTGGGACCTCAACCGCAAGCACCTGGAGGTGCGCGGCTGCTGGGGGTCCGACTTCAGCCATTTCTACCGCGGGGTGCGCGTGCTGGCGCGCTACGGCGACCGCTTCCCGTGGGATCGCCTGATCTCGGCCGAGTATCCCCTGGAGCAGGCGGGCCAGGCGTTGGCCGACGTGGCCGACCTGAAGGTGGTCAAGGCGTTGATCCGGCCGTGACGCGGCCGCGGGCGGTTTGCCCTACGGCAACAGCAGCCGCGGGTCGATCAGCACGCCGAAGTCGCGGATCTCGAAGTGGAGGTGCGGCCCGGTCACGTTGCCGTTCGATCCGCTTGCGCCGATGATCTGTCCCTTGCCCACGACCTGGCCCTTTTCGACGTAGATGTCGCGCAGGTGCGCGTAGAGGGTCAGGTAGTCGTTGCCGTGGTCGATCACCACCCGAAAGCCGTAGCCGACCGGGCTCCAGCCGGCCATCACCACGGTGCCGCGGTCGGCCGCGCGCACCGGCGTGCCCTGGGGCACCGCGATGTCGAGCGCCCAGTGGCCTTCGTGCGCGCCTTGCGAGATCGGCCCGACTACGGGCCAGATGAAGTGGCCGTCGCCGAAGGGCCAATCGCGGTAGGGCGTTTGGGCCCAGTCGTCGGACATGATGCTGATCTGACGATGGTCGGGCCGGGGCCGGGCGTCGGGCCGGACGCCGGGAAGCAGGAGGCGTTGGCCGGGCACGATGGTGTCGGCCGGCCCTTTGAGGTCGTTCCAGGGCACGGCGACGATCTCGGCGACCGTGAGGCCGTGGCGCCGGGCGATGCTCTCCAGCGTGTCGCCTGGGGTGACGGTGTAGCACAGGTCGCGCAGCGCCGGCACCGTGATCTGTTGGCCGGGCGTCAACGCCTCGACGTCGGCCGCAAGGGGGGCGGTGGCGCAGGCCATCGTATCCAGGTCGCGGCCGAAGTCGAGCGCCAGGGTCCAAAAGGTGTCGCCGGCCCGGACGGTGTAGGTGAAGCTGTCGGCCGGCGCTTCCGCGAGCGGGCGGTCGGCCGTGTGCGAGATGAGCGGCAGGAAGACGATCTGGCCGCGGCGCAGCGCTTCGGGCGTGAGGAGCAATCGCTCGCGCAGCGTAAGGGGCCGGGGCGTGGGCGATGGGGTCGGCGTGGGGGTGGTGATGATCGGGCCGGCCTGTTGCGCCCGCGCCACGGTTGCGGCCAGGCCGAGCCAGGTCGCCGCGAGGAGCGATGCGAGCGCGACGCAGATCGTCAGGCCGATCCGGCGTCGGCCGCGGTCATCCGTTGGACGCGACATCCCCATCTTTACCCCGCAATCGGCGTGTTCCTGGCCTGCGCCAGCAGTTGCTCGACCGTTGCCCGGTCGCCCACTTCGGTGCCTTCTTGCATGGCGGCCGCCGCGCCGCACGCCAGCGCCCGCCGGGCGGTTTCGAGCGGGTTGCAGCCGTCCTGCACGGCCCACACCAGTCCGGCCAGGGCCGCGTCGCCCGCGCCGATGGGGCTGCGGACCGTGACCGGCAGGGGCGGCACCAGCAAAAGCGCCTCTTTGTAGGCCAGGACCAGGCCATCGGCCCCGCGCGTGAGACAGACGAGGACGGGCCCGGCGTTTTGCAGGCGACGGGCCGCGGCCAGGTGGCCGGCGTTGTCCTTGATGGCCGTGCCCAGCAGTTCGCCGGCTTCTTCGCTGTTGGGCTTGATGGCGTAGGGCCGGGCCGTCAGTCCCAGGCGAAGCGCCTCGCCGCTGGTATCCAGGAACGCGCGGCCGCCGCGGCCCTGGACCAGGCCGATGAGTTGCGCGTAGAGGTCGGCCGGCGCGCCCGGCGGCAGGCTGCCGCTGAACACCCACAGGTCCCCCTCGGCCGCGGCCTCGCGGATCAGCGCGAGCATGGCTTCCAGGTCATCTGGTCCCACGGATGCGCCCGGCTCGTTGATCTTGGTGCAGGCGCCGGTTGCCTCGTCCAGGATCGTGATGTTTTGTCGCGTCTCCCCGGCCACCTCGATGAAGATCGTCTCGAAGCCTTCGGCGGTGAGGCCGTCCTGGATGGCCCGGCCCGTGCTGCCGGCCACGAAGCCGATGATGCGGCTGGGGATGCCCAGCCGGTGCAACAGCCGGGAGACATTGATGCCCTTGCCGCTCAGGTCGAGGTGAACGCGGTGCGCCCGGTTCAACTCGCCCACGCGCAATCCCTGCACGGTGAGCGTGCGGTCGAGGGAGGGGTTGAGGGTGACGGTGTAAATCATGGGTATTGATGCCTTGCTTGTATGCTGTACTATGTCACTTCCTGAATCTTCAAATAGAGGCTCGGCCTGGCGTTTTGGCGAAGTCGGAACTTCGTTCCGTGATTGTGCCCTGTCCGTGCATCGAAGTCTACCAGGACATTTCCTTCTCCAAGGCTGTGAGAAAGCCATCAAAGCTGAAGTCCTGTAGAATCAGGACTTTGTTGTAATGAAAAAACTCACGTTCTCCTTCTCTCTTGACGCTGGCCTGAACATAAAAACAGTTTAGAAGCTTGGTGCCGGCTTTGTGGTGCAGATCGTCGAATCCCCAATAAGGTTGGGGGGACAACTCGCCCAAACCAGCACGTCTTTCAACTGAGGCCAGCCACTCGGCATGCCTGGGATGTACAGAAGCGGCATCGAACGATACCAGTACTTTGCGTGATTCTCGATCAACGACGATCTTGAAGCCCCGATCGCTCCGTTCTTTTCCGTGGAGGGTTTGGCGAAAGCTCATCTCATTTTCCCCGTACTTGATGCCCGCGAGTTCATGTTGCCAGCCGTATTGGGGCAGGAACACGCGAGGTACAAACTTGAAGGCGCGGGGCGATGGCTCCATATGAAAGAGCGTAGTCAAAGCGGTGCTTTCGGCGCGCTGACACTTGAGCTCCCATTCTGCGGCATTCGGGATCGGCAGGTTATTCTCCTCGATGCCCAACAGATCTTCCAGAGTGTTGCCGACACCTCCCGTGTTGCCTGGTCTTGCATTGGGTATCCAACCTCTGCGCCTGATACTGCGTAGCGCTTCGATCAGGTCCTCCTTGGTATAGAGCATCATTCGGGTCTCCAAAAATCCAGCAGGTATTCAAAGGTGGTTCCCATTGTGATGTAGTTGCTGGGCCATCCAAAAATACCTACTTTATTTACGATATTCGTTCTATCCCAAATCACAATATTGCGGAGCTCATATCCACGCTGTCGAAGCTCTTCTATGAGCGCAACGTGAATAGTAATCCGTTCGTTTTCCCACCACATGTCCGGTACATTGATCACGCAGTGTGCCTTTGGCCTCAATAAGGGCAATAACTGTTCGAATATGTCGCCCATTGCCTGGGTGTATTCGTCAATCGGCATCACTCCAAGATCGCGCGGGTCTTGGGAATACTGCTCGACCTTGCCGAATTGTTCGTTTTTGCGATCTCGTCGCGATTTGTTCTTGCGTTCCCGATTCAACAGATTGGCATAAGGAGGAGACGTCCAGATCAGGCTGATGGTCTCCGGCTCGAAGTATGCGGGGATGTTGCGGGCATCATCTTGGACGGCGATCTGTTGAGCCTTGTTGAAAAGATTGTCGGCACCCAAACGAGCAATGCACAGGTCAATGTACTTCTGTTGGAGGTCGAACCCAACGGCGTTGCGATTCAAGTCCTGTGCGGCCAGTAAAGTCGTCCCACTGCCCACGAATGGATCGAGCACCAATTCACCTTCATGGGTGAAGAGGCTGATAATACGTTTGGCCAGGGCAATGGGGAAAGTAGCGGGGTGCACCTCCTTGTCTCGTACGTCCCGACTCTCATAGGAAAATTGCCAGACGCCGATCTGACACTTGATCCATTCCTTGGCCGTCATGCAATTGAGGTGGTTTGGCTCACAGGAACAGGTCCTGGTGTGTCCGATGGACAGCTTTGTTCGATATATGGATTGAGATTCTTTTATTGCTCGGGGTAATGCTAATTCGATAGACATTTTTTATTTACCGTTCTCGTTCCCACAACCCCTGCCTCGCGTCGAACCGCCAGCCCGGCGCGTCGAGCGTCAGCTCGTGCCGCGGCCAGCCGGCCGCGATCCGACGCATCGTCTCGTCCCACGAGCGCAGCCCGCTCAGCGCGTCGGCCGCCTCGACGTTGCACGCGCCCACCGCCACCGCCGCAGTGACCGCCTCGGCCGGCGCAAAGCCGCGCAGGAGGGCCGCCAGAAAGCCGGCGATCGTGGCATCGCCGGCGCCGGTGGTGCCCACCACCTCTACCCGGAAGCAAGGCGACCACAGCTCGCGGTCGGCCCAGGCGGCCGGGTCCGCGGGCGCCGCGCGGCCCAGCCCGGCCAGCGCCGCGCGGCCGGCCGTCCGCAGATAGAAGCCGCGGTCGCCCAGCTTCAGCCCGACGATCTTCGCGCCCATTTCCAGCAGCTCGGCCCCCAGATCCGAGAGCAGGCCGACCGTGATGCCTTGCAACAGGTCGGCGCCATACCGTTCTCGCAACGCCTCGTAGGTGGGCCGGCGCAACATGAAGAGCACTTCTTCGATGCTCGGCAGGAAGATGTCCACGAACGGCAGGCTACGCCGCAGGATGGCCCTCCAGTCGGCCCGGCCGGCCGGCGCGGCGGGATCGGGAAAGGTCAGGTCGAGCGACGTGGTGGTGCCGGCGCTGCGCACGCGACGCAAGATCTCCGTCAGCTCTTCGCCGCCGTCTTGATACATCCGGCGCATGAGCGGCGGATAGCCGAAGTGGAACAGCCCGGCATCGGCCGCCAGATCATAGCGCACGTCGGCCGCCGCAAAAGTGTCGTTGGGCCCGGCGTAATGCAGGAAGATGCGATCCACCTGCGGCGGGTTGATGATCACCGTGTAAGAGGTGGTCGCGGCCGGATCCACGATCATGCCCTCGGCCAGGCCAGGCCCATACGCCTCGACGACCTGGCGCACCGCCTGGCCGAAGAGGTCGCCGCCGATCTTGCCCATCAGCCGCGTCGGGATGCCCAGCTTATGCAACGCCAGGCCGACGTTCGATACCGCGCCGCCCGTGGAAAGGGCGGCCGGGCCGCACTCCACCAGGTGGCCGGGCGTGAACGAACGCTCGAACGCCTCGCGGCTGATGCCGGAGAGCTGTGGGATGATGTCCAGGCAGATATGGCCGGCTACGATGACTGTCATCTTTCATCCTCCGCGACGGGCGGCCTTCCGACCGCATACCCTTTATCCGCGATAGTAGCGCGCATAGTCCTGCGTCAACAGATACAGCGGCGCCTCATCCTCTTCGATCGCCGGAAAGCGACCGATGGGGTCCAGGAAGCGATTGTCGTGCTGGTCGTCGTTGACCAGCGAGACTTCGCCCGCCAACACGCGGCTCCCTTCGGCCCAGAATGCATGGTAGCAGTGATCCACCAGGGTGATGCTCTCGCCGGGGGTCAACACGACATGGCCGCCGGCCGGCACCGTGCGCGTCACGCCGTCCACGCTCACGGTCACGGGCGTGTCGGCCAGCCGCTCGTCGGCCGTCGCGTTGTACAGGCGGACGACCAGGCGGCCGCCGCCCCGATTGATGATGTCTTCGGTTTTGCTCCAGTGGAAGTGCATCGGCGTGAGTTGGTCCACTCCCACGATCATGACCTTCTCGCAATAGAGCTTGCCGCGCATCCGGCGCAGGTTTTCGGCCCGGCCGTTGCGGATGGTGAAGAGGAAGAGGCCCACCCGTGCATAGTCGCCGCTGCCGAAGTCGGTGATGTCCCACCCCAAACCGCACTCGACGATCTCTCGTACCTCCGGGCCTTTAGTCGTCCAGGTTGCGGGCGTCCAATAGGCGAACGGCGGCAGATGAAATCCCTGGCTGCGAATGAACGCATCGGCATCCCGCATGATAGCGTTGATCTCTGAGCGTCGCATGTTGTTCCTCCTGAATCAGCAGACAGCTTGATCTTAGCAGAAAAGGCGCAACTGGTCAAAGGCCATCTAACCCCCCGACCCCCTTCCCTGCGGATTCATCTAACCCCCCGGCCCCCTTCCCTGCAAGGGAAGGGGGAGTTCCCTCCTTTCTCCCCTCCCCTCGCAGGGGAGGGGCCGGGGGAGAGGTCGCCTCATTCCCCCCAATCGGACCAGAACACATCCGCCAGGTAGTCGTATACCTCATCCGAGCCGACCAGCAGCGCCATCTCCCGGTTGAGCTTGGCCGATACCTCGCCGCCGTTCAAGCTGCCGACGATGGCCCAGCCACGGCCGGCAACCTGGGCGAGGATCATCTTGTTGTGGATGCCCTGGCCGGTGGGATTGCGGCGCTTCGCGGCCAGGTCGAGCCCTTCGGACGCGGCCACCGCGTTCAGGTATTCGACCGTGCGCTGGTTGCTGCGCGGGCTGGACAGGTCGTCGAAGTACGAATCGAGGAGGACGCGCACCCGCGCGCCGCGACGCGCCGCGGCCAGATACGCTTCGAGCCGGGGATTCGGGTCGTCCGCGACGGTGCTGGTCTCCGCGCCCCACCAGGTGTGCTCGTAGAGCTGCTCGATCAGCACCGTGTCCCCGCGGCCGGCTTGCGCGATGAGGCCGAGCAGGCCGTCGCGCGTGCGGAGCGCCTGTTCGGGCGCGCTGATGAGCTGGAAAGTAAAGGTTCCCCGCGCCTGGAGCGGCTGCGACTTGCGCACCGGGTAGCACGCGCCGCCGGCCGCGTCGGAGGGCACGAAGCCCGGCGGCGCCGCGCCCAGGGTCGGATCGGCCGGATCCCAGGCCCACAGGTCGCCGTAACGGCCGTACGCCAGGTCGGCATCCATGTAGGCTTCCAGGCCCGCTACGACCGAGGGCGCGTCGGTGGCCAGATAGACCCCCCGACGGCCACAGGTGCCATCGGCCTTGTCGTCGGCCGGGAAGGATTGGGGGCTGGGGTTCTCGCTGCCGATCAGCGCCAGGCGACCGTCCAGCACCCAGAACTTGCCGTGTTGATAAACATAACGTCGAGAATTGCCGACGGTCGGCCCGGCCCGGAAGTAGTAGACCTGGCCGCCGGCCTCCGCGATCTGCTGCACGATCCAGCGCTGCTGGTCGGTCACGCCGCCGGCCGGATTGCCTTCCAGCGCCATCGTCACCTGGACGCCGGCGCGCGCTCGCGCGGCGATCGCTTCGCCCAGGCCGACGCTGTCGAAGGTGTAGCCTTCGAAGCGGATGCTCTGCTGGGCGGCCTCCAACAGCGGCCGCAGCGCGGCGTAAGAATGATCGGGCGCGACGATGACCTGGAGACCGGCCGTCTCGGTGACGACCTGCGGCCGGAAAAAGCGCTCCAGCGACCAGCCGGGATATTGCGCCCGCCGGCCGTTGATCGGGTCGGCCGGGTCTTGGGCCCAATCCGCGCGCGTGTCGGTGTCGGCCACCGGTCGGCCGGTGGCCTGATCCAGCTTGCGGTAGAGGATCTGTCCTTCCTCGCGGAAGCTGGTCGAGGGCCGGTAGGGGTAGACCGCCGGCCCCTGCCAGCCGGGGGAAGCGACATCGCCCCCTTCGTAGACCAGCGTATCCGAATAGATGCTCTGGGGGTGGATCAGGCTTGCCCGGCCGCCGGTGTTGGCGAACTGGAGCGCCGTCCCTGTCAGGTCGGGCACCTCCGGGTCGGTATCGCCGCCGTATTCGCAACCGGGCCGGAAGCCGAAGCTGAGCGTGAAGCTGACCGCCCGGCGCGCGCACCAGAGCCGGGCATGGGCCTCCAGCTCGAGGCCCGCGGGGAAGACAACCGCGCGACGGCCATCGCTCATCTGCCAGCCGGCCAGGTTCACCGGCCACGGCAGCGGGTTGTAGATCTGGAACGCTTCATCCGGCTCGCCGGTCAGATAGGTGTCATAGTAGAGCGCGGAGATCAGCAGGGGGGTGGGGCCGTTGTAGTAGCCGCGCATCACCAGCGGCAGGTAGAGGAGCGGCGGCGCCGGCGGTTCGTCTTGGGCCAACGCGGACGGCCGCGATCCGCTCTGCGCCAGAAGAAGTATCAGGATAGCTGCAAAGAGGTGGCGCATAGATGTGCTCGCTCACAGGTTCAACCATGCGTGTCGTGCATAATATGATACATCAGATGGCCGTTTTGCGCATCCGTAGAGATCAGCATTGTTTCTCTAGCTGACCTTGATCATTGCCGGCATTCGACCCGTGCAGGATAATGGAGTCATGTTGAACCTTCATGAGCTCAATGTCTTTGTCGAAGCCGCGCAGGCCGAGAACTTCTCGGCGGCCGCACGGCGGCTCTTCCTGAGCCAGCCGGCCGTGAGCCTGCACATCCGCAATCTGGAGCAGGAGTTCGGGATCGAGCTGTTTCAACGCAACGGCCGCAACCTCACGTTGACGCCGGCGGGGAAGGCGCTGTTGCCGATGGCCCAGGCCCTTTTGCGTCAGGCGCGGGTAGTCGAGGAGATGATGCATGGGTTGCAGGGCAAGATCATCGGCGAGCTCACGATCGCCTGCAGCACGACGGTGGGGAAGTACATCCTGCCGCGGCTGGTGGCGGGCTTCCGTCGGCGCTACCCCGATGTGCAGGTGAGCGTCTATGTGATGAGCCGCCGCGCGGCGGTAGATCGCCTGCTGGAAGGCCGCGCCGACGTGGCGGTGGTGTCGGCGCATCTGCCGCACCCCGACCTGGAATTTCAGCCGTTTCTCGAAGATCAGATCATCCTGATCGTGCCGCCGACGCACCCCTGGGCCGATGGCCGGACGATCACCCCGCCGATGCTCATCACCGAGCCTTTTATCATGCGCGAATCTACCGCGGGCACTTATGAGGTGTTGGCGGAGGGCCTGGCGCAGCACGGGCTACATGTCGAACAGCTTCAGGTGGTCTTGACGCTGGCCAACGCCGAGGCGATCGAGATGTCGGTCGAGGCAGGGATCGGGGTGGCGTTTGTGTCGAAGCTGGTGGCCGCGCGCGGACTGGCCCTGGGCAAGATCGTGGCCGTGCCGGTGGAGGGGATGGCCCTGAAGCGCTCCATCTACATGGTACGCCATCAACGCCATGTCCGCGCGCCGATACAACAGGTCTTCTGGGACTTCGCGTTCGATCCGGCCAACGAGCCGATCCGCCGCTTGCCGATGGAATGAC
>Ga0209227_1003417_pt1 | contig 10580 bp, 7 predicted proteins | sample YNPBryantNP2012_FD_185815 | JGI IMG/M metagenome (GOLD analysis project Ga0209227, IMG submission 185815) | Anoxygenic and chlorotrophic microbial mat microbial communities from Yellowstone National Park, USA - YNP Bryant NP 2012 (SPAdes)... ...
TTAGCCCAACGGCACGAGGCGTATACCGGATTACAGCAGTTCTCAAAGAGTTGAATCTGGTGGACGAGGTTGAACATTCCCAGAATCGCGCGCCTCACGCGATGACCGAAATTTATTTCGGTCTACACTCTGCTGAAAGCGTGCGTCTCGTGCGACACGACAGACCCGGACAAGGGTCAATGTATCTGCGAACTGCTATAAATGCTCAATCTCCATTAGCCCGACGGCAAGAGGCGCATGCCGGATTTATTTCTCAATCTTCATCAGCCCGACGGCAAGGGTGAATACCGGTTTATATTCATACAGGGGTAGATTTTTTTGGCAAGCCCTCACGTGCCATCTTCCGTTTCAGCCATCAGGACGCCCCAACTCCCCCTTCTCCCCTTGTGGGAGAAGGGGGACGGGGGGATGAGGGGCAAAAGGCGTGGGAATGCAGCAAACTGCGCATTGCTCCTGAGAACTCTACCCTTGAGAGGAAGGGGGTTGGGGGGATGATGGGCAAAAGCGCACGGGAATGCAGAAACTCTACCCTTGAGAGGTCTCCTACCCCCCTTCGTCCCATGTGCCGACTTCGATGCCCGCCAGGTTTTCCAGCGCCTTGATCAGCGCATGGTTCCCTTCGTGACCAAGACCACGCGCCTGCAATGTGCGGTAGAGCTGGTGGATCAGCGCTGTTCCCGGCAACGGCACACCGAGGCGGTCGGCTTCCTGCAACACCAGACGGAGGTCTTTTTGCTGAAGGTCGATGGTAAAGCCGGGGCGCCAGTCGCGCGCCAGGATCTGTGGTCCGCGGTTGCTCAACATCCAGCTGCCTGCGGCTCCGCCTGACACTGCCTCCAGCGCCTTGCGCAGATCAACGCCGCCAGCCTGAGCGAACAGCAGCGCCTCACTCATCGCCAGCGCATGCCCCACCACCAGAATCTGGTTGACCAGTTTGGTTGTCTGTCCGGCGCCAACCGGTCCGAGGTGCGTGATGGTTGTTCCCATTGCCTGGAAGACCGGCAGCGCCCGCTCGAACTGGGTGACATCGCCGCCGACCATAATGCTGAGAGTCCCGCGAGCTGCGCCTTCCGATCCGCCGCTCACCGGCGCATCGAGCATATGAATGTGACGTTCTGCCAGGTGCGCTGCGATCCGCTGGGTTGCCCGCGGGCTGATCGTGCTCATGTCGATCACCAGCGAACCGGGGCGTGCGCCGTGAATGACGCCGCCTTCGCCGAGGAGGACCTGTTCGACATCGGCGGTGTCGCTGACGCAGGTGATGATGATGTCGCTGTGGAATGCCAGATCGCCGGGACTGCTGGCGGGTCCTGCCCCTTCCGCCGCCAGTTCGTCCATGCGGCTGGCGGTGCGGTTCCATACCCGCAACGGGAACCCTGCCTTCAAGATATTGCGCGCCATGCCGCGCCCCATGATGCCGAGACCGATGAATCCAACACGTTCACGCTGATCCATACGCCTGTCTCTCCCCACATTTCAGTACGGAACCATTGGCGCTCATTGTATCACGCACGTCTCAGGCATCTGCCATGTTTGCGTAACGGTTGCGTTATCTGCGGGGATTGCCCGTACACCGATGAAAGATTACAGTGACAGCAGTCGTGCATCATCTCGTGTGCGCAGGAGGAGTGGCATGGGTACGCGCTTCGCCATCATTGCAATCCTGATCTCATCGCTGCTGGCTGCATGTGTCGCAACTCCGATTGTTGTGACGGCGCCGCCGCCAGATGTTGCAGTGCCGACCGCAGCTGTGTATGCGCCGACGCTTGCGTCGTTGCAGGTGACGCCGGTCGGTATGCCGGAGTTTTCAGACGCAAATGTAACCCCGTCGCCGACGCTGCAGCCGCTTCCCACGGCGCTCCCAACACCGGTTCCGCCAACTTTGCAACCGCTTGGTCCGGGCGGTATGCCGCACCCGTTGCGCGTTCAACGCCTTCAGTTCGGCGTGCATGCGCATCTCTTCTGGACCGACCGCGCCACGCCGCTGCGGCTGGCGCGGGATGCAGGGTTTGGCTGGATCCGCCAGCAGATCCACTGGAAAGATCAGGAGGGTCCGCCTGGCGTGTATGCCTGGGGAGCAGAACTCGACGCGCTGATTGCCGATGTCAATGCGCACGGGCTGAAACTGATGATTACGGTCGTCCGATCACCATCGTTCTATGGTCGCGGGGGGAGTGATGGGCTGCCGGAGAATCCTGAAACGCTGGGGAACTTCGTAGCAGCGCTGGCGCAGCGGTACAGGGGGCGCATTCACGCCATTCAGATCTGGAACGAGCAGAACCTGGCGTATGAGAATGGCGGATATGTCTCAACCGAAGACGCACAGCGCTATGTCGAAATCCTCAAAGTGGCGTACACCCGTATCAAAGCGATCGATCCGACGATCATCGTTGTGAGCGGCGCGCCAGCATCAACAGCGGTTGACAGTCCTGGGATTGCCATTTCCGACATTCGCTACTACAGTGCAATGTTCTCCTATGAGAACGGCATCATTCGCAACTATGTCGATGCGCTTGGCGTGCATCCTGGCGGCTCCGCCAACCCGCCGGAGACATTCTGGCCCGACGCGCCGAGTCCGGCGCAGGGGTGGACCGACCATCCAACGTTCTACTTCCGCAATGTGGAACGTATTCGTCGGTTGATGGAGGAGTATGGTCTGGCGGACCTGCCGGTGTGGATTACGGAGTTCGGTTGGGCGACGCGCAACAATACGCCCGGATTCGAGTTCGGCAATCAGGTATCATATGAGCAGCAGGCGCAGTATATCGTCGGAGCGATGGAATGGACTGCCGAACGGTACCCGTGGGTCGATGCCATGTTTCTGTGGAACCTGAACTTCGCTCCCCTGCGTGCGCGCAACGGCGAACCCTGGCACGAACAGGCGTCGTTCAGCATCATCAACGCCGATTACTCGCCGCGCCCGGCGTATCGGGCGATTCAGCAGTACATCTTGCAGTATCATGCCCGTCGTGAATGATCAGATGCAATCGACCTTTTCGCCGGATACCTCACGGATTGCGGAGAGAGCGGCGCATCGGCGCGCGCCGCTCGCCGCTTTTTTGTTTCTGCTCGCGCTCTACCTGCTGACGGCGAGCGGTCATCTCTATTCGCCCGACGAAGAGGCGATGTACTATGTGACACGCGGACTGGCGACACGCGGCGACATCGCTATCGAGGGGGACGATCTCGTGCCGATGCCGTTGCGGGAAGGGCGCGATGGACGCAGGGTTTCGCCGTATGGCATCCTTCCTTCGCTGGCGGCGTTGCCATTCTTCGCCCTCGGCGCGCTGCTGGCTGGCGGTGCGTCGGTCGAGGTCTACGAGTACCTCACCCGTTTCACGGTCAGTCTGCTGAATGCACCGGTGACTGCTGCTACCGGTGCGGTTCTGTTCTCATGTGTGGTATCTCTGGGGTATGGCAGGCGGGCAGCATGGCTGGCAGCGGGTGCGTTCGGCGTGGCGAGCCTGGCGTGGCCCTATGCCCGCACCTTCTTCTCCGAGCCACTGGCGGGATTCCTGCTGATCCTGGCGGTCGAACGGGCGTACAGCGCGTCCGTGCGTCACGACCGACGAGCGCTGCTGATCTCCGGCGTTGCGACCGGTTTGCTGGTTGCCACGCGCCTCGCTGCGCTGGTTGCTGTGCCGTTTTTGATGCTGTATGTGGCGGCAGCCACAGTTTCCTGCCTGGCGGCGTCGCGTGGGATGGTAGAGCGATGCCGTGGGATGGCGGCGCACCTGGGTCTGTGGAGTTTGGGGTTGGTTCCCGGTGTGGCGCTGGTTATCGGCTACAATCTGGCGCGCTTTGGTTTACCGCTGACGAGCGGCTATGGCGACGAGACGAGCGCTTTTACCACACCGCTGCTGACCGGATTGACCGGGTTGTTGCTCAGTCCTGGCAAAAGCCTGTTCCTGTACGCGCCGGTCGCGGGATTGGCGCTGGCGGGTGCGCCGTTGCTGTGGCGGCGTCGGCGTCTGGAAACAACGCTGCTGCTGTTGCTGGTCATCGTGCATGTGGTGCTGTATGCGCGCTGGCACGCATGGGATGGCGGCGGGGTCTGGGGTCCGCGTCTGTTGCTGCCGGTTGTGCCGCTGCTGGCGCTGCTGGCGGCGCCGGTGTTCGAACGCGCGGCATCGGGAGGACGGGCGCTACGCCTGGTTGTCGGAATCGTTCTGGTGTTCGGAACGATCAATGCGCTGGCGGGTGTCATCGTCAACCCGGCGATCTATCTCAACATGGAGATCCCGCGCCGCCGGATCTATTTCGAGGCGACTCATTCGCCGTTGCTGGCGCACTGGCGCATTTTGGCGGAACGCTGGCAGGCGCGGTATGGTGTGGGTCAGTGCGTGATCGGCGACGGATTCTACTTTCCAGAGAGGCGTGATACATTGCTGCCGCGCATGACCGGCGCATACGGAACGCTCTCCTGCCGGAGCGACAGACCGACACTGCTCACAATCCGCATTAACGACGACCGTCCGACCGATGCACCGCCGGGCAACCCGACGCTCGACATCGCAGGGCGTCGAGTTGCGTTGCGTGGCGGACAGGGAAGCCTGTTCTATGTGCTGGCGCCGCCGGGCGCACCGCTGGCGCTGCGGGCGCAGCCGTTTGCGCAGGTTGTGGCGGGAACGGAACGACAGCGAATGGTTGGATTGCATGTGACCGGGATTCGCGCCGTCGATGATCGTGGCATTCGACTGCCGCTCTCTGATGCAGCCATCGAACCGCCGCCGGCAAGCCCGCGCTATCGCTGGGGATGGTATTTCGTTCCAACCGTTCGCCACACGACCGACCTGTGGCCCGGGTATCTGCTGCGCAGCGAGATCGGTTTCATTCGTGCGCTGGCTGTCGCCGGGTTGCTGGTCAGCACGGCGCTGGCGGCATGTGTGGCGGGGAGGAGGAGGTTGGGCGTTGAAGGTTCAACGTTCAACGTTCAACGTTCAACGTTGTGATACTGAGAGAAGCGGCACACTATCCGTAAGGAGTAGATACCATGCATCACCGTACCATGCTGGCGCTGATCCTGTTGCTGCTGCCCGTATTCCTGGCGACACACGACCATCCGGCGGCGCATGCCGATCTGTCGTCACCTCCGTCGGACAGGCGTATCTATCTGCCGCTGATTACGCGCCCCGCAATGATCGATCTCGTTCTCAATCAGGTCGAAATAACCCAATCGGTGCAGAATGGCGCCGGAAGTGTGCCGTTCGTTGCCAATCGCCCGGCAGTGGCGCGTGTGTATGTAACCGTATCCGGCGTTACGGAAGCGTCCAACGTGATTGTTGAGGCTTCAGCAACGCGCAACGGCGTGCCCCTGCCTGGCTCGCCGCGTCGCTCGGATCCGCGCACGGTGACAACCAGCGTGTCGCGCGGAAATTATGCCAGCAGTTTCAACCTGGCGTTGCCGGCTGAATGGTTGTCGGGCAGTGTGCGACTCAGCATCGTCGTTGATCCCGACAATCGGATCACCGAAGTGAACGAGACCAACAATGGTCGGACGCAGACGCTGGAGTTTCTCGCTGTACCGCGCCTTGATCTCACGATTGTGCCGGTTCAGTACACCCATACCCCAAACGGGCGCACCTACCCGGCGCCGACCCGCGACACTGTGAGCGATTGGGTGATGCGCGCCTATCCCATCCCCGGCATCAACGTTCGGCTGCGTGCACCGGTTGCCTTCACCGGTGATTTGCGGCGCGGTGATGAGTGGGAACGCCTGCTCGATCTGATAACGGATGTCAAATTGAGCGACGGCGCGCCGTCTTCGCGCGTCTACTATGGCTTGATACCGATCGCCAGCGGGAGCGATCGCTGGTTCAGCAGCGGGATCGCCGGGATCGGGTGGGTCGGGTTGCGTGCATCGGTAGGGCTGGATCTGACAGGTTCCTCCGATGCTGCCGGTCGTCTTGCCGCTCATGAGATCGGGCACAATCTGGGTCGCTTCCATGCGCCGTGCGGCGTCAGCGGCGATCCGCGTCAACCTTTCCCCTACCCGAATGCTTCGATCGGTCCGGGTGTCTATGGTCTCGACATCAGCCAGGCGCGCGTCTGGAGTCCGGTTGCGCCTGATGATACGAAGGACCTGATGAGTTACTGTCAACCGCAGTGGGTTTCGGATTTTACGTATCAGGGGCTCCTGAATAATCAGCGCATCTATGGCGCCAGCGTGATGCAGAGCGGCGTCGGGTATCTGGTGCGCGCCGCGCTGACTGACGATGGCGCCACGCTGGAACCGGTGTATGCGCTCGATGGCGTGACGCCGGATGCTCCGCAGCGCGGCGAATACACTGTCGAACTGCTGGATGCCGCCGGAGCGTTGCTTGCTTCCCATACGGTTGCTGCGGTCGAGGCGGAAGGACCGTACCACTATGGCGAAGAGACTGTCGAACACGACCACGATCACAGGCATATCTATCGTCGCATCACTGCGGTTGTGCCTGCGCCTGTCGGACCGGTTGCCCGTTTCCGTCTGATCCGCGATGGGGTGGTCATTGCGGAGCGGGCAAACGACGCTGCGCCGCCAGCGGTCGCTGCGTCTGCAACCATTGCCCGCAACGATGCGACATGGACCCTCTCCTGGTCGAATGCGACTGTTCCAGCGCTGGTGCGTTATACTCACGACGGTAAACGCTGGACGTCGCTGGGGGTCGATCTGGTTGGCGGACGACTGTCGCTCGATCCGCAGACGCTCCCCGGCGACGGGCACGGCAGGTTCGAGATCGTTCTGGCTGACGGTGGTGGCATCATCATTGTTGACGGAACACCGGCGGCTGCCGATGACGCCCAACCACAGGCGTGGATCGATGGTCCCGCGACACTGCCGGTTGGCGCGCCGCTGCTGCTCTATGGAAGGGCGTCGGATCGCGAGGATGGCGCGCTCGACGAACTTGCCTGGCAGGTCAATGGCGTGTCGGCAGGAAGGGGACAGACGGTGTTCCTCGACAATCTCGCGCCGGGCGAGTACCATGTTCGTCTGACAGCGCGCGATAGCGCAGGGAACGTGGGGTACGTCGATCACCTGGTTCGAGTCGAACAGCGCTGAGGAATGATGGCGTAACCGGAAAAGGTCTTTCCAGTGGCTGCGACCTCCTTCGAGCACGTGCTGGAACAGCACGGGGATGACCTGTACCGTCTGGCGGTGTTATTGTCGCCCGATCAGGCGGCAGCGAGTGCGCTTCTGCGGCGTACTGCCCGGCGGTTTCGCAATCAGGCGCCCGCAGATGTGCACACGATTGCGATTGCACTTGACGAGCAATTGCTGGCGGAACGTGGTCTGTTCAGGCGAAGGGGCGTTCCTGCCTGGGTGACGGCAGGAACGGTGCGAACTGAAGATGCGCCGCTGGTTGCAGCAATTGCGCGCCTGCCGCGTATGCAGCGATTCGCATTGGGACTGGCAGCATTACCCACGTTCACGACCGCCGGGTTGTCGGTTGAGCAGGAGTGGCGTGTTCAGGTGCGGGACGCGCTCAGGGCGCTGTTGCCGGTGCTCGATCCCGACCTGGATCCGGCATTGTTCGATCTGGATCAGGCGCCGGAGGAGTGTCGCGCGGCGCGTATGGCGCTGCTCCTCGACCCGACCGTTGCGCAAACCAGTTCCGATGTGCGCGGGCATCTGGCGCTCTGTGAGACGTGCCGCGCTGCGCTGCGCGAGTGGCGCCGCCTGACGGTGCAGGTGGGAGAGGCGCTGCGCGATGCGTTGCGTCCAGTACGTCTACCGGCAGACGTTGCAGCACAAACGATTGCGGCAGCGCACCCGGACACACGACCACCGTTGCGCCGCCTGATGGAGAGTCGATGGACACATCGCGCGGTTCTGCCGCTGGCAGTGCTGCTTCTGACGATTCTGATCGTCTGGCCCCGCGCAGGCGACGAACCTCCGCCGCCAGCCGCATCGCCGTACTCGCTCCGCGAACTGGTCGAACGCGCCGGAGAAACCCTGTACACTCCCCCGTCAGGTGAAGGCATCTGGCAGGGAAGCTACCTTATTCGCTGGACCTTTGTCGATCAGACCTATGCGAACCTGCGGGGTGATCTCTGGATTGATCGGGAGAACGGGCAGCACCGCATCCAGTTGGTGCATCAGCAGGGAGGCGGTCCCTACGAGTTTCAACTCGCTGATCGGCGCGGACAGGCCTGGTATGCGATAACGCCCGCCTACAGCGCGACAATCGGATTTCCGCTTGATCGTGAGGATGTGTCCGGGGTTCGTTTTCCTGCCGATACTGATCGGCAGCATCGTTTGCTGAAGGCGCGGCTGGAAAGCGGGGCATGGGCGTTGCCCCGACGTTACCTGGCGCAGGCGCGTGCTGCCGAACTGCAAAGTTGGGGACGACGCCAGCTGGATGACGGATCGCAGGTAGAAGTTGTTGGATTTCGCGGTGTCAGTCTGCCTGGCTTCCCCCCCAATGCGCCGGGCGCTGGCAACACCGATGCCACGATCCTGCTCGCCATCGATAGTGCGACCGGACTGCTGCGTGAGATTCGTGAGTTGATCGGTCCTGTCGAAGGTGAACAGGTGAGTCGCACCGTGTGGGCATTCGACGGCGGGCGTGAAGTCGATCCACGTGAAGAAACGCGAACGTTTGGCATCGCATTTGCATGGAATGGTCAGGGAACCTTTCTCAGCATCGACGACATTGCCACGCCGCATATCCCGCTGATCCCGTCCGAATCGGTCATTCCGCTCGATGACGCGATCGGCTCGTTCATCCTGCTGCCCGATCCGCCGCCCGGTACAGTCGAGGCAGTGCTGGCGCGCGATGGGGAGACAACCAGAGGGTACGTTGCGCTCTACCATGCGCCGGGGCGTCGATTAACGGTCAGACTGGTCCCATTGTCCGATGCGCAGGCTGCCAGAACGTCCGATGACCCTGATGAAGAACGGATTATTGTGGAAAACTACGCTGTCGTGCTGCGTCCAGGTCTCCAATGGCGCTACCGGGCGGTTGTCGATCTTTCACCATACCAGGTGCAATATGCGCTCCAGGTTGAGTCGCAGGGGTACACGCGCGCCGAATTGGTGGATGTGCTGACGTCGATTGATGTTGTGACGCCGGAGCGGTACGAGGAGCAGGCGCCAATGTTTATTGCACAGGTGGACGGCGCGAAGCGTCGCTAAAGATTGGGTGAGAGGAACGGCGGCGTGGGAAAGCCCTCACCGGTTCTCTTCGCGGCGCTGGAGTTGTTCGGCGCTCTGACGCTGAACCCAGAGCGGCGGTATGCCGTAGAAAGCGCGTTCGGCATCGGTAACATTCGGATCCACCGCCCCGACCGTCCAGCGCCCGTTTTCGCGCACAAACTGTGTGCCGAAACGTTGCGGCAAGCCGCGTGCAAGCAGCGCACGATCCCACGCTGCAGCAATGATCGACCAGGCGCGCGGATCTCCCAGACTGGCAGCGCGACGGGCAAGGGTACGCGCCAGTTCCCAATGTGGCAGTTCTTCGCCGTAGAGCATCACCAGCGCCGCATGGTAAAAGTCGCGCGCAGTTTCCAGGCGCCCCTGCGCATACAGCGTCGCCACGCGGGCGCGTCGCTGCCGTCCGCGACGAACACGATCCGTCGCGTCAGAGTCGAGGTCGGTGATCTGCTCTTCAGCCAGACGCTCCAGCTCAGCGCTGACGTCGTCTGGTGTCGGTGAGTCCATACCATGCTCCTGCGATGTGATGCTGCATGGTGCATTATACCACGTTCATTTGCAGGGCGCAGGGTGTGCAGCGATACGCGCAGGGCTTTCAAACACGCTGCGGGGCATTCATTATCCGAAAATGTGGGTGACCTGGAGGGTAATACTGGGCGCTGCCACAGACGTGATGCTGTCGCCCCGTCGATATTCCCGCCTGGTCAGATACTGGCGCCCTATCGCCTGCGTGTATTGTACGACGATTTCCGCTTCCACATCCACGATCCAGGCTTCGCGAATACCGGCCTCCGCATACCGTGGGAGTTTTTCGTCCCGATCATAGTCAAGCGACGTATCTGCCACTTCTATCACGAAGAGGACCGCCTCTGGCGTGGGATGGTGCTGCGCGTAATAACTCGCGTCGTACCGCAGAATCGCAATGTCCGGTTCGGGTTCACTAACGTCATTGAGTTGGATCGGATCCTGGACACTGATCAGCATCAAGGCGCCCATATGGGGCATCAACAGGGTGTTGAGGCGTTTCACAATCGCGGCATGCAACGGGCCAACGGGACTCATACGCCGCACCTCTCCGTCGATCAGTTCCACCCGGTCATCTTCGGTCAGGATGCCCGCTGTCCGCATCCGATGATAGTCATCAACCGTGAACTGCCAACGCGCGATATGGATGGCCATTGTCGCGCTTCCTTTCTACGGGTCCTATCTGGCCAGTCACGTTGATCATACCATACAGAATAAGAATGCGACAGCATATGTGTCAGAAACGATGTCCTGCTTTGGTCGCGACAACCGTGTGTGATCAATGCCCCAACGTGAGCATGACCCGCGCGACGGGTCAAGGTCGAGTCGCCTGCTCTGCCAGCATCGATGCGACCAGGACTCGCCGGAATTGCGAGGCGGAAGCTGCGTCGGGCGGATGCAGTGTCAGACGGCGCTTGAC
>Ga0209227_1003421_pt1 | contig 10577 bp, 3 predicted proteins | sample YNPBryantNP2012_FD_185815 | JGI IMG/M metagenome (GOLD analysis project Ga0209227, IMG submission 185815) | Anoxygenic and chlorotrophic microbial mat microbial communities from Yellowstone National Park, USA - YNP Bryant NP 2012 (SPAdes)... ...
CCCCCTCTCCCCTGGCCGCAAGGCCAGAGGGAGAGGGGGGACAAAGGGGGGTGAGGGGCGATGAAGGCCTTCGGTCACAAAAGTGTCAACCAATTTTGAGCCATCCCTTGAAGTCTCCGCCATTTTGTGCTATTATATTGAGCGAATGCGGCTGCTCATTGCACAGGCCCAGAGAGCAAGACCCGCGCCGCCGCTGCTGGCGAAGGCTGTAGCTGGAGCCATCCTTCCAGGCGTGCTGGCAGGAATGACGCAACAGAAGGCCCGGCCATGATAAAAGCCCGGGACCTCCCAAAGGAGGATGTGATGCAAACAACAAGAGTTGCCCGACAGATTTACGAAACAGAGGTCAAGAACCTGCCGGTCATTGAACGTCTGTGGCTGGTCAAGATGGTGATGGATGACCTGATGAGCAGTCCCACGACATGGGCTGTGGATGAGAGTGATGTGTGGGATCAGGAAGACTATGCCGATTTGACGCGAGCGTCGCTGGCCTACGCAGCCCGATCGCTATGGGGACAGGAGCAGTAAATGCCTCTACAGGCGGGTGACATTGTGACAATTGACTTTCCGGGTGCAAAAGGCGTCAAACGTCGGCCAGCCCTTGTGGTCTCCAGTTCCACGTATCATCGTTATCGTCCTGACGTGATTGTGGGCATTGTGACCTCGCAGATTCAGCAGGCAGTGACTCCCACCGATTACCTGCTGAAGGACTGGGCTGAGGAAGGGCTACGTCGTCCTTCCGCGTTCCGTGCCTTTCTGGCGACGCTGCCGGCCACTGCCGCGACCATTCATCGGGCATTGTTCTAAACAAGACTGGCAGGGCGTTCTGGGTTGTCTCAGGCAGGCAATCGCCGGTTGGGGTGAAGCAGACGAGTAACCGGGCAGAGCTGTTTGGGCCAGAGAGCTGAAACTGTTTTCATTATGATCGGCAAGTAGAAGGTCTTGGGCCGCCGCAGGCCGCCGTCCAGGCACAGTTCGAGATTATCCAGACCCCAGCTCTCGTCCTCGATCTGCTGCAACCCCGCTGCCTCAAAGTCCAGTTCCAGCGTTTCGCCCTCATGGTCGAAGGTCAGGAATAGGCGATAGACCGCGTCCTGGGGAATGCCCTGGAAGTCGTAACCGAGGGACTGGTTTTCGACCGCCCCCGTGCGCGCTGGAAAGTCGCCACCCGGATACTGGCCGGGGAAGGCCTGGCGGAACCCCAGCGCTTCCCAGTTGCTGAAGGTCGTCCGCAGCAGCGTCTCCCCGGTCGAGACGTGCACTCCCCACACGTCCGGGCCGATGATCGTCTGCGGCGCCACAGCCAGGATCTGCTCCAGCCCAGGCTGCGTCTCGACCTGGTTGCCATCCCAGGAGCGGATGACGTACAGGTTGAAGCGCAGCGTGGCGTGGGTGTGGGCCGGCAGATCGCTCAGGCTGAGGCTCACCGTGCCGTTGCCAAACTCGCCCAGGAAGCCGCGCCCGCTCGGCGTCGTGCTGAGCAGCGGGTTCGACCACTCATCGCCCACGGCCGTCTCAAAGTCGCGTATATAGACGCAGATCTGATCGACGACGCCGGTGGCGACGCTCGCCGTGTTGTTGGCCAGGTCGGGATCGGCGGCGGTGCTGGTCACGACGGCCGTGTTGGTCAGCGGTCCCGTCGCCGTCAGGCCGACGGTAACGGTGATGTCGAAGGACGCCTGGCCGCCGGCGGCCAGCATGCCCAGGGTGCAGGATACGACTCCGCCGGCCTCGCCGCAGCCAGGCGACGCCGTGCGGAAAGCGGTGCCTGGCGGCAGGCGGTCGTATACGGCCACGCCAACCGCAGCGAAGGGCCCGTTGTTGGTGACGACCAGGCTGTAACCCAGGTCGGCGCCGGCGATGATCGGCTCCTCTGAGGCGGTCTTGGTTACCGCCAGGTCAGCCAGGGCGGTTCCGGTAAAGACCGCTATTGACGCCTGGGCGGTGTTCGTCAGTGCGCCGTCGCTGACCAGGTAGGCAAAAGCATCCAGGCCATAGAAGTGGAGGGCCGGCGTATAGACAAAAGCACCGTCGGGGCTCAGAACCAGCGTGCCACTCAGCGGCGCGCTCAGCAGCGTTGCCGTCAGCGGCTGGCAGTTCAGTTCCACGTCGTTGGCCAGCACGCCAAGGGGCGCCGTGACGCTCAGCGTGGTGTCTCGCACTGTCGCGTAGCTATCGTCCACCGCCAGTGGCGGCGCGTCGGCGACGGTCACGCCCGCTGAGTCGTGGTTATCTGCCGGCTCGATCTCCTCGAGGGGACTGGTGATGGTGGCCGTGTTGGTCAGGATGTCGCCGACGGGCAGGCAGGTAGTGAGTCGGCCGGTCAGGGTGATGACGCCTCCCTCGCCCGGTGCGAGATCCTCCACCTGCCAGGTGAAGGAGACGTCGCCCGTAGGCGTGACGAGCGCCCCGCTACTGGTGTAGGAGGGGGTGGTGAGCCGGTCCGCGGGTATCACATCGCTGATGAGCACCCCCGTGGCTGTGTAGGCGCCGGTGTTGGAGAAGGCCAGGGTAAAGGTCAGCCACTCGCCGGGCATGGCCAGGCTGGGCGCAGCCGACTTGGCGATGGTCAGGTCCACAATCTGCGCCAGGTGGGTCGTCTCTGTAACGGTGTTGTTGACCGTGATCGGATCGGTGATGCCAGCGCGGACCGTGGCCGTGTTGACCAGCGTCCCGATCAGGCCAGGGTCCACGTCCACGCGCAGCTCGACGGTGGCGAAAAGCGTGGCGCTGAGCACGCCCAGGTCGCAGACGACGACGGGATCGCCACTGCACCCCGCGCCCTGGCTGGCTGTGGCGCCGAGCAACACCAGGCCGGCGGGCAGGGTGTCGGTCACTACCACGTCGGCAGCGTCCGATGGCCCGGCGTTGGTCACGACCAGGGTGTAGGTCAATGGATCGCCGGCAGCTATCGGATCGGCCGAGTCGGTCTTTCTCACGCGCAGGTCGGCGGCCTGGTCCACCCACAGGTTAAAGGGTCCCCAGGTGCTGACGTTGCCGGCCAGGTCGTAGGCTTCCAGGCGCAGGATATGGTGGCCGTGGCCGGTAAGCGTCGGCGTGTAGGCCCAGGTGGTATCGCTGACCACGGCAGTCTGCCACAGCACGTCACCGCCGGGTGCCTCCACGCGGGCGTAGAGGACGGCCACGCCGCCGCCGTCGGTGATGGTGCCGCTGAGCACCGGCGCGCCCGTCACGCTGCCGCTATAGTAGCCAGACAGCAACACCTGGCTGATCTCGTGGGTGACGGTCACTACCGGCGGCACGACGTCAACGCGGAAGGTCTCGGTCACAGGCAACGAGCGGTTGCCTACACCGTCCACACCGGTGAACTCCAGCGTGCGCCAGGCGCCGTCGAGCTGGTCGGTGGCCATCAGCAGCGACCAGTCGCCCACCGGCGCAGTGCCGGGGATCACGTTCCGGTTGCTGCAAACGAGGCGCCCGTCGCGCAACGAGCAGGCCTGAAGTTCGCGGGCTAACTGGTCGTCGAGCACCTGGCCACGGATGCGGGCTTCGTCGGCCGTCATCCAGCCGTCGGCCAGGGCCGCGTAGAAGCTGGCGTCAAGGACCACGGTCGGCGGGGTGTCGTCCACGACGAGGCTGACGCAGCCCATCCAGCCGCCGACGTTGCCCAGGCTGTCGGTGCCCCGGGCGCATAGCTCGTAGCCGCTCAGGCCGCTCAGGTCGCCGGCGTCCCAGGCACAGCTCCACAGCCCATCCTCGGGCGTGGCGTCGGGGCAGGTGATCAGGGTCTCGGCCCCACCGGGCAGCGAGCGGGCACGCAGCTCGACCAGGGGCACGCCCGACTCATCCCGTGACAGGCCATAGACGACCTGGCGGCCGGGCCGGACGTAGCGGTCGGGGTAGACGATCTCGACTTGGGGCGGATCGGCGTCCACGCGGTTGTGGAGCCAGGCCCACTCGTAGGCGCCGTGGGGGCCGTCGGCCAGCGTGGCATCCAGCTCGGCGGCCGGTCCCCCGGCGGCGTTTACGTCGGCGGTGATCGTCACCGTGCCCGACACGCCCGGTCCCACGTCGCCCAGGTTCACCGCCAGCGTGCCGCTGCCGCCGAAGGAGAGGGCGTCGAAGGCAGTCAGGTCCACGACGACGTCCGGCGCAGTCTCGGGGCCGTGGTTGGCGTAGGCGATGGTGTAGGACACCGTCCTGCCGGAACCCAGGGGGAAGGCGTGGACGTTGAGCGGCAGGTCGGCGTCAACGACCCCGTCGCCGTCGGCGTCGAGGCGCTGGCCGGGCTGCAGCAGGTCGAGCAGGTCAGTCTCCAGGTAGCCGACGGCCACGCCGTCGCCCACGGGCCGGATGGTGAGGGCCAGGTCGCTGTCGGCAAAGCGGCCGTCATTGACCTCGACCCCCAGGCCGAGGTCGGGCCAGTGGTGGAAGAGGGTCAGGTCGTAGGCCGTCAGGTCGCGGCCCAGGGCCAGGGGATTGACCACCCGCTCACTGTTGAGCGGATTGTGGTCGGGGGCGGCGGCCCACAGGCGCAGGGCGTCTTCCTCGCTGGCCACGGCCAGCACGCCCAGCGGCGTGGCCGGGCCGATGCCCAGGTAGGCGAAGGGCAGGTACAGGTCGGTGATGATCGGCGCGCCAGCGTCGAGGCGGAAGTAGTCGGCCGGCAGGTCACCCGCCGGCGTCCAGGCGCCGCTCCAGGCCAGCAGGTGGGCCGTGGCGCTGTCCTCGACCTGGATGGCCAGGTCAGGGGCAAAGCCGGCCGGGAGGCCGAGGCTTGCCGGGCCAGGGTAGGGGTTGTAGAGCAGCGGCGCGCCGCCCGGCGCCACATCGAGGTAAACGTACAGGTCGCCGGCATAGTCCCAATCCGCGCCGGTCCAGGCCAGGCGGAGCGCCTGGTCGTCCCAGGTCATATAGAAGCGCTGCACACCGCCAAAGGGCGAGAGGGCGTAGCTGCTCTGGTGGATCTCGCGGTCGGCAGCCAGTTGGGTCGCGCCGCTGTACATCCAGCCGTGGTAGACGCCGCTATGGCTCACCGGCGCGGGGCGGAAGGCGACCAGATCGGGCGTGGCCGGCCCGTCCACGTAGTAAGGGCCGCTGGTCTGCCAGCGGCGGTTGCCCCACACGTCCACGCTGACGACGTGGAAATAGAGGGCCTCGGCTTCGCCGGCGACATGGCTGTGCTCGCGCGTCGCGCCGGGGGCGTAGAAAGTCAAGGCGGAAAGAGCGGGCGTGTAGGCCTGGGTCCAGCCGACATAGTAGCCGCGCAGGCCGCTGCCGTCGCTGCTGGCCGTCCAGGTGACGACCAGGGTGGCATAGGCCTCGTAGACGGTCTGCTCAGGGGCGATGGGCAGCCGGTCGCCGCCGCTCAAGTGGGTGGGGAAGATGTCCACCGGCGCAGGCGGCACAATGTCCACCGTCACCGGCTCGTCGGCCTGGGCGGTGCGGCCGGCCGGGTCAACGGCCCGCGCCGAGACGGGCACAACGAGGCCATCGGCCAGCCCGACGGGCCAGGGGTAGGTCCATGAGCCGGGTGTCACCTGCGCCGACTGCCAGGGAGCGCCGTCGGTGCTGACCCACACCTGGGCCACGCCCAACGTGTCGTGGGCAGCGCCGGTCAGTGCCACCTGCTGCGGCCCGATCAGGTGGGTGGTGGTATAGACGGCAGGAGCGATGCTGACCGTCGGCGCGCCGGTGTCTACGATGACGTGGATGGGATGGGTTTCGGTCTGGACCCGCCCGGTCCAGTCGCTGGCCACGGAGTCAAGGGTGTAGACGCCCTCGGCCAGGGCCGTCCAGGCCGTCGTCCAGGTCGTGTCGGTGACGGCGCCGCTGGGCCAGCCGGTCGTCGCCAGGGTGCCACCGTCCAGGGTGACGGTCAGCGTTTGCAGTGAATCGGCGGCGTGCGCGCCCACGTCCACCTGGACCGGGCCGAGGCTGCCGACGACGCTGCCGTCGGCGGGGTGAACCACGGCGCTGTCCAGGGCAGGGGCGAGATGGCCGGGCGGCATAGGCGTGGGGCCGGGCAGCGGGGGACCGGGCACGCTGTCGAGGTAGAGGTTGTAGCCGGTATCGCAGGTAGCCAGGCCGCTGAGGTTGGTCACGCGCAGGTAATAGCGCTCGTAATCGTTCGGCGCAAAGTGGATGGTATTCTCCGGCTGGCCACCGGGGTTGCCGTTGTCGGCCAGCAGGGTCGTGCCGTCGCTGGCGTATAGCTCGACAAAGGTGTCGGCATCGCCGCCCAGGATCGCGGCGTGGATCTCGTAATAGTGGCCCGGCTCGGCGTCGAAGTAGAGCCAGTCCTCGTCGCCGACGACGTGGAAGTTGTGGGCCAGGCTGGGATTGTGCAGCGCCAGGCCGGTGGCCTGGCGGTAGGCGTCGTCGGCCTCGTGCGGATCGGGGTCGGGCACGCAGCCCGGCCCGGGGGTGGGCGTCCAGGTGGGGGTTGGGGTAGAGGTGTCGGTCGGCGTGGCTGAAGGCGTCGGCGTGCCGGTGTCGGTGGGCACGACGAGCGGGGTGCAGGTCGGCGTCGGCGTGGAAGTATCGGTCGGTGTGGGCGTGCTTGTGCTCGTGGGTGTGGGCGAGGGAAAGACCAGGGCCACGCACTGGGGATTGCTCACCAGCGGGGCGATGACATCGTTGTCAGGACCGGTGTCATCCAGCAGGGTGGCGCGGATCGAGTCGGTGCCTGTCAGATTGCCCCAGTAGATCAGCAGCGAGGTGCGATCCAGGGCCAGGCCGCGGATGCCGTTGTCGGTGTTTTCCTCGACCATCGTGCGCAGGCAGTCGTCCACGGGATTGCCCGCTTCGAGGCAGGCCAGGTCGGCGCGCTGGACGCGGCTGTACCCATCGGGCCAGGAGCCGCCGCTGTCAGGCCAGAACAGGTATTGATGATCGGTGTCCACGGCCAGGCCCCAGACCCATTCGCCGATGTGCGGCGGCGTGTGGCTGCCGTCCTCGGTGAACAACACCGCGACGGGGTAGGGCGGGCTGCTCAAGTCGGCGCGCAGCAGCATTTTGGGGTAGCCGTAGCTTCCGTCCAGCCAGTAAAGCAGGCGGCGCGTCGTATCCAGGGAAAGGAAGGTCGGCTCGTCCAGGCCGCCGAGGAGCACGTTCGGGTCCGAGCCATCGAGGTGGGCAGCCATGATCCGCCCGTTCGTGTCGCCCAGGGGTTCGGACCAGTAGAGGCGGTCGTTTTCGGGATCGAGCTCGATGCCACCAAAGCCGAAGGTGTTGGTGATCACGGTCACGACGTCGGTCCCGTCCAGGTTGGCCTGCTTGATGGCCGGCACGGGGACGTCGGCCTCGAACCAGTAGACCTTGCCGTGGAGCGAGTCAACCTTGAGGTCGGCGGGCGAGTAGAGGAGCTGGGTCACAGTGTTGATGCACGAGCCATCGAGACAGCCGGCAATCGGCGCGCCCTGGATCTCGCCATCAATGCCCCAGAAGATCTGGTCGGCGGCGGGTGGCCCGCCGGGCGTGGGGGTGGGCAGGGCCTGGGGCGTGGTCGTGGCCGTCGGCGTGTTGCTGGGTGTGGGCGTGCTGCTGGGCGTCGGTGTGTTCGTCGGCGTGGCGGTGTCGGTCGGCGTTGGCGTGGGCGAGGGATACTGCAATTCCAGGTCGCGGATCCCGTCGGCGGGGATGGACTGAGCGATGGCAAAGTAAGTCGGTCCGGTGCCGTCCAGTTTTTGTTGCAGGACGGTGTATTCGGTCCCGGCCTGGTCTTCCTGACCCCAGAACATCTGGTAGTTGTTCAGGTCGAGGGCGATGCCCCGCAGGAAGTGCTCGGGCGTGCTGATCATCGAGCGCAGGCAGGTGTCAGCCGGCGTGCAGTCGAGGATCAGGCGCTGGATGCGCGACTGGGGGTAGGTGCCAAGGTAATACCAGCGGTCCACCCAGAAGAGCCAGTTGTGGACGTAGTCCACTGCCAGGCCGTAGGTCTCGGGGCCGATGAAAGGCGGGGTGTGGCTGCCGTCCTCTTCGAGCACCGTTTCCAGGCCCGTGCCGTCGAGATTGGCCCGCTGGATGCGCATCAGCGGCGTGTTCGCCTCGTCCAACCAGTAGAGCCTGGCGTTGACCGGGTCAAGGGCCAGCCAGGTGGGCCGACCCAGTCCGGCCAACAGCGTCGCCGGGTTGGCGCCGTCCAGCCCGGCGCGCCGGAGGCGGCCATCGTCCAGTGTCCAGTAGATGTGCCCGCCCTGGGGGTCAAGGGCCAGGGCGTTGGGCATCGAGGTTGAGACGGTGACGATCGTCTCGACGTTGCTGCCGTCCAGATTGGCGCGGCGGATCTCGGCTGGGGTCAGGTCGGCCTGGATCCAGTAGAGCTTGCCGGCGGCCGAGTCCACGGCCAGGTCGCGGGGCGGATCGGTGACGCCCGGCGGCAGAATTTGAATGCAGGAAGCTGCGTTGTAGCAGTAGAGAGGCGACTCCAGGATGTGGGCCCCGCTGTACCAGCCTGACCAGTTGAGCACCTCGGCCGGGGGTGGCCCGCCCGGCGTGGGATCGATGACCGGCTGGGGCGTGGTCGTCGGCGTCGGCGTGTTGGTCGGTGTGGGCGTGGCGGTGGGGGTGCTGCTCGGCGTCGGCGTGTTGCTCGGCGTGGGCGTGGGTGTGGGCGGCAGCGCGCCCGAATAACCCAGGGCCAGGTGCCAGATGAGGGGCAGGCCGGTGGCCAGCGTCTCCACAGCGGAGCCGTCGAGGTTCGCCCGGCGCAGTCGATCGTTCTCGCTCCAGTAGATCTTGCCCTCAGACAGGTGCAGGGCCAGGCTCTCTATGCTATTGGCTCTGCTGCCGCTGTGCAGCGTTTGCACGCCCGAGCCGTCGAGGTTCGCCCGCCGGATCTCGCTCCCCGTGGTCCAGTAGATCTTTTCGCCGTAGCTGTCCACAGACAGGGCAACGACAAACACGTCCGGGATGACGACCTGCTCGCCGGAGCCGTCCAGGTTGGCACGGCGAATGCCCCGCCGCTGGTCAGTCCAGTAGAGTTTGCCGAACAACTCATCCACGGCCAGAGGGCCGGCGAAACCGAGCCCGGAGAAGAGGACCTGACGGCCCGTGCCGTCGAGGTTGGCCCGCTCAATGGTCGAGGTGTCGCAAGAGGGACTGTTGCCGACCCAGAAGAGGTAGCCAGACAGGGGGGCCACGGCCACATAGTTGGGATTGGTCAGACCGCTGATGACCGTCTCCACGTCCGTGCCGTCCAGGTTGGCGCGGCGGATGAGACCCGCCGCGCGGTTCACCCAATAGAGCTTGCCGCCCGATGTACCCATCGTGTCGTCAACGGCCAGGTTCTCCCGCTCCCAATTCCGTGTGTCAGGGATCACCTGCTGGCTGATCGTGGGATCGGCGAGGGGGAACCGCTCAATGTAGAAGGAGGAGCGCCAGTAGAGATAGGGATCGCCCGCCGGCGGCGATCCGGGCGGGGATACCACAAGCACGTCCCCAAGCGAGACACTGTTGTTGCTCAGATCGGGATCGTCCTGGCTGGCTTCGACGTGGGCCGTATTGACCAGCAGGCCTGTAGCCGAGCCTTCGACTTGAACCTGAAGGGTGACGGTAACCTGATCCTGCCAGGGGACAGTGCCCAGGGCGCAGGTGACCTCGCCGCCGGCCGCACTGCAATGGGCCGACGCCGGCGCGGCCGAGACAAAGGTGACACCCGCCGGCAGCGTGTCGTGCAGGATCACGTCGTTGGCATTGAGCGGCCCCTGGTTGCTGACCACCAGCTCGTAGTCGAAGGTCTCGCCCCGGACGGCGATCCGGGTCTGGCGGCCGTCGCTGCGGCGGGCAACCTTGCCCAGGGCCATGTCGGCATGGGTGATCGTCTCGCCGGGGATCAGACCGGTGACCATGGGGCCAGCGTGCCACCAGGACCAGGTAGTGGTGTGCCACCAGGGCAGCTTGTCCCAGAGGGCCTCGATCAGCGTCGAGCGCTCGGCGCTGACCAGGTCGTATTGTTGAATGTGGCCCTGGTGGGCAGCAACTGGATGTCGCCGTCCATGTTGGGCAGGGTGCCGCCCGTGATATCCTGGAGGTTGCCTTTGTTGTCGGAGGGCCAATTCAGGGCGTGTTGAGCGTACCACAAGTGCTCGGGGTTGGTGGGGCGGAGCTGGAACTCCACCAGGGTCGGCTCGCCAGTGGCCAGCCCATTGAGCACCAGGCGGAAGGGCGAGCTGGAGGTGAACTGCTGATCGCGCTTCTCAAAGGGCGAGACGTCAAGCCGGTCGGGCACGCCGTCGCCGTCGTTGTCGTCGTCGAATAGGTCGGGTATGCCGTCGCTGTCGGTGTCCCAGGTGTCGTGATAGCGGGCGGCGCTCTTCCACTCTCGGCTGTCGTCCACGCCGTCGTCGTTGCTGTCCAGGGCCAGGGGGTTCGTATGCCACACCCGGCCGTTGTAGCTAAAGCCCTCGACCTCCAGGGTGTCGGTGATCAGGTCGCCATCGCTGTCGGGCTCGTCGGGATTGGTGCCGAGCAGGCCCTCTTGGTAGTCGGTCAGGCCATCGAGGTCGCTGTCCACGCCGGTTTCGGTCAGCGGCGGCGTATAGTGCAGGGTTATTTCCCGGGCATCTTTGGCGTAGGGATCGGCTCCCAGGAAGCCCTCCTGCACATCGGTCAGG